>Ga0256405_10013172_pt1 | contig 10006 bp, 9 predicted proteins | sample RumenRJG_02DNA_FD_189096 | JGI IMG/M metagenome (GOLD analysis project Ga0256405, IMG submission 189096) | Bovine rumen microbial communities from Lethbridge, Alberta, Canada - RJG_02 | ecosystem: Host-associated > Mammals > Digestive system > Stomach > Rumen | place: Canada: Alberta | collected... | reverse complement strand
GGAGGCTCTCAAGATATACAAGTCCGAGCTGCGCTGCGACCACAGGACGGCCATCGAGGCCTACTGCCGTGACTGGGAAAGAAGCGGCATCACCGCCCCGCTGGCATTTGCGCAGAAGGTCAATGCCTCCGGACATGTGCTTAACCTTCAGGTGCTATGAGGAGGTTGATTTTGCTTATATGCGTTTCGGTACTGCTCCTGGGCGTCACTCCGACGCTCAGGGCTCAGTACTATTCCATCAACATCGACCTCAAGACGGCCGCAGCCATGCAGGCCGCCTACAGTGCCGGCGCTGCCGGGGAAGCCTTCTACAACGAGCAGCTGAAATCCATCCTGGAACATTACCGGGGCGCGGAGACCGCTGCCGCCGGTATCTTCTCATCCGAGTACCTCAGGAGAAGGGCACTCACGGATCTCGGCATCTGGGAGAGCGCTTCCGAGAACTGGTACTACCGGAGGATCTACAACCTCGTGGCAGCCCGCATCATGCCGAAGGTCTGGACCGTCGCGGGCATGATGATACGGAGTCCGCACAACGCCCTCTACTGGGGCTCGTACCTGATGAAGGTGTGCGACGAGACGAAGGCGCTCTGCATGCAGTTCGAGTCGGTCGTCACGAACAGTACCCTTACGTTCGGAGACGTGGTGTTCCTCCAGATCAAGGAGGAGATCGCCCAGGTCTTCCGCCTCTCGACGCTTGGAGGAGTCGATTTCAAAGCGGTACTTGACGGGTTTGCCGACATCGGAGACAACCTCACGAAGGAAGACCTGAAGGAGGATCTGGATCAACTTTACCGAAAAGGAACGGCCATCCTGACGGCCGGTGCCGGGAACCTCGCCGAAAGCATCCTTCAGACCAGCAATTTCAATGACCTCTTCGAAGGACGGATCGGTGCGGCGATCGACATCGTCGAGAACTACCAGGCCCTTTTCGAGAGCCTGAAAAGCGATGCCGGTGGGACACTCTATGCCCTCATGGGAGGTGATGCCGCAGTGGCTGACCTTTTCGATACTAGCGGCTACAACATCAGTGAGTGGGCCGACGATTACGCCCGTGAACTCATGGGCCAGTACTACCGTCAGCGGTGGTACATCAGGGGCCCTTCCGGGACCGTATATGATGAGGTGTTCGACTCCTACACGATGGAGATGAACACCTTCATAGCCCGAATGAACACCAAGCTCTCTTCCTTCAATGACAACGAGGAAGGGATCGTCTATACGCTGGAGAGTGACGGCAAGAACTATTACCAGACTACGGATACGCAGCGTATCCATGGGGTCGAGGCCGCGGCGATCAGTGTCACCTGTTCGGGCTGTGCGACCCTGTCCGAAGGATCGACCCAATACAAGTGCGGAACATGCGGGAAGACGCTGTCCGCCCACACGAAAGAATGCGCGATGCGCTCCTCGGTAACGGACGGTTCCCTGGACACCTCCGAACTGGAGTCCATGAAGGCCGATGCCCAGGGCGAGATTGACGCGCTGAACTCTCAGATCCTTTCCCTTCAGCAGCGCAACGCCGATCTCCTTCGCCAGATAAGCGAGGCCAGTATCGAGGATGCGGCCGTCCTCCGTCAGGAGTACAACGCCAACAAGGACAGGATCGAGGAGCTTCAGGCGCAGCTGCGGGCAGCACAGGAAAAACTCAAGGACATCGAGACCGCACTGGAGGACGCCTATAGCGGGGATGACGTGTCCACGGACGACTACCACCGGATTCCGGCGATCATGGCCGAGCTGCAGGCATCGTTCGGCCTGGTATGGCAGGGCGAAGGTTCCTGGAGCGGCTACACATTCACGAGGAAGGCGACCATGTCCAGCCTACGGGGGCAGGTCACTTTCAAGGCGAAGCTCTCCATCGCGAGGAAGCCGAAGTATTTCCTCGGCATCAAGATCCTGAGGGCCATCGTCCGAATCGACTGGGAACTGACGGCGGAGTATTCCGACACGCATGTCGCGGCCGTCGTGAAGCTCGACCCTTCGGCAAGCGACTCCGAGAAGGCGGCTACGGTCAATGCGAAGATAGCGGAGATCGCCCGGCAGTACCCCAACTGCACCGTCACCGTGGAGTACATGCGGAGCGCCCCTATCCAGGAGGATACCACCGACGACAAGTGGCATCTCCTATGGTCCAGCGACCGCCTGGAAATCGCTCGGGAAGTGGAAAGCCGCTTGACGAAGATTTACGCCGACCTGATCAGCCTGGAGAAGATGATGTCATACAAATATGGCGTCATCGAGGTCCTGAGGGATATCTCGCCCTACGTCAATGCGGACGAAGGAAGGAAGATGTCCATCGTGGAGGAATGCCGCAAGCGATGGATCCGTAACGCCTACCTCAGGGATGAAGACGACGATAAAGAACAACCATAGATCCGGAAATGAAACGACCGCTCATCATACTCAGCCTGTTGCTCTTACTCCCCTGCCCGACATTCGCGCAGTGGAGCTTCGACGTGCCGTCCATCGAGGCGTATATCGCCGACCACAAGGACCAGAAGAGCCTCCTGCTGGCCAGGGCCACGCTCGAACAGGCGAACACGCTGCTGCACGGTTACAGCCGGGATGCGAACGTCACATACAAAGAAATAAACGTCGAGCTGGACAAATACACCAGGGCTTTCGACGTGATCGACATCATGTACCAGACGCTCCGCACTTCGCTCAACACCTACGATACCTACGAGACGTTCAAACAGCGGATAGAGGATTACAAAGTCATGCTCACGGCCTTCTGGGACAAGTGTCTCAGCCAGGGTGACATCGTCAGCACGGACCAGCTCATCATAACGGTGAACCGGAGCCTTCTGGAGCGGCTCTCCGAGGAAGGGCAAGGGATTTACAGGTCCTTCAGCGACCTGGTCCTCTATGCCACCGGAGCGGCGGCCTGCAGCGCTGCCGACCTGCTGCTCGTCATAGAAGCCATCAACCGGTCGCTGGACAATATCCGGACACACCTGAACAGGGCCTATTTCGAGACCTGGCGTTACATCCAGGTCAGGACCGGTTACTGGAAGGCGGAGGTCTATCAGGCGAAGACTATCCCGGAAATCATCGAGGGCGCCTTCGGCCGGTGGAGAGCGGCTGGAAGACTTGATTACTGAAAACAATGATACGACGATGAAAAGGATACTCACCATACTGATTATGCTGCTCCCCCTGCTTGAGGTGAGGGCGCAGTACGTGACTTATAACCATGACGAGACCAAAATGAACCAGGTCACGGTCATGGAGACCGGCGCGGGAGAGCTCACCCCGCGAGCCTTCTACAGCATCGTGCACGGCAAGTACTACAGGACCGCAGCGGAGACGAACAAACTCCGTTACCGCAGCGAAGCCGCCGCGCACGGGGCTGTCCAGGTGGAGATTTCCGAGACCATCGACACTTCGCTCACCAAGCGTGCGGAGATCGAGGCCCTGAACATGGCGGACCGTCAGGTGGACCTGGCGTGGCAGGCCGAGGGTCCCAAGATCCAGTCCCGTCTGGAGACCTTCAGCCGCAATATCGCAAGACTCACGGAGGTGGGCGGCAATGCGAATGACATTTCCCTCTGGCAGGAGCGTTACAACCTCTTCCAGACTTCGATCAATGCCGTCAGAAACGCCTATATGCCCAATGCCGAGAGGAAAAAGGAATACCTGGCCATCTATCGGGACATCACAGAAAAGAACAACACACTCATCTCCTACATCGTCTCCGTGGACTCGCGTGAGCGCACGAAGGACCGCCTCGATGCCACTCTCACCCGGACAAACCGGAACGGCGAGATTGCCGGGGAGGCCCGCGGACGGTGGAAGGAGATGTCCAACCAAATCAACGACTAACCATGGCGGATATCGTATCGGACCTCGGAGTCAATCTCCTGGAGGAAGAGATCGACGAGGTCATCTTCCAGACGAACCAGTTCCTCACGGACGCGACCTTCACCGGGTCGCAGGGCCCTTTCTGGTGGATACTCCAGATGTGCATGGGGCTGGCCGCCCTCTTCTCCATCATCATGGCGGCGGGAATCGCATACCGCATGATGGTCAAGCACGAGCCGCTGGACGTGATGAAACTCTTCCGGCCACTGGCAGTGAGCATCATACTCTGCTGGTGGTATCCGCCGGCGGACACCGGCATCGGAAACAGCGGCAACTCGTGGTGTGTGCTGGATTTCCTGGCGTACATACCTAACGCCATAGGATCTTATACCCATGACCTGTATGAGGCGGAGGCCTCGCAGATCAGTGACAGGTACGAGGAGGTGCAGGGACTCATATATGTAAGGGATACGTTGTACCAGAACCTGCAGGCGCAGGCAGATGTGGCGAGGACCGGCACGTCCGACCCGAACCTCGTGGAGGCGACCATGGAGAATGCCGGAGTGGATGAGGTGACTGCCATGGAGAAGGACGCCTCGAAGCTGTGGTTCACTTCCCTCACCGCCGGAGCCATCGTGGGATTGGACAAGATCATCATGCTGATCGCCCTCATTGTTTTCCGCGTAGGTTGGTGGAGCACCATCTACTGCCAGCAGATACTTCTGGGGATGCTGACGATCTTCGGACCGATCCAGTGGGCGTTCTCCCTGCTTCCCAAATGGGAGGGTGCGTGGGCCAAGTGGCTCATTCGGTATCTGACGGTGCATTTCTACGGCGCGATGTTATACTTCGTTGGTTTCTACGTACTTCTGCTCTTTGATATCGTCCTCTGCATCCAGGTGGATAACCTCACGGCCATCACGGCAAGCGAGGCTACCATGGCGGCATTCCTGAAGAACGCTTTCTTCTCCGCCGGTTACCTGATGGCGGCCAGCATCGTTGCCCTGAAGTGCCTGAACCTCGTCCCGGACCTCGCGGCCTGGATGATTCCGGAGGGCGATACGGCTTTCTCGACGAGAAACTTCGGTGAAGGCGTCGCGCAGCAGGCGAAGAGCACCGCTACCGGCATGCTCAGCGGACACATCATATGACAACTCTAATGATAGCGACATATGGTAATCAAGAATTTGGAAAACAAGATCAAGCTGGTGGGTATCATCTGTTCCCTGTTCCTTGCGGGGTGCATCATCATCAGCGTTGCGAGCATACTCACGGCAAGGGGGATGGTCTCCGATGCGCACAAGAAAGTGTACGTCCTGGACGGCAACGTCCCGATCCTCGTTGAGCGCAGCTCCATGGAAGAGACGCTGGAGGTCGAGGCGAAGAGCCATGTGGAGATGTTCCATCATTATTTCTTCACCCTCGCCCCGGACGACAAGTACATCAAGTACACGATGGAGAAGGCCATGTACCTCGTGGATGAGACGGGCCTTGCGCAGTACAACACCCTCAAGGAAAAGGGGTTCTATTCAAACATCATGGGAACGAGCGCCGTGTTCAGCATCTACTGCGACTCCATCCGTGTGGACACCAAGAACATGGAATTCACCTACTACGGCAGGCAGAGGATCGAACGCAGGAGCAGCGTCCTGATGAGGGAACTGGTGACGGCAGGACAGCTGAGGCGTGTCCCCCGCACCGACAACAATCCGCACGGTCTTCTCATCGTGAACTGGAGGACCCTGCTGAACAAGGACATCGAGCAGAAGAACAAGTCAACCTACTAGCATATGAATGAGAACCTCAGGAAGATGATTGTCGGCGAGAAGATGCCTGACAAGAATGACCCCAGATACAGGGAGAAATACGAGAAGGACGTGGAGGCCGGGCGGAAGTTTGCCCGCAGGACCGGTCTGGACCGTCTGGTCGGGCACGTTCAGCGGTTCGCCGACCGGCACAGCGGCCTTTTCCTCGGAATCGTCCTTGCGATCGTCATCGGCTGTTTCGTGGTGAACGCATACCATTTCACGAAGGCGTGGCGGCTTCGCAAGGAGCATATCGAATCCACCGCGCTCCCCGGCGAACGCATCGAGGAGATGGTGGAGGAAGCATATTCAAAGGAACTAATTCGAGACAACGGATATGGAACTGACACAGAAGATTAATTTCAAGCAGCCGAAGTACATCCTTCCGGCCCTTGTTTACTTTCCCCTTCTTTTCACCGGGTATTTCGTCATAGACATGCTGCATACGAAGAAGGCGGACATCGCCGACCCTTCCATGCAGCAGACGGAATACCTGAATCCGAACCTTCCTCAGCCGAAGGTGAAGGATGACCTGGAGGGCAAGTATGAGAGCATGCTCAAGTCCTACGGCAAGATTGACGACCTGACGGCCGTTAACAACATCGACCGTGAGGATGCCGACGCGGACAAGGAGAAATACGAGTCGCAGTACGCCGGGGATGAGCGGCAGGCCATCGACGATGCTGCTGCCCAGGCGCAGGAGCGGGACCGCCAGATGGAGGAGCAGCTCCGTCAGAGCGCCGAGCGCGCGTCCGCCCTTCAGGGGCTTGACAGCGATTACCCTTTCCCGCTCACCGAGAGCGAACGCCTCATACAGAGCCAGCAGCGGGAGGAAGCCCTTCGCGAGGAACTGGAGCAGGCTCTGGCGCAGCTCCGTGAGCAGAGCGCCGCTCAGGTGACGGGAACTCCGGCCGCCGAACAGACACAGGCACAGGAACAGTCCAGGGCAGTAAGCGCACCATCTGAGGACGAAGCTGCCACGGTCGTGAAGCGGATCCGTCAGAGTTCGGACTACTTCCATACCGTTTCGGAGAACGATCCGCAGCCCGACCTCATCAAGGCGATCATCGACGAGGATGTCAAGGCGGTGGACGGCAGCCGTGTGCGTCTCCGTCTGCTTGACGATGTGGAGATAGGATCCGCGGTCCTGCCGAAGGGTAGTTACATCTATGCCATCATGAGCGGCTTCTCCTCCCAGCGCGTGAAAGGGACGGTGAAGAGCATGCTCCTTTATGACGAGATCGTCAGGGTGAGCCTGTCCCTATACGACACCGACGGTCTTGAAGGCCTTTACGTCCCTTCAAGCGCCTTCCGTGAGACCGCCAAGGATGTCGCGAGCGGAGCGGTCGGGAGCAACATGACCATCAACCAGGGCAGTTACGGCAACAGCCTGTCCCAATGGGGCATGCAGGCCGTGCAGAACGCCTATCAGCGCACCACCAGCGCCGTCGGTAAGGCGATCCGCAGGAACAGCGCCGTCCTCAAGTACGGCACCTTCGTGTATCTGGTCAATTCCAGGGAAATTAGAAACGAATAAAAACCAATCGATATGAACATCAGAAATCTCACAGCCATCTTCCTGTGCATTCTTTTCTCGACCTTGCTCCGGGCGCAGGATACGCCCCGCGAGCTGGAACTGCTCACGGTCAACGAACAGGTCACCACAGTCATCACGGCCACGGAACCGGTGCGGTTCGTTGACATCTCCACGGACAAGGTCGCCGGGGACCAGCCTCTCGGCAATACCGTCCGCCTCAAACCAAAGGAGGGTGCGGACGTGAATGCCGACGGAGACATCCTGGCCATTGTCACGATCATCACGGAACGCTACAGGGTCCAGTACGCGCTCATTTACACGACGCGTCTTTCCGAGGCCGTCACCGACAAGACGGTCCTCCTGTCGGAGATCATCCCGTACAACAATCCTTCCGTCTCCATGTCCACGGAGGAGATGGCCCGCTTTGCCAGGCGCATCTGGGACTCCCCCGCGAAATACAGGAACGTGGGCGCGAAGAAGCACCATATGGACATCCGGCTGAACAACATCTACACGGCCGGCGATTATTTCTTCATCGATTTCAGCGTGGAGAACCGCACGAACATCCGCTTCGACATTGACCAGATACGTTTCAAGGTCGAGGACAAGCGCCAGTCCAGGGCGACCAACAGCCAGAGCGTAGAGCTCTCGCCCGCCCTGCTTCTGGAGACCGGCACATCGTTCCTGCACGGGTACAGGAACGTGGCGGTCCTGAGGAAACTGACTTTCCCGAATGACAAGGTCCTCACTGTCGAGCTGTCCGAGAAGCAGATCAGCGGCCGTACAATCACCCTGTCCATCGACTACGAGGACCTGCTCCACGCTGATTCGTTCAGCAGGACCCTTCTTAAGGAGGAATAGCCATGAGAAAGACGTTGACCATACTTGCCGCCATGGTGGCCATGGGCCTCAGTGCGGCGGCGCAGAACAATACGGACCGCATCGGCGCCGGAATCGGTGCGTCGTACAGGAATGCCTGTGATGCGGTTCTCTTATGGGAACATGAAAATGCATACCACAATGCATGGGAGGTGTTCGTCGAAGGACAACTCCAGCTCCATGAGCTGTCCCAACTGTCCCAACTCTGGGACAACGGGAAAAGGTGGGGGGCCGGCGTAGCGTGGAAACCCTGCCTGTGGCGGGCGCGGAACCGCTACGGCTCAGCCCGCATTGGCGTCTCACTCGGAGCCTCCCCTACGGATTTCCAGTCGAGCATCCAGGCGGGATGGCAGCAGAGTTATGCTCTGCGTGGCGGATGGCAGTTCTACTGGCAGGCCGGAGCGGACCTGATGCTCCCGAAGTGGGACGGCCTTTTCAGTATCGGCGGATCGGTGGGTATCAAGATGCCGGTCCGGGACCGTCTTCACCGGAGGTTGAACTGATTCTGTGCAAACGCTTTGCTGATAATGATTTTCACGTTAATCGGATTGCTGTTATCCAGAAAGAGGAAAAGCGATGGAAGAAAGTAAGGACCTTATCGTCGGCTACAAGATATTCAGGAGTCTCGTCTACGTCTCCCTCCTGCTGGAGTTCTTCCTGTATGCGGTGGACCCTGGGATCCTGGATTTCTGGGGCGGCATCCTTGCGGACATCCACGACAGGATGCGCCGGTGGTTCATCTATGCCGAAGGGAACCTCATCTGGAGCAAGGTTGCCACCCTGCTTCTGATCTGCATCACCTGTTTAGGAACAAGGAACAAGAAGCAGCTGGAGTTCGATGCCCGTAAGATGGTTCTCTACCCTCTCGTCGCCGGTTTCGCCATCGTGGTCCTCTCCGTCTGGCTGTTCGGGCATGACCTTTCCCCGCGCATCTACACGGTTTCGCTTAACCGGTGGCTCTACATGGCCGCTTCGGTGGTGGGTACCGTACTGGTGCATATCGCCCTGGACAACATATCCAAGTTCCTCAAGGAGGGACTGCTGAAGGACCGCTTCAATTTCGAGAACGAGTCCTTCGAACAGTGTGAGGAGAAGATCGAGAACAAGTACAGCGTGAACATCCCGATGCGTTACTACTACAAGGGCAAGTTCCGTCACGGCTGGGTGAACATCGTGAACCCTTTCCGCGGGACCTGGGTCGTCGGAACGCCGGGCTCCGGTAAGACGTTCTCCATTATCGAGCCGTTCATCCGGCAGCACAGCGCCAAGGGATTCGCGATGGTGGTGTACGACTACAAGTTTCCCACCCTCGCCCGGAAGCTCTACTACCATTACAGGCTCAACAAGAAACTGGGCAAGATCCCCCAGGGGTGCACCTTCAACGTGATCAATTTCGTCGATGTGGAGTACTCAAGGAGGGTGAACCCGATCCAGCTCAAGTACATCAACAATCTGGCGGCCGCCAGCGAGACCGCCGAGACCCTGCTGGACTCCCTCCAGAAGGGAAAGAAGGAAGGTGGCGGAGGATCCGACCAGTTCTTCCAGACCTCGGCCGTGAACTTCCTCGCGGCCTGCATCTTCTTTTTCTGCAACTGGAACAAGCTGCCCTACGACAGCGACGGCAAGCCTCTCACTCCGGAGTACTCCACGGACCGCCAGACCGGCCAGAAACGCCTCACGGGAAGGGCGATGGACAAGGACGGCCTGATCGTGGAGCCAGCCTACTGGCTTGGCCAGTACTCCGACATGCCGCACATCCTCTCGTTCCTAAACCAGAGTTACAATACGATCTTCGACGTCCTCCAGACAGACCCGGAGGTCCTTCCGCTGCTGGGGCCTTTCCAGAGCGCCCTCAAGCACAACGCCATGGAGCAGCTGGAAGGTATGATCGGTACGCTCCGCGTCTACACCAGCCGCCTGGCCACGAAGGAATCCTACTGGATCTTCCACCGTGACGGGGACGACTTCGACCTGAAGG
>Ga0256405_10013171_pt1 | contig 10007 bp, 7 predicted proteins | sample RumenRJG_02DNA_FD_189096 | JGI IMG/M metagenome (GOLD analysis project Ga0256405, IMG submission 189096) | Bovine rumen microbial communities from Lethbridge, Alberta, Canada - RJG_02 | ecosystem: Host-associated > Mammals > Digestive system > Stomach > Rumen | place: Canada: Alberta | collected... | reverse complement strand
TTGCAATGGATGTGTAGGGTGTCAGGACGGCCTGCTTGTAATAAGCGCCGTACTTGGAAAAGGACGTGGAAACGATGCGGTTGTCCGAAAGCAGCTGCGCCAGCCACAGCGGCGCCGCGCCGGGGATCTTGATCTCCATGAGGATCTGATCGTCCGCAAGAATGGGGCTGCCATGGTCGCCCGCGCGCAGGTCTACGTCGTGATCCCGCCAGCGCAGGTTGCGGTCGAAGGTGATGCGCAGTTCGCCGTTCTCAACGCCCGCGTAGGCCTCCCGGTCGTAGGCGATGTATACGGCGGGCGTGGGACGGTAGAAGCTCATGAACCAGTCGATCTCGCGGCTGATCTGGCTTTCCTTCGCCGGCCTTCCGCCGCGGAGCCAGTCGTCGGCCTCCTTCGCCGTCATGGTCACGCGGCGCTTGTAGACAACGCCGTCAAATTTCTTCTTGATCTCGACGAACGCCAGCCCGTCGTCTCCGGGTACGCCGTAGCTGCGGACGCGGAGCTTTTCCTTGTAGACCGGCTTTTCCAGCGACGCGCGGATCAGATCGTAGTCCGCGGTATCGTAGTAGACGTTGCCGATGGTGTAGCGCGGGTGCTCGTCAGGTATCATGCGAAACGCCATGCCGAGCAGCATCGCCTTGTATTGTTCGCGCGTGAGCATGTATTTCTTTTCCACGCGCTTGAAACAGCTTTGTATTTCGCTCATGCGGTTTGCCTCCTTCGGGCGGAGACTGCTCTGTTCCGCCCTCTGTTATATAGTTCGGAGGCCGCGTTCCGATTTTTGGGGTCGCGGCAAAAAAATAGTACAGGCCTGCTCCGCACAGTCTGCGAACGTTGTACGCGCATATGCAACAACCGCCACGCGGGGTGTGCTTTGTGCTCGTCGAGTCCCATTATGCCGTGCGCGAGATCAACTCCGGCATCTACGGTGCAATGGCGCTGGACGAACACCCGAGCCGCTTCAAGAACACGAACATTCTCAAAATCACGGACGACGGATTCACCGTGTACAGCCAGAAGATCAACGACAACCCGCGCTACGCGGTTCTCAATTTCATAAATATGGATTATTACTACCAATGTGTAGGCGAATACTCGCTCTCACCGCTTCCGCATATGCTTCTCCACAGCCTGAGCTGTCGAAGTGTTTTTTTCTCCACCGGCACATCCCTGTCCGGAAGATGCAGAAAAGCGTTTTCAAAATCGACCTCATCCCACTTCAGCGACCAAATCTCCCGCCTGCTGAGCCCACATCTCCACGCCAGATGTATGACTACCGTCGCTAACTCATAGGGGCTGCTGTCAAGCAGCTTCCATAGCCTCTCTGTATCCGGCAGCCTGCTGCGCTCCCGTTCCTCCGAATTTGCCAATGGCCGCCCCTCCTTGTGCCGGAAAACAAAAAAAGCTGGTCGTCAAGGTTATACTCACGCAACCGCGTATCGGAAAACGCTGATGTGCTGAACCCCCCTCTTCTTTTATCCAGCAATATATCAAAAAAGCAAAAAAAAAGCAACCGAAAAAGCTGGTCGTCAAGGTATACTTTGGCGACCATTATTTTTTGCCCATTTCAGAAACGTCTGGTGTGAAATGCTCAGCCTTCGGGCGGCGGCGCGGGCGGATAAGCTTCCCCCGTACCATTTGGCGTAAACTTCCTCATACTCGGGCGGTGGTTCCATAGGCTGCCGTCCAAATCGGACGCCGCGCGCCTTTGCCGCTGATATGCCCTCCGCCTGACGCCGGCGGATAAACTCGCGTTCCGTCTGGGCAACGTAGCTCAAAAGCTGCAAAACGATGTCCGCGATCAAAGTCCCGGTCAGGTCGCGTCCCTGACGCGTATCCAAAAGCGGCATGTCCAACACAACGACGGCGGCCTGTTTCTCCTTTGTGATGATGCGCCATTGTTCCAGAATCTCATCATAGTTGCGCCCCAGCCGGTCGATGCTCTTGACAAAAAGCGTATCGCCCGGCTTCAGCTTTTTCATCATCCGTTGGTAGCCTTCGCGCTCAAAATCTTTTCCGCTCTGCTTGTCTGTATACACATTTTGATCGGGCACTCCGGCCTCACGCATGGCGATGCGCTGCCGATCTTCATGCTGTTCTTTCGACGATACGCGGATATAGCCATAGGTTTGAACTTCCATTTGAATCCCCCCTGTTCTGTGTTCCCACAATTGTAAGGGAATCCCCGATGTGCTGAAAGAGCTTTATTGCTTCGCTTTGTTTTCCTCCCGTTGTTCCGGGTAGGCCCGCGTTACCCTGTTCTATTCGATCGTTCGTGCAATACCACTCTTTTATTGCATTATTGTTTTACAGCCGCACATTCAGGAAGGTTTTATTGTGTCATGCTGATATGCAACGCGCCGCTGTGCTACACACAGCGGCGCGTTGCACGCATCTTGTTTTCTTTTCAAAATCTTCCGTATGGAAAGCGCTTATCCGGTTTGCTTCTCCCCGTTGTAGCGCAGAGCCAGCATGGTAATGTCATCGAACTGGGGAGCATCCTTCACAAAGCCGTTGATCTTCTCCCGCACCCGGGGCAGCAGCTCCTCCGGCCGGACGGAGGGCGATGCGTTCAATGCCTCTGTCAGCCGCTCTTCGCCGAAAAGCTCCTTGTTGGCGTCGGTGGCTTCGGTGATGCCGTCGGTATACTGGAAGATCATGTCCCCGGGCTTCAACTGAACGACCTGATTGTGGAAACGGTAGCTCTCGTCCATCAGCTCCAGCACATCGGGAGGCCAGGCCGCCAGGGGAACCCCGCAGGCTTTGGGCAGCAGCTTTCATTCCCCATTCTGATAAAGGGCAAGCTTCTCATGTCCGGCGTCGGCGTAGGTCAGCTCTCCTGTGGAAAGCTCCAGTATTCCCAGCCACACCGTGACAAACATTCCCTCCTCGTTGTTCTCACCCAAAGCGGCGTTGACCTCAGAGAGGATCTGTTCCGGGTTGAACGCGGTCTGCGACTGGGTTTTCAGCATCGTCTTGGCGATCATGGAAAAGAGGGCTGCCGGTACGCCCTTCCCGGACACGTCAGCCACCACCATGGTCAGGTGATCCTCCCCTACCATAAAGAAGTCGTAAAAATCACCGCCCACCTCCTTGGCAGGGTCCATGGTGGCGAAAATATCAAACTCCTTTCGGTTGGGATAGGCCGGGAAGGTGTTGGGGAGAATATTTGCCTGAATACTTGCCGCCATCTGGATCTCCGCCCGGCTGGCGGCCATTTTTTTGCTCCATTCCGCAAAAAGCACGTTGCGGATCAGTACCAGCGTGACCAGCATGTAGGCATATTGGACGGCAACAGGGTGGCTCTCCCGGTCAGCTTTATGGCGATCAAATAGACAATAGCGGGAATCACCACAAAGGTGGACGCCACCAGCTTCTGCCGCCGGGGAGAGGACGAGCGGAAGATGGTCGCCGCGAAGAGCAGGATGCTGCACATCACATAGACATCCCCCACCCAGAACAGCGCCCCGCTCCGAAGCGCTCCATGCTCATCCACCCAAAAGGTGACGGGGGCGAAGCAGCTTGCCATAATCAGCAGCACCGTGGGGAAAAGCCCGATCTGAATCACGCGCCTCGACCAGCGGGTCAGGGCGGCGTCAACCTCCAGTGTGCTGCAAATATATCGGTAGAAGGAATAGACCAGCAGCACATCCACGCTGTTGCCGATGGCGGTGACAACCACATACCAGGCCCGATAACTCTGGATGCAATCCACATACCAAATACACAGGTTTCGGATGAAGCACACGCCGCACAACAGGATCAGCATGATGAAGGACTGGGTGGGTTCCTCCCGCTCGCTCTCCTCGTCCCCCAGGCAGCCGTAATACATCACTGCGCACACGGCGACGCCAAATACATCAATGCCCGCGTTAAACAGAACATGGGGATGCACCCCATCCAATTGAAAGAAATAGGCCGTCATGACGATCGCCACTCCGGTAAACGCCAGCATCAGCCCCATTCCTATGGAGAAAAGCAGCTTTTCAATCTTTTGTTTTTGCCACTTCATACCTCTCTCCCCATCCCCCATACGTTGCCGGGCATGACACACCTGTGCTTGCCCCTGTGTCTTTCATTCCGGTCAGATAAAGTTCAGCTCCCCGGCAAAGCCGGTAAGCTCAAAAACCTCCATCAGCGATTTTCCCGCGTTCTTCACGTAGAGTTTTCCGGCCTTTCTGTGCATGGCAAGATAGAGATTTCGTACCGCCCGCAGCCCGGCGGAGGAAATATACTCCAGTTTCTCCATGTTCAGTATGACCGTTTCAAATCGCTCCGCCGTTTGCAGGAACACTTTTTCCGCGCCCTTGGCAGCAACAGCATCCATGCGGCCGGTCAAAACCAGCTCGCCCTCCGCGCCTTTATTGAGCAGCTCAACATCCATTTTTATCCTCTCCTTATACGGGTTCATCGGTCGCGCCGGTCTCAACACGACTGTCGGTCAGCATCATATTGCCGTCCGTGACCTCAACAGCAAACACAAAGGAGATATTCTCCCTTATGCTGCGAACCGTTACCTCAGCTCTGCCGGAGGATCTCGTTTCCAGTTGGAAGGTAACACCCTCGCTGGAAACGTCGACGGAGGAAACATACGCCGCCATTGAATTGGTGCTTTCGGACACCCATGCGGTGCTGTCATCGGTGTAGCCCTCGGACTCCTCAACAAAGATCGTCAGTCCCTCATCACTGCCGCGCACGGTAAACGGATGTCCGGTTTCCTCCCCGCCGCGTACCGTGCCCTGGAAAGTACGCTCGCGGTGGGACGTAATTGCCGCGCTCAGCTTGCTGTCCTCACCGCTTTCCTGTCCAACCATCACGGTAAGGCTCAGCTCCGCAAGCTGTTCCTCCCCGCTGGTGAGCGAGAAAACCATCATCTCGCGTCCTTCCGTTTCCGGCTTCAGCGTAACCGACGTCTTCCCGCCCTGTGTTTTTCCGACGCCAATATCCAGCGTACCGCCGTCCGTGCTTCCGAGACTCCAAACGCCATTTGCCGCGCCGTCCGTTTTCAGCGTTAGCGTCACCGAGCCGTCGGCCCGCTCCGCCCAGGAGTAAGGATAGGGCACGTCCTCCACGGTGAAGCGTTTCCCGCTGCGGTCACGCATAAAAAGCGTGACCGCAGCGGTAACAGCGATGATGGCTAAGAGGACAGCGAGGGCTATCATCAGGGGTTTTCTTTGTTTTATATCCATGTGTCATTCTCCTGTCGGCACAGTGTCCCTGCTGCCGGCTCCCATGCTGTCGATCTGCCGCTGCATATTCTCCAGCCGCTCCGCCTCGCGGAGCTCCTTCAGCTCTTGCAGCTGCTGCGCGATCGGGTCGGCTTCGTTTTTCACAGTCACGTCGATCGTCAGCACGGAAGATGCGCTCTCCGCGGAAATGATCCGAATCTGATACTGCATCGGTTGGCCGGTATAGTTGCGCGGCGGCGTAAAACGGATCTCCCGCCTGTCGAAGGTAAACGAGCCGGTCTGCGGTTTTGTGCTGTTCCAGATGTCCGCCTCTCTCCTGTCCGTGGCAGCCGCGGCCTTTGCGGCAATACTCTCCTCGGTATAGCCGCGCGTGTCGTCAAGATAGGCTGTTCCGAGGGCGCCGGTGGTCGGATCCTTCTCCACAAGCATCGTCGTAAACCCGTCATAGGAACCGATGATCTCCGGCAGGATCCGAAGGCTCCTGCCCGGCTGCAGCAGCAACGGCGCGTCGCCGTTCGTTACGACCTGTCTTACTTCGTCTCCGTCCATTTCGCCCTTGACGCGAACATCGGCAACGATCAGAATATCCGCCATATTGAGCCGCAGCGGCGATCCCTCCACGATCTGCGTCTTAATGTCGCAGTGCTTCGTAAACGCGCCTTCGCCCAGGTTCACCGCGAGCGAATCAAGCGTCCACATCGCGCTTTGCGTACCGCCGGGCGTCGTTTCACTGTACGGCTCCAGCTCGACCCAGCGCAGATCGTCCACATCGGGCACCAAGACCTCGACCTGAACCGTGCTGCCCTCCACAAAACCTGCCGCGCCGTCTGAGATGTATCTCCGTATGTCATCGTACGATTTTGTAAGGAGGTCGCCAAAGGCGTCATAGTAGCCCACCGTCATGCGTACCGGGCCGTTCACGCCGGCGCTCACATCATCCGAGGCAGAGAGTGCCGTTGTGAATGTCAGCGACAGCGGTTTTACGCTGTGCAAGCCGGTGCCGTCGGTGTTCATGCGGTATGGCACCGTCGCCACCGCAAGCTGCTCCGCAGCGCTGTATGCGCCCTTGGTGCTGACCACATCGCCGGTTCCGGGGTCGACCGTCTCGTCTATGACCAGTGCTCCGTCCACTGTCGCGTTGACATTTCCCGTCGAAACCAACGAGATCCCGGTGATCTCCTCGATGTTTGCCTGCTTGAAGCTCAGCTCGATCACCTGACCGGGACGAATCCGCGTATACCCCTGGTCCGTCAGATAGACATAGGGCGAGCGAAGCTCCATGCCGGAGGGATCAGCTGTACGGTAGTGAATGGCCACCGCCAGATTGTCGTCCGCCGACGTGGCGTCGCTGGTGATCGGCGAGAGCACCGCAGCCTCTGTTCCCGTGCCAAGCTGCAGTAGAACCCGCTGCTGTTCCGCTGTTTTCGTGGAAGCAACGCCCAGCGTCATACCCATCGGATCGGTATAGCCGCTTCCGGACCATTCCCATGTGCTGATCACGACGCCGCTGCGCACCCTCTGGATCACGGCGGTCACGCTGCCGCCGCTGATGCCTTTGCCTCCGTTGGCGCCGTAAACCGTCACGGAATTTAAGGCATTGATGCACGAGGCGTTAAGATTGGTCGCGTAATAGACCTCCTGACCGTTATAGGTTGCCGCGTTCATGACCCCGGTCGACGTCTGCATGTCTGTCTCCATCGCGGTAGAATACTTAATGGCGGTGATCAGTCCGTTCACAGGGTCGGTCTTTCCATTTTCCGGATAAAGGAACACGTTGAGCGTGTCATTTTGAGAAATGGGTTCTCGGGACACAATAGACATCCATTGGGCAGCATCCGGATTCTTCGGGATCTCTTCTCCGTCAAAATTGATATTGACCAGCGCCGGCTTGTCATTCATCCGCTCACCCTGGCCGTTCAGCGTCCCATCGTAGGGCTGAAGGATCACTTCATAGGGACTCTCATTGGTGCTGTGGGCATAGTCGGTAAGCTCCTCGCCCGCGCGGTAGACACGCTGATATTCTCCCTTGCTGTTCAGGATCAGCGAGCCTTCGCCATTGACAATAAACAGAGAAGCGCTCGATATTTTCCATGTCGTATTGACCGCGCTGGTCGCCTGAAGCTCAATGCGCTTGATCGACCGCACATCGCTCAGGCTGAAATAGAAACGATCCGTATGATCTGCACGGAACATCAGGTTCGGGTCGCTGATCGTCTTGCCGCCTACCTTGTCCGATGTGCCGGAGGTGTGGTTCATGTAAGAGTACATGCTCTTGGTTACATCGCTAAGCTCCTCAAATCCTTTCGACGGATTGTAAGAGTCATAGTAAACCCTCGCCGCCAGATTGCCCTCAAGCTGCGGCGCGCCCGCCGGGTAGCCCTCCGTCGTAATGGCAAGCATGAAGTTAACGTCAAAGGTGCTTCCGTCCACGGTATAGGTGCGCGCGATCTCCGAGGCGTCGCGGCCGGACATACCCGTGATCGATTGCATTTGCGCCTTGTCCCGGTAGTCGATGCTGATCCAGCCCACGCTGCTGACCGTCCATACGGGCACCAGCGCCGCGTTGCTTTCCCGCTTTACGTCGATGGACGCAATATTCAGCTTATCGAACAGATCGCTGTCCTCGGAGGAATCCTCCGGGATGATCTGCACGGCGGTCACGTCACCGTAATCGTCATTGGTGGCAATGTAGAACGTCTGCGACGCGCCGGCGACAAAGCCGTCGGACGGGAGCTGCTGATTGGCAAGCACATAAGAGCTGATCCCGTTCTTGAAAATGAGCCGGAAGTAGAACAGGTTTTTGGAACCACAGTCCCCATCCTCCAGATTTGCTTCTCCGTTACCGGCGACGTGAACCGTCACCGCGTACAGGTATCGCTCCTTTGCCAATCCAAGCTCCTGTGACGCCTCCTGAAAGGTCATGGAATAGCGCAGCTTCGACCAATCCACTTTTCTGGAGGTCACCACGTCGGCGCCGGAGGATGGATCCTTCGCTCCGCCGCCCCTGATATTGTCCGTCCGGTTTGGCCCGACATCGGTCGATTCGTCCGCGTCCTGCTGGAGCAGCACAGGGTTTATCGCGGTGTCTGAAAACCGATACACCCGTATGCCCTCCACCGTTCGGTCGAAGTAGAAGCTGCTGGTCACTCCGTCCGCCGAAACCGCCTGCCAGGTGACGGCGCGCTTGGTATACGAGTCTACGGTCGAAATGGTCAGGTCCTTCATCTGCCAGTCATCGTGGCTGCCGAGCCCATCCATCCAAACGTTGATGTCTGTGATCGCCTTTACATTCTGAAGCGGCACAAAGAACCGCAGTGTCCTCCCTGTGGCAACGCCCTGATAGTAGGCAATATCCTGCTCCTCGCTCCCGTACCACCAGCCGTTGAAATCCCGGGACAGCTGCCGCACGTTGAGCGAATCGGAAACCTTCGGGGTGCCCTCCAGGTTCGTCCAGCTGATGCTCATCATAATGTCGTCCCGCGTTCCCGCCCCGGGAATCTCATCGGTCGTCAGTTCGACGAGGTAGCGCTCCGTCGCGTCGTGCGGCGCAAGGTTCTTACCGCTCTCATACTTTGTCAGAGCGAGTTTGTTCTTGCCAATGTAAAGCGGGCTGCCGCCCAACGACGTCACCGGCTGGTAGTAGATCGGACTGCCGCTGTATGTGTACTCAACGGCGCCGGTGGACTTGTTGACTCTCGCGGTGATCTTGACGCTGTCGTTCCCTGTTTGGGTCAAATCATAGACCGCCATGGTGACGAAGCTTGCCGTGTCTTTCTCGCTGAGATCCATGCGGATTGCGCGGAGCTGCTTTGCAGTCCCGCCTGCCGTTTCGATCATACCGAGCGCGTCTCGCGCTTCCTCAGCGCCGAGGGTCACGGTGATCCCCTTATCCGGCACAAGCGAGACATAGTCCGGCAAAAAGATGCCCAGCGCCATGCTCTCGCCCTGCTGCGCCAAGCCGCTGATCGGCTCTTTCAAGTCATCCGCCGAGAGCAGCCCCCGGGTATACTCCGCCGCGTTCAGCACAGCCGGCACGTTCGCCTCATGCTCCTCGCCATAGCGATCCACATAGTACAGGGTCACCGCCATGGTTTCCGCGAGGCCCATGCCCGTCAGCGTATTGCCGGTCGGGGACATGGCGCCCAGCGCCTCCAACCCCGCGCCGTAGGCGTCGGCGAAGTCAAAGCGCAGGGCCAGCGTCTTTTGGGAGCCTTCCTGCCGCTCATGGTGGGCATAGGCAGCGTCGAAGCCAGAGGTTTTGATCGCGATTTCCGTATTGCCGATCAATTTGTCATTGTTCCAGGATATGTCCCTGTCCTGGTTCATCTTCCCCTCAGCGATCAGGTCGCCCGTAAAGTCGATGTAGCAATCGTTTGACGCGGTGTTCCAGCGGTACAGCCCGCCCAGCTTATCCACGCGGAAAATCCGCAGGGCGCGGCAGTTCCAGCTACCCCTGTCGCCGGCGAAAAATTCCACGCTCCTGATCTCTTTGATCGGCTCACGTGTGGTAAACAGATACTGATCCGTCGAATACGATTGGAAAATATCCCTGCTGATGCTGATCTCCGCGCCCCTGTATCCATAGGTGTCCGCGATCATCCGGTCACGTTGTGCCTGCTCCCTGCTAAACGCGGTCAGCGTATCATAGGTCTTTTTCCATCCGTCTCTGGACGGGAAAAGGAATCTGCTGGTCGTCTCCGCCGTACTGTTTTCTGTGGTATAGCTGATGATGAAGAATTCGATCTTATCCTCGTCGCCTGTTCTCACGCCGGTGGTAACCTCAAACAGGTACGTCGCATCCGCCGCGTAAGCACTGCC
>Ga0256405_10013169_pt1 | contig 10009 bp, 10 predicted proteins | sample RumenRJG_02DNA_FD_189096 | JGI IMG/M metagenome (GOLD analysis project Ga0256405, IMG submission 189096) | Bovine rumen microbial communities from Lethbridge, Alberta, Canada - RJG_02 | ecosystem: Host-associated > Mammals > Digestive system > Stomach > Rumen | place: Canada: Alberta... | reverse complement strand
CTGGTCGGTCTCAGGTGCAGGTTCTGACAGCTACTGTCCGATGAATCCCCTGATGAGGGAAGTGGAAGGCACGTCTTTTTCCGAAACCGGGACGAAATAGTGGAGGAAGTTGAGGAGCCTGTTGGCTTCCGTGTACTCCGGACAGTTCTTCGGCACCGTTGAAAGGATCCATTCGGCCCTTGGCCTAAATACTGCGAATTCGACGAGATATGTCGAGTCGAAGAGTACGTCGGCATCTTCCTGATAGGGATATATCCATTTCACTTCGGCCCGGCGGACGTTGGGCCAGTTTGATATGGTCTCCCGGGCCGTGAAAGCCCCTTTGTTGGAGTCGCGCACTATCCTTCTCAGGAGACGGTTGTCGCTGGTGGGGATGCAGTTGTGGTCGTCCAGGGAAATCGATGTGATGGCGTTGATGAAAATCCGGTATTTCTCCTGTTCGGGAATCTTGTCGGTGAGTCTCGGGTTCAGGGCGTGGATCCCCTCGATAAGGAGCACCGAGCCTTCGGAAAGGGACAGCTTTTTCCCTTTGTATTCCCTTATCCCGGTGACGAAGTTGTATTCGGGCACCTCCACCTCTTCCCCTGCGAGAAGCCTGAGGACGTCTTTCTGCAGGGCGTCGTGGTCTACGGTGTCGAAGTTGTCGAAGTCGAACGATCCGTCCGGCAGCTTCGGGGTGTCGAGCCTGTTCACGAAGTAGTCGTCGGTGGAGAAGGAAATCGGGTGGAGGCCGCAGGCCTTGAGCTGGATGCTCAGCCTCTTGCAGAAGGTGCTCTTGCCGCTGCTGGAAGGTCCCGTGATGAGGACGAGCCTCACATGGTCTCGTGAGAAATGGCGGCGGTCGATTTCTTCCGCAATCTGCACTATCTTCTTTTCCTGAAGGGCCTCGGCTATCTGGATAAGGTCCGTGGCTCCTCCTTCGATGCAGGCCTTGTTGACGTCGCCGACGTTGGAGAGGTTCATGATCTTGTTCCACCTCAGGCTTTCGGAAAACACGTCGAAGGTCTTGGGCTGGGAGAACATAGGGGCCAGCTCCTCCGGATGATGCCTGTCGGGAACCCTCAGGAGCATTCCGTCATGGAAGGGCATGAGCTCCCATACCTTCAGGTAACCGGCGCTCGGGACTAGGGCGTCGTAGTAGAAGTCCGGGGTCCCTCCGAGAGTGTAATAGGTGAGGTAAACGTCGTCGGTCGTCTCAAGGAGCTTTACCTTGTCTTCGCAGCCCATCTTGCGGAAAAGCTCGATCGCCTCGGGTTTCTGCACCTCATGGCGATAGAACGGCATATCCTCCGCGACGATCTTCTTCATCCTGTCGGAAATCAATTCGATGTCCCCGACGGTCAGGTCGGTCCCGTCCCCCTTGTCCACGTTGCAGAAATATCCCTTGGAGATAGGCCTGCGCAGGACGACTTTCCCCTTTGGGAAAACATCTTTGGCCGCCTTGCAGAGCAGGAAGCAGAGCGATCGGCAGTAGGTATTCCTGCCGTTGTAGGAGCGATAGTCGAGGAACTCTACGTCACGGTTGTTGAACACCCTGAATTTCAGGCCTTCCGACACATTGTTCACTATGGCTGAAAGGATGTCGTACGGCCTTTCGAAACCGAAGTGCGGAATCATCTCGAGAAGGGTGGTACCTTCCTGGAATTCCCCGAAGGTACGGGTGTTCTTGCAAAAAATCTTCAACATTGGGATCCGGGATTTGTAACAGGACAAATATACCAAAAATATGCGGTGAAAATCTTTTTTTATTTTTTAATATATTCCTTAAATTTGAACGTAATCCGTTCAGACAGCCTATGGCCGACCAGTACATATGGGACCCTCTGAGAAAGAAGAAGGTTGCGCTAACTCCCGAGGAGAAGGTGCGGCAGTGGTTCATTTCCATGCTCCTGGTCCAGGCCCATGTCCCCTCGCAGCTGATGATGAGCGAGGTGAGCATGTCTTTCGGGCGTAAGAAATACCGGGCCGACATCCTCGTCTACGGGCGGGATCTCAGGCCGGTGCTGGCCGTGGAGTGCAAGCGGGAGGATGTCGAGTTGAGCCAGGAGGTGATCGACCAGGCGCTGCGGTATGACTCCGTGCTCGGGGCGAGGCTGCTGGTCATAACGAATGGAAAGGCCACAAGGGTTTATAGGAAAGGGGAGGCCGGATTCGAGGAGATTCCGTCCCTTCCGGATTATAAGGATATGTGTTGATGACGACGATTGCTGAAGGATATCTGGATCACAGGATTTTCAAGATTGTTTCCGAAGCCGCTGCCGAAGCGGGGATAAAGGCTTTTGTGATTGGTGGATATGTAAGGGACTGCTTCCTCGGCAGGCCGAATTCCGACATAGACATAGTGGCCGAGGGAAGCGGTATCGCCCTGGCTGAGGCCGTCGCCGGGAGGATAACCTCCGTCGAAGGAAGGAAATGCAACGTGAGCGTTTTCCGGAATTTCGGTACGGCAATGTTGAAATATCACGGCATGGAGGTCGAATTCGTGGGGGCCAGGAAGGAGTCCTACAGGCGCGAATCCCGCAAACCCATCGTCGAGGACGGCACGCTCGAAGACGACCAGAAGAGGAGGGATTTTACCATAAATGCCATGGCTTTCAGCCTGTGCCGGGATGATTTCGGCAACCTGGTGGATCCGTTCGGAGGCATCAGGGACCTTGCCACAGGCACGATACGCACACCCCTGGAGCCGGATGTCACATATAGTGACGACCCGCTCAGGATGCTCAGGGCCATCAGGTTCTCTTCCCAACTTTCGACTCCTGAACACCCGTTTACGATCGTCCCCGAGTCGATAGAGGCCATGAAGAGGATGGCTTCCCGTCTTGACATCCTGTCCAAGGAGAGGATTGTCGAAGAGTTGAACAAGATGCTCCTTTCCCCGAAGCCTTCCATAGCTTTCCGCCTTCTCGACGAGACCGGACTCCTGGAACGGATACTCCCGTCCCTGGCCAGGCTGAAAGGGGTGGAAACCGTTGATGGCAAGGGACATAAGGAGAATTTTTCCCATACCCTCCAGGTGGTTGACAACGTGGCTGCCGCAGAGGTTGAGAGAGGTACGGCCAATGTCTGGCTGCGGTGGGCCGCCCTGCTGCATGACATAGGCAAACCCGCGACCAAGAGGTTCGATCCGGCCCTTGGATGGACATTCCACGGCCACGAAGTCGTCGGGGCCAGGATGGTTCCGAAGATATTCCAGTCCCTGAAGATGCCTCTCAACGAAAAGATGAAATATGTGGAAAAGCTGGTGGGCCTGCATCTCAGGCCCATAGCCCTGGTGGACGACGTCGTGACCGACTCGGCTGTCAGGAGGCTTCTTTTCGACGCCGGTGACGACATCGACGACCTTATGCTGCTCTGCAATGCCGACATAACCTCGAAGAATCCCGCCAAGGTGGCAAGGATCAAGAAGAATTTCGAGCTGGTGAAGGTGAAGCTGGCCGAGGTGGAAGCCAAGGATGCCATCCGCAATTTCAAGAATCCCATTACCGGAGAATATGTGATGCAGGTGTACGGCATCCCTCCCTGCAAGGAGATAGGCGAGCTGAAGGAAATGGTTAAGAATGCCATCCTGGACGGCGTGATTCCGAATGAGTTCGGGGCGGCCGACGCATTCATGAGGGAGAAAGCCCCTTCCCTCGGGCTCCGGGAAGCCGACTGATCAGGCCATGGACCACGTAGGCGAATATATCGGATACATATCTGCCGTGAGGAGGTTTTCTCCCAGGACCATCGACATCTATTCCGGGGTGCTGGAGGATTTCTCCTCTTGGTGCGGAGGCTCTGTGACTGAGAGTCTCAAGCCTTCGCTCATAAGAAGTTATGAGGTCGCTCTTCTCAAGGGGGAAAGGGGAGCGAAGAAGGATCCGAGGACTGTGAACCTGTATCTTTCCGTCCTGAGCGGTTTCTGCCGTTTCCTTGTCAGGAACGGCGTGATACAGTCCAATCCGGTCAAGACGGTCTCCCGCCCTAAAGTTGAAAAGAGGCTGCCCGTATTCTACCGTGAGGAGTCGATGCGGGAATATTTCGAAACCACCGCCCACAGCGCTTCGGAAGATGAACTGGAAATCCTGCAATCTTTCGGGCCTTTCGTTGGAAGGGCCAGGAAAAAGAAGGGGGATGATCCTGGGTGGAACGTGCCGCTGGATATGTATGGCCGCAGGCTGAGGAGGGTGATAATCAGCACCTTGTTTTCTACCGGAGTGCGTCGTGCAGAACTTATTTCCCTGAATGTGGGCAGCGTGGATTTCGGGAGGCGCGTGATGAAAGTGACCGGAAAAGGGGACAAAACCAGAGAAATTCCCCTCGTCCCTTCACTTTGTCAGGAAATTTCATTATATTTACAATCGGCAGAATTGATGGTTGGGCGCCGAAGGGCCCCCGGAGAACCCCTGTTCATAGGCACCGGAGGAAACAGACTCTATCCGATGTTCGTGGAGAGGGCGGTCCGGGAAGAATTGGGCGGAATAAGCGGAATCACCGGGAGAAAGTCACCGCATGTGCTGCGGCATTCTCTGGCAACGGACCTCCTCAACGAAGGGGCCGACCTGAACTCCATAAAGGAACTCCTCGGGCATTCCTCGCTGGCCGCCACGCAGGTCTATACGCACAATTCCGTCGAGAAGCTGAAAAAAGTTTATGTCAACGCCCATCCCCGGGCAAAAAGCGGAGGTAAAAATGGAGATTAACATCAAATCGCTGAAGTTCGACGCAGACCAGAAACTCATCGCATTCGTCGAAAAGAAGATTTCGAAGCTTTCGAGGTTTTATGAGAACCTTGACAGCGTAGACGTTGTCCTTTCCCTTCTCCATGAGCCGGAGAACAAGAACGTGAAGGTCCAGACCCATGTCCTCGGCCAGGATCTCGTGATAGAGAGGAATGCCCAGACCTTCGAGGAAGCCGTGAATGATGCGGCCGATGCCATGAAGGAGAAAATCACGAGGGCCAAGGAAAAGAAATACGAGGCATAGCGGATGGCCAGGGCAGGTTACGCGGAGACCGACCGGCAATGCCGGAACATCATTGCAGACGTGAGGAATCACGTTTTCAAGAGCGTTTACCTGCTGATGGGCGATGAGCCATGGTATCCGGAGAGGGTGTGCGAAGAGATAATCGCGAATGCCCTTGATGAGAGCGAAAGGGACTTCAACCAGCTGATATGCTACGGTTCCGACGTTGACGCCGATACGGTGGTCACCGCGGCCAGGAGGTTCCCCATGATGGCTGAACGCCAGCTTGTGGTCCTCAAGGAGGCGCAGTCGATGCGTTCCCTTGAGGACCTTGCCGTATACTGTACGAAGCCCCTGGATTCGACCGTCCTGGTCATTCTCCTTCACGGAGCCTCCGTCGACAAGCGCAAGGCCTTGTACAAGAGCGTGTCCAAGGCTGGAGTGGTGCTGGAGTCGCCCGGGCTGAGGGATTACGAGGTCCCTTCCTGGATATCTTCATATTATTCCTCCAAGGGGATAGGCATCGACCCGGAGGCGGCAGTCCTTCTCGCGGAATCCGCCGGTACTGACCTGGGCCGTATCGCGGTCGAGACGGACAAGATGCTCAAGAATCTCCCCGAGGGAGCATCCAAGGTCACTGTGGAAGACGTCGAGAACAATGTCGGAATCAGCCGCGAGTTCAGCGTGTTCGAGCTTACCAAAGCCCTCTCCTTCATGAACAGGGGCGACGCCCTCAGGCTTGCCGCCAGGATAGGGCGGACGGCGAAGTTCTTCCTTCCGTCTGCGACAGCCCCGCTTTTCAACCATTTTTACAGAATCCTCCGCTACGGCCTGCTGCTTTCCGGGAACCGCTACCCTTCCCCTCAGGATAAGGCTTCGGTACTGGGCGTCAATCCTTATTTCTTTAAGGAATATGATACGGCCGTCAGGAACTGGCCGCCGCGCCGCTGCATGAATGCTATTTCCCTCATCACCGAATATGACTTCAGGGGAAAAGGGGGAGAAGGGGTCGATACCGAAGATTCCGACCTGCTTGCAGAACTTGTCGCAAAACTCGTAAATTCGTAAAAATTTATATAAATATTGACATTTATTTGTTGTTTATCAATAAATAATTATATTTGCAAAAAAACCACGCAATATGGATATAATTCAGTGCAGGGATGTAAGTAAGAGTTTCGGGCCCAAGGTGGCTCTCGACCACGTGTCCCTGAACATTCCCGAAGGGAAGATTTTCGGCCTTCTCGGTCCTAACGGGGCCGGAAAGACCACCCTTATCCGGATCATCAACCGGATAACCATTCCGAATGGTGGAGAAGTCCTTTTCAAGGGAAAGCCCATAACTCAGGAAGATGTGGAGAAGATCGGCTATATGCCTGAGGAGAGGGGCCTCTACCGGAAGATGAAGGTGGGCGACCAGGCGCTGTACCTGGCACAGCTCAAAGGGCTTTCATGGAAAGAGGCTTCCACCGAGCTGAAAAAGTGGTTCGTCCGTTTCGGCATCCAGAGCTGGTGGGACAAGAAGGTGGAGGAACTCTCGAAGGGCATGGCCCAGAAGGTCCAGTTCATCACCACCGTCGTCCACAAACCAAGCCTGCTTATCCTCGACGAGCCGTTTTCCGGCTTCGATCCGGTGAATGCCGAACTCATCCGCAAGGAGATCCTTAGGCTGAAGGACGAAGGGGCCACCATCATCCTTTCCACCCACAACATGGAGAGCGTCGAGGAGCTTTGTGACGAGATAGCCCTCATCAACAAGTCCCGTCTCGTGATTACCGGCGGCACGGATGATATCCGCCGCAAATACGGCAACAACAACATCGAACTTGTCTATACTGATGACGAAGGCCGGCATACTGAAGTCCTGCCCAAGGACACCGACGGGGTGAGCACCCTGCGCGCCTTCATGGACAAGGGCGTGGAAATCAATTCCTACAGGGAGCTCATGCCTCGCATGAACGACATTTTCATCAAACTTGTAACCGAAGGAGAATAAGCCATGGATTTCAATAAAATAAATGTCGTGATCGGCCGGGAATATTCCACCCGCGTCAAGAAGAAGAGTTTCCTCATCACCACCTTCGTGGTCCCCATCCTCTTCGCCGCCGTCTGCGTACTCCCTACCGTACTCATGATGAACGTGAAGGAGAAATCCCAGAAGGTGTCCGTGGTGGACAATTCCGGCATCGTGATGCCTTATTTCGAGAACAACGAGGCTGCCGAATACACCGACTGCACGTCCCAGGACATCGAAACCCTCAAGGCTTCCGTCGGGAAGGACGGCTGCGACGTCCTGCTCGTGGTGTCCCCGCTCGACAGCGCGAAGAGCGTCAGCGTCCAGGTGTACAGCCGCAAGCCGGCCGGGGTGGACTTCTATTCCGGAATCGCCGACAAGGCCAACAGGGCGGTCGAGGCATACAGGATAAAATCCTATGAAATCGACGGGCTCGAGAATATAATGAAAGACGTCAAGGCCGACGTGAAGGTGAGCGAATTCACCATCGATGACAGCGGGAACGCTACGGTTTCCGAGTCCGGAATCTACATGATCCTTTCGATGATCCTTGGCATGATGATCTATATGTTCATCGCCATGTTCGGGGCCACCGTGATGTCCTCGGTCATCGAAGAGAAGAGTTCCCGCGTGGTCGAGGTCCTCGTTTCCTCGGTCAAGGCCACGGAACTCATGTTCGGCAAGATAATCGGCATCGCCCTCGTGGCCCTCACGCAGTTCTTCCTCTGGATAGTCCTGACGGTCGTGCTCGTGGCTGCCGCGGGCGCGGTCTTCGGATTCAGCGACATGGCTTCCTCCGCCCAGATGGCCGGGATGGCACAGACCGGAATGGGAGGCGTAGACGTCGCCGCTGCAGCCGCACAGGGCGGAGAGGCAGGCGTAATCCTGACCACCCTCGCCAACCTTCCCTGGATGAAGCTCATCATCTGCTTCTTGATTTACTTCGTACTGGGATATCTCCTGTACGCGTCCATGTATGCGGCGATCGGCTCCGCGGTGGAGAACGAGGCCGATACCCAGCAGCTCCAGCTTCCTGTCACCATACCCCTGATGATAGCATTCTTCATCGTCTTCTTCGCTTTCAAGAATCCCGACAGCGCGGTTGTCTGGTGGGGGTCCATGATACCGTTCACCTCTCCTATTGTGATGATTGCGAGGATCCCTTACGGGGTCCCGGTCTGGGAAATCGCCCTTTCCGTCGCCTTACTGGTCGTTACCTTCATAGTGCTCGCATGGGCTTCCGCCAAGATCTACAAAGCTGGAATCCTGATGTTCGGGAAGAAGTCTTCCTGGGCTGATCTGCTCAAATGGTTGAAACAATAATAAAGATGAAGATAAGATTCCTTCTGGTCCCGTCCCTGCTGGCCCTTTGCCTTGCCGCCGGAGCGCAGGAGCATGTGTTTGAGTGGCGCAGGGTTCCCATGGACAACTCCCGCACCGGATGCACTCCCGCCACTGCCGACAATGTGCCGCAGGCAATCGGTACGATGCAGGGGGACAGGTATTTCGCCCCCAGCGGCCGGAGTTTCAATGGCGGAGCCACCGCCAGGGTCGCGGCAATCATCCTCGCAGCCCAGCCGCAGATGGCCCCCCTTAAAGAAGTCATAGCCCACAGTTCCGAGGAGATGAGCACGGACTATCCCGAGTCCGCTCTTTCCAACTGGTTCGTCGACGAGCTGATGCGTGCGGTAGCCGACAGTTCGGGAAAGAAGGTTGATATCGGCATCGCTAATTTCGGCGGGATCCGCACCTCGATGCCGAAAGGGGATGTGATAAAGGATGACATCATGTCCATGTTCCCCTTCAAGAACAACCTCTGCTATGTGGCCCTCAAAGGGTCGGACGTGAGGTATATCCTCGAAGACATGGCTGCCACGAGGTTCCAGGTGCTCGGTGGGGTGAAAGTCGTGGCGAAGGACGGCAAACTGGTCAGCGTTGAAGTGGGTGGCAAGCCCCTCAATGACAACAAGGTCTATGGAGTGGCCACCATCAGCTTCCTGCTGAACGGAGGCGATGGGATCAGCGTAGCCAGGAATGCCATGGAACTCCAGATCCTCGACGGATACATCATCGATACGATGCTCCCGTTCGTGCGGAGCTACGAGGCAGAAGGCAAACCTATTGAATACAAGACCGACGGGAGGGTGGTGATATTATGAAAAAGATTCTCAGGGTCATTCTTACCGCTGCGTTGGCGGTTGCCATTTTCGCCGGAATCAGTGCTGTTGCCGGCCGCCATGACAAGCCGCAGCTCACGATCATCCATGTTAATGACACCCACAGCCATGTGGAACCTGTCCGGGGAGGCAAATATGACGGTCTCGGCGGTGCCATAGAGCGTGCGGCCTTCATAGACAGCGTGAGGAACGCCGACGGGGAAAAGAACGTGCTCCTCCTGCACGCCGGGGATTTCTGCCAGGGCACTACCTATTACACCGAGCTCAAGGGAGACATAGAGGTCAAGCTAATCAATGCCATGGGATACGACTGCATAGCCCTCGGCAACCATGAGTTCGACAATGGAGTCGAAGACCTTGCCAGGAGGCTTTCCCAGGTCAACTGCCCGGTGGTCTGCGCCAATTACGTTTTTTCCCCGTTCGAACTCGGAAAATACGTAAGGCCCTATGCCATAGTGAAAAAGGCAGGGATGAAGATTGGCATCATAGGCCTCCTTACCGACATCACCAGAGTAGTGGAGCGCACGATTGCCGACCGTATCCCCAAGATGGATCCCGTTGCCGAGACCAACAAATGGGCGAAATTCCTCAGGGAGCAGGAGGAGTGTGACCTGGTGATTGCCCTGACCCACATCGGCTGGGTCACTTCCGACGGCCTTTCAGACCCCGAACTCGTGGCTTCCACCAGGGGCCTCGACCTCGTGGTCGGCGGCCATTCCCACACCTTCCTGGACAAGATGGAATACGGGGTCGACCTTGACGGTCGCAGCGTCCCCATCGTCACCGACGGCTGCTGGGGCATCAACACCGGTATCCTCAAGATGAAAAAATAGCTTCCTTCTCGGTTTAAAGGATAAAACGGAAGGTTAAA
>Ga0256405_10013168_pt1 | contig 10009 bp, 6 predicted proteins | sample RumenRJG_02DNA_FD_189096 | JGI IMG/M metagenome (GOLD analysis project Ga0256405, IMG submission 189096) | Bovine rumen microbial communities from Lethbridge, Alberta, Canada - RJG_02 | ecosystem: Host-associated > Mammals > Digestive system > Stomach > Rumen | place: Canada: Alberta | collected... | reverse complement strand
TAACGGCAAAGGTGCTGACATGTGTTGTAGCTTCCCACATCCACGCTTTTCATGCAGCCGCATACCGCACGCTGTGTCGGGTCCTTCTTTATATCAATTGTTCCTCCGAGAACCCTTTCGATACGCGCCTTGTCAATACAGGAACCATGCTCAATCCCATACTTATCAAGGTCGATTTCCTCCGAGCAGGACTGCAGCTTTACTCCGCTGCCCCTGGCGATACGCGAAAATCCCTCTGCTATGGCCTCCATATCTTCCTTTGTAATCTCCTTCATTCCCAGCGGTGCTGTGTTTCTCTTTGTCTTTTCATAGAGGTCTATGAAGCTTATGACACAGCATTCCGTATAAGGAGCCAGCCTTTCAAAGAAGCTTTCGAAAATCTCCATGTGGCGCTTCACCGTGTACTTCTCATTCAAAAGAATCGGGTCATAACGCCAAACCATACGCTCCTTCCCCAGCTTCTTTGACATCTCGATGAATGTCTCCTGAATATCCTCCTTGTCACGAAGGCCCGGCTCAACATCCTTGTCATATCCGTCAATAGTAAACTGGAAATAAAACTTATACCTCTCCTCCAGCTCATCAAGGTATGACATTATAGGAAAGGCATCCTTCGTCCAGAAAACTATGCATTCTACGTCTTCAGGCTTGAGGGAGATACTGCTGACCTGCTTGCGGTTGAAAGGATTCACCGCATAGACGTACCCCTCCCGTATGCGATTCATGAACCACTCACTATAGAAAGCCGGTATATCTGTCCGGCGGCTGACACTTAATATCATAAATCAGTACCCCCTCTTCTGCAAAACCGCGTAGTAGTACCTCGTACTGCGCTTTGGTATGAGCCGTTGTCCGTTTAAGTTCCCCACAAAGATACGCTGCTCAAGTCCATCGGGAAGGGAAAACGGATAAGGGCAGCTCTCAGGGAACGCGTTCCATATATTCGTTCCACGCACTTCCATATCCGGCGGCAGCTCGGAGCATATACTCTGCAATACAGCGCGCACATTAGCATAGTTAAGGTCTACTATGGCAAACATCGCTCCGCGCTTCATACGGTCAAAGCGGTCACGAAGCTGTACCAGATAAGCATCTACATCCTCAACATGGCTCAGATAGTTCTGCATGAAATACACATCCGTGTCCCGATACATATCGCGCTGGCACAGCTGCAGCGCTCTGCAGGTATCACACGGCCTCATATTATCACACTCACCCACCTGAAACAAATTATCCATTTCCGAGCGAAGTCCATCTATCTCACATAAATCCCACGCCCACCGCTGCTTTTCCATCCAACCGCGCTCCAAATCATGAACATGTACATATAAATGGTCGTAAAGGTTCTTGCCCTGCAAGGCCTCCAAAACACCGCGCAGCTCAGGGCAGGGCCCTGCCGAGAAAAATGCAAGCTTCAGTTGACGATAATGCCTCCGCAGACCCGGTATCACCCAGTCTTCCATAACCCTGCGCATTGGCTCAACATAATAAGGATAATATGTCACCATATACGCGTCACGGGCCCGCTCTTCCCCGTATCGGTTCGGACATACCGAATGACAGAAATTCCTTCTGAGCCTGTCCACGCACTCGCGTATATTTTCTGCCTGCTCCTCCGAAAAATCCATAACGTTCATGCCATATGTTCCCAAGATAACATTTTCATAAAGATGTTCGTCCATTTGAAATAACCCCTTTCGTTAATCACGTTTTTGCTATAAAAAATATACGTTTGAAACACATTCCAAAAGATCCGCAAAACGTAGGAGGTTATTTCCGTGTTAATGAACGTTTTCTGTTTTTCTTCAAATTTTAAATATGAAGCTGCTCAGTCAAAAAAGAACCGCCTGCAAAAATGCGGGCGGCGTATATTTAAATACTTTATTACAAGTTATTTTCAAACCAAACAATCATCGTTCGAGCTTTGTAAGAAGGAACATCTCCTCATCCCTCATCAGTTCAGCTCCCTCAAGCATTTTCCGTACAACCTTGCTGATAGGCAAAACTTTTTGATAGTCAAGGTAGCTGTACATTTGGCTCAATTCATCAAGAACATCCCATGCACTGTTGACAATTTCCTGGGGAAGCTCGTTTTCCGTGCGTTGATCGCACATGATTCCCAGAGCGAGAATACACGTAATTGCTTCATCTGCCTTTACTCCCCGTGAAAGCATCGTTCTGCAAAGCATTTCTATAACATCGGCTTTTTTCGCTTTCACTGCTGTCGGACGGCCATCATTAAGAAAAGCAATTCCCATAGCATACGCACTGTTCTGGATATTATTCGTATATCCATCCGCTGCTTTTTTGCAATCCTGCTTAAAGCATTCAAAAATCCAGTCGACACAGGTCTTTGTCTTTGCATGCGTATATAAGCAGGCTTCAAGAAAACGGGGATAATCATGCAACTTCTTCAGCTCTTGAAGCTGTTTTTCCTGAGCACACATGTAGAGAGTATAGATTGCCTGTATCTTGGTGTTTGTACCTGAGTTTCCTCCAGCTCCAAGAAACATGCTTACTCCCTGGAGCTCCGCCTGAAGCTCCTGCATACACAGCGTTGCCAAAGTATTCTTTTCTTCTGCAGTCCAATTTTTTCCGATATACCGCGCAAGCACAAAACAGCGCTGCTTAAATTCTTCATCCCACGAACGGCTTAATGCCTTTAACAGAGGGCCGGCAAAGTCATTATGATTTCCTGCGTTGCGAATTGAATCTGTAACAGCACGGATTTCCTTGGCTACACGCTGCGCGTTCCCTTTTTTATGGTTTTTGGTCCCACTAAAATTGCGGCAAAGCTGCTCCAGGGTACGGATTTCCGCAACTGCATCCAATTCGGCTCCTGCCTGCGGAGCAACCATTGCAATTCGTTTTCCGACTTCGGTCCCATCTCCGATAGATATGCTTGTGCTGCCTTCTTCTATACGCTGTTTCCCTGCACAATCATTGCATGTCCATGCCTGCATAGTGATTACTTTGTTCGTGCTCATATAGATTATAAAAGCAATATATGCACCGTTTTTATACTGTTGCTTAAAAACAATATTTCCTCTTGCTATTGTACGGTACGTTCCGTCAAGATTGCGGCTTTTTATCGGAATTGCAATGCGGTCTGTTCCGGGAGTCAGTCCAAAACCCGTCATGAGCTCAGAAGTATACGGAAGCGCTGCGCCTGTTGGAATTATTTCCGTCTGGCTTGCGTTACGTGTACCAAGATATAGACTATCGTTCAGAATTGACTGCCCGATTTCAATACCTATTTTCTTATAGGCTTCCGCAGTCAGCCTTGGTGCAGATTTTGGAATAGGAGGCACGGGGAATTTATCACTGTCTTTTTCTGCAGGTGCTGTTTTTCCGCGGGCAGCTTCATTCCTTTCTACTGTTGTACGAATTCCGACCATCCGCATATCATCACGCAGTGCTTCATACTGATGCAGATAATGATGATATACTGCCGCTCCGCGCGCAACAGCCTGGTCCGGGTCAAGTGCCACGATGGGGTCCATTCCGAAAAATTCCTTGAGCCGGTCGGATACCATATAGAACCGTGACATACCGCCATTCATCAGCACCGCGTCTACATGAACATCTTCTGACCCAAGCTTCTGCGATGCCTTTTTCAGAACATCGAGAATAGGAAATATAATATTGTTTGTGCCTTTTGAGGCTGCTCTGTCAAGGTCCTTATAGTCCTCATAGCGCAGAGTTTCTCCCATAAACGGGCTGAGAATTTCCTCTATTTCCCGTGATGTGAAGGAATCATCGTACGCATAGCCGGTGCTGCTGATATTTCCGCCGACATCAAAAACCTCTTCATCGTCGTCATCATCCCAGCCCGAGGAAACAAAATCGTCACTGTGACGGCTGCTCAAATCAATTTTGAGCGCTTCTGCATACGCAAGGAGCTGTGGCATGACGGTTTTCTCCTCGCGGCGGAGCTTGGCTACGACGTCAGGATGCATGCGGTACGCTTCTGTATACCGCTTAAACATGGCCTCGGCGATTTTTCTGTCAAAATCATCACCGCCGAGCAATGTATAGCGATTTGTCGCTATCTCATCAATTTTCAGTACATCCTGATAATCTGCACGCTGCATAATCTCATGCAGCGTGATATCCAATGTTCCTCCGCCAAGGTCAAACACCATGACATGTCTGGGGGCACTCAAATCCAAAATGTGGCTTGATACCTCTCCGTTTTTTACCTGATTGATAAAGTCATAGATGACTGCATTCGGCTCTGAAAGCAGTATCGGACGTTCAGAGCCGTCCCTGTTATGTGTCTTTATGCCTGCAAGTGATGCGGCATCGCGCGTCGCCTGGCACATGAGCGAATCGAAGTTCGCCGGAACGGTGATGACAGCATCGTCTATTTTTGTACGGCAGATTTTCTCTGCCCCGTGCAGCATATGCTCCAGAATACGTGCTGAAATCTGTGCGGGGGATTTATCCGGAATATCCTGCGATAAGCCCTCCGCTTCGGGATTTCCCATCTGACTCTTTATTGATTTTGCTACAAGATATGGGCGGAGTGAATATCGGGTTTTCGCAAAATCGCCGACGTAAGGCTGAAAGTTCTCCGCTTCGTTGTAGTAAACGCAGGATGGAATGGTCGGCATTTTCTTCATCTGGAACTTTGTCCCTGTTCCAACACTGTAGCTGTCTACAGCACGAGGGATATCTATGACTTTGCTTACAGCATCTCCATTAGGCTTGATGTTTACTGTTGCAAGCACAGAGTTTGTGGTACCGAGATCTATACCGACGCATAAATCGTTGTGTTCTTCACCGTTTATCAGCATTTCTCTATCTCCTTTACCTTAGGCCTTGAAATCTGCATATCCTTATCTTCATAGGTCCATCCCGGGGATACAACTACAACATATTTCTGTTCCGTCTTTTCTCCAAAAGGAGTTCCTTCATAATCGCAATTTTCAATATCCGCGAACGTTACGAGCTTTTCTTCCTTCGGTTTCATAATAGGATTTATGTGACTGTCACGGATGAACTGTGTGAGCTTCTGTGTGAGTATCAGCAGTCCGCTGATTTCCACCGGGATTTCAAAATGGCTGCGTTTCAGCTCATTTACTCCTTTGCGTATCTGCAGAAGTTCGTCAAGAATGCAGCCATATTTTTCAGAGTTGAGCTTAGCAAAGAATTCCGCCATTTCATCAACTCTGCTTTCTTCCAGACGCTGATTGAATTCATCCTGCAGCTCCTGAAGCATCATGTTTGTGCGCTCTAGCTCCTTCTCCAGCTGGTCAATGCGACGTTTTTCCTGCTCAATTGAGAGCTTTTTGTTATCTACCCGTTTTATATATGCCACTGCGCCGCAGTAATCCGCCAGCACGTCACTTATATCGTACAAGAGATATTTTGCATATACATTTCCCAGCCCCATTACAGCATCTGTATCACCATGAATATCAAGCTCCGGAAAACGTGCGTACAGCATCAGTGCTCCAATGCGTTCCTGTACACGGTATTTTCCGCCCTCCGAGGTTTCTATTGATTCATTGCGTTTCTTTTTAAACAGCGCAAACAATTTTTGATCCCGTGTTTCCAGCACCTGACCAAACAGGTCAGCCATCTCCCCTGCCCACGAAATGAGATCCGCCCGTTTTTCCTGATTAGAAAGATACATTGAACGGAAAATCCGGATTACATCCCATCCGCGCATTTCACTACCGTATGCTTCATTCAATTTTTCTGCGTATCTGCGCGGTTCAAGCTTCGGCTCACGGCAAACAGCCAACAGCAGCCGGTTCTGCCGTATAATCGTATCATTGTTTGCATCATTCTCATTCATGCTGTGCAATTTTCTCTGCACGCATGTGTGCATCTCTTCAATCAGTTTCTGTATCTGCGGTTTCGTAATATCCATTTAAGTTTTCCTCCATTTTATAGCAGCGAATAAAATTCTCCCTGTTCGGCGTAAATGACCTGAGTGCGGCACTCTGCATCGTGCAAAAGCCTGAGTTCGAGCGCACCCTCTTCACCATTACGCCCAAAAGGGCTGTGTACCACAACACAAACGCGCGGGTTGATTTTCTTAACGAATGCGGCTGTATCTTCAAAATCATCATGCAGCGAAAAGTCTGTATCAATCCGAACATATCCATCGGGCTGTTCCCGGGCTTCCCCCGCAGCCGTCAGTATATGAACAGGTTCCCGGATAAAACCGCCAGTCCAATGATGGATGTTCTCCTTCATTATCGGAATACCTACACGCTCGAACTGATCCACTATACGCATAATGCCTGAATCTACATATATCGGTATATCCGGAAAGGCACGGTTGAAAATCGTCAGAAACTCTACACCTTTGCTGAGCTGATGCACACGGCAGCTGATTGGCCTTCCGGCAGAAAATATTCTGCGCATACGGCTGAGCAATCCTGAAAGCTGTCCGCCTCCTCTGCATGTGTCGGAGTGATGTGCATGAAGTCCGCACATCAACAAAATATCCACCTGCTCCTGTGGTAGGCTGCACCCCGAAGTAAGTGCGCTCGCATGTACTGAATAGTCTCCTGTATAAAGGATGTTCCTGCCTCTGAAGTTAAAAAGAGTCATCATAGCACCTGGAATATGCCCCGCAGGCAGGAATGATACCTTATAGCCCAAAAAGTCGAATGAACTCAAATAACTAACTGTAGCAATCTGAGACAGCCAGTTATCATTTCCACATGAAGCTTTCCTCGGTCTGCTGAGCTGCGCCTCAGCCAAAAAACGTGTCAGCTCCGTCATATAAACAACTGCATGGCTCGTTTCTTTGAGAAACATGGGCAGTGCCCCTATATGATCCATGTGCGCGTGAGAAATAAATATACGTGGAATCTCTCCAAGGCTGTCGATGATTCCGGTCTCCAGCGGAGCACGAAAATCCGGGGCAAATATTAATCCATCTTTCATACCCGTCCCACAATCGAGCAAAATATTTTGCCCGCCCAACTGCAGAAAATAGCAGCTGGCACCAACACTCTGCCCGCCTCCGAGAGCCATAAAGGAAATATCTTCTTTTCTGGGTTTGCCCATATAATCACACCCCCTTTTCAAACGCCTTTATTTTGCGCGTATTAAGTACATATAACCTTATTTTTTTAAAAAACAAAAAACTTCGACAATAATTATATCACAGCAAAATCTAACCGAATATCCCCCATATCTTAATCCAAATCCATTACCAAATAAAAATACGTAAAAACACTCAAAAAAAACATAAATGGCAGAAGATTATTTCCATGAAAACTCAAATTATTTTTTGTTTTATATCTAAAAATGTAATAAACTATCCACAAAGAGAGGAGCGCTGCCATGTTTACATCACGATACAACCGACACTACAATCAGCTGAGGGAGTTCCTTCGGCTTCTATCCTACGGCTGCTATCATAAAACCTATATAACAAAAGCACTGTCCATCTCCCCTGCCGCATACGACAAATATCTCAGTGAAATAAAACAAATTCTTCCTATGGAACGGCTGCAGGAGGAAGGCTACGGGCATAGAATAATCCATGCCCTGAAGGGTGATACATATTACGGCTTCGACAACTATCTGCATCAGCTCTTTGAGTCCAGCAGCATTCAGCCGCAAAAGCTTTTCCTGATGCTCTGCATATTTCAGCTCCTCGGAAAAGCTTCATCACCTCTTTCCTCCATTGAACTTTCCGAAGAAATAGAAGCAGCTCTATGTGCTCTGTCGGGAGACACAAAAATTGATTTAATCTGGCTACAGAAAGACGCAGATGACGATTATTACTACTCCGACCTCGACCCAAAAAGAAAATCACTTCGCCGCGTTCTTGGTTACCTTGTGAAAGAAGGCGTCCTTACTGAAGGGAAAAAAGATAATCGCACAAAGCTATACAGTCTCGCGGATAATCCCCTGCAGGATTTATCCAATGATGAAGCTCATTCTCTTTTATATGCACTTTCATGGTACTGCGCAACAGCTAATTTCAGCGTTCCCGGTTTTTTTCTGACAGAAGTGCTGCGTCTTACCTTAGGATTAGCTGAAGAACGCCCTGTCGCTCAGTTCAAAAATATAGACCTTGCAAAGATTCTTGAGGATGAGGATGTCCTCACAATACTCTCTGCAATACAAAAAAAGGAATATATAGCCTGCACAGTAAACAGGAAAAAAACAACAATCCTGCCACTAAAAATAATCACGAACTATAACAAACGCCGCCGCTACCTTGTGGGACTTGAAAAGCGCGCAGGAAAAACCTCCACACAGTACAATGAGCTTCGCATCCTCAGACTTGACACACTGGAAAACATTCTTCCGGGGAGACAGTGCAGGAGCAAAAAAAATTCCACGGTAACAAACAAAACTGTATCTGTCACCATGAAACTGCGGGGTGAAAGCCCTCAGCATCTGTTATCTTTGTTAGGCCAGATATCCAATCATTTTCATGCAGTCACTATAGCTATAGACAGCGAAACATCCTGCCGTTGCACGATAAAGGTCTTAGACCCGCAAAGCATAGTTCCGTGGGCATTATCCTTTGGAAGCAGTATAAAGGTACTTCACCCTGTTGTACAGAAACGAATTAAAGCACACATCAAGGAGGCTCTTGCCCGTTATGAGCGATGAAACAATAAAAAATACAGTCAAAAATCCTGAGCTTCTCTTTCCTGAAATACGCAGCCAGCAATTTTTTACCTCCGCAGATATCATAAACCGTCTCGTCAGTGGAGAAACTGTCACGATGGAGGAAGCCTCCGCAAAGATGTATCCTTCTCCTGAGCGTGATAAGAATAAACGAGAGGAGCGCCTTTCATACATACAGCAGATAATACCCTCCAATTCTGATGGAAAGCTGATGCCATACATCAATGCTCCTGTTCCCATAGTTATTTCAGCCTTGGAAAAAAGATGGTTAAAATCCATGCTCATGGACAAAAGAGGAGTATTCCTTCTCCCGGATTCTCTGCGCAAAAAGCTTCTTTCAAAGCTCAAAGATACGGACCCTCTTCCTCTTGATGCCTTTGAGTCCATCCGTGAGACGGGGGACCCTACGAACGACGATAAATTCCAAAGCGTCCTTGCCACAGTTTGGAAAGCACTGGTAAAAAAACGGAAGATTTCCTATGAAAGTCTGGACGTAAAAGGTCAGTCCCACAGTGGAACAGTTTCCCCCTGCCGTCTTGAGTTTGACGCAACAGAAAATCGCTACCGTCTCATTGTATGGCTTGAAGACGAAAAGCGCTCCGTGAAAATAAACGTATCGCGGATAAAAGGCGTTAAATGCACAGCGGAACCAATACCTGACAACACAGAGAAGCAGTTCCAGAAATTCCTTGACTCTCACAGGAAAAGCTTCACCATGCGCCTGTACAACGAGAGCAACGCCATAGACCGTGCATTCACTTTATTTGCGTCATATGATAAAACCGCAGACTATGACGATACATCAGATACCTACGAAATGACGCTGTATTACTATGATTTTGATGAGCACGAAATCCTGCAGGCAATTCTCTCACTGGGCTCAGCTGCCATAGTCCTCGAACCTGAGGACCTCAGGAGCAAAGCCATTGAGTATTGGAAAAAGGCTGACGCTCTTTACAACGCGGAGGAGTGATGCCAGTACTCAGGTCCGGGCCATCCGTAGAAAATGCGGTGCTGTGTCGTAATCCAGTCGTGGTCATGCTCACGAAGCAGAATCATGTTCGACGGTTCGTCCGCGCCGCCCTCGGATAGCGGAACTATATGATGAACCTCCCAGCCATCGGGAACCTCGCTGAACCCATGCTCGGCAAGAAAAGCATCCCTTGCTCCTGCATCGCGCACAACCTCAGTCAAATGCTCTGTGTCGGGAAGTTCACCCTGCTCGGCAAGAAAAGCCAGATTTTCAGGTGACGCATCCACCAGCATACCGTTCTGAACCCCCGGCAAATCATCTACATCTACCTCAGGGAAGAGTCCTTCGGCAAAAATGTCGTCCCCATCAACGAAATCAACAAGCTCCGCTCCCGCAAGCACTACCCCTCCTGCCAGCGCG
>Ga0256405_10013166_pt1 | contig 10011 bp, 4 predicted proteins | sample RumenRJG_02DNA_FD_189096 | JGI IMG/M metagenome (GOLD analysis project Ga0256405, IMG submission 189096) | Bovine rumen microbial communities from Lethbridge, Alberta, Canada - RJG_02 | ecosystem: Host-associated > Mammals > Digestive system > Stomach > Rumen | place: Canada: Alberta | collected... | reverse complement strand
CTGCCCTGCAGGCTGCAGCCACGTGTGGCTCGTCATCAGCGGAGCACCCTCGACCTATTGGACACACAACTTCACGGGATGGATAGACAACACCGAGGAGCAGTGGCCCTACCGCGTCAGGTTCTACCAGACCAACGTCTACGGCGAGGCCAACAACAACGACGTGCCGACAGGCGTTGAGGGCGTTGAGGACACTGAGGCGCTGAGGCGCGAAGACTTTGCCATACACGACCTCAGCGGACGAAGGCTGGGACAGGGTGCACCGGCGCTCCGCAGCCTTCACCACGGCATTTACGTCGTAGGCGGCAAGAAAGTGGCGAAATAAGTTGCGACGTCTGAAGAAAAAGCTTAGTCAGAAGAAATCATAAAATTTGCATACAGTTTGCTGAATGTGCTTTATGGGATTATTTCCCATCCAGAGTTTGTGATGCGACTATCGTGAAAATGGTCTGACAAAATGTTGACCAAAATGTCGATCAAATTGTTGACCAAATGGAATAGTAATCATAAAGATTAAGATTAGATTAGATGAAGACAGATTTTATTACTTAAGCGATTATTCTTGCAGAAGAATACGAGTCAGCAACGTGCAAAATGTGCAGAATGCACGAAAAATTCAGCCAAAATGTTGACCATTCCTTATGTAAGTAACTGATAATCAGAAGAAGTCCCAAAATATTAGCCGCCGCGCAGGCAGCCGTCGAGGAGTGATATTTCTTTTATTGAGAATTAAATAGTTAATTACGAGAGGTTAAGGTGTTACTTCAATACTTTAACCTCTCGTTTTTTCTATAATAAGCCTATTAAAAATAGCCGCTATTCCGTGTGCCAATCGCAAATAAATCAAGGACTCTAGGGCTCAGCTAAAGGGAATCTTTGACAAGAAATTCTTCATTTTCAGTCTGATCTAAAATTACGGTTAATCCACGTGGTTACGCAGTTGCCCCCCTATTGCCTGATGGTATTCTAGGAGTTTGTTCTGATAGTCGGTGAAGGCATCGGTGCGGCGGTCGAGGGCCTGTTGATAGAGGAGCTGGGCTTCGAGGAAGTCGGACATCTTTGAGGTGCCGGCGCGATAGTAGTTGCGATTCAGGCGGAGGTTCTCTTCAGCTTGTTTTATGCTGCGCTGGGAGAGCAGGAGCTGCTGGTAGCTCTCCTCGACACCATTCCAGGCGCTTTGCATACGGATTGTCAGCAGCTGGGCATTGTTCTCCAACTGTTCGACAGCCTTCTGGTGCTCAATCTGGCGTCGCTTGATGGCGTGTGAGCCGCCCCACCAGTCGGAGATGGGTACGCTGACGGTAGCGAACACCATACCAAACGTATGGTTATTGTCCAGCAGATTATGGTAGTTGTACCCCACACCTACAGCAACTGATGGAAGGTTCTGCCCAACGGCCAGTTTCTTTTGTAGATTAGCGGCTTCCACCTGTTTGCCAAGCAGCTGATATTCTGCAGTTCCAAATAATGCCTGACGATGGTCCTGCTTGGTAGCAAGCGGTGAAATAACGTCAGTCTGATAGGATATGACGAACGACGTATCGCGCAGACCGCAATACTGCGACAACAACAAACGGACAATAGAAATGCCGTTCTTCAGTTTCAGCCGTTGGCTCTCAATGTCGTTCTGACGCAGTTGCACCTGCAACAGGTCGTTAGGCATGACTAAACCAGCCTTAACAGCCATATCTACATCGTTGTAGATGCTAGCTAACAGGGTATCAACAGCCTCGATGGTCTTCATTTTCTCCTGCATCGAGGCTAACTGCCAAAAATATTGTTCAGCAGTCTTCTCCACTTCATTTTCCGACAGCTGCAACTGTAAGCGACTCACCTCCTCGCCCACTTTAGCGAGTTTGTTACCGTTGATAATCTGACCACCGGCAAAGACAGGCTGCACAGCCATGAGTGAGCCGATGGTGCCGTTCTTCATCATCGAGATGCTGACGGGGTTTCCCAAGGCCGCCAGAGCCTCTTGGGGCAACGACTGAGCCAAAGCCGCCCCCAACTCGGGCGAAATACCCGCTGAAGGGTTGATAGTGGTTTGCGCCATACCTTTATTGGCATTGAACCAAAGACCTGTACCACTCACATTTGGGAAATACTTGGTAAACGCCTCCTTGCGCTGCTGCTTGGCAACATCGATGTTGTATTTTGCACTGCGTATAGTGATATTGTTATGCAGGGCAGAATCCTTTATCTGCTCCAAGGTGTAGGTCTGTGCCGAGGCAGTGAGCACACTGCCGAAGGCTATCAGTGATAATATCTTTTTCATAATTACTTAGTCGAAACCTTCCAATAAATAACGGGGAGCATAGTAACCACCATGATAAGTGAGCCGATACCACCTGCAAAGATGGTGACACCAACTGGCATCCAGAATGAACTCTGTGCAATAATCATCGGCACCACACCAACGGCTGTCGTGGCGGTGGTGAGGAAGATAGGCACCATGCGTCGCTTGCCTGCTTCGTAGGCAGCCTGACGGACAGCGTCGTTATAAGCCTTTCTATCCACCGTCCAGTCACCATGCGCTGCCACATATTTCTTAATCAGGTCGATGGCGTGTTCAAAGATGAGTATCTCGTTGCGCATAATCATTCCCATCAGGGTGATAAGACCGAAAATAGAGGTCAGACCTAAGGCACGGTTCATCAGTCCCAGACCGATGAGTGCGCCAGGCGTCATCAATGCCAAAGCAACCATGCAGACCGTGGTCACACCATATTTCTTGAAGTTGAACAAGATGAAGAAGAACACGATAATCATCGCAATGGTAATACCACCGATAATCTGCGGCATAGCCTCGTCGCCGTATTCAATCTCGCCACCCACCTCAGGACGTACACCTTGTGGCAACCCGATCTCCTCCTGCATGATGCGGGCTATCTCTTTTTCTACGGGCGCGGTATAGACACCTTGGGCAAACTGGGCCGTCACCGTGATGCAGCGCTCGCCGCCACGATGCATGATGCGGCTCTCGCTCCACTTGGGCTGCACTTTGGCAATCTGGCGTAGAGGTACCGTAGAATTGGTACTATGCAGACCGCCCGACACCATCGACATCGGCGATGCGATGCCCAGATTGGCCACATCCGAGAAGGTCATATCGGTATTGTCCTTCACTACAATAGGCAATTCGTAGTTGCCTTCCCAGATCTGTCCTACGCGCAGGTCGCTTGATGTGGCACTCAGCGCCAGTTGGGCGGTAGTACGCGTAATACCTAATTGAGCAGAGGTTACAGGATCGAGTTCTACGTTGATGATGGGATAAGGCTGCAGATAGTCGGTATGCACCCACTCCAGTTCCGGCATCTGGCGCATACGCTCCATCAGCCGTTCTGCCACCACATGCAGTGAATCAAGATTGTCGCCATAAAAACGATACTCCAATTCACTCACTTCCAGATAGTCTAGGCGTTTGAACTTCACATAGGCATTGGGGAACGCCTCACTCAATAGTGGCTGATATTGGGCCAGAAGGTCGAGTGTGGCTTTGTCGCTCTGGGTGTTCACGATGAACTGCGCATAGTTATTACTAGCCATCTGCGGTGCGTAGGCATCCATGAATCGGGGCGATGAACAGCCTATGAAACCTGTTATGCCTGTGATACGCTCATCCTTCTCAAGCACATGCTGTACGGAATCGGCTATCAGCTCTGTCTCTGCCAGTCCCTTACCGTCTGGCAGGAATATCTCTACGGCAAACTGGTCGCGGTCGGCGTATGGGAAGAGACGTATCTTCAGCGTGGGAGCTATCAGTGTTGAGAGCAGAATGACGGCGATGCCACCACCGATGGTTAGCCACGGGTTGGCAAAAGTCCAATCTAACACCTTATTATATGTACTCTGCACCCATTTGGTTATTTTGTTGCCATCGGTACTTACCTTATCAGGCTTGATGATGCGTGTCTCGAGGAATGGAATGACCGTGACAGCCAGTACCAATGACACCATCAGGTTGATGGTAATCGTGACGGGGAAATCCTCCAGACAATCGTGGAACATGCCCTTCATCGTGATGAGGAATGGATAGAAGATGGCACAGATGCAGATGGTAGCCAAGAACATAGGCATGAAATATTGGCGGGCCGACTCAATGGCAGCATCAAAGGGCTTGAAGCCTTTGCTCAGATACTCCAGATAGCCATCGATGACAACAATCGAATTATCTACAATCATTCCCAGCACCACAATCAGTGCCGCCAGCGTCACGATGTTCAGTTCGATACCCATCATATACATCACAGCCACACTCACAAAAGTGCTTAGCGGAATGGTGATAGCTGCCACGATGGCCGAACGGATGGGGAACAGCACCATCATCACCAGGATAATGATAGCCATCGAGATGAGCAGGTCGCGCAGGAAGTCGCTCACGCTCTTCGCCACCACTTTGGGTTTATCAGCTATGCGGGTCACGCTTACATCCTCGGGCAGTTCGTTCTCTCTGAAATCTTTCAGCACCCGATCCACCTCCTGACCATACTGCACCACATTATTACCTGGTGTCATCTCCATCGACAGCAACAAACAGGGGTGTCCATCCTGCTCAATACGACTCGTCATCGGTTCGTATTCGCGCACCACACGGGCCACATCGCGAACACGTACCACTTTACCCGTTGCAGGATCAGAGAAGATAATCTGGTTGGCTATCTCTTCTTCGCTGTTCTCCTGAGCCTCCACGTGGATGGGTATCTGCTGGTCATCATCGCTGATACTGCCACTCATCGTGGTGATACCCTGAGCCTGCAGACGCGAAAAGAGCATCTGTTGACCTACACCATAAGCTTGCAAGCGCTGGCGGTCTATATAAAGACTGATCTGTTCTTTCTGCTCGCCGAAGAGTTTTACATTTGCCACCGACGAGATGCGACGCAGGCGGTCGCTCAAATCATCGCTGTATTGTTTCAACTCGCGGTAGCTGCGTTGGTCGCTCTCGATGGCGATAAGCAGCGCCGAGGTGTTTCCAAAATCATCGTTCACCACGATGGCCAGCACACCACTGGGCAACTGCGCCTTAAAGCCATTCAGACCGTGTTTTATCTTCGACCACACCTCGTCCTTGTTGTTCACATCATCGTTCAGTTTCACCATCACGATACACATGCCGTTCTGCGACTGCGTGGTTGTCTTTTTGCGATTCACCTCGCCAAAGGTAAACAGATAGCGCTCCAAAGGCCGGGCCACCTGCTGCTCCACTTCCTCAGATGTAGCACCGGGATATACCGCCACCACCACACCTTGTCGGATGGTGGCATGTGGGAATTCGTCCTTCGGCATGATATACATGCCGTAGATGCCCATCACAAACAAGATGCCAACGATGAGCAATGATATTGAGTAATGCTCCAACGGCCATCGGAGCCAGTTAGTTCTATTTCCCATATTAATACACCACTTTGGTTCCTTCACTCAGTTTCTGATAACCCTCGGTAGCGATACGGTCACCAGTATTCAGCCCGTCGAAGACACTCACATAATTACCCTGTGGCTGACCGATAGTAACAGTTGTGCGATGAGCCGTTCTATCCTTGCCAACCGTCCAGACAAACAGACTGCCGTCAGACTTCCTCTGTACTGCCGTTACAGGCACCATTTTGCTACCAACAGCCTGTGAGCCATCAGAAAGAAACCGCACATTGGCCACCATCCCAGGCAGCAGTTTGCGGTCACCGTTTGCTACATTTATTCTTATATCGTACGTATGGGTGAGGGCATCGGCCTGCACGCCCTTCTCTATCTGGCCTCCTTGAAAACTGCCCTTGATGGCTTCTACCACGATACTCGTTGGCGTGTGGGCATTGATACCGCCAACTTCAGCTTCTGGTACTGCCACTTTCACCTTTACTGATGAGATGTCAAGGATATTCACAATAGCTTGTGAAGGTAAGGCTGTCTCACCCGCCCCAATCAGCTTCTTACCGATGACGCCACTAACAGGCGCTACCAACCGGCAATCAGCGAGATTCTTCTTGGCTACCTCCAACTGCGATTTGGCTTGAGCCACCTTGCTCTGTATCTCTACCCACTGTACCTCGGACAGCGAGCCGTTGTCGTGCAGCATCTTGTAGCGTGCCAATGCATCATTGGTCTGCGTCATCTGCGCCTCGGCACCACTCAGCAGGTTGCGGGCCTGCGTGTCGTCCATCTCTGCCAGTAGCTGACCTTTGCCTACGGCCTGGCCTTCACGAACCAGTACACGCTTAACTACTCCCATCCCTGTGAAACTAACAGCGGTAGCCTCGCGTTCTTCCACCATACCCACATACGTTTGGGCATTATCCACCACGTCAGATGACACCACCAGGGTTTTCACTCTCGTCGGAGCCTTCATACTCGATTTTGCCGTTTGCTGTTGGCAAGAACTGCCCAGTAAAATGACTGATAGCAGTATCAAATAAACCTTTTTCATTCTCAAATTGTTTTATTCTGGCTGCAAAAGTAATCTAAAATCGGCTATCATTCATATCTGATTTCACCTCATATCTTATCAATTTGGCGTTGTGATGCCAAAATAAACAATATTGATACCAAATAAGACATTGAATATGGAAAAAATTATGTACTTTTGCGACATGAAACAGCATGAAGAGGTAACATTTCAGACATTAGCCAACAATGAGGACATCCAGATTGGCTATTCTGACAACGACATTATGGTTGTTGACAGTATTCAGCAGTTTACTGAAATCAGTACAGCCCATGTGGCTATGAATGCTGTCATCATCTGCACCAACGGCAAGGTACAGGCTCAGATGAATGGCATACAAATGGAACTCCACAAGAACCAGGTGGCCATCGTTCCACAGAACGTCACGGTGACCGATGTGATGATCAGCCCTGACTTCAACCTGAAGGCCATGTTCCTTACCAACCGCATTCTTCAAAGTTTCCTGCGCGAGAAAATGGACATATGGAACGACATGATGTATATTCATCGTCAGCATATCGTGACGATGGACGAGGATGAGATACTCTTCTATACCCATTTCTACGACATGCTGACGCTGGCCATCACCAAAGGGGATGACTTTCCATTAAAAACCGATGTTATCCAGTCGCTCTTGCGCTCGGCCATCCTCGGACTCTGCGGTCGGATGAAACAGATGCTATCGTCAGAAAAAAGCCTGGATGACTCTGCCACTTTGCTAGATAATGAGAAAAAGATGTCAAAGGTCCACTTCCAGCATTTCCTTGATTTGCTACACTCCAACGATGTTAAACGTCACACGGTTGAAGCTTATGCCAGTGAGCTATGTATATCGCCCAAATACCTCACGGCCCTCTGCAAGAAGAATTCTGGCAAGACCGCAAACGAATGGATTACCGAACATGTGTTGGAGGACATCCGTTACTACTTGCGGCAGACAGATCTCAGTATCAAACAAATCTGTGAAAAGCTCGCTTTCCCCAATCCCTCTTTCTTTGGGAAATACGTGAAAGATCATTTCGGCATGACACCTCTTGAATTCAGAAATAGCTGAAAAAAGGAAATAACATCTAGCGTGGCTAGACCGTACAAGGCATTTTCTGATGGCAACAAACAGAAATCGTTCAAAAAGAATTGGATTTGACACATTCGTTAGGAAAAATGCGTTAAAACATATAATATTCGTTGGAAAAAGTGCATTGAACCAATGGATATTGATGAAATAAACCGTATGGCATCAGAGTTCCTGGGACAATAGTTATTCGAGATTCATCAAGGAAACTCACGGATTTGCAAATAATCTGCAAATATGTGAATTTTCTTTTTGATTTGCGGAACATAACTTCAAATAGGATATAGCTTCAGTCTTGCTCAAAAAGCCCGTCAAATTATCTTCAGAAAAAAGAAGAATGAGTTTATTGGGAAATATAAAGTTGCTTCACTCTGTAAAGTTTAGGTTTACGTTCACCCATGTATATATACATGAATCTCTAAACAGAAAATGGTAAACTCAGTCACTATGGTTAGGGTTTACCATACGTTAATATATATAAGAACATCTAAACTTAAACCTAAACCAACAATGATGGAATCCAACTATTTCTTTTTTTATTGAAAGTATGAAATAGATATGCAGCTTTAGTTTTTTTTGTTAAAATCAAACTCATTCTGCACGATAAATGAGAAAAATGGGTCTGAATTCAAGATTATTTTGTATTTTTGCAACTAGAATGGGCTTTTTTATCTTTGCCTTGTCGTGAAGATTTTTGCCTCTTTTGCGGATTGTAAAACAAATGATAATATGATGAAACGACTCCTAACTATTTTCTGCTTTTTGGCCATGACACTGAATCTGCAGGCTCAGTCTGGGAATAATATTAACAAAGACCTGCCTTTCAATCCCTTTGGTCATCCGCTGATTCCCGATATGGTGGCAGATCCCAGCATTGTTGAGATTGATGGAATGTTCTATTGCTATGTCACCACCGACGGCTACGGACAAGGGCTGGAGACGTCGGGTCCACCAGTGGTGTGGAAATCTCGGGATTTCGTGAACTGGAGCTTTGATGGAACCTATTTCCCACAGGCTGTGGGCGAGAAATACTGGGCACCCAGCAAACCCGTCTATAAGAAAGGACATTGGTATATCTACCCGACGGTCAATGGCTATATGTATCCTGCCGTGAGCGATAGTCACGAAGGACCGTTTCACTTAGCAAAGGGCAATCGCTTTACGATAGAGAACCGTCTGCTGGAAAAAGACAGTGTCTGTGCCATCGACACCGAGATGTTCATCGACGATGACGGCACACCCTATGCCATCTGGGGACTCCGCAATGTGGCAAGGCTCAAGGACGACATGACAACCATCGACACGCTTGTCACCATCGACACCCGCAAAAAGCAATATACCGAGGGGCCCATCTTCTTCAAACGAAAGGGCATCTACTACTACCTCTACACTCAGATGGCGCTGGAACGCTATGAATACTACTATCAGATGAGCCGTGATAGTCCATTCGGTCCATACGAGACACCTCGGAGGGATGTGGTCTGCACCACCGACGCTGATACAGGTGTGTTCGGTCCTGGACATGGTTGCGTATTCCATCCTGAGGGCACTGACGACTACTATCTGGTGTTCTTGGAGTTCAGTCGCAACAGTACCAACAGGCAAATCTATGCCAACAAGTTGGAATTCAACGACGATGGTACCATCCGTCAGGTAAGGGTGACGCTCAACGGCGTTGGTGCCTTGCGACAGATGATGCGCACAAGACATTTGTTACAGCCCGTACACATGAATGCCTCGTCGGTTGCAGAACCCGAAAAGGTTCCCTACAAGTTGGACAAACGCTGCCAGCGTACAGAGTATTTTGTGCCAGAGTTTGCTGTCGATGGCTCCAATGGGTCGCGATGGATGGCATCTTCTGCCGACACCACCGATTGCTGGCTGATGGCAGACTTAGGAATGGTGCGCCGCATTGGTAACAGCAGTCTCGCCTTTGTCCGCCCTACAGCAGGACACGCCTACAGGCTGGAAGGTTCTGCCGACGGAATCACATGGCAGACGTGTGGCGGACACGATGACGTGCGCATCATGTCACCCCACATTGACAGCATCAACCAATCGTTCCGCTATTTGAGGGTACACATCACTCATGGCATTCGAGGCGTATGGGAATGGAAGATAGAGGAAGCACAGACCGATGACTTTGCCCATGCCAAGTGGATTGCGTTGGAAGCTGACTCTACCATTCTGTTTCCCTACGTTCATCTGCTTAAAGCAAACAGTCCCGAAGGGCAATCGCTGAAAAGCTACCGTATGCCTGTCCTCAGCAAGACTTACCGAGTGAAAGGTCAGGTGAAGAGAGCATGGGTGGACATCTGTGGACTGGGACAATACGAGCTGTTTATCAACGGAGAGAAAATGGGCTGTCAATTCCTGTCACCTGGCTGGACGATGTACAACCGTGAACTGCTCTATAACGAGCTGGATGTCACACAAGCCTTGCAGCAAGCTAGGCACGGGAACGTGGCTATTGAGGTGATACTGGGTGGCGGCATGTACGACA
>Ga0256405_10013164_pt1 | contig 10012 bp, 12 predicted proteins | sample RumenRJG_02DNA_FD_189096 | JGI IMG/M metagenome (GOLD analysis project Ga0256405, IMG submission 189096) | Bovine rumen microbial communities from Lethbridge, Alberta, Canada - RJG_02 | ecosystem: Host-associated > Mammals > Digestive system > Stomach > Rumen | place: Canada: Alberta... | reverse complement strand
TGCCTTCCAGCTCCTTGATTGCTGTCGGCGTCGGTTTCCGCCCCCTTGTCGCCATGGGAATCCCCTCCTTCCTCATCCATCGGGATCAGCCAGCTTTCATCTGGCACAAATGCGTCGTACGGAAGCTTGCGCCGATCGATCACATAGTTTTTTCCCATTCATACGCACCTCCCTTTGCGCAAAAAAATAGAGCCTGTGGCTCTGTCATCATCTTCTATCTGTACGAGAGAAAGCCCCGGCGGGCTTCCTTTCGGTTATCTTCTGTTTTCGTGTGTTCTTACTGCTGCATCGCCCATGCCATCGCGTGGCCGTCGTCTTCGAAGGTTACCTCGCTTGCCGCTTTCAGGCTGATGGTTCCTTCGCAGGAAAGGTCGTCGTCAAGGTGCTCGTAAACCGCTGCGAAGTAGCTGGGCTTGTTCTTTCCGTTGTAGTAATATCCGGCGAGGAGTACCTTGTCCCCAAAGTTCAGGATTTTGCTCCAGCGGGTCTCCAGATCCTCGGCTGTGGTCGGGTTCGGCAGTCTGTAGGTTCTCATTGCTTCGTTGATCGTCATGGTCTTGTCCTCCGTTTTCTTAAGTGTTTTCCCTTTCGGTACTGTATATATCACTCTAAACCGGAGATATAGCAAGCGGTATCTGCAGAATAATCTGCACAATATTCGCCGCCGGAAACTGTGTATGTTATAGCCGCTCAATCCGGCAGGTCATGCCGTCTACATCGATGATCTGGTAGGTGCTTCCCCGCCACCGGATCTCCCGGATGCGCACGCCAGTGTAGGCGTTGCTCTGCTGCCGGTCGCTGATCACGGTGCCGTGCTTTCCCATCCAGTCTGCAAGGTTTGTCATAAGGCGCGACTCCCTCTCCATCTTCTCTGCGATGTTCATGCCGCCATCCTTCAAAAAGCCTTTGCAATCCAGCGCCCGTGCTTGCGGCTCTTGGAAAAAAGGTATGTGGTTCCGTCGACTTCCAGGTAGCGCTCGTTTACCATGCAGACCTTGTGGCCTTTGCTTTCCATGTAGCGGTATGCCTTCTCGGCCAGTTTCTGTACGCTGATCCCAAATCCGTATCCGTCGATGAAGTTCTGCAGCTCTGTCATGTCCTTGCCCTCCGTTTTTTTGTGATTTCCCTTTCGGTACTGTATTAATCACTCTGATCGGAGATAATAGCAACTCATTTCTGCTTTAGAAATGCACAAATATCCTGCCCGCGCTTTGGTTTATTTACCACGACCAAAAGAGCCGTCTCCGGCTCCTCTGGCTTTGTGGATCAGCTATCTCCGGTCAGGATGAAATGCGCGTATTCCTTCGGGTGCTCCTCCAGATAAATGACCAGCTCGAAATAATCCCGCTCATAGGCCATCCGCTGTACAACCGGCAGGTCGAACATGTTGGTCTCGCCTGTGGCCCGGATCTCAAGGATCTGCTCCTTCACTCTCTCAGGCATCCGGTTCACCCACCTTCCGCACGCGGTCTTGCTGCCAGACCACGTTGAGGCCCGATCCATTGTCCCAGCGCATGATCAAACTGGCCGTATCGTCGACGCCAAGAACGGTTCCAAGTGTTCCGACCGGCGGAGCCTGCACATCGTCCATGGCCAGAAGCTCCACGCGCGTTCCTGCCGGGTACATCCGGCGGATGCGCTCCACCGTCTCTTTATTCGGAAATCTCATCGCTCTCACCCTCCTCTGCGGCATCGCCGGTTTCCAGCCCGGTCGTTTCCTCCACAGTTGTTTTTGCGGCAGCCTTCTTTTCCTTCAGCTTTGCGTAGAAGGCGTCAGCGTCCGCCTGATTCTTAAAAGCGGCATGCCCGGAAAGGTGCTCCATCAGGATGGCCCGGGTCTGCTTGTGATCCGCGCCGATGAAGCCCAGCCGCAGGAGGAATGTCCGGAAGGTGTATTTTTCGCTCTCGGTGGCCTTTTCCTTCGCCGTCACGCGCCTCGCTTCCTTGGCCATCTTTACGAGGGCTGTCAGGAATTCGGTGTAGGCTGTGATCTGCTCCGGTGTCGGCATCCCGCTCCACCAGGGGAAGGAAACCTTCTCATCGTCGATCTCCGTCTCAAGGCTGTCCGCCTGCAGGGCCTTTTTGATCAGCGTCTGTTTCGAGGCGATCAGGGCCGTCAGGTTAGCCAGCGCGTTTTCGGTGAAATCCGCCCTCGGGAAGGAAATGGTCAGCCCTTCGATGACCGCATCGTCTGCGGAATCTCCGGCAGTCTCTGCGGCCTCTTCCGTCTCAGGATCCTCTTCCGCCTGTGCGGTAAAGCCTGCTGCAGCAAGGGCCGCCGTGATCTTTCCGATCAGATCCGCGTCCGTCCGGTCGTCCCAGAGAAGCTCGCCGGTCTTCGTGACCTTCATGCTGTCGATCATGTAGGCACATTCTGGCATCCTTGTGTAAACCGCCTGCACGCCTGCCTCCCGGCTGATGATCGCTACCATCTGCTTCCTGTCCTCGCCTGTTACGTTGTAGTTCGCTTTCATAGTGTACCTCCTTGTTTTTATGGCCCGAAGGCCGGTTTCCTTTGGGTAGTGTATTAATCACTCTGAAGCGGACATATACCCTCAATCAGGGCACGCACCTCATCGACCGAACGGACAACTGCAGCCGTCCCGCCGGACTTGAGGATTTTCCGGATGGTCGCCTCCTGCAGCACAGTTGGTTTCCCCTTGTCGGTCTTCACTTCAAATCCGAAGAAATGACCTTCGATGCAGGCAATGATATCCGGGATGCCTGCCGTCCCGTACTTACCGCCGTGTTCTTTCCAGAAGAAGCAGTGCGGCACAGTCTTCAGATAATTCTTGATCCTGGCGACCACATCTCGTTCCGCCATGTCGTGCTCCTTTCCCACAGCAGTAACCAGTAACCCGGTCAACCTCAAAAAGTAGAGGTTCATATATATACGCGCACGCGCACGCACGCGCACACGTGTGAGAAATTTTCCCGCGTAGCTCTAAAATAAAGGTTTTTTGGGTTACCTTTTAAAAAAGGTTACCGAAAATCACCACTGTGAAAACATAATATAGTCAGTTCAGCGGTTTCACCGCATCATCGTCCTCTGTGTCAAAGCCTGAGACGTCACAGTGCTCAAGGAGCGTCTGGTAATTGATCACCCAGCACTTGCAGTTCTTCCCGTTGAATTTATGCTGTACGTTGTGCTGCAGGAACACATCGGAGTGCATGAGCTGCTTTCTGAACTGTGCATAGGTCAGTACCTCCCCAACGATCGCATAATCCTTCCGGTACTTCGTATACTGGTCATAGACCTGTGACAGCCGGATAAAGAGCTTCGTTTTATCCTCGCTCAGGTTATAATCGGTCTTATCGCTCAGGCCCATCCGGGCCATGATCTCAAAGGTCTGCTCCACGACGCTCTGATTGTTGGTACCACCGTCAAGGAGATATTCCTTTGCCCCGTGCTCCAGGTAGCGGATGCAGGCATCAAACCCGAAGGGAAATACGTCGGAGAAGGAAAGCCCCGCTCTCGCACACAGGGATTCGATGAGCTCCAGTCCCGCAAAGCAGCAGGCAAGGTTATTGACCACACGGCTCGGCAGTTCCTTTGAAAACTTGCCGACGCCTTCCTTATGCCACTTCGCCACCTCTGCTGCCCGGACAGAGAGCGCCATATCAAGGATCGTCCGTCCGAAATCCTGCAGCAGCTTTTCGTTTGCTGCCACCCGCTGGAAGGCATCCCGGTACTCCGGCTTTTTCAGATCCTTCTTCGAAAACAGAAGCTCAATGCTTCTCTCCCGGATCGCCGCTTCGTCTGCGGACTCTTCCCCTGCCACCACGAGCGGAGCCAGAAGGTCATAGGTGACCACGCTCTGGTCGGCGCGGCCCCGCAATCCCTCATGCCCGTCATAGCTGTCACGGAAATGGTTATACAGAGCGTTGATCTTCAGCTTATCGATTTTAGACGGCTTAAACTCGTCGAGCGGCATCGGGATCAGGTTGGAGGACGCCGACTCCTTCATCAGCGTAAACTGTGTCACCTGCGTTGCCGCCGTGACCCGGCTCGATGAGAAGACCGGCAGCACCACCCGCTCCAAGGTCGTCGACTTGCCGCTGCCTGCCTCCCCGATCAGGAAAAGATGCGGGAACTTAATCCCTGCCTTTCGCAGATGCGGTTTGATAAAACACCCTGCAGTCCACGCCAGAATGGAGATCGTTTTCTCCGGCTCGTTGTACCCCATGATGAACGTCCCCAGATCCTGCAGCTTTTCCTTCCCGATCACATCGGTAGCAAGGATGCCGGATTTGATGCTGACGTACTTATCTAACTGCACGAGATCTGTTACTTCCGTACCACCCTTTTCAATGGAACCATCTGCCGATGCGAACACCGGCCTTCCGATATGCTCATAGATTCCCATCGCCTTCACACCGGTTTTCGTTGTCCATTCCTGTTCGGAAATAAAGGACTTAAACAGCTCCAGGTCGCCGTCACTGCCAAACCACGAAAGCGCGATCGTCTTAGCGTTCAGCAAGTTCTTGAATTTCTGCTGGTTAGCAAAGTCCGTCGTCATGAAAGTCTGACGGTAGGTCTCGCCCCGGGTCGTAACCAGATCCGCTGTCATCTGCGTCTCTTCCTCCGCTACGATCATCTCCACCGGCTGCAGGATAAAGTTGGTGATCGGATAAACGTTGTCGCCCTTCACCCGGAAGTAGCGCCCATCGTATTCAAAGATAGGAGAATCCCCGGTGCTGGAATACACGGTATCCGTATTCTCGATCGCCCGCTCCAGTGTCTCCTCGCCGTAGGTCGCGCCATCGGCATGGTGCTTCTGATCCCACTTCTCCCGGAAAAGGCCCGAGGTGCGGAAGATCCGATCCATCTGCTCTTTGTCTTTCCCAGACCAGAACGCCAGCTTCATGCACAGCGCCATGTCTGCTTCCGACTGTGACGGATACTTGCCTTCCCACTTTCCGGCCATCAGATCCGCAAAGACCTCGCCGTTTCCAGCGTCGGTGGCCTTCTCGATGATCTCCTCATCGGTCAGCTTCTCCCCGGCCTTTTTCTTTGACCTCTTCTTGGCCTTCTGCTTCTTTTTCAGGTAGTTCTCATGAATCCAGCTGAGCGTATCCGGCAGGGCCTCTGCCACCGTCTCCATGCAGCCGGGAATCGGATTATCCGTCACTGTGAAATACCGGACAGAGTCATACATCTCGACGCCGGTGTCCGTATTCTTGCTGGCCCCTTTCGGCTTTTCTCCCTTAAACCACAGATGGATGCCGTCGCCGGACGGGGAGAATTCCATATAGGTCGGCTGCCTGCCCATGATCGCCGTCGCGATCTCATTGAAGGTATTGGTTTCCGGATCATAGCAGTGATCAACATCAATCCCGACGAATCCATCTTCCTTCACAAACATGAACCCGATGCCGTTATACCCGTACTGGTCAGCAGCATCCTTCGCGGTCTGATAATCACACCACGTGGCCGGATCATTGGACTTCGCATTCTGGCCGGTCACCGCATTGATCGGCACTTTCTTCGGTTTCCCGCCGTCCTTGTCCGGTACCAGGCGATATCCCACCCAGCGATTTATTTTTTTCAGTTCCTCTGGAAATCCCATCACGACCCCTCCTTATAAAGCTCCTTGTAAATGACCGGCTTATGCAGCCGTTTTGCCTCTTCAATCTCTTTAGCCATCCCCGGGGAGATATCGCCAAACACCCAGACCTCATCGCAGCCCTTCAGCAGGGCCAGTCCGAACATAAGCCCCAGCTCCCGCTCTGCCGGATCATCGTCCTTCAGCATCCCGGATGCTGCGTACAGGATATGACTGGCGACCGGCATATGGCCCGCCTCAATCACACTGCGGCAGTACCGGATCGCAGCTTTTGTATTGGCCAGTACACTGGCCCGGGTATCCCCGGCAAATCTGGATGCCACATAGATCTTTTTCCGGTTGCAGTCTGAAAACCGCTGTTTCTGTTTCTGCCTGTAATCTCTCATCATGCGGCTCATGGCGATCCCGGCAGTCGGATCAGCATAGCCCTCTGTATTTTTATGGCTCATAATCGTTCCTTTCCATGAGTGGTACTGTCATCATTCCAGTTCCCCATATTTCTTTCCGACGGATACTTCTGCCACCAGCGGAGTAAACCCCGGCAGATCCGGCGGTGTCTCCATGCAGCGTCTGATCAGTTCTCTTGCCTCTTCGATCCTGTCATCACGCACAAGGAAGACCAGACTGTCATGAACGGTGAGAATCGGGCGGATATATGGTTTATCAGCCAGTTCCTTCACCAGAAGTGACATGGCATATTTCAGGCAATCCGCACCCAGCCCCTGCACCGGTGTATTGATTGCCATCCTCTCAGCGGAGCTTTTGTCCCGGTAGGACTGTGACCGGATGCCCGGAAGGTATCTGCGGCGTCCCATGGCGGTCTCCACATAACCCTTCCACGCAGCATCCTTTTTCATTTCCTGCTGCCATGCAGCCATTCCGATATATTTGTCAAGAATTCCCTGAATATAGCTGTCACACTCTTCCCGGCTGATCGATACGCCTGCGTTGGTGTACAGGTTGCGGGAAAGGCCCGCACCGCCGATACCATAACCTCCTCCGGGGTACCCGCTTACAAGGAGAATGCTATGAGTACTGATTATAAATGTGTGACGGAGATCGGAGCAGTCAGGGAATACCTGGCGGATCATGATCTCGTCTCTTTTGACTATGAGACCGCGCCGGACGCAACGTACCGCATGGAAGAGAAAGCGGCGCTTGATCCGGCGAAGGCTCATATCTGTACCATGAGCCTGTCAGTTAAGGAGCACACCGGCATCATGATTCCGGTGGCGCATCTGACCGGCACCAACATGGACAAAGATACCTTCTATCATTTCCTGCGGGAATTCCTGACGGACAAAAGCATCACGAAAATCTGCCATAACTATGTGTTTGAGTCGAGTTTCTCTTATAAGAACGGCATTGTGATTCAGGCCCCGGTGTATGACACGATCTGTGCGGCACAGATGACGCTGAAGGCCCCGGGGCAGTTTCGGAAACTGTCGGATTCAGGGCTTAAGACACTGGCCCTGAATCTCTGCAAGGAACCGCTGCCGTCTTTCACAGCTGTGACAGAGGGCCGGAACTTTGATGAGCTTGATCCGACAGACCCGGAGACGATCCGGTATTCCTGCGCCGACGCCGACTTTGCCCTGCGGCTCTATCATATCTGCAATAACTGGTTCGATAGATACCTGCCAAATCACAGGTGGATCGTGGAGAACATTGAGTCGCCGACGGCAGTGTTTGTCGGGATGATGAAGCAGAACGGCATTCCCATGGATATCAAAGCCATGACGGATGCAAAGAGCAATGCAGATTCCGAGATCAGCAGGCTGAAGGATGAGATCGGCAGCATTACCGGCGACGTGGAGGTGGGCTCTAACTGCAGCACGGCTGCCTTTAAAAACTTCCTGTATGAAACGAAGCAGCTTCCGATCCTGAAGCGGACGGATAAACTTGCCCCTTCTGTGGATGATGAGGCGCTGCTTCTTTTGAAGGATTATTGTGAGGAGCATGATCCGGATCTGACCGCCCTGTTTGACAAGGTGCTGGAGTACAGAAAGTGGCAGAAGCTCAAGAGTACTTACCTCGATGGATACCTGAACTTCGTGAACAATGCGACCGGGCGCATTCATCCGGATCTGATGCAGCTTGCAACGGAGACCGGACGATTTGCCTGCAGGAGGCCCAATCTGCAAAACAGCCCGCAAAAGGGCCAGGATCCTGTCGGCATACGGAATTTTATCAAAGCGCCGGATGGCTGGTCACTTCTTGAGTCCGATTACTCTCAGGCGGAGATACGTTTGTGTGCCTATCTGTCTCAGGATCAGGTTCTGCTGCAGGCGTACCGGGACGGACAGGATGTCCATGCGATCACAACGAGTGCGGTATTCAATATTCCGCTGGAAGAGGCGATGGATCATGGCAATCCGCAGTACAAGCACAGAAGGACGGTCGCCAAGGGTACGATGTTCGGAATCATGTACCCTCCACCGGAAAGCCCTGTTTGCTTAGTTCAGCGTTAATACAGTGTCAGTTCAGTGCTTCTACGATTTCGCCGGTCTCCGGGGCAACGAACGGAATATCATCATCCGCAATCATGGCCGGGGACAGGTTGGCAGCATATGCCTTGCAGGTCTCCACGACACCGGACAGTGCTGTAATTTCCTCCGGAGACAGTACCCGCTCAAAATTAAACACCGCCTGCGAATAGGCAATGCCCGCCGAGCTGGTCGCCTTCTTCAGGGAAATCCTTGTCACGATCTGGGAGAGCTTTTTGCCCTTGGTCAGCTGGTGCTTCACATAGTTCGTGAAGGTTTTGAGGCTCCCCGTCGGAAGGGACAGGGCCACCGGGAACAGCTCACCCTCGCGCAGGATGTACAGCATCCGCTTGTTCTTGCAGAGTTTGCTCTGGCCGTCGCCGGAACCGAACTTATTAAACGGGCATCTGCGGCAGTCCCCGCCGGGTGTGCCGATGCCGGTCGCGCCGTCAATGGACGAGCAGTCAGGGGCAGCATGTCCACCCGCAAAGGCCGAGGCGTAATACGCGTATGCCGGGTGGTTATACAGAATCACGCCAGTGATATCTTTCACCATCTCGGTGTCCTCCCCGTCTTCCGCTGGTACCTCGAAGGCTGTCCCGCCGCCTGCCGGGAGCTTCACACGGTCAATGGAAAACTCCAGACCGGCGTATTCATCCGCCAATGCTTCCTCGAGAATGTTGTTGTTTGCAAGTGCCGTAAAACCGGTCTCTACTGCAGCGATCTGCGTATTCTTTCCTTCTGACATAATTCATGTCCTCACTTTCTGTTATTTCTGATAATGGTTACTTTCATTTCTGCTATGAATCTTCTGCTTTGAATCTGTGTGTCAGTGCGTCTTTGTTCCAGTGATTCTTCGTGCTCTGGATCTATCTCATCCCTTACGGATGCCGACCGTCACTTTGTCGTGGGTATTCACAACCTCGGCCAGCCAGTCAGGGATCTCATCTTTGTTTGCCTCCCGCTGCTCCTTGCAAAAACTCGACAACGTGTTTGCGTTCACCGTCTGGGTGATCAGGTCGCCGTATCCGTGGTCAATCAGCGCCGCAAACATCGCCTCCTTCATCTCCGCACGCGGGGAGGCATACAGGCGGCTGTTCAGGTAGAAGGTACTGCCGTTTCGCGTAAACTTCTCCAGTTCCGACTCCGCCATGGCATCCGAGAGTGCCTTATCCAGTTCATCGATCCGGGCATTCACGTCCTTGACCTGCGCCTCCAGATCTTTCTTGTGTTCCTTTGCTGCTTTCAGTTCATCCGCCATCTCAAAAATCTGTTTGTTATCCATGGATTTATTTTTCCTTCCTGGTACAATCCGAAAAAGTACGTGGTTTCTGTTTGTGGTTTCTATACAGGTGAATCATTTGAACGGCTGCCGTCCGGCGCGGTAATCATCTACCAGCATCTTGGCCAGGTTCTGTTTGTCTCGCAGCGCCTTGAGCACCTTTCCGTCGATGCTGTTCCTGACAACCAGGTAGATGTACAGGCAGTTATTCTTCTGGCCCGCACGATGAATCCGGCTCTTGGCCTGATCGAAATTACTCATGCTGTAATCACAGGAGTAGAAAACCATCGTGCTCGCCTCCGTCAGCGTCAGTCCCATGCCTGCAGCCTGTATCTGGCCGATAAAGATCATGCAGTCCGGGTCATTCTGGAATCGGGATACCTGATCGGCACGGTCACTGATGCCGCCCCTGACAACGCCGTAGGACAGTCTCTTTTTCTCCACCATCTGCTGGATCGCATCGAGCTCTGCCCGGAAGCGGGCCATGATCACGAGTTTCTCTCCTGCGGCCACAGCGCCGTCGATGATATCGGACAGGGCCTCCAGCTTCACCTTGCTGACAGCATTGACGTTGCCGTCATCATCATTTAGGAAACCGCCCGTAATCTGCGAGAGCCGCAAGATCCGGGTCAGCACGTTTGCCGCCGTCACTTCCGATTCCTTCATTTCCGCCCATG
>Ga0256405_10013160_pt1 | contig 10015 bp, 10 predicted proteins | sample RumenRJG_02DNA_FD_189096 | JGI IMG/M metagenome (GOLD analysis project Ga0256405, IMG submission 189096) | Bovine rumen microbial communities from Lethbridge, Alberta, Canada - RJG_02 | ecosystem: Host-associated > Mammals > Digestive system > Stomach > Rumen | place: Canada: Alberta... | reverse complement strand
TGCGGTTCCACGCTCAACATCAACGACTGGCCTCTGATGCGCGCCGAGGAAATGATTCTCATCGAGATCGAGGGTCTGGCCAAGAGCGGCAAGGAAGCCGAAGCCAAGACGAAGCTCGAAAACTTCGTGAAGACCTACCGCGACCCGTCCTACACCATCCCGACCGACCGCAAGCTGGCCGACGAAATCTGGTTCCAGCGCCGCGTAGAGCTTTGGGGCGAAGGTTTCTTCACCGCCGATGTCAAGCGTCTGGGCAAGCCCATCGTGCGCTTCCACGGCCCGAAGACCTGCAACTTCTCCGAGGCGTTCGTTTTCAACGTGGCTGCTGACGACGGCTGGCTCAACATGCGCTTCCCCAGCGGCGAAAAGGACACCAACCTTGGCATCGTGGACAACTCGGAAGGCAGTATTCCCATTGCCGGTCAGAACCCGACGCTTCGCGACGGTGTGACCGACTAATACAATAACCCAATTTTAAAAGTAAAGAAATCATGAAACTGAATAAGCTTTTCCTGATAGCCGGTATGGCTCTGATGAGTCTCTCGTTTGCCTCGTGCAGCGACGACGACGACTATACCCCGGGTGCAGAGACGGGCAAATATACCGTCGGCTTTGAAGCCCAAGACGCCACTGTCCGCATCCCCATCGACGCCACGGAAATCACATTCACCGTGACGCGTGAGGACGGCAACGGCGAGCTGACTGTGCCCCTGAACTACACGGGAGCCGACAAAGAAGTGTTCGCTTCTCTTCCCGGCTCGGTAACGTTCGCCAATGGCGAGACTGAGAAAGAAGTGGCCGTGAAACTTGCCGAAGACATGAAGGTGTTCACCTCCTATCCCTTCCAGGTAAGTGTTCCCGAAGAATACACCAACCAGTACAAGGAAACCGATAAATTCCCCGTTCTGAAGTTCAACGTGCTCAAGGAAGACTTCGAGCCCTGGGGTTCGGGTGTCTATGTCATGTGGGTGTTCGGTGCCCAATTCCCCGTTGAAATCAGCTATTCTCCGTATTTGAAGACTGTTTACCGCATCGAGCCGGTTGACCTTGGCGACGGCGACGTGTTCCAGGGATTTCATTTCCGCTGGAGCGGTGAGTTCAAAGCCGGTCTGCCCGTGGCCATCGTTGATAGCAACGGCAAAAACCTCGAAGCCGCCTTCCCCACCGGCCTTGCCGATGGCACCTATGGTCCGGTGAGCATGAAGTGGGTGAACGATGAGAAGAAACCCTCTGTAACCGATATCGACGAAAACGGCTTCGGCCTGTGGTTCCTGGTGCAGAACACCGTATCACTCGGTTCGTTCGGCACTGACTACGACGGTCTTTACATCACCGGGGTCTATGGTCAAGAATAAAGAATAGCAGAGTAGTAATATCTCTCATAAGACCAGTTTGTTGCCCCGCGCCGCCCTCTGTGGCGCGGGGCAATGTGTTTTTTTGACCATAGCCGCTCCCCTATGACAGACGGGTGGCGCGCCGGCTGCGGGGCGTGTGGCGTTTGCAAAAGGGCAAAGCCCTTTCCCGGAGGGAGAACGATATGTAAAGATTTTTCAGATAAAATCCGGCGCTTTTGTAATCCGCTGATTTTCGGCAGACGTCAAATGAGGCAAATCAGAAGCGGCGTCTCAAAATTTTGAGACGCCGCTTCTGCGTCCCGAAACGCCGCCTTTGCGGGCCGAAGTCAGGCCTCCGTCTGCCGTTTGTCAAAATATTTTGTACCTTTTTTGCCGGTATGAAGGAAAAACCATACTTTTGCAGGACAAAAGAACCCCTTTTACCGAATTTCAAACAGAATAACGATGAAAAGAATTCACAGTATTGCCCTATGCCTTATGGCCGCCAGTTTGTTGACGGCTTGCCATCAGAAGACGGCGCCCGCTGTCGCCCCGGCCGACACGTTGGTGACGCCGGCCGACACGCTCGCGTTCGACTCCGTGGTGGTGCGCCGCCAGGTGCCGCTCTACAAGGACCGCGAAAATCCCTATTACGAAGTGGACATCAAGTTGCTCTACGCCCGCGGCGACGCGCCTGCGGCACGCCGAGTCAACGACTCGCTGATGGCCGCCCGGCTGTTCGACGTCATAGAGGACCACTCGCCCGTGATGCCCACCATACAGGCCACGGTTGATACCTTCGCCGCACGCTACGAGCGGGCCTGGCACAAGGACATCCGCGACGCCGAGTACCATCCCGACTCCGTGCCCGAGTTTCTCAACTATACCTTCAGCCTGCGCACGTGGACTGAACCGGCCGGCCCCGGCCGCCTGGCCTACTGCGCCTTTACGGAGATTTACCAGGGCGGCGCCCACGGCACCTACGTCATGAACGTGATGAACTTCGATACGCGTACGGGCCAGTTGCTTAGCATGGACGACATCTTCAAGCCGGGCTACGAGCGCCCCCTGCTGCGCCTCATCATGAAGCAGATGGCCCAGGATATGGAACTGAAGGACGACTCGCTGTCCACCCTCCGCGAAGCGGGCTTCTTCTATGATATGGAGCCGGTGCTGCCGCAGGTGTTCCAACTGAGGCAAGACAGCATCTTCTTTACTTACAACGTCTATGACATCGCGCCCTATGCCCTGGGGGCCATCGGGGTGAACCTGAGTAAGGCGCAGATGCGCGACCTGTTGAAGTAGACGGCTGAAAAGAAAAATGCTTAGCCGTCCAGACGGCTAAGCATTTCGGCAACGGTAAGATGGCGCTGCGGGTCGATGACCCGCGGCGCTATCTCGCATAGGGGCTCCAGCACGAAGCGGCGCTGGTGGAGCCGCGGGTGGGGAACGGTGAGGCCGGGCTCGTTGACGATGAGGTCGTCATAATAGAGAATATCGATGTCGATGACGCGGTCGTGGTAGTGGCCGTCAGTGGTCTTGAGGGTGCGGCCCAGGCGGCGCTCTATCTGCTGGGTCGCCTTGAGCAACTGCTGCGGCGTGAGCGCGGTCTCCAGGCTGAGGGCGGCGTTGAGATAAGGGTGGTCCGAGGCGTAACCCCACGGGGCGGTCTCTATAAACGAAGAGCACTTGAGCAGACGGCCGGCCGTCTGTTCAAGTGCTTCGATAGCTTGTCGTAAAAAGTCTTCCCTGCGGCCCAAATTGGAGCCGAGGCCGAGGTAGGCAATGGCCATGGTCAGTCAATGATGAGCAGCACGTCGCCGAAGGGGCCGAAACGGTAGTTTTCCTTCAGGGCCACGTGGTAGGCTTTCTTGGTCTTGTCGAAACCGCCGAAGGCCGCTGTGAGCATGTAGAGGGCGCTCTCGGGCAGCTGGAAGTTGGACATCATGGAGGTGGCCACATGGAAGTCGTAGGGCGGGAAGATGAACTTGTTGGTCCACCCTTCGTAGGGCTTGATGTGGCCCAGGGTGTCGCAGGCCGTCTCCATGGCGCGCTGCACGGTGGTGCCGATGGCCACCACCTGCTTGCCCATGTCCTTGGCGCGGTTGACGATGTCGCAGTTTTCCTTTTCGATGGCCATTTCCTCAGAATCCATCTTGTGCTTGGTGAGGTCTTCCACGTCGGTCTTGCGGAAGTTGCTCAGTCCGCAGTGAAGGGTGATGAAGGCGCTGCGTATGTCGTTTATCTCCATGCGCTTCAGCATTTCGCGGCTGAAGTGGAGCCCCGTGGCGGGCGCGGTGACGGCCCCTTCGTTCTTGGCAAAGTAGCACTGGAAGCGCTCCAGGTCTTCCGGCTCCGTCTCGCGCTTGATGAAACGGGGAAGTGGTGCTTCGCCCAGGGCAAAGAGCTGTTGGCGGAATTCTTCGTGTGGGCCGTCGTAGAGGAAGCGCAGGGTGCGCCCGCGGCTGGTGGTGTTGTCGATGACTTCGGCCACAATGGAGCCGTCTTCGCCGAAGTAGAGCTTGTTGCCGATGCGTATCTTGCGGGCCGGGTCGACGATGACATCCCAGTAGCGCAAGTCGGCGTTGAGCTCGCGGCGCAGGAACACTTCGATGCGTGCGCCGGTCTTCTCCTTGCTGCCGTAGAGACGGGCGGGCAGCACTTTGGAGTCGTTGAACACGAAGACATCGTCCTTGCCAAAATAGTTGAGGAAGTCCTTGAACATCTTGTGTTCAATCTCGCCCGTCTTGCGGTGGAGCACCATCATGCGGCCTTCGTCGCGGTGAGGGGCGGGGTAGAGGGCAATTTTTTCTTCGGGTAATCTAAATTTGAATTCAGACAGTTTCATTATGATGTGGTTTTTGTTATTCTTGTTTTTTGGCGTTCTGCTGCAGCCACTGCGGAAACTCTTCCAGGGTGTGGCACTGGTCTATCGTGACCTCTCCCACCCGGGTGCGCTTCAGGGCCGTCAGATAGGCTCCGCTGCCCAGAGCCTGGCCGATGTCGCGGGCCAGGGCGCGGATGTAGGTGCCTTTGCTGCAGACCACGCGTATCTGGGCGGCCGTGGGCTCGAAGTGGAGCAGTTCAATCTCGTCGATGACGAGTTTCTTGGGTTTCAGGTTTACCTCCTTGCCCTTGCGCGCCAGTTTGTAGGCCACGTGGCCGTCCACCTTGCAGGCCGAGAACTCGGGCGGCACCTGCTCTATCTCGCCTTCGAACTTTTTCAGGGTTTCTTCCATCAGTTCACGGGTGATGTGGCCGGTGGGGAAGGTGGCATTCTCGGGGTGCTCCTTGTCGTAGCTGGCCGTGGTGGCTCCGAGTTTCAGGTCGGCGATGTATTCCTTGGTGTGCAGCTGGAGTTCTTCAATACGTTTGGTGGCACGTCCCGTGCATAGCAGCATCACACCGGTGGCCAGGGGGTCGAGCGTGCCGGCGTGGCCCACCTTCACCCGCTGTCCCAGATGCTCGCTGAGCATCCACCGCACTCGGGCCACGATGCCGAACGAGGTCCAGGTGTAGGGTTTGTAGAACGGGATAATTTCGCCTTGTATGAAGTCCACCATGCCGTTTGTCGGTTAGAAGAAGAAGGAGCAGAGCAGCGTGATGACACCCACGGCGGCACAGTAGATGGCGAAGTAAACCAGCTTGCCCCGTTTCACGATGTCAATCATCCACCGGCAGGCGAAGCAACCCGACAGGAATGCCGCTGCGAAGCCAATGGCCAGGGCACCGGTTGAGATGGAGCCCACGGCGGCTTCAGCGCCGTGGCGTGCTGCCTTGATGATGTCGAGCAAGGCCTCGCCCAGTATGGGCGGGATGACCATGAGGAAGGAGAACTGGGCCAGTTTGGCCTTGTCATTGCCCAGGAGCAGTCCCGTGGCAATGGTGCTGCCCGAGCGCGACAGTCCCGGCATTACGGCGCAGGCTTGGGCTATGCCGATGATGAAAGCGTCGCGCATGCTGATTTTGGCCTTGTACTGCGGGCGGTAGTAGTAGGAGAACGCCAGCAGGAAGGCCGTCACCAGCAACATGGCTCCCACGATGGCCAGCCCCGAGCCGAACACTTGTTCCACCTTGTCCTTGAAGAACACGCCCACGATGCCCACGGGAATCATGGAGACCACAATGTTCAGCGCGTAGCGTGTCTCGTCGTTCATGCGTCCCTTGAGCAGTCCGTGGAAGAGCCACTTGATTTCGCCCCAGAGGATGACCAGGGTGCTCAGCACCGTGGCCACATGAACGGCGACGGTGAATGTAAGGTTTTCCTCGCCGTTGAGGCCGAAGATGTGCGCTCCGATGGCCAGATGGCCGCTGCTGCTGACGGGCAGGTATTCCGTGAGTCCCTGCACGAGACCCAGAATCAGTGCTTGCAACCAGTCCATGCGTTACTTCTTGGCCGGTGTTTCCGTGTCGTCAGCCGGAGTTTCCTTCTTGGGGCGGTAGAGGATGGCGAACACCATGCTCAAGAAGCCCACCAGGCATACCATGGGGGCCACTTTGGTGCGGCGCACGCTGAAAATGTCGGGGTTGAAGGCCTCTTCCGTCGAGCCGCTGCCGGCCATGAGGATAAAACCGATGATGACTACTGCCGCACTCACGGCGAGCAGGATGAAATTGATTTTGCCCAGGGCAAAGTTTTGTTTATTCATGGATGTTTTGGGATTATGTTCTGTTCTTTAGTAGCGGTGCAATTTGTTGTAACTCATCTTCAGGTTCTTGTTCACCGAGAAGTAGGCGCACAGCAGGGTGAGCAGTATGCCGCAGAGGAAGACCACGCCGAAGGTTCCCCCCAGCACTTGCCAGTTCAGCAGTTCGTGCATCTGCGGTTCATACATCGTCATGGCGTAGATGCCGCCCGCCAGCACGCCCGTGGCCAGCACGGCCGAGACGAACCCAATCCAGAAGGCTTTCGCTATGAAGGGCCGGCGGATGAAGCCCCAGCTGGCACCCACCAGCGTCATGGTGTAGATGCGGAAGCGTTGGGCGTGCACTCCCAGGCGGATGGTGTTGTTGATCAATGCAAACGACACGATGGTCAGCAGCAGCGCCACGATGAGCATCACCAGGCTGATGCGGCGGATGTTGGTGTTGAGGCTCTCAATGAGGTTTTCAGGGTAAGCCACCTCCATCACCGCCTTGTCGGCTTTCAGTTGCGGAATGATGTGCTTCAGGCTGTCGTTGGTGGCGTATTCTGCTTTCAGATACACCTCGAAGGCCGCCGGCATCGGGTTTTCCTTCATAAATTCCGTGGGGTCGGTGCCCAGAGCCTTGGCCTGTTCTTTCAGGGCGCGTTCCTTTGACACATAGTTCACCAGCCGCGTGCAGGGCATCTGCTTCAGCCGTGTCTGCAGGTCGTAGGCCTGCTTCTGGGTCACATCGTCGTCAAGCAGCAGCGACACGTTGAAGTTTTCCTTAAGACTGTTGGAAAAGTTGTGGGCCAGTGTCACAAAAAACACCACTGTGCCCAGCAATACCAGTACCAGCGTCGTGCTGATGCACGAGGTCAGCACGTTCATGCCCGTGCGGGCCTTTCTATGTTTCATTTTCGTTCCCATTGGTTGTTACCGTAAAGGCCGTACCAGCCGGCCGAAGCGTTTCCTGCGTGCCGTTTTCCGGCCGGGCCGCCGGCTCTCTGCCGCCCGACCTATTTGCAAACAGCGCACATTAACTCTAATTTCCTGCAAAGTTACGAATAAGTGAGTGCAAAGTGGAAAAAAGAAAAAGGATTTTTTTCAATTTTCCGTTTTGCCGAATGGAAGAAACTTTACTCAAAGAAACGAAAACCCATTTGGGCGGCGCTAAATCGGATTTAGGCGCGACGAAAACGGAGTTAGGTCGTCCTGCGGCCGTCGCCCTGTCGCGCAGGCTCCCGCCGGCAGCCGTCGGGCCCCTGCCGTGAAAAACGTGGCCTCTGGCCTGCGTGGGTGGCGGGTTTTTCGTATCTTCGCAGCCGAAAACAAAACTATTTTATGGAACAGCCACCCGTTCTTAACGAACACAACAAAGCCGAATACCCTCCGGCACACACGGCGGAGCATATTCTTAACGGTACAGTGTCAAAGCTTTACGGCTGCGGCCGTGCCTTTTCCAGCCATGTGGAACGCAAGAAGTCGAAGCTCGACTACCATCTGGCCCAACCGCTCTCCGATGAGCAGATCAGTGACTTGGAAGACCGCGTCAATGCCGTCATCACGGCCGACGTGGAGGTGTGGACCGAATATGCCCGCAAGGACGACATGGCCGGCCGCTTCGACCTGTCGCGCCTGCCCGACGACGCCAGCGAAACGGTGCGCATCGTCCACGTGGGCGACTACGACGAGTGTCTCTGTGCCGGGCAGCATGTGGCCCGTACGGGCCAGATAGGCCGTTTCCGTATCACAAGCAGCCGCTGGCAAGACGGAGTGCAGCGCCTGGTGTTCCGCCTCGACGAAACGCATGAGGCATGATTAGGAACCTGGTGTTTGACTTCGGAGGCGTTCTGCTCGACTGGAACCCTCACTACGTTTACGACGACTACTTCGGCAGCCGCGAGCAGGCCGACTGGTTCCTTGCCAACGTCACCACGATGGCCTGGAACGGACTGATGGACCTGGGGCGCACCTTCAGCGAGTGTGTTGCCGAGTTGCAGGCGCAGTGGCCCGAGTGGGCCGAGGCCATCGCCGTGTATCAGAGCCGTTGGTTTGAAATGATTGGCGGCGAGGTGGAGGGCATGCCGCAGTTGCTGGCTGACCTCGACCGTCTGGGCGTGCCGCTCTACGGTCTGACCAACTGGTCCATGGAGACCTTTCCCCGGGTGAGGGCCGGGCACAGCCTGTTCCGCCATTTCCGCGGTATCGTGGTCAGTGCCGAAGAGGGCGTGGCCAAGCCCGACCCGCGTCTTTACCGCATCCTGCTCGACCGCTACGGTCTTCAGGCAGGGGAGTCGCTGTTTATCGACGACAACCGCGACAATGTGGAGGGGGCGCGGCGCGTGGGCATGGAGGGCTGGCAGTTCACGGGCGCCGCCGACCTGCGTGCGGTGCTCAGGCAGCGGATGGGGCTGCAGTTGTGACGTTATAATAACGGAAAGGGCTTCCCATGGCGGGAAGCCCTTTCACGTTCCTATTTTTAGTTTCAGTGTGTGGTCGGTTTAGTCGCGGTGTGGACGTTCGCCGCGCTCGCCGCGGGGACGCTGCGGACGGTCGCCACGCTGGGGACGTTCGCCACGGGGGCGCTGCGGGCGCTCTTCGTAGCCTTCGGGTTTCTCCATGAGCACGCGGTGTGACAGACGGAACTTGCCTGTCTTCTCGTTAATCTCGAGCAGTTTCACCTTGATAATGTCGCCTTCCTTGACGCCGGTTTCCTCAACCGTTTCGAGGCGCTTCCAGTCCATTTCGCTGATGTGGAGCAGACCTTCGCGGCCCGGCATGAACTCAACGAAGCAACCGTAAGGCATGATGCTCACTACCTTGGCGTCGTAAACCTCGCCCACTTCGGGGATGGCCACGATGGCGCGAATCTTGGCCAGGGCGGCTTCGATGCTCTCCTTGTTGGGAGCGGCCACCTGTACCTTGCCTACACCGTCTTCTTCGTCAATGGTAATGGTCGTGCCGGTTTCTTCCTGCATGCCCTGGATGATCTTTCCGCCCGGGCCAATGACGGCACCGATGAATTCCTTCGGGATGGTGATCATCTCGATGCGCGGCACATTGGGCTTGAAGTCGGCGCGCGGCTCGCTGATGGTCTCGGTAAGCTTGCCGAGGATATATTCGCGGCCTTCCTTGGCTTGCATGAGGGCCTTTTCAAGAATTTCGTAGCTCAGGCCGTCGCACTTGATGTCCATCTGGGTGGCCGTCAGACCGTCCTTCGTGCCGGTGGTCTTGAAGTCCATGTCGCCCAGGTGGTCCTCGTCGCCGAGGATGTCGCTCAGTACGGCATACTTGTCTTCACCGGGGTTCTTGATGAGACCCATGGCGATGCCGCTGACGGGTTTCTTCATGGGCACGCCGGCATCCATCATGGCCAGTGTGCCTGCGCATACGGTGGCCATGGATGAGGAACCGTTGGATTCGAGAATCTGTGACACCACGCGTACGGTGTAGGGGAAGTCCTCGGGTATCTGTCCCTTCAGGGCGCGCCAGGCGAGGTGGCCGTGACCGATTTCACGACGGCCCACGCTGCGTTGTGCCTTGGCTTCGCCGGTGCAGAAGGGCGGGAAGTTGTAGTGGAGGAGGAATTTCATGTAGCTCTGGTCGAGCACGTCGTCCACCATCTTCTCGTCGAGCTTGGTGCCCAGGGTGCAGGTGGTGAGACTTTGTGTTTCGCCGCGTGTGAAGAGGCCGGAGCCGTGAGGCATGGGCAGGGGGCTCACTTCGCACCAGATGGGGCGTATTTCGGTGGTCTTGCGGCCGTCGAGGCGCTTGCCCTCGTCGAGGATGCAGCGGCGCATGGCGTCGCGCTCCACGTCGTGGTAGTAGCGGTCAACGAGCGTATTCTTCTCTTCCAGTTCTTCCGGGGTCAGTTCGGGGTGGGCGGCGGCGTAGCGCTCCTTGAAGTCCTCGCGTACCTTTTCGAAAGCTTCCAGCCGGGTCTGCTTCTCCAGGGCCTGGCCGGTGATGTCGTAGGCCGGCTGGTAGCATTCCTGCTTCACCTGCTCGCGCAGTTCTTCGTCGTTCACCTCGTGGTCGTAGGTGCGCTTCACG
>Ga0256405_10013159_pt1 | contig 10015 bp, 10 predicted proteins | sample RumenRJG_02DNA_FD_189096 | JGI IMG/M metagenome (GOLD analysis project Ga0256405, IMG submission 189096) | Bovine rumen microbial communities from Lethbridge, Alberta, Canada - RJG_02 | ecosystem: Host-associated > Mammals > Digestive system > Stomach > Rumen | place: Canada: Alberta... | reverse complement strand
AAAAGTCGAGGAATAAGGCACCTGGTACTTGCAGAATACGGCTTGCACTAACTTTGCGACGGAAAAAGTAAGTGTGACTCGCTTCGCCCGGAAAAGTCATAAGTGAAGAAGTCGAAAAAAGAACAATTCAGTGACAGATACGAAAAGGAGGATGCCCGACAGTCCAATGCTCAGACAAGGCACGTCATGTCCATCTGACGGAGAAGGACACGCGAGGGACTGCGTTTCATTCTGCTTTAAGTAGGAAGCATGAAGAACGAAGGATGCCCATCGAAAGGCATGGGGACAATGCAGTGGAAGGTTACAGCCGAAGAGTGGAAATAGTGATTAGGGATGTTCAGCTATGAGCTGTCCAGTAAGGCAGCGGCATGAGATTTGACAAAAGAAAGGAGGGAAAAGAGAAAAAGCAAGAAGAAGGTCAAGTGAGCCTCTTTTATAATAAGGATTCGTAAAAAATCAGCAATAAAAATGGTTTTATATCACCTTTTTATAGCAAAAAAAGCATTTATAAAGGGTTAAGGGATATAAATTCGGCAATACATTTTGCTTATTGCCGAATTTATATTATATTTGCACTCAAATTTGAGTGTTTATGAACGTATGTAAGAAACAAATTCTAGAATATGCCCGGTCAAACCAGAAAGTTAATGCCACAGTATTGGCATCTGCTTTTGGCATGAAACCTGTCACTGCTCGGCAGTACCTCTGTGCATTGGCTAAAAGCAATGCACTAGTACGAGTTGGACATGGAGTATATGCTATTGACTATAAGCAAACATTCACTTACAAACCTTCAGCGTTAGCTAAGGAAATATATTTGAAGATGAAATCTGAACTTCCGTTTACTGATTTTTGTGTCTATGACGGAAACATATTATCTCCCATTCAACATCATCTGTCAATCAATCATGCAATATACGTAGAGACAAATCGTGATGCTGTTGAATCGGTGTTTTGCCGTTTGAAAGAACTTTATAAGAGCGTATTTCGACAACCCAATCTCGCTTTTATGAATGATTACATTGACCTACGAGAAAAATGTTTCATTGTAAAGCCATTGGTAACGGAGTCGCCTCTGATGGAGGTTGACGGTATAAAAGTTCCTACACTAGAGAAACTATTAGTTGATACACAGAAAGATGTCGATTTTGACTACATGCAGGGCAGCGAGGCTTCCTATCTGTTTAAGATGGCACTTAGCCAATACTCGGTCAATTATCAGCGACTAATGCGATATGCTAAACGCCGAAACATAGGTGTTAAAATAGAAGCACTTTTAAATTCAACCAAGAATAAATTTAGATAGAGGCAAAATTGCAATAATTAAATATAATAGAATTATTTTCAACCTCTGCCACAGTTTGGCGTACCCTTGTCATACTTTTGCAGAAAAAACATAGAAATATGGACAACGACAGAGGACAAAGTCTGATAACCAAATACGTCTGGGTGATAGAGACCATCTATCGCAGACGTAAGATTTCATTCAAGGAGCTAAACGAGCTGTGGCTTCGCGATGACATAAGCAGAGGTGTGGATATACCCAAACGCACCTTCGACAACTGGCGTTATGTCATCTGGGATATGTTCGGTATCAGCATAGTCAATGAGAACCGTGGTGAATACCGCTACTTTATCGAAAACGAGGAAGACATAAGTAAAAACGGACTTCGTTCCTGGCTATACAACACTTTCTGTGTGAGCAATGCCTTAGCCAACAGTCAGAGCATCAAAGACCGCATCATTCTGGAATACGTGCCGTCTGGCCAGAACTACCTTCAGCCCATCATTGAGGCTATGAAGGAAAACCGTGTACTGAACATGACCTACCACAGTTATTGGAAGGATGAGGAGAACAATTTCGATATACAGCCATACTGTGTGAAGTTGTTCCGTCAGCGTTGGTACATGGTCGCTCGAAGTACCTATTCATATTATTACAAGAAAGGGCCGCGCATCTATGCCCTTGACAGGATTCAACATCTTCGAGCTACAGAAGATAAATTTGAAATGCCAAAGGATTGGACTGCCAAAAATTTCTTTGAAGGCTGCTTTGGCATCATAGCAGAACAGTCTGTGAAGATACAACCAGTCAAGCTGAAAGTATCAGCAGGACAAGCCAACTACATCCGTGATTTGCAGATGCATGAGTCGCAGGAAGAAATAGAACGCAATGAAGAATACAGCATCTTCACCTTCAACCTTCGACCTGAGTTCGATTTCCAACAGGAACTATTGTGGAACGGAGAAGACATGGAAGTTCTTGAACCCGAATGGCTCCGTAAGGAGATTGCAGGAAAGATTAAGAGGATGTGGAACAAGTATAACAAATAGAAACATGGAATTCAATTTTAATAAATATAGTTTTCGAGGAATACAGGATCTGTGCCGTGAACATCACAGGGAAATCAGAATGTCTTTAGACCGGGATAGTCTAAAGACGGTTCTTGATAACAGACGAGTAAGGTTCATCAACCCTTTAGGGAAATTTGATTATGCTTATTTTGGAGATTTCACATTTAATGGCGATGTTATGATTCTTTTAACGAAAGACATGAACTATACTAGATACCACAAACCTTTGGATCATTTCACTTTGTGGTCAATGGTACCTGTCATCTTTGCTGGAATAGATACAAGATGCAAGGATGACCAAAATCAGGAAATCTTCACAGGTGATGTAGTTTCATACAAGGGTTACACTTCATTTGTCCGTTATTTCGGAGATTCCACGATTCCTGGCCTTGCTGGAGATAACTGTGACATACAGTTTGAGAATAACGGCGAGATGCATAAAGAGGGTACTGCGTTTTCTGGTATTGAGCAGTCGTTATTCAAGGAGTTTGTTATTGAAAAGTTATATTGGCCGATGGACCAGTTTGTTCCATATGGCATCAGCCGAGAGGCGGCTATTGAAAGAGCATCACAGGCAAAGACGCAACCCTTGTTTGTAGATGGCTTCATACCAGAAAAGAAAGGCAGAAAACTTGCATATCGACAACTATCAGAAGTGTTACGTGAAGGAGATGTCTTATGCTATTTTGCAGGAGAGCCATATGAGGAAGATGGTGAAATGACAAGAAACCTATATGCAGATAATATTCCCGATGATTATCATGGAGAAGAACATCTTATTGACTTGGTTTTTACGAAACATTATTATGACTCCATTCATTATTCTTTCCATGAATTTCTCCAATATGCCCATAATAATCCAGATAAGTATTTTGTCCTTTGTGATTTCAAGGAGACATTGGATATTGATAAAAATGAAGAGCAAAAGACTGCGATACAGTTTTGGGAGTGGTATGAACACAAGATTCCTAATGTGATTATGCCATTCTGGATTCTTAATAGAATTGCAGGATTGGATATGATAGGAAGAGATTAAATAGAAGAATTGAATTTATGAAAGATTTTGCAGCAATAGATTTTGAGACGGCAAACAATGAGCGCAGCAGCGTATGCTCTGTAGGTATTGTCATTGTGCGCAATGGCGAGATTGTTGATTCGTTCTACTCTCTTATTCAGCCAGAGCCGAATTATTATAATTATTGGTGTTCTCAGGTTCATGGTCTTTGTAGTCAAGATACGGAAGAAGCCCCAGTATTTCCAAAAGTATGGGCACAGATAGAACCAATGATAGAAGGTCTTCCACTTGTAGCTCATAATAAGCCTTTTGATGAGGGGTGTCTGAAGGCAGTGTTCCGCGTCTATCAGATGGACTACCCTGACTACGAGTTTTACGACACACTTTGCGTTTCGCGGCGAGTACTACCTGATTTAGAAAACCATCAGCTTCAAACTGTAGCTGCTGCCTGTGGTTATGAGTTAGAAGATCATCACCACGCACTTGCTGACGCAGAAGCTTGTGCCTGGATAGCAAGAGAAATACTATAAGTCAAAGAGTTGATATTATTTGGCGAGTGAAGATTAATACAGAAATATTATTCAATATTTTGAAATAAATACATGAAAGAAATAACAAAAGAAGAATTTGAGGGCTTTGTTCGACAAGAGTTCCCGAACACCCCTTCTCGTTATGAAGATGGCTATTGCTTTATTCAAGCGGGTAGTTGTCTCGGTGACAATTTGCATTACGAACTCAACGCAGGTAAGATACACCTTGACATCGAGGGGCCTAATTGGCGTCCTATCAGAAATTATCTTTGGAATCATGTCGTTGACTCACGTGTAGCGCACAGTCATTGGGGTCGTTATGGCTGTCGTTGGACTTTGGACAAGATAATTGAGACAAAAGATGATGTTGAGCATGGATTCTTACAAATGAGAAGGATTATGGAACCTCATATACTCAAATTTGAGCGTCTTAATGCCCAGCAGAAAGTTGCACATGAACCATTGCCGGATTCTATTTCTGCAAGTTTCTACAAAAGCCAGGAACTATTGGAAACAAATCTCTCGATTCCTGAATACCAACGTCCATATAGATGGAATCTAAAAAACGTAGAACAGCTTTTATCTGACATTTATAAGAATCAAAGCGATGGGCATAATGTTTATTTAATGGGTACTGTTATCGTTCATTCATATGAAGATACATATTACTTAGTTGATGGTCAGCAACGAGTTACGACATTATGCCTCCTTCTTAAAGCTCTTGACTATGAAGGGCAATTACCACTATTGAAATATAATCACAAAGATTCTTTCGTTAATATAAAAGAGAATTATTCTTTTATTATTAAATGGTTATCATACAATATTAAAGACAAAGAATCTTTCAGGGATTATATTCTTAGTTCATGTCAGGTGGTTAGGATTGTTGTAAAGAAGCTTAATGAAGCGTTCCAAATGTTCGAGTCCCAGAATGGTCGTGGCAAAGAGTTAGAGGCGTATAACCTATTAAAGGCTTATCATATCAGAGCCATGTCAAATGATTCGAGGGCGAGCAAAATTGAATATGACAAACAATGGGAGGCTGCAGCAATGTATTGCCGCGAAGGCTACAGAAAAGATTTACTGAAACAGTTGTTCAATGAACAGCTATTCAGGACCAGAAAATGGACTCGTGCGGAAGACGCATATGAGTTTTCAAAGAAAGAGATAGAAGAATTCAAAGGTGTAACCATTACAAAAGAGAATCAGTTAGACTACGCCTATCAGAATATCCTCATCCAGCAAGAGATTGCACGACAATATATGCTCACTATGAACCCAAGTCTGTTTAAATTAAAGAACAGATTTACTCATGGCGATTCGGATAATATCAATCCATTTGTTTCGATGACTCAATTAATACTAAATGGTAGTTCTTTCTTTGAATTTGTCGAAACATACGTTGAAATATACAAGAGACTGTTTGTCTATCTATCAACTTCGCAACTTAGTGATTTCAAGCAGTTCTATATAGAGCACTGCCGATATGCTGGCTATAATCGAAGAAAAGGTGATGGATATATTCGTGAGGTATATAAATCGGCTATCATGTTCTTATTTGATAAGTTCGGAGAATTAGGTGTCAGACAATATTATCGGGACATATATATATGCCTTTACAAATATCGCCTGACACAAAAACAGGTTCGCTATGAAACAATGGCGAAAAGGGATCATGTCGCATGGATATTCCAATTAATATCAAAATCAAAAAAACTATCAGACCTTGTCATATTAACAAAGGTTTCACGTTCAGTTTGTTTCAATATTCAATACGAACTGAAATATACTGTTGATGAAGTATTATCTGTATTTAAGTAAATAGCTAATATGAATAGAATAAACAAAACCGTATCACAAATCTGGGATGACAATTATGTTGTTCCTATCTATCAGCGTAATTATGCATGGGGCGAGGATCAGATTACACAATTGTTGCAGGATATATATGATGCCAGTCAGAATGAAGAATCAAATTACTTTATTGGCAGCCTTGTCGTCCTGTTAAGGACGGATGGCGTTTTTGAAGTCATTGATGGCCAGCAAAGACTTACCACTCTTCATTTAATATGTAAAAAATTGGGAATACTTAAACAGTCTCATCTGTCATATGATTCACGTCCAGAGGTTGAGGAATTCTTTAGTGATTTATTCGCATCTAAGGCATGCGACGAGTTTTTAGAGGACTATTCAAAACGTGATACAAGAAAGATTTATCATTTGGTAGAAGCTCTTGAAATACTCGAAAGTACTGGCATACATACTCATGCTGGTCATGATGATGACATGGTGGTTAGTTTAAATTCTATGGGGAATGAAGTTAAAAACAAAATAGCTGAGTACCTTAACAACAATGTTATTCTTGTAAGAACTATCTTACCGGATGATACGGATGTTGCAGCCTATTTTGAAATCATGAATAATCGAGGGGAGCAATTACAAGAACATGAAATAGTGAAAGCACTCATGATGAAATCCTTGGATGAAGATCAACGTAAGGTATTTGCGTCTATATGGGATGCATGTTCTCAGATGAATATCCCAATACAGCGTTCTTTGTCTTCTTTGCGAAACAATGATTACCCCATCTTTGGCCCTGAATATGACAGTCTTCGTGAGGATTTAATTCGTTTATACAGGCTACATGATTCCAATGAAGGTTTCCAATCTATAGACGAGATTCTTTCAAAAAGTGACATTGAGCAGACTGATAATGAGGTGTACCCCGAAGAAATTGAATATAATTCCATTATAGATTTTCCCAACTTTTTGATGCTCATATTTAAGACTTATGACAGTAGCTGTCAACTGAATGCTAATTATCTGCAGGAAACTTATGACAAAAACCAATCTGTTAACTCAATGGATTTTGTCGAAAGATTGCTTAAATACAGAACAATCTTTGATCGTTTCGTTGTCAAAACAACAGGCTCTGAAGATGATGTGGAATCTATGCATTGGATAATGAAAAAACCTTATCGGGACAAAAAAGGTTCTTTGAGATTTAGGAATACTTTCTCTATGGCCAATGATGAACCAGATGAAAATGAAGCAGAAAATGACGTTCAGAAAAGAATTGTCAAGCAACTTTCCATGTTACAAGTAACTTTTCGAAATAAAAAATATAAAAATTGGCTGTTTGATTATCTGCAATTCCTTTGTGAGAATAATATCGAACACATTAATGCTAATCTGATTATCAAGTTTTTGGATGAATGGATGTTATCATTCTATAACCAATTACTTGAAAAAAACGATAATGAATCTAAAGAGTGGGTGTTTGAGTCACTTGGCGTAGACACTCCTCATTTTCTTTTCAACTTCATTGATTACCTGTATTGGGTTGAATCTCGTAATCCGAAACCTGAAAATCACATATCATATATTGAGGAGGTGAAAGACTTTGATTTCAAGTACTATAATTCTGTAGAACATCATCTTCCTCAATCTTATGAGAATATTGATCAAGTAAACATTGACAATATCGGCAATCTTTGCTTGATAAGTCGAAGCGGCAATTCCAGTTTGAATGACAAAGCACCCAAAGAAAAGGCTCGCATTGTACCTGGACTATATCCTAAACGAAGGATAATGTACACTATTACTCAAAACAATGCCGGCATTTGGGATAGGAAACGAATTGAAGAGCATTGTGACGATATAAAAAACCTTCTGAACAAAAGAGCCTCAATATTGAAAATATAGCATACATAAAGTATATATTATGAATAAACAAGAGATTGCTAAAGGACTATCCCCATTTGTAATGATGGCCTTTGTGGATAGCCAAAATTTGGAAACTGGGTTCTTATCTCGTCATCGTATTAATAAGATGACAAAAGAACAAATTATGGGATTCTCTATGGAAACAGAGAAAATCATAAACGACCTATCCCATCAGTTGGAACAGGTGGCAGATGGTAATATTCCAACAGATTTTGAATGTGGAACATTATTTCAGTATGTTTTTGACAAGGTAACAGAAGCCTTATATAAGTTATTGATGGGTAATGAAGTTGATACACAGTTCAATATCAAAGAGGCCTTTGAATACCATGAGCCAGATTTACCAGAATATATACAACTTAAACTAACAAATGTTGTAGGAAAGATAGCTATTATAAACCGAAGAATCATTCAATATCTTGAAGATAATGATGCAAGAACAGCAAATCTTGATAATTGGCTACCTGCCTATCTTATGGTTGCTGTAATAATTGCAATACAATTTGCCCAAGAAATTGATCCTAACGATGATTCAGAGATGCAAAAATATTTATTTGACAACTAGTTCTAATGAAATTCATCTCAAACATAGACCATTTCAAAGAAGTGTTATTACGGGTTCAATCCGTGAAACACTTGCTTTGGATAGGTACCGCCGATATTAAAGACTTATATTTAGATGTGGGCAATGAGAAGAAGCCATTCCTGGCACTTATAGCCCAACTCATTCGGCGTGGTGTGGAGGTAAGGCTCATTCATGCAAAAGAACCAGGCCAAAACTTCAGAGAGGATTTTGACAAGTACCCAGTGCTGTATGACCGCTTGGAACGTGTGCTTTGTCCGCGTGTTCATTTCAAGATGCTTGTGTTCGATGGGAAGGAGGTGTATGTAGGAAGTGCGAACCTCACGGGTGCTGGAATTGGCATGAAGGCTGAAACTACTCGCAACTTTGAGGCAGGCATATTAACTGATGATCAAGAAATCGTAGAAAAGGCCATGAACCAGTTTGATGAAGTATGGATAGGAAAGCATTGCAAGAAATGCAAGCGAAGAGAGTTCTGTCCTGACCCGATAGTAAGTTGACACACTTTCACAAGAAAGACTTAAAAACCATTATCATCATTATGAAAGTATATTTTGCAGGTTCAATTCGAGGCGGACGTATTGATGCTAACTTATATGAACGCCTGATTAAATACATTCAGAAGACTGACATTGTGCTGACAGAACATGTCGGCAACCTCAATTTTTCAGAAGAGGGGCAAACTGTAATAGATATATACAACCAAGATACTAATTGGCTGCGTGAAAGTGACGTATTGATAGCAGAATGTACTTGTCCGTCTTTGGGTGTTGGTTATGAACTGGCATATGCTGAGCGTTTCCAGATACCTTGTCATATCTTCTACAACAAGAATAGAACACGCCTCTCGGCAATGCTGGCTGGAAATAGTTACTACAACATCCATCCCTATGAAGTTGAAACTGAAATATATCCTATAATAGACAGCATATTACAAAAGGTGTGTGATTCATGAAAAAGATAATCTTTCTTGATTTTGACGGTGTTCTGAATACGGAACATTATCAGAACTACCTAATGTATCAGAGGCAGCCCTGGCAAGACAAGCATGGTGCGTTCTTTGACCCAGAAGCTGTGCGGCAACTGAAACGAATTGTGGACATTACTAAGGCCGACATAGTGATTGAATCATCGTGGAAATACCTCGGTCTTGCTGCTATGCAAGAAATGTGGAAGGAAAGGGATTTGCCAGGCAAAGTAATCGGTATCACAGATTCGGCTGTCAGCGATAAATGGCTGCTCAACGCAAATCTTGACGACATAGACCCTGCTATGGGGCATTGTAAGGGAATGGAGATAGCATCATGGTTAGCTGACAACACACGGAATGACGTGAATTATGTCATCATCGATGACGAGTACGTATGCCTCGAATCTCAGGTATGCTACTTCGTCCTAACCAATCCTCATGACGGTATAACGGAAGATATTGCGGACAGGGTAATTGCTATACTAAATCGTGAATCCGCTAATTTCCAAGAATAACAACATTTTTTATATAACCTCTGCCACAATTTTGCTGATGTTTGGATTAACTTTGCACAAAAGATAAAATTGACACAATATGAATAGATTCCGATTTGTACATCTGAATGTACACTCACATTATTCAATAAATGATGGGTGTGCCAGCATAAAGGAACTGGTTGATGCTGCCATCAAAGACAAGATGCCCGGCGTAGCTATTACTGACAATGGTAATATGTTTGGTGTGATGGAGTTTTTCGACTATGTTTCTCGTATCAACAATGAAAGACGGCAGAAGGGGAAGAAACCTTTTAAGCCTATCATTGGTTGTGAACTGTA
>Ga0256405_10013158_pt1 | contig 10015 bp, 11 predicted proteins | sample RumenRJG_02DNA_FD_189096 | JGI IMG/M metagenome (GOLD analysis project Ga0256405, IMG submission 189096) | Bovine rumen microbial communities from Lethbridge, Alberta, Canada - RJG_02 | ecosystem: Host-associated > Mammals > Digestive system > Stomach > Rumen | place: Canada: Alberta... | reverse complement strand
TGTTGCCTGCTTCCTTGAATGGAACTCTGGCATCCATGTATAATACGGGTATTGTGTATGTATTCTCCGATTTTGAAAGAATCTTCATATTCATAATGGGTCTCGTTGCATTCCTTGCAGTGCTGACCTATTTCACTGAGAAGAAAGAGATATCCGGCCCTTATTTGTACTTGATATTCATGGGGCTTGCAGCTGTCACTGCACTGATGCTATCTGATGATATATTCAACATGTATGTCTTCTTTGAGATAACCGCTCTTACTCAGGTTGGAATCATCATAGCGACAAATACGGATGAAAACTATGAAGTTGCCCTGAAATACCTGATTCTAGGTTCTGTTGGTGGACCAATGCTGCTTTTAGGTATTGGATTCATTCTCGGTACTATCGGTTCATTGAATATTACAGACATCGTATATGTGCTTAATCACAATCTGGTTGATCCTTTATCACCGGGTCTTGTAATCGGATTTGTATTGATTCTATTCGGCTGGTTCTATGTTTCAGGACTGCCTCCTTTCCATACAATCAAATCCGCTGTCTACAGCAAGGCAAGACCTAATGGTGCGGCTATTCTGCAGGGATTCTCTGTAATGTGCATGCTGGCATTCGGTATTGCATTAATCAGGATATTCCATCACATGCCTTATTTCAATCAATCACTCGTATTGTTTGCAATTATTGCAATGGTTTTAAGCGTTTCAATGGCTGCGATGCAATGGGACTTCAGACGCATGATTGCATTTCTGGCAGTTGGAGAGCTTGGTTTCGTCGCATTGGGTATGGGTATTGGAACCGAATTGTCAATTACAGCAGCTCTCTTCCAGGCTACTAATGAGATAATCATCTCAGCATTGCTTTTCATTGGATTTGGTACTGTTTATTATCTTACAAAAACATCAGATACCAGAAAGCTGGGGGGTTTGATTTCCGTCAACTCCATTATGGCAATCATGGTATTGCTTGGAGGATTTGCAATGGCAGGAGTTCCTCCATTCAATGGTTTCATGAGCAAGCTGATGCTCGTTCAAGCTGCTTTCGAAGCAGGATATCCGGAACTTGCTCTTATTGCAATATTTGTAAGTATTACAATATTCTTCACATTTGTAAAGGCATTCCATACAATTTACCTGCAGCCTAAGCCTGCTGAACTCAAATTCGCACATGAGACAATTCCAAAAGAGGCATTATTTGCTGTTGGAGTCCTGCTTGTGGTCTGTCTGATTCTTGGATTATGTCCTTGGATTGTAACAAATGTGTTCTCTTCATTCATCGGAGGATTGATATGATGAATCATCATTGCATTTATAAAATGAGCAATTCTCCTGATATGAAATTAGAAAATTATAAATTGATTTTAGGAGGTAGCTAAATGTCTTTATACGATTCATTTTTAGATTCCATAAAGGATTTGAGATCTAAACTCAAGAACGATCCGGCCACTATGGATAATGTTTCAGGGGCATTGGCCGCTGAGATTACCGTTATTGTGTCATTATTGCTTTCAGCATTGCTGATGAGCCATGTCAATATGTTCGCATCAGTTTTTCTCGTAATCATCCTTGCAGTTCTCTTGATATCAAATATGCCGCTGGCTCCTAAAATTAAGCGTGAACAAGGCGATTCTTTAGAAAAGATGAGCTTTTATATCATCGTAACATTAGGTGTGCTTGTTGCAGTAATCTACTGGGGGTTAAAATATGTCTGATAAGATAGGAAGCATTCGTGCATTTATGATGGCTATTGCAACCATATTGTTTTCAGCTGCTTTGTTTGATGCAATTTATGGTTTTAAAAACTTAATCCAGCCGGGAATAAGCATGGTGTATAATGCAGTAGGGACTCAAATAGAGCCTAACATGGTAACCCTTGTAGTATTCGACTGGAGAGGATTTGATACTCTTGGAGAATCATTAATCCTCGTAACAGCGGTTCTTGTTGTTCTGCTCATATTTGGAAAAGGAAAAATACTTGACAACAAGCTGAACTCTGCCAATAATGATTTGGCAGTCCAATCAAGTGCTGATGAATTAAACATTGAGGAGGAAGAATAATGGCTGAAGACAGTAAAAGAACTCCTAACTGGGGGCAAACCGAAAGCACCCCTGTTTTGAAACTTACAGCTCTTCCGGTTTCAATCATCATGATTGCACTTGGAATCATGACCATTCTTGGTGGACATATCACTCCGGGAGGAGGTTTCCAAGGCGGTGCGATGATTGCAGGAGGAATCATATTCTCAATTCTGGTTTATGGAATTGACGGCACTCCGATTAAATTGTCCCATAAGTTCATTAACGCTCTGGAATCCATCGGAGCTTTGGCTTATGTCTGTTTAGGTCTGGTGGGACTCCTATTTGCCGGGTCATTCCTGTACAATGTAGGTGCTGATTTCTACAATATTGTTCCTGCATATGTTACAGCTATTTTCCACTATCCTGATGTGACTAATGCAGGCATAGTTCCTTACTTGAACCTCGCAGTCGGTTTGAAAGTTCTAGTAGGTTTAAGCACTGTGGTAATCGCATTTTCCCAGTTCAAGAAATTAGGGGATGATGAATAATGGCTTTAGTTATAGGTCCAATGATTGCAGCAGTCCTATTCGGATTTGTTGTAGGTTCCAGAATCCATTTGAAACTTGAACATAGTTTTGAATTTACTTTAGGCGCTATTATTGCACTTGTCATATTCGCCATTTTCATGTCCTGGAATCTCGGTCAATTTCCGTTTTACAATGACCTTCCAATAGCTACCACTTTCCTGTCAGCTATTGTGGGCATATTGCTGGGCAGTGCTTTGCTTGGAAAAAACGCACAAGAATAGGGAGTTCTAGACTTAAGTGCAAGGTTTAAATTCAGCATGATGTTTAAAATGGGAGTTTAAATTTATTCATTTGGTGTCAAAATCAAAATTGAAATTTTAAATTTTTATATTTTATTTATATTGGCTATTGAGATTCAATAGCTGTTTTATTATTATCACATTATTATCATTCGAGTTAAGAAATTAACTATAAAAATACTATTTTGGAGATTGAAATAGTAATAAAATTTATTATTTATCAATGGAAGGAAAAATCATGTTTGTAACAGTCAAAAAGTGTGGAGGACAAGGAGAGTGTATTAAAAGTTGTCCTACGGAAGCCATACGCTATATAGACAACAGGTCATTTAGCTGTATATGCTGTGGAGCATGTTTTGATGCTTGTCCGAACCATGCTATATTCAAAAATAAATATGGAGGTTATGTCGTAGACAGGGCGAAGTGCAATGGATGCGGAATCTGCGAATCTGTATGTCCTGTTGACAGCATTCATATTGAAGACGGACTAGTCAAAGGAATCTGTTCTCGCTGTGGATTGTGTGAGGAAGCATGTCCTGACCAGGCTAGAATAGATGCTTTTGATGTGGTGGAAGATAAACAGCAGAAGATAATAAACAATTTGAAAGCAGTAACAGCCATGATCGGCTCTGGCGCCGGTGCGGCTAAGATTCAAGCCATGGACATTCCTTCAAAACAAGAAAAGACTGCTTCAAGGATTTGCATCAACACAAATCAAGAGGAATGTGTTCATTGTGGAAGATGCAGCTATTACTGTCCAACTGGAGCCATCAAGGTTGAAGTGGAAGAGGAAGGCTACTGCACAGGATGTCATATCTGTAATGATGTCTGTCCTAGCGAGGCTATAGACAAGGGGATAGTAGATGAGAGCAAATGCAGCCTTTGTCTCAATTGTGTCAACACCTGTCCTCACGAGGCTCTGTTTGTCGAAGACTTCAAGGTAAAGGTCAACACCAAGGACGAAGAAATTGCAGGAACCATTGTAAGCTGTCTCAACTGTGGTTTATGCAGCGAAATTTTAGATAACGGCTCTATAAAAAGAGAAAGAACAAGTTTAAGATACGATCCTTCCAAAGATGAAGATACAATAGAAAACAAAGAGAAACGGCTGCTTGCAATTGAATCTTGTCCTGTTTCAATACTCCGTGAAACTGAAGATGCTAAAATATCTGGAATGTGCGTCTCCTGTGGAAGATGTATTAAAGCATGCGACGAGCAGAAGGCAAGAAACTTTGAAACCATTTCATGGAATGGAGAATCCTCAGATGATTGCATATCTTGTGGAATCTGTGTGGAATTCTGTCCTGAAGAAGCAATCTCCCTTAAAAGGGGAAGCATACATGTGGATTTAGACAAGTGCATAATGTGTGAAACATGTGCTGTGAGATGTCCTAAGGATGCAATTCCAAAGTCAAGCATTGTAAAGCGCAATGTAATCGGCGGATTCAACTTCATAGATCAAAACCTCTGTGTCAAATGTGGAATGTGCGAGAGGATCTGTCCTGAAGATGCAATCCAGACAGTAGCCATTCCTGATGATGAGAAAACATTAGGCACATATCATAAAGGCGTGAAATTCGTTGTGAACGAGGAAGAATGTACCTATTGTGGAGCTTGTAAAAATGTCTGTCCTTCCAAGGCATTTATATTTGAGAGGAAATTTGATTAAAGTATCAGTAGAGGGAGAATATGAAAGATTTAATAACAATAATGCTTAACGGAGCTTTTGATAATATCAAAAGGATTCTTTTTGCTTCAGATAGGGTTACTGATATGGAAATGCGCAATGCCATCCTTAATGGTGAAGTGAAACCTACCCGCAAGGTCAATGAAGAGCTTTGCATAGGATGTTCAGGATGTGCGAATATTTGTCCGACAGGGTCAATTACAATGAAGCCATTGCAGAAACCAGTTAAAATAACTGAAAACTGGGTTAAAAAGGAAGTTCCCGAGTTCAATGAAGAACGCTGCGTTGTCTGCTACTGGTGTCATGATTTCTGTCCGATTTATGCTTTATACGGTCAAATGGGTGCTGTTCACCCTAATGATGTGGGAGAAAGCGATTTGGATCCTAAGGATTTGATGGCAGAGCCTATCAAGATAGATGAGGAGAAGCTTGCATTTATTTCCCAATATCTGGCTACAAATTCAGTTATCACAAAGCATGAAATTTCCAATGTGGATAATGATGCTGATGTTGTGGATGAGGATTCCGCTGTTGAAGATTCAATTGCTTCTGTGGATGAGGATTCAGCTGTTGAAGATTCAATTGCTTCTGTGGATGAGGATTCAGCTGTCGAAGACAGTGCAAAAGAGAATGGAGATGATTAAATGGGTCTTAAGACACACTCAAGGTCAAAAGCAATTCATATTATGCTGGTTTATACAGGTGGATGCAATGGTTGTGATATTGAGATTGTAAACTCCGTTCTTTCACCAAGATTCGATTTGGAGCAATATGGTGTATTCTTAACTTGGAATCCACGTGAAGCTGATATTCTTGTAGTTACAGGTCCTGTTACAAAGGGGAATAAAAAACCTCTGGAGGATATCTACAATGCAATTCCAAATCCTAAATTAGTTGTGGCTGCAGGGTCCTGTGCTGTGATGGGAGGAGTTTATAAGAACATTCATGGAGACATTCCTTCTGAAGAAATCGAGGGGCCTGTTGAAAATGTCATTCCTGTGGATGCAAAAATCCCGGGCTGTTCTGTAAGGCCTCAGGATGTTATTGCAGGAGTAGTTGCAAATCTGCCTCACTTGTTGAATGCTGATTAAGAGGTTTTTAGAATTATTTATTTATGAATTTATCATGAAGTTAAGGAATATCATTTGATCCTTAGAATTTATCATTTGAATTAAAATTTATCATTTAAAAGAGATGAGTTTAATGGAAGAGAAAAAAGCTAAAAAGCAGGAAATCATAGAAACAGAGATTCAAATGGGAACTGTGCATCCTGCTGCTTTAGAACCTTATAGGGTTAGGTTTTTTGTTGAAGATGAGATTGTAAAGGATGCTGAAATTACAATCGGAGTCAACCACAGAGGTATAGAGCGCATCATGGAAGGCCTTCCTGTGGAAAAGGCCAATATGCTTACCGAGAAAATCTGTGGAATCTGTTCAAATTCTCACGTTTGGAATTCTGTCAGAACCGCCGAGAAGGGTTTGGAAGTTGAGGTGCCTGAGCGTGCGGTTTATATTAGAGTAATTGTGGGAGAACTGGAAAGATTGCACAGTCACCTTCTTTATCTTGCACACGGATGCGAGGTTCTGGGCCACGAGACATTCTCAATGAGAATATTTTATATAAGAGAAACAATCATGGAACTCCTTGGAATGATTGGAGGAAACCGTGTTCAATACGGATGTTCACTTATCGGCGGAGTAAGGCCAAGATGCGAACTTGATGACAATAGGATAAGAAGAATTCTCGAAGGAATGGATGTGACTGAAAAAAGAATCGCAGATTTTGCAGACAGGTTCCTGCATGACTCCATTGTTCTATCAAGAGTTACCGGAACAGGCTACCTCCCTCAGGAGCAGGCATTGAAACTTGCTGTATCAGGCCCTACATTACGTGCAACAGGTGTAAAGAGAGACTTAAGAACCGATATGTACGAGTATGATAATTTTGATTTTGATATCATTACTCAAGATACATGTGATGTAAAGGCGCAGCTCATCATGAGGGTTCTGGAGTCATTTGAATCAATCAAGATTATTCGCCAGGCCATTCGAGACCTGCCTGAAGGTAAAATCGCCGACAGGTCATGGGAGATGATTGATACTGATATTATCGAAAGCTATATCGAAGTTCCAAGAGGAACCTGCTATCACTCTTATGCAATAGAAGATGGAAGAGTTCGAGGATCCATTGTCAGAACTCCGTCCATGTCCAACATCGGTGCAATGCAGTATGCCAGCATAGGCAATCATATCACAGATGCTCAATTATGCATTGTCCAATGCGATCCTTGCTTTACCTGTTCAGACAGGGCAATGGAAGTCTATGATATGAACAACAACAAATTAGACAAATCTATATTGAATAATCATATTATATATTAAAAAATCTTATAATGGCGCTTTTAGATTTTCAAGCTTTTAAAAAACATTATTGTTTTAAGGTTTGATTATTTCAAGCTTGTTTAAAAACATAATTGTTTGATTATTTCAAGCTTGTTTAAAAACCATTATATTCGCTTTATATTTATCAAATTATAAAATATTAATTAAAAATGAGGAAAAGGAAATGTCATATAGTACAATGTTGATTCCAGCTGTTGAAGTAATTATAACACTAATACTCGCTCTATTCATTGGTCTTATAATTCCTGGAATTGAAAGAAAATATGTTCAAGCAAGAATCCAGCAAAGGATCGGACCTCCTGTAACAAGTTCAGGATTATGGGCTTCTGTAAAGTTCCTCTACAAGGAAAACATAAAGCCTAACTCTCCGGCTCCCGGATTATACAAGGCCATGCCGATTTTATGTTTTGTCGCAGTTCTTATGGTGTTTTTATGCTTGATGCCTCAGAACTATGCATTTTTGGTTTTGGCTAATTTGATAGCAATTGTTGGATTTTTAAAAGTGGAAGAAATCGCATATGTCTTAATGGGGTCCCTGTCCAAATCCGTCATGTCCGGCGGATTGAGATTCGACGACCATATAAAAGGTGCAATAAGACAAGGACTGCTCGTATCCTACCTTGAGGATATCAGTTCAAGCAGGTCACTTAGAATGATAATCTTTGGTTCATTCCCTCTCTATCTTGCTTTATTCATACCTGCAGTCCAGAGCGGAAGCATTTATCTTGGAGATATTGTTGCATACCAGCAGGCTCACGGACCTGTCATTTTCACTCTTGCAGGTGCAATAGGCGCAGTAGTATTCTTTGTCGGATACATGATTCTTTTAAACGAATATCCGTTTTCAATCATCAAAGCAAAATCCGATGTTATTGAAGGACCATATATGGAGCTCGCTTCCAAGTACCGTTCATTTGTAGTTGTAACTAGAGGATTCCTAATTGTCACACTCGGACTTTTATTTGCAGTATTGTTCATCGGAGTTCCTCCAAAATTGTTCTCTCTTGGAATAATCTTGGACTTGATTGTAATATTGATCTTGCCAGTAATCATGGCGGTATGCAGTGCATTTTCACCAATATTTACAAACAGGCAGTTTTATCCGACTGTATTGCTTAGCACATTTCTTGGAGTTCTAGCTATTGGAATTGCTGCATTATTTTAAACTAGGTGGTTAGATGAAATTCGTTATGTATCCTTATCATATCATGAGTCTAGGAGGTTATATTGTAGAAACCGACTTCCCATATAGGAATGTTATTGTTGTCAATAAAACCGCAGAACCTATTAAATTCGAGATTCCGGTTTTCCATGAGCACTGGCTTCAAGAAACTGAGGAACTTGGCCTTGAAGTTATTCCTGTAAGGGATGAGGATAATTATCTGCAGATGTACAAGAAGGCTCATGCTGAATTGCAGGCTTATAAGGCAAAAATAGGCGTTGAATAGTATTTAATTTCCTCATATTTATTTAATATTTTTTTTTAATTCAATGTCTGTTTTTATTTATTTAGCTTCATTTTAAGTTAATATTGTATTTTTCGGAAAATTTTTTTAGTTAGTTAATTTAGGAAAATTTTATTTAATTTAGAAAAATTTATTTAATTAATTATCTAATCTATTTATTGGATTTAATCATTTTATTAATTTTAAGTTATTTTATTATATTTCATTTTAAGGTATTATTATGGTAAATGTTGCATTGACTATTACAACAAAGGAAGAAGTAGGAGTTTTGGATGAGATAACCAAGGTTATCTCTGCATTTGGTTTCAATATTTCCTATGCAAACCTTTATGTGGGCATAGACACAGGGGTTTTAAACATAGAACTTGAGAATGTTGAAAATCTTGATGAATTCATTGAAGAGCTCTACAAGATTGATTTTGTCTTGGAAATTGAAAAGCATTCCACTTTAAGGGATATCTTCGGTAAGAGGATAATCATCATAGGTGGTGGAGCTCAAGTATCCCAAGTGGCTACAGGAGCTATTATTGAAGCTGACAGACATAATATTCGCGGAGAGCATATCAGTGTGGATACAATTCCTTTGGTTGGAGAGGACAATATTGCAGATGCTGTTGAAGCTATTTCCAGACTGTCCCGTGTCAGCGCATTGGTTCTTGCAGGTTCCCTCATGGGAGGCAGGATTACAGAAGCTGTAAGAGCTGTTAAAGAGGAAAGAGACCTTCTTGTCATATCATTGAACATGCCTGGAAGCGTTACATCCGAAGCTGATTTGATTGTGACCGATCCAACCCAGGCGGGTGTGATGGCGGTTATGGCAATAGCAGATACTGCCGTATTTGATGTGGCAAGGCTTAAAGATAATAATAAGTTTTAAGTATTCCTGTTTTAGAATTTCTTCTTATTTTTGAATTTTTATTATTCGAATCTGATTTATAATATTTTTCTTTTTGGAATTAGCTTTTTGAATTTTTATTATTCAAATCTTATTTTATAATGTTTTTATTCAATTTTTTTCCTTAATTTTGAATTTATTTAGTTTTTTATAATCTTATAATGTTTATTAGGAGTATTTGCTTTTAATTCGCAATGTTTATAAACCTAATTAGATAATATTAACTTATTGAATAATTAATCTGTTTTTATAGTTTTATATAAAAATTTAATTATCTTATTTTCACTGATTTTATCTGGAGTTGAAAGCATTCTCGAAACAAGAACTGAAAAGTTGATTTACGGTATTAAGAAGGGCATTCCAATTACATTCGGCTATGTTCCTATGGGAATTGGATATGCAGCACTTGCCATCAAGGCAGGGCTTAATCCTATTGAAACAGTTTCCATGTCTTTTTTCGTGTTTGCCGGAGCAGGTCAGTTCATGGCGGTTTCCATGCTTGCAGGTGGTGCAAGCCTGATTGCTATCGTGCTTACAAGCTTTGTAGTTAATTTCAGATATTTCATTATGAACTTTGTTGTTTACAACAAAGTTGAGGAAAGTAATCTTCCATTGAATATTTTAAGCGCTCATCTTGTGGTGGATGAAAGCTTTGCAATATTCTCCCTCATGGAGGAGTCATCAATCTGGATATACATAGGCCTTGCAGGAATCGCTTTTCTA
>Ga0256405_10013157_pt1 | contig 10016 bp, 10 predicted proteins | sample RumenRJG_02DNA_FD_189096 | JGI IMG/M metagenome (GOLD analysis project Ga0256405, IMG submission 189096) | Bovine rumen microbial communities from Lethbridge, Alberta, Canada - RJG_02 | ecosystem: Host-associated > Mammals > Digestive system > Stomach > Rumen | place: Canada: Alberta... | reverse complement strand
TAGAAAATAAAAAAACTGCAAACTATTTTTCCGGATGCAGACATCACACAATATGATGTAATATAACGCACAAAATTAAAAAAATATGATAACAAAAAAAGAACGAAATATATTTTGTTAACAAAAAAATTGATAATAACAGAACACAATCTGTTGATAAAACAAATAAATGAACAAAACGAATACTATGTTTTGTATCGAAATTACTAATAACAACTATCGAAAATAATGAACATCGATAGAAAAAAAATAATAAAGTATAATTGAAAAAATAGTAAACTCACAAAAAAACAAAAAAAACACCCTTGCGGAAGTGGTCTGCAAGGGCAAAATGGAAAATTTGAGAGAGAATAGACGATTTGGTGTCTATGAAACTAACAAATGACTTTAATAAAAAAACAATAATTAACTATAAAAAAAACAATAATAAACTATTTAAAATTTTCAATTAACTACAATCATATACAAAAAATCACCCTTGCCGATATTACTCCGCAAGGGTGGAGGGAAGTTTGATTTTTTACAAAAAAAGTCGAATGTAAAAATTAAAAAAAAACCTAAACCATTTTTAAATTGTTGGGAATAAACGAATTTGATATTTCATGTGTTTCTTGTTGCTGTTCAGTTTCAGGAACTTTTACGATAACAGCATCAGAATCGATAACAATTTCGTGAGATTTTGATTTCAAATGTCTCATTTTGATAACAGCATTCAAAATCAATGCTCCGAAAATAACAACTAATAAGATAATCCAAAAAATGGATGCGCTTAAACTTAAAACTTCTGTATTCATTTTTACTAATATTTACCGTCTTTTTAATTAAAAGATTTGTTTTTATTGTTCTTTTGACAATGCAAAATTATGAAGGATTTCAAACATAGAATAATGTTTATCAATGTTTGTTTCTATAGCAGCTATTAGTAAAATTGCATGATAATTTCGTTTTTACCGATAGCTGATATTGATTATACCAATAAATTTCTATAGATAAAATAAATTATTTTATTTAATTTTGCACAAAATTATCAAGAAATGGAATTGCGACAACTTAGGTATTTTTGCACTGTAGCTGCATACAAGAATTTTTCGAACGCTGCGCATGAATTGAATATTACACAAAGTACTTTATCACAGCAGATTAAACAGTTAGAACAAGAATTAAATGTAGAATTATTAAATCGTGACTCACGACACGTACGACTAACTGATACCGGACTTGCATTTTTGCCACAAGCAAGAAAAACTATCGTTGAAGCCGATAGTTGCATCGACAAAATCAGGGATGTACAAAAATTAGGAACCGGAACTTTGAATATCGGTTCTACTTATACATTCTCGCCGATATTAAAAGAAGTGGTTTTGGACTTCATGAAAGCGTACCCCGGAGTAAAACTCAATTTGTTTTGCCACTCGATGGAAAAACTTATGGAAATGCTTGACGATCAAGAAATTGACGTAGCTCTCAGTTACAAACCGTACGAAAATTATCCGAATATTGAATCTCATATCATTTTCGACAACTCGCTGGTTTGCGTTGCGTCGAAAAAAAATAAACTCTCGGAGCAAAAATTGATACGACTTTCGGAATTGGAAAAATGGAAACTTGCATTGCCCGCCAAAGGTCTTCAAGCAAGAAACACTTTTGACAGAATGGTGGAAGGTCTGGATTACAGATTTGATGTCAGACTGGAAATCAACGAGATAAATGTTTTACTCGATCTGATTCGCGAGACAACTCTCGTAACTGTACTTTCTCAGGCAACAATAGCCGGACAACAAGATTTGTGCGCTATAAAACTTGATCAATCGGGAACATCGATGGAAGGTTCATTTCATATCAAAAAAAATGCGTATATGAAATCGGCTACTAAAACTTTTATCAAAATGCTTTACGACAACAGAACATATTCTATGGCATTGATGGATTTGTTTTAGTGTAAAAATCAGAATTATAATCAATTGTAAAAATAAAGTGTAAAGGTATTTTACAAAACATGTAAAAAATCTTTACACTTTATTTTTTTATACATTTTACTAAAATTCTGAAATTCAGCATAATAACAGATTTGGCACACCTCGTGATAAACTTTCAAGTGTTAATAACTTATAATGAACTAATCAAAACTTATAAAGATGAAAAAAGCGATTTTACTAGTTTCCGTTTTAACACTTGCATTATTAAGAGTGTTTGGAAATACCGACAACAACGATCCAATTGAAGATAAAATATTTACATCAATCAATTGCGACGGCAGAGCAAATATTTACATCAGTCAAAGCGACAAATACGATGTAAAAATTGAAGACGAAACTCCTGACAAAATTTGTAAAGTTGAGATAAAAGACAATATTTTGTACGTAACAACACGAAATACCAAAAATAAACTCAACAATCAAAAAAAGATTAACGTCTATGTTACATGTCCGAACCTTGAAGAAATTGATTACAGCGGAGTAGGCTCTGTGGAAATTGCCGACGGAGTAAACTACGAAAACGATTTTAGAATAAAATACAACGGAGTCGGCTCTGTTATGATTCCGAAATTTGAATGTAAAAACCTCAATATCAATTATCAAGGAACAGGTTCAGTAAAAACCGGAGAGATCAATTGTCAATACTTCAACATGAAACACGGAGGCGTAGGCGCATTCAACGCTTCTGAAATTACAAGCTCTGAAATTGAAATCAGACAAAACGGAGTAGGTCAAATGGATTTCAAAGCTACATGCAACAACCTGATACTTACCAAAGACGGTACAGGAAAAGTAAGCATGGAAATTGATTGCGACAAACTGAATATCAGAAACAACGGAATCGGCAACGTTGACGTAAAAGGCAAAGTAGGTGCAGTAGATATTCAGAAAAACGGTATCGGTAAAATAAATACTTCCGAGTTAGAATTTGAAAACAAATTTTAACAAAAACAACGTAACCTACAAAATATTTACAGCTAAATTATATTTTTATACAGACTGGCTGCCAAGTAGATAGCAATCTATTGGCAGCTTTTTTTATGCAAAAAAATATTGGCAAGTAAGGAAATTCTGCGTAATTTTGAACTCAGAAAAAAACAAGAACTAAAATGAGAAAATCAATATACGGAATAATTATAGGACTAAGCATCAACGCAAATATTACCACGGCTCAAGATTTGAATTTCAACAGCGAAAATTTCAAAGAAATGGAATTAACAATGCCGGACGGTAAAGTTGTAAAATACAAAGCTTACGAAAAAATATATTATGTAACAAATATTCAAGACGAAGCTACTCAATCACTTAACATCTACGTTCCTGAAAATTGCAAAAAAAATGCGCCGATATTTTTAAAAACATACGTTGGCGGTTACCTCGCATCCAAAGCCAAACAACCATCGGCAAACGATGCTACAGGACGCGCTCTTGAAGAAGGTTACGTAGTTTGTATTCCGGGAAGCAGAGGTAGCAACTCATTCTATCACAAGGATATACTCAACAAAAGAGGCAATCCGAGCGGAGAATTTGAAACCATTTATATCGGAAAACTTCCGGCGGGACTTCTCGACCTGAAAGCCGCAATAAGATATTTGAAATTCAACGACGACAAAATTCCGGGTAACTCTCAGAAAATCATTACAGACGGCACTTCAGCCGGCGGTGCGATGTCGTCGCTGCTCGGCGCTACCGGAAATCATCCGGATTACGAACGACTACTTAACGAAATGGGTGCGGCAAAAGCCTCCGACAATATTTGGGCTGCCGTATGTTATTGTCCCATAACAGATTTGGATCACGCCGACATGGCTTACGAATGGCTTTACAAGTCAACTAACAACAATTTAAGAAATCTAAACAGCAGTCAGAAAAAAACTTCGGAAGCACTTGCTGCACTTTATCCTGAATATATCAATTCGCTCAATTTGAAAAATCCGAAAACCGGCGAACAAATTACGGACAAAAATTACATGAAATATTTGGAATCATGGATTTTGAAATCCGCCGAAAAAGCTATGAATCAAGAAATTGAGTTAGGCGATACAATGGGTTTGATTTTTTACGACGAATCAAAAGTCAGCCAATATATTTTGGGTGTTGACATGAAAAAGTACGTAGAATATGTATCAAAATGTCAAAAACTAAAAAATCCGCCGGCATTTGATGCACAAAATATCAACGGCAACTTGCCATCAGCAGAAAACAAAGCATTCGGATTGTCAGATGGTATCACACTGAATTTCACAGAGTTTGGCGTTGGTCACGAAGTAGCACCGGAACTGAAAAAACGTGTAAAAATGATGAATCCGATGAATTATATCACCGACGAAAAAGCTCAAAAAGCTCCTTATTGGTATATTCGTCACGGCTCCAAAGATCGCGACACCGGATTTCAAATAAGTCTTAACCTCGCGACAAAACTTATGAACAACGGTTACAACGTTAATTATTTCATCGAGTGGGACAAGTCACACTCAGGCGATTACAATCTCAACGAGCTTTTCAACTGGTTGGAGAAATTGAAATAAAAATCAATTTTTAATCTTTTTGTAGACATAAATAAAAGCCGGAATCAAAAACAAGTCAGCAGCAACCCACGCCAAAGGATCACCAAGGCAAACACCCATAAATCCCAACGCGGGAACGGCAATGCAACTAACCAAAATTCGGGCTATCATTTCGGCAACACCGCTAAACAACGAAAGTTTTGTAAAACCAACACCTTGAATTGTATAGCGCAATATACAAAGAACTGCCAAAGTAATATGGAAAATTACGTTTACATGCAAAAAAAGTTCAGTTTTGTCGAGAACCTCAATTTCGTTGCCATCCATAAACCACGAACCGAAAATTCGTGCACAAGGCCAAATAATTACAAATAAGAAAGCGGTATAAATCAACATCATAATCATAGAATCTTTTACACCGTGAATAATACGGGAAATCTTCTTCGCCCCGAAATTTTGACCCGCAAAAGTTGCCATTGCCATGCCCATATTATCAAACGCACAAGTAAAAAACATCTTGATTCTCATTGCAGTAGTAAACGCCGCAACCGAAGTAGTACCAAGCGCATTGTTGGAATTTTGCAACATCATAGAGCCAATGGCAGTAATCGAAAACTGCAAACCCATCGGCACACCCACCGAAAGAAGATGTCCGGCATGTTGCCAACAAAATTTTTTCTCACCGTCAGATTTTTTCAAGACAGGAAACTTTTTCATCATAAAAAATCCGCACAAAACAGTTGCTACAAGTTGCGAAACCAAAGTAGCAAACGCCGCACCGCCGACTCCGAATCCAAATCCGAGAATAAACAAAAAATCAAGCGCGATATTAAGAATTGTAGCAACAATCAAAAAATAAAAAGGCGTTTTAGAATCACCCAAAGCACGGATAACCGACGCAAAAAGATTGTACATAAAAATTGCCGGAATTGTAAAAAACGTGATTAACAAATAGATGTAAGCCCCTTCAAAAATATCGTCCGGAGTTGACATCCAAACAAGAATTTTTCGGCAAAGCAAAAGAGTTAACAACATAATAATCAACGACATAACAATTGATATTCTGATACTTGTGTTAACATAAGATCTCAACATCACAAAATCCTTCGCACCAAACTTTTGCGCTACAGGAATACCAAAACCGCCACAACAACCATTACAAAATCCAAGAATAAAAAACAAAACCGATGACGACGAGCCAATAGCTCCAAGCGACTGAATATCAAGACTTTTACCGATAATAGCAGCATCTACAAGCGAATAAGTTTGTTGCAAAACAGTTCCCAACAAAAGCGGCAACGAAAATTTCAGAATCAACGGGAAAGGTCTCCCGACAGTCATATCTTTGGTAACAGCCATTTTACAATTGTTTTACTTCATTGATATTCAACAATTTATTAGAAATAGCATAAATTGTCAACGCCGAAGCCGAATGAATCTGAAGCTTTTTGGAAATATTTCTGCGATGAGTTAAAACCGTATAAACCGAAAGATTCAAATCTTCAGCGATTTGCTTATTGGATTTGCCTTTTACAACCGAACGAATAATTTCCTTTTCACGTTCAGAAAGTTCACCATCTTCCACCTCATGGTTCTTATTGAATTTCATCAACTTATCAATAGTAAGATGAATATCAACCGGATCATCATAAAGATTGATAACAGCCTCATACTGAGCCAAAACAGAAGAATCCACCGGAGCAACCGACAAAGCAATATAATGAACTTGTTTAGATTTTTTTTGACATTGCATTGTTGCCTCGGAAGCCCAACCAGGTTGAGGCTTACAATCGGAATTACACTGTTGGAAGTTTCTCACATCAAAAAACTTATCTAACATCGGATTAGTAATTATAATATCGGGGTCAAACTCCTTAATATTAACGACTTGAGAAACATTGGCAACTTCTTGAAAAACGACTTCACAGTCCAATTCATTTTTAAGACAAGCAATAATTCCAGCCCGCAAAATTTCGGAAGATTCTACTACAGTGATTTTTATAGATACAACGTGCCGCATTTGGATTTTGGATGTTTTTAAACTGCAAAATTAAAAAATTTCATCAAAAAAACATCAATCTACGGACTTTTGTATTTCACTTTTCAATTCGGAAATTTCGCTGCTGATTTTTTGCATTTGTGAATTAAGATTATCCAAACGCTCCAACAAAACTTCCTTTGAAACTTTTTCAACTTTTTCTTTACGTGCTTTATTTTCCGCGTTTTTACTTTCGGTCTCTTGTACACTGCTGACAATCAGACCTTGAACAACAGACCACATAATGTACGACACAAAAACAATGAATGAATAATAATAAATATTGACCACAATTTCGTCAACATGCCCCTTCACAGTATCTTCCATTAACACACCCCAACTCTCAAACGTCATAATCCTAAATAATGACCGTATTGACGTGCCAAAATCAACAAAATAAATTCCCGATTCTTTGAACAGCATGTGGCCTACCGCAGCATAAATTATGAACAAAACCGCAAAATAAAAAAACGCCGGAAGAATCTTAAAAAATGAATTAACAATAGTTTGCGTTATCTCCTTTAATTTTGGTATCGTGCTGAAAATCCTCAACTGCGCAAACGGTCTTATTATCAGCACAAAACGTGAATATGAATTGCCTTTTTCGGTAAAAAATACTGAATTCTTTACGATTTCGCGAATGGCATCAGATTGCATTAAAACGCTGAAAAGGTTTATCAATACGTCAAAAACAGACAACAAGGCTATCAGCGTGAGAATAGTGTCGGCAATATTTAATTTTGAAGAAAAAAACTCAAATATATTTTTGTGATCTTTTATTCTAAGTCTTAGGTCCCAAACATAAAACAATGAAGAATATGCCGAAAAAAATGTCATCACAAACCATAACGATGCACTATCGTGTTTGTATGTCATCAACAAAAAAACAAAAGATTGGCATAAACCAAAAAACGCAAAAATTTGTTTCTGTCGTCTGCTTTGTTGTTGTCGGCATCGTCGTTGCCGTCCAAACGAAAAAAATGGTTGAAAGTAGATACATCAATCAATTGCCGCTCTTTGTTGAAAATTTTTATCGCTAATAATGTTATTACCCTTAGTCCATAAAATTCCAGCCCGATTTCTTTGAAAAAGAAACTTGAAAACATTACGACAAAAATTACAATATCGCATACGCTAATTTTGTCAAGACTATGAAAAAAAGATGTGGTTTGTTTTATAAATGTTTCGTTTTGAGGGTTTTCTTCACTTTTTTTCCAACTTAAAAAGAATCTTACAACACCCTCCATAAAAAACAGCGACACAGTAAAGTCAAGCACCAAATACAAAGCGACTCTAATTGTTCGGTTGATTTCGGCTTTTCCCGGAAACACGTCAAACATCAGCAAGATTAAAAAACTTACTATGATTGAGATAAAAATAATTTTTTCGAGCGTTTTTTTCTTTTTCATGATTTATGATTGTTTTTTTGGCGCGTGTTTTTAGGCGGAGCGTGGACAAGCCACGCCCCTAAAAAAAACTATTCTTCAATTATTATCGTGATGTCTTTCTTTTGCCAATCGTCCAACTTATGTTGAATTAGCAATTTGATTTGGTCAAAGGCTTTTTCTTTGGCTTTTTGGAAATAGTTCCATTCTTCGCATTTTTTTAACATCTTGTCGTTGACCATTTCTTGAAGTTTCATTTTGTCGGCGGCAGTCCAATCGCCATCGGATTGTAGGTAACCTTCAAAGCGGACAACTAATGGTTTAGTCATACCGTTAGGCGTGGAGTTTAAAATTTTGGGTTTGCCAAGATTGACAATTAGATTTTTGTTTTCGTCTTGTGCAATTTTCATTTCAGTCAAATCAAATCCAATTTCAACGCAACTAATTGCAGATTGAATTAGATAGTTTTTGCCCCACAACATTCCATCTTGCGACAATGTATCAATGACACGAGTATTCATATCCGAGAATGTGACATATTCTTTGACAATATTTTCGCGGAGTTCTTGAATTTGACCGATTGATACTTCGCGAGAATCCACAATATGACTAATGCCATCACCACAACTTTTTAATTCAAATACGATGAAACAAACACCTCCTATGATTAATGCCACCACAAACCACAACAAAACATTAAATTGTTTGCTTTTGGTAACTTTTTCTACTAAATCTTCTTTCTTACTCATTTTTTTCAATTTTAGGGTTAGGAATCTCGTTGAATGTTGGTTCTTTTTCAGCGGGTTCAAATTTGAAATCAATGTCTTGATAACGATTTCTTACGCTGCTAAGGATCTCGCTGATAGTCTGAGCAAGGACTACATCAAGAAACTCGTCTTTGCGTTCTTTTGCAATCTGAGTTTTGATGAGTTCAGGCACATTTGCAGATTGCCATGCTGCATTAAACTCAGCATCGGTTATATTCCAACGTGTTAATCCAATGTCTCTGTACTCTTGGTCGAATCTAATAAGTATTCCTGTAATTTCTACAATGGGAGTTGGTTTGGCTACTGTAAATTCTTTTTCTCCTTTTTCTTTGACGGATAGAGCAATTTCTCCAAGGTCAAAACCAATTTCCACATTGACTTCATACGGCACTTTCAGAATTCTATTAGTGTATTTATCCAACCATAAAGGATAAGCATCACCAAGAAATTTCTTAATTTTACTTGTGTCATTAATGATAATCTCTTGGCGAAGAGTTGTTTTCAATACGTTTAATTTACCATAATGACGTATAAACGACACGAGAGTATCCCTCGTTACTTGGGTAACAAGGGGTGGAGTGGAATTGTTGCTGTTGTTGCCGCCGCCTGACGAACAGCCATACGCAATCACCATCAGTAGGACTGATACTATTGTAATGATACTTTTTTTCATTTCTTTACCCTCTATAACATTAATTTTTTTCATAGTTAGATTTTATAGGAATTATTATTCTATTTGTGAATTTTGCATCAATTTGCACATCGTTAAACTGTAAAGATTCTCGAATAATTTTCAAATCATTTTCAGCATCAGATGTAAACAAAACAATACAATCACCTTGTCGTGTTATTATTTTCGATTTTAGTGTATCATCTGACCGTATGCGAGATGCAATTTTTTTTAGTTTGACATCTTGATTTTCATAATATTTTTCAATTTCAAAATACCGATATTTCATTTCCATATCTTCAAATTTGTACGGCTCTCCATATAATGAATAGATAAAATTTGAAATATGAGCATTATTCTCGTTAAATTTGAACACGATAGTTTTATCAATATCGTCTTTATTTATTTCAAAGTATAAATATTCATTGCAAGAATTTAAATCATTTTTTATTTGTTTATATAGCTGTTCTTCTGATGTATTTCTAAAAACAGTGCTTCTTATTTGATTGTCACATAAACAGTACACTATAAATGATGCGAAAAGGCAAAGTGTGCATACAGTAGCAACACATTCTATTTGGGAATGATTAATAAACAACATTGCAAAAATAAGTGCACAAACCCAAAATAGCAATAGAAAAACACTTATGTGGATAACTATTTTTGAAGGAGA
>Ga0256405_10013156_pt1 | contig 10016 bp, 7 predicted proteins | sample RumenRJG_02DNA_FD_189096 | JGI IMG/M metagenome (GOLD analysis project Ga0256405, IMG submission 189096) | Bovine rumen microbial communities from Lethbridge, Alberta, Canada - RJG_02 | ecosystem: Host-associated > Mammals > Digestive system > Stomach > Rumen | place: Canada: Alberta | collected... | reverse complement strand
TCGGGAACATCTCGCACTTGTTGTTGTACGATTTCACGACCGCGTTGTAGTATTTCCTCGATTCCGCGATCTCTCCCTCGAGCGTCTGGAGCTGTCCCTGGAGATCCATGAAGTTCTGGTTGGCCTTGAGGTCCGGATACGCTTCCGCGACCGCGAAGAGCGATTTCAGGGCTCCGGTCAGCTGATTCTCGCCCGCCGCTCTCTCTTCCAGGCCGGTGGCGCTGCTGATCGCGCTTCTCGCCGCCACGACTTTTTCCAGCGTCTCGGACTCATGCTTGGTGTAGCCCTTGACCGTTTCGACGAGGTTCGGGATCAGATCGAATCTCTTTTTCAGATAAACGTCCATCGTGGAAAAGCCTTCTTCACAATCGTTCTTCGCCTTGACGAAGCCGTTGTAGGTCGCGATGAACCAGAGTACGATCAACGCGATGACCGCAATGATGATGATAATAGGAATCATATGCCCTCCTTATTGTTCAATGTTCCAATCTATTTCTTCCATGCCGTGTTCCTTCAGGAATTCGTTGGCACGCGAGAAATACTTTCCGCCGAAGAAACCGTTGTACGCCGAGAACGGACTCGGATGCGCGCCCTCCAGGATGAGGTGGCGCGACCCGTCGATCAGGTTCTTCTTCTCCTGGGCGTTCCTGCCCCACAGGATGAAGACGAGCGGTTTCTCCCGTTCGCTCAGATGCCGGATGACGGCGTCGGTGATCTCTTCCCAGCCGCGCCCCCGGTGCGAATTGGCCTGGTGGGCCCGCACGGTGAGCACCGTATTCAGCAGGAGCACGCCCTGCTCCGCCCACGGCATGAGATACCCGTTGTCGGGTGCCGGCCGCGGGATCCCGAGGTCCTCCTCGAGTTCCTTGAAGATGTTCACGAGCGAAGGCGGCTGCTGGACGCCCGGCCTGACGGAGAACGCCATGCCGTGCGCCTGCCCCGGCTCGTGATACGGATCCTGCCCCAGGATCACCGCTTTGGCGTCCGCGTACGGCGTCGCCTTCAGCGCGTTGAAGATGTCTTCCATCCCGGGGTATACGGTATACTTCCGGTATTCTTCGATCAAAAACTTCCGGAGCGCCTCATACGAAGGCGTCGCGAAGTCGTCTTTCAGGATCTCGTCCCAGTCGTTTCCGATGCTGACCATAGCGTACCGTTCCGTCCGGCTCTCCGGCCTTCCTGCGCGAACCTATTTCTGGAGAATGTCCTTCTTCTCGGGATGGTCCGCGAACCACTTCTTCGCGACGTCGCACGTCACGAGCGCGTTTCTCTTGTTCTCCTTCAGGAACTCATAGCACCGCTCGAGGAGCTCGCCCGCGAGGCCCTGGCCTCTGTACTCCGGCTCTACCTCGACGCCGTGGATGTTGAACGTGTGATCCCCGACTTTCGGGAAATCGACGCTCGCGATCTCGTTCCTGTTGTCGTCTACCATCCAGATCCTCGTATTGTTGTTGAATACTTCCATTTCTACCTCCCGATCTATTGAAAATCATCCTGAACTTAAGCATAAAATTACAAATAATATTATACCGTATTTGCGCTTTTACTACAACGAAAAACCGCGGGTTTTCTATAAAAAAAGCCCCCGCTTTGTGAAGCCGGGGCGCGTTGCGCAAAAATGTACAAGGGGGACGGTTCTCGACTTGACAAAAATGTCAAGTCGAGAACCGTCCCCCTTGCGAAAATCAGAGTTCGTAGAGGTCGGGCCTGCGGTTCTGGAAGACGGGGTTGACTTCGCGCATGTGTTTCTGGAACGTCATGTCGAGGTCGGCGTAGACGACGCATTCTTCGTCCGGCGCCTTCGCGATGAAGTGGCCGTTCGGATCGACCGCGCCGGACCTTCCCGCGCAGCGTTTCCCGAACTGGTTCGCGGCCCCGACGTACAGGATGTTGGTGAGCGCCGTGCTCCGGAGAAGCACGTCCCAGTCGTCCGTCCGCGGCCGGTAGAACGCGGCCGGGACGAGGAGCAGGTCGATCCCCTGGAGCGCGAGCGTCCTGGCGTATTCCGGGAACCGGATGTCGTAGCAGATGAGCACGCCCAGCCTGCCGAAATCCATGTCGTAGATCCCCAGTTCGTTCCCGGGCTCGAGCCGGTCGGACTCTTTGTCGTCGTACGCGTCGAAGAGATGCGCCTTGCTGTAGCTTCCAACGACATCGCCGTCTCTGTTGATGATGAAAGCCGTGTTCGCGGGCTTTCCGGACGGCGTCATGACGGGCATGGAACCGGTCACGATGTTCACGCCGCGGTCCTTCGCGAGCCTTTTGTACGTATCGATGAATTTGTCTTTTTCGCCTTCGTAATACAGCTCTGGAAGGCAGATCACGTCCGTGTCCGGATGCTTTTCGAGCGCGCCTTCGATCATCTCTTCCGCGCGGGCGAGCACCCGGTCCGGATCCTTGTCGTAGCCGATCTGGACGAGCAGGACGCCGATGTTGTCTTTCATGACAGCCTCCTATTTCTTCTTTCCGAGTTTTCCGATCTTCCGGAAATAGTCGACGATCTCTTTCTCATGGCCGATCTCCGTCGGCTCGTAGAACTTCTTGTCTTTGATCTCCGTCGGGAGATACTGCTGGTCGACCCAGTGGTTCTCATAATCGTGGGCGTATTTGTAGCCGATGCCGTGGCCGAGCTTCTCCGCGCCCTTGTAGCTCGCGTCCTGGAGATACGCGGGTTCGATGAGGTTCCCGCTCTCCCGGACTTCCGCCTGCGCGGCGTCGATCGCAAGATACGCCGCGTTCGATTTCGGCGCCGTCGCGACGTAAGTCGCCGCATGGTTCAGGATGATCCTCGCCTCCGGGAAGCCCACGCGCTCCACCGCGTCCGCGCACGCCGACGCGACGACGATCGCGTTCGGATCCGCCATGCCGACGTCTTCGCAGGCGCAGATCATGATCCTTCTCGCGATGAACCGTTCGTCCTCCCCCGCTTCGATCATCCGCGCGAGGTAATACGTCGCGGCGTCCGGATCGGTCCCGCGCATCGATTTGATGAACGCCGAGATGATGTCGTAATGATTGTCGCCGCCCTTGTCGTAGCGGATCGCTTTCCGCTGGATGCACTCCTGCGCGACGTCGAGGTCGATGATGAGATCGCCTTTTTCGTTCCGGTCCGTCGTCAGATACGCGAGCTCCACCGCGTTCAGCGCCGCCCGGGCGTCGCCGCCCGCGACGTCCGCGAGGAATTCGAGCGCGTCTTTCGTCATCCGGACGTTCCGGCCGCCGTAACCGCGTTTTTCATCCGTGAGCGCGCGTTTGATGAGCGTTTTGATGTCGTCCGTTTCGAGCGGCTTGAGCTCGAAGATCCTTGAACGCGAGATCAGCGCCCCGTTCACCTCGAAGTACGGATTCTCCGTCGTCGCGCCGATGAGCAGGATCGTCCCGTCTTCCACGAACGGGAGCAGGTAGTCCTGCTGCGCCTTGTTGAACCGGTGGATCTCGTCGATGAACAGGATCGTCCGGTTCCCGAATCTTCCGAGGGACTCTTTGGCGCCCTCCACCACTTCGACCAGGTCTTTCTTCCCGGCCGCGGTCGCGTTGACCTGCCGGAAATTGGCCTTTGTCGTATTGGCGATCACTCTCGCGAGCGTCGTCTTTCCGGTCCCCGGCGGACCGTAGAAAATGATCGAGCCGAGCTTGTCCGCCTTGATGGCGCGGTAAAGCAGCTTTCCCTTCCCGATGATGTGCGCCTGCCCGACGACTTCGTCGAGCGTTTCGGGGCGCAGCCGGGAAGCGAGCGGCTCGTCTTTACTGATCGTTTCTTCTCTGTGCAGATCGAACAGATCCATGTGATTTCCCTTCTTGATGATATACATAGTTATTATACCACGTTTCGCAAAAGTTTCGTAAAAGGGACGGTTCTCGAACTGTCAAAAATGACAAATCGAGAACCGTCCCCCTTACGGGGAACCGAATTCAGCGCGATTTCATTTTCTGTTCACCGTCCCTTCATAATCGGGAGCACGAAATATGGTATATTCTTCTTGAAGGCAGCAGGCGCAACGCTTAAGCGGGATCCGACGTCGGAATGCTGCCGGAAACTATTTCAAACGATGAACAAAAAGGAGGAGTAGAAATGGACTACATCATGAACATCGTATGGATATTGCTTTTGATCGCGGTTGCAGCGCTGCTCCTGCTCGATTCGATAAAAGTCGTGCCGCAGGAGTACACCTATGTGATCGAGTTCCTCGGGAAATACAAGAAGACCTGGGAGGCGGGGCTGCATTTCAAGATCCCCGTCCTGGAGAGAGTCGCGGCCAAGGTGTCGCTGAAGGAACAGACCTTCGACTTCCCGCCGCAGAACATCATCACGCGGGACAACGTAACGATCACCGTCGATTCGGTCGTGTTCTCAAAAGTGTTCGACCCGAAGCTTTACACCTACGGCATCGAGAACGCGATGTACGGACTGGAGAACCTGTCGGCGACGACGCTCCGGAACATCCTCGGCGAGATGGACCTCGACCAGACGCTTTCGTCCCGGCAGGAGATCAACGCCAAGATGGAGAGCATCCTCGACGAAGCCACCGATAAATGGGGCATCAAAGTCACCCGCGTGGAGATCAAAAACATCGAGCCGCCGGTCGACATCGAGGAAGCGATGACGAAACAGATGAAGGCCGAGCGCGAAAAGAGGCAGGTCGTCCTCGAAGCGCAGGCGCATCAGGAATCCGTCGAGACGCGCGCAAAGGGCGACAAGGCCGCGAAGATCATGGCGGCGCAGGCTGAGAAGGAAGCGAAGATCGCGATCGCGGAAGGTGAAGCGAAGCGCATCCAGCTGACCTACGAAGCGCAGGCGAAGGGCCTCGAAGCCCTGAAGAACGCGGACATCGACAACTCGGTGCTCCGGCTCCGCGGGATCGACGCGCTGAAAGACATCGCGGACGGACGCGCGACGAAGATCTTCATGCCGACCGACCTGCAGGACGTCGTCAGCCTGGTCGGCTCGGTGGGAGAAACGCTCGGGATCGGCGACCACGAAGACATCGACCGGTCGCCCAAGAAGAAGCCCGTGGAGCCCGTCTCCGCGGACATCAAAGAGACCACGTCGGAGATCTCGCAGCAGGTTGACGCGGAGAACCGCAAGCGGTTCGCATCCGAAGAAGACGACGAATAGCAGCAAAGACTGCAGCAAAAGCAACACATCCGAAGCCCCGCCCCGCGGCGGGGCTTTTCCTTTCGTAAAAGGGACGGTTCTCAACTTGTCATTTTTGACAAGTTGAGAACCGTCCCCCTTACGAAAAAGAAAAAACAGATGCCGGATGGCATCTGTTTTTGGTTGGTGGAGATAAGGGGGATCGAACCCCTGACCTCGTGATTGCGAACCACGCGCTCTCCCAGCTGAGCTATACCCCCACGGGATCTCATTTGTTCGTTCCGCTCCGGCGGCATTTCCGCCCTTCGAAACTCGACAAATGAGATTATACGTTATTTTTGAAAGAATATCAAGTATTATTTCGCTATTCTTCCATCGATTGTTTGATCACGGCCTGCGCGGCAGCGACTCTCGCGACCGGCACCCGGTACGGCGAGCAGGATACGTAGTCGAGCCCGATGCTGTTGCAGAACTCGATGCTCTTCGGATCCCCGCCGTGCTCTCCGCAGATCCCGATCTTCAGATCCGGCCGTCTCTTTCTGCCGTACTGCGCGGCGTACTTCATGAGGCGCCCGACGCCGACGGTATCCAGCGTCTTGAACGGATCGGATTCCAGGATCCCCGCGTCGACGTAATCGCCGATCAGATCGGCCGTGTCGTCCCGTGAGAACCCGTATGTCATCTGCGTCAGGTCGTTCGTCCCGAACGAGAAGAACTCCGCTTCCGCCGCGATCTCGTCCGCGGTCAGCGCCGCACGCGGGATCTCGATCATGGTGCCGACTTTGTATTCGATGTCGCGTCCCATCTTGACCATCGTGTTCCTGGCCGCGTTCACCACGGTCTCCTTCACGTTGGCCAGTTCCGCCGCCGTTCCGACGAGCGGGATCATGATCTCCGGAATGATTTCCGTTCCGGTCTCATCCGCGACTTCCAGCGCGGCGGAGATGATCGCCTCCGTCTGCATTTCCGCGATCTCCGGGAATTCGACCGCCAGACGGCAGCCCCGGTTCCCGAGCATCGGGTTGAATTCGCGCAGTTTCTCGACCTGCTCGATGATATGCTCTCTCGAAACGCCCGCTTCCTTCGACAGCTGATCGATCTCCGTATCGGTCTTCGGCAGGAACTCGTGCAGCGGCGGATCCAGAAGACGGATCGTCACCGGGCGGTCTCCCAGCACGCGGAACATCTCTTTGAAGTCGTTCCTCTGATACGGAAGCAGCTTCGTGAGTGCTTCTCTTCTTCCTCTTTCGTTCTTGGCGAGGATCATCTCGCGGAACGTCGTGATCCGGCATTCCTCGAAGAACATGTGCTCCGTCCTGCAGAGCCCGATGCCCTCGGCGCCGAATTCGTCCGCCTGCTTCGCGTCCTTCGGCGTGTCCGCGTTCACCCGCACGCGCAGCGTCCGGATCTCGTCGGCCCACGTCATGATCTTTCCGAAGTTCCCGGAAAGGTCCGGATCGACGATGGGGATCTCGCCTTTATATACTTTGCCGGACGTCCCGTTCAGGGAGATCGGATCGCCGACGCGGTACACGTTCTTCCCGACGCGGAGTTCGCCCTTCTCTTCGTCGATGACCAGGTCTCTGCATCCCGTGATGCAGCATTTGCCCATCTCACGCGCGACCACCGCGGCGTGGGACGAAGCCCCGCCCTTGGCGGTCAGGAGCCCCTGCGCCGATTTCATGCCGGCCAGGTCCTCCGGCGACGTGATCGGCCGCACGAGGATCACTTTCTCGCCGTGCGAGCCTTTGGACACCGCCTCGTCCACGTCGAAGCAGATCGCGCCGACCGCTGCGCCCGGCGACGCCGCGAGCCCTTCGGTGATCTTTTCCGCCTTCTCTTCCGCGACCGGATCGAACACCGGGTGGAGCAGATTCTCGACGTGCTCCGGCGATACGCGCAGCACCGCCGTCCTTCTGTCGATCAGCTTCTCGTTCACCATGTCGACCGCGATCTTCACCGCAGCCTGCGCCGTTCTCTTTCCGACACGGGTCTGCAGCATGAAGAGCTTGCCCTCTTCGATCGTGAACTCCATATCCTGCATGTCTTTGTAGTGCTGCTCGAGCACTTCGCAGATATGCGCAAAATTCTTATACGCCGACGGGAATCTCGATTCCATGACGCTGATGTCTTCCGGCGTCCGGATGCCCGCCACGACGTCTTCGCCCTGCGCGTTGACGAGAAATTCGCCGTAGAGCTTCTTCTCGCCGTTCGCCGGGTTCCTCGTGAACGCGACGCCCGTGCCGGACGTGTTGCCTTTGTTCCCGAAGACCATCGACTGAACGTTGACCGCCGTGCCGAGATCTTCCGGGATGTCGTACATCTTCCGGTAGATGATCGCGCGCTCGTTCATCCAGGAACGGAACACGGCCGTGATCGCTTCCATCATCTGCGTTTCCGGATCCTGCGGGAAGTCTCTTCCGATCGCCTTCTTCACGAGGATCTTATACGCCGCGATGACCTCCTTCAGGTCGTCCGTCGTCAGGTCGACGTCCAGCTCGACGCCCGCCTTGACTTTCTGCCCGTCGAAGATCGCGTCGAATTCCGTCATCGGGATCTCCAGCACGACGTCGCCGAACATCTGGATGAACCGCCGGTAGCTGTCGTACGCGAACCTTTCGTTGTCCGTCAGTTTCGCGAGCGCGACCACCGTGCGGTCGTTCAGCCCGAGGTTCAGGATCGTATCCATCATGCCCGGCATCGACACCGGCGCGCCCGATCTCACCGAGACCAGGAGCGGATCCTGTTCGTCGCCGAATTTCTTCCCCATGACCTTCTCGAGATCCGCGAGTTTCTCTTTGATCTCGGAAACGACCGCGTCGTCGATCTTCTTGCCGTCTTCGTAGTACTTATTGCACGCTTCCGTCGTCACGGTAAAACCAAACGGCACCGGGAGCCCGATCTTCGTCATCTCCGCGAGACCGGCTCCTTTTCCGCCCAGCAGGTTCCGCATGTCCTTGGAACCTTCGTTAAATGAGTAAACGTATTTTTTATCCATTCTGCTACTCTCAATCAACCGGCCGCACGCCGCTTCCCGTCTCATTTCTCCGCCGAAACGCGCGCGCAGTCTTTCTCAAAATCTTCAAACGCCGTTAGAGCACGCACTTCGACAGGATGTAGTGGCCGACTTTCTCGATCGGCATCCGCTCCTGCTCCATCGTGTCTCTGTCTCTGACGGTAACGCATCCGTCTTTCTCGGTATCGAAGTCCACGCAGACCGAGAACGGCGTTCCGATCTCGTCCTGTCTTCTGTATCTCTTTCCGATCGAGCCGGACTCGTCGTAATCGCAGTTGAAGTACTTCGAAAGCTCTTCGTACACCGGCTGCGCCTGGTCGGCGAGCTTCTTGGAAAGCGGAAGCACGGCCGCCTTGAACGGTGCGAGCGCGGGGTGGAAACGGAGCACGACACGCGTGTCTTCCTTGCCCTTCGCGTCCGTCACGGTCTCTTCGTGGTACGCGTCGATCAAAAGCGCGAGCGCAAGACGGTCGGCGCCCAGCGACGGCTCGACGACGTAAGGTACGTACGTCTCTTTGTCTTCGCCTTCGCCTTCGGTGTAGGTGAGATCCTGATGCGAGAATTTCTCATGCTGCGAGAGGTCGTAGTCCGTCCGGTCCGCGATGCCCCAGAGCTCTCCCCAGCCGAACGGGAACAGGTACTCGATGTCCGTCGTTCCCTTGCTGTAGAACGCGAGCTCTTCCGGCGTATGGTCTCTCATCCGGAGCTTCTCCGGCGTCATGCCGAGGGACTTCAGCCAGTCCATGCTGAACTTCTTCCAGTACGCCCACCACTCGAGGTCGGTTCCCGGCTTGCAGAAGAACTCGAGCTCCATCTGCTCGAACTCTCTCGTCCGGAACGTGAACTGTCCCGGCGTGATCTCGTTCCGGAAGGATTTTCCGATCTGGCCGATGCCGAACGGGATCTTCTTCCGGGTCGTTCTCTGTACGTTCTTGAAGTTGACGAAGATGCCCTGCGCCGTTTCCGGCCGCATGTAGAGCTTGTTCGTGGTATCTTCGGTCACGCCCTGGAACGTCTTGAACATCAGGTTGAACTCCCTGATCGGCGTGAAATCGTCTCCGCCGCAGTCCGGGCACGTGATATGGTGCTCTTTGATGTAGTTCTCCATCTTCTCATGGGGCCATCCGTCGACGACGATCGGGTCCAGGCCTTCCGTCTCCACGTATTCTTCGATGAGTTTGTCCGCGCGGTGCCTTGCGTTGCACTTCTTGCAGTCGATCAGAGGATCCGAGAATCCGCCGACGTGTCCGGACGCCACCCATGTGGTCGGGTTCATCAGGATCGCGGCGTCCAGTCCGACGTTCAGCTTGTTCTGCTGCACGAACTTCAGCCACCACGCCTTCTTGACGTTGTTCTTGAACTCAACGCCCAGAGGGCCGTAATCCCACGTATTGGCGAGCCCGCCGTAGATCTCGGAGCCCGGGAACACAAAACCGCGGCCTTTCGCAAGCGCCACTATCTTATCCATCGTTACTTCACTCATCAGTCATACCAGCTTTCTTAAACTTCAAACAATAACCAAACGATCTCTTTACAGATCTTCATCCTTGATGTCTGTCAGATCCACCGTATCCTTCGCGGCGTCGTCCGCTTTCTCTGCGGCGTCCTTTGCGGCGTCGTCCGCGGCGTCTTTGATCTCGTCCGCCTTCTCCTGCAGATCGTCCGCGGCGTCCTTCGCCGCTTCCTCGACGTCGTCCGCCTTCTTCTGGAACTTGTTCTTCGCTTCTTCCGCGAGTTCCTTCGCCTTGTTGAGCGCGGCTTCTCCCTTTTCCTTGATGTCGTCGAGCGCAGGCGTCTTCTCTCTTACCTGTTCGTAGACTTCATTGCCCTTCTCTTTGGCAGTCTCGACGATATTGCCGGCTTTGTCCGTGATGTCGATCACGCCGCCGTCGTCTTTGATGAACT
>Ga0256405_10013155_pt1 | contig 10016 bp, 9 predicted proteins | sample RumenRJG_02DNA_FD_189096 | JGI IMG/M metagenome (GOLD analysis project Ga0256405, IMG submission 189096) | Bovine rumen microbial communities from Lethbridge, Alberta, Canada - RJG_02 | ecosystem: Host-associated > Mammals > Digestive system > Stomach > Rumen | place: Canada: Alberta | collected... | reverse complement strand
GCGGGTGTGACTGGGTTTAGGATGTTCGACATCTGGGACCTCGGGGCGCTGCGTATGCTGCTCCTCATCGCTAAGGCTGACTCAGATACTCAGTCTTGCTGGGGCGATAACAGCGCTGGTGTTGCGTATCCTAAGACTGGCTCTACTAACGCCAGAGCTTGTTTTAAGGGTACTCACTCCAACCCTACGGTCTCGATCGAAGATCTCTGGCGTTGTTACTGGTACCACGCTGATCTCATCACCGTGAACAACGGTGTGGTTACTCTGACCAGCCCTATGGACTTAACGTCCACACTGAGCTTCGGTTCCGCAGCGACCTCACGTTACACTCAACCCACTACGTCGGGTTGGATCCGTGACGTGTTAGACTGTCCGTTCACGATCGGTAACGACACTCACGACTTGCTCGAACTGTTCCTGCCGGGTACTGTGGTCAGTGCAGAGAACCAGGGTACATTTTCGGATTTGCATGGTATTGGAGGTGGTTTGATTGAAATGGTAATCGTGTGCGGAGACAGCATGTACACAAATGGTGGTGTGGACGATCGTCATAAAGGCCTGTTCCTTGACTATATACATTCCGGTGATGGTATGGATCACATAGGTTCTCGTTTAAGTAAGAACTAGTCTCGTCCTGAGTTGCTCTTCTCCGAAAATGTCTAAGACCGATCAGACCTCGGGTTCTCTCCCCAGTTCGATGCACTCAGCCCTCGTGGGCAGGAACATCCTGAACTCGGTCACACCCGAAGCCTGAACTGGTGTTGCTAGACTAATCTACTTCAACCAGTGGATTAGTCTTAATATACCATCTAGATAGGAATAAGTACAGACTAAGTACCGCAGCCCGTTAGAGGGTTGTGGTACTTATATAACTAAAAATAGAAGTGAAAATTTTTTGACTAGCATTTAGCTTGTTCCTGCAAGATGCTTCCAGTTGTTCGTGTACCGTATATCTCTGCGTTGTACCGAGACTTGATGAGGTTCTACAGCTGTTGGATGGATATTACTGTAGGATACTCCAGTTACTTGTTATAGACTAGAAGATAGCGAGTAAACTATACATCGTTGAAACATCAGGAAGTGATCTGCTGTTGAGATATATATCATCCGGGTGATAGTTGTGGAAGTGATGACATCGATATCAAATGAGTATGTATATCGAGGGGAAACTTAAATGAAAATAGATTTACAACAGATCTTCGCTACGGTTAAACAAGAATACCTAGCTAAGTATGGAACCGTTACTGTGATCAAATGTACTATCGAGTGGTCTGCTTTACCACGTTATCGTGATGGACGTATCAGTACTACCATTAAGCCGGAGGAATTCTGTGGTTGTTATACCACTGCTGGTATCATCTACATCAACCCACGTTTTGCTGATGCATATAAATACTACACTGGTAGGACACTAGCTGAACGTGATACCTTGAAGTTCCTGAAAGCATTGATCGCTCATGAATATGCACATGGTATCTATGATCATGCAAATGATGCTTTCCGTAAGAAGATCTTAGCTCAGACACAAGCTGATGGATTTACTACCGCTTATCTTAAAAGCTATAAGACTCCACCTGAAGCTGAAGTATTTTGCGAGTATATGTCTGCCTCGATCTGTCAGAACTAGTATCAGAGTATATGTAACACCAACAGCAGTGACTGCAAATCACTGTTGTTGAAGTATATATCATTCAGGTGACCAATAGCAGAAAGTCAAACTTAGGTATCAACAATACGAGGTGTTATATGAAGATATCAAAAGAGTTCAGAAGATTTTCTGCTTACGACGGTTACGGTTCATGTGATCGTATTTCCGTCTCACGTTCCCAGGGCATCTGGTCAGCAACAATAATCGTCCTCTGTGGAGGACATGTAGTCTCGAAAGAGACATTTACCGGCCGTAAGGATATCTTGAGGGTCCTGGGAACTCTCAGATAATCCCCGGCTTATTATCAATCCAGGAGTCAGTCCCATCATGGGGCTGGCTCTTCCATTATCAGGTATTTAATTTTTGTGAAATGGATTATCATGCAATTAATGTTATCGGTGAGCACTACGTACTCGTGTTAGGTGTCGATGAAAATATCAACATACCTAGTGGGTGCGGCATATATGGTGTCTATTATAGAGACGTTGGCTGGCCACTTTTAGGTTCTCGGCATTGACGTTATTTTCGGATTATCATTATTACATTATTGAACCTTACTTGATTTTTGCTGGAACTTTTGATAACTATTACAGTGGCTGTGGGATATTTAACCAGCACACCAAAACACCTCCGGGCGACGGTTACGTAGGTTCTCGTTTAAGTAAGAACTATGTTTCTCTGCACTTACCGCAGTATACATATTTCGGATTATCATCAGGTACCGTATACTTCCGGGATGATGTTGTATAGTGACGATGAAACTCGTACTAGCAAAAACGGCATTTGGATGGACAATGTCGAAATAACTACTTCCAATGTCGCTTTAGTGGGAGCATCATGGCTCGGTTCTCGCCTATCTAAAAACTAGGTTCTCTCACTGATAGGTCTTCGGATTATCATTACTCGTATGGTGCGATTTATGGCGTTTGCGTTGGCAGCTCGTACGCTTCGGGTGTATTCCCAATGATTGAGACGAGATATCCCGGCGCGTTCGAAGATATTGATATTGTTGTCACTAGTTCATGGGAGGATTTAGGTTCTCTGATTGACCACATTTTCGGATTATTATTATGGACCGGCAGACCTTGATGTTTATGCTGGCCCGGTAATTATAGTAGGTTGTGGCACTTACGAAACTGGGCAGCTTTATGAACATTTACATGGAATTTTCTACTGTCAAGGATGGCCAGGACATGAATATCCGTGGATAGGTTCTCGGTATTGACAGAAATATACATTTCGGATTATCACGCCTATCGAGATGGTGAAGTGATTACAGTTGGAGGTCGCTTTACTCGAGCAGGTGATGTAACAGATGAATTTTCGTCAGGATCGCACGGTCTATGGAGAGATGTACCATTTGCTGCGGTCACCAGCGATCGTGCGTACGTAGGTTCTCTGATATTGAACACCGAGTATATTTTCGGATTTTCAATGGATGGAACTAGATCATCCGAATTTAGTATTGGTGTGCAGTCAAGATCAAGTGAACAACCAAAGTTCGAACCGTATCGGTATATTTACAATGGAATGTTGGAGTCTCGAATACTGGATGACTCATGGTATTGCATTTGTAGGTTCTCTCACTGTTTTCAGATTATCATTACGGTACAAGCGGACAGATACTTGTCGGTGAATGGTGGATTGACGAATATAACGCTTGGGCGATCTATCATTGCGGTATTTATGATTTCAATGCTTACGATTATTCACATGCTGATAAGTTAATAGGTTCTCTGTCTGAGGATTATCATGAAGATTATTCGATATATCCTTTCTATTCAGGTTTTGGTCTTGTCACCGGTTATCCATCGGTTAATTCTCTCGGTGCATCGATGTCTGTTGCTCATTCTCTCTGGAATGGTGTGTTTAATAGTAGCTATCACCCTATTGCCGAATACGTTCACGTAGGTTCTCTGTTATTGAACATAGAGTACATTTTCGGATTTGCATGGTATTGGAGGTGGTTTGATTGAAATGGTAATCGTGTGCGGAGACAGCATGTACACAAATGGTGGTGTGGACGATCGTCATAAAGGCCTGTTCCTTGACTATATACATTCCGGTGATGGTATGGATCACATAGGTTCTCATACACCCTGGGTCGCTGTGCAGACCTCAGGGTACACTTTTGGATTTTCATCAGCGTAGTAATGGTATCGGCGATCTATTGTTAGTACCCGGTGGATTTTTTGGTGGGGTTCTGTCAACAGAATTGGGTATTTATGCCACCTGGGCGGCCGGAGATGGATGGAGCGCAGAAAATTTAGGTTCTCTGATCTGCCAGTACGATTATCATGCTAGTCTCATAGGTATTCTGGATGTGCTAGATACAGTGATTGTGAGTGGAGACAATGTTTATTCACAAAGTGGTGCTGAAGAAAGAACCCGAGGCATCTTCACTCAAGAATGGTTTGACACCTCTGATAATATTCATATTGGTTCTCTAACTGTTTTTCGGATTAACATCGATTGGATGACACAACATTTAATTCATCCAACCGATATGAAGGAACTTACGTCGGTTATGCAGGATGGCATGGTGATGCTTCAGATGTTGGTCACTCTGCTGGTATTTTTCACCAAATGGAACATTGGCGGGTCGTTAGTTGGGATTCCGATTGGTTAGGTTCTCTACGATGACCACGGTATCGAAGAAGCTGTATTAGTGCAGCTGGGTTATCCCCTTGATCGACTCTTACATCTAAAATCTCACGTTATAAGGTGCCGCTAAAACGGCATCTTATAAGTGTACTTTTTAATTTATAGGTTTTTAAATAAAAGAGGATATACGTTTTATGGGTGCACCAAATAATCCTTTTATCCTATTTAAGTCAGACTTCGATCGTATGCATGCGACGATCCATTTCACTACTAAAAATACAAGTGCTTTACGTCTGGCTCAAGTGTATAAAAAGATGGGGATCAAATTTTGGTACCCCCATCTCTCATTATTAAATCGGGAATTAGCCGATCTAGATCCATTCAGTACCACGTTAACCTTACAGCAAAAAGCTGCTATAGCGATGGAAGCTAAACTTAACCCTTGGTATTTCCTGAGAGAGTGTCTACGTCTTCCTGTAGCAGGTGGTGTTTTAACTCCTTATATTTTTTCTCGTGGTAATATCGCTTCGGCTTGGACTTTCTTCGCCGATATTGATTTTGGTCTGGTACTTCCTCGTCAGTGTGGTAAATCTTTCTGTACTCAGACGCTAGTGTGTTATATGCTCTATATCTTAGGTGATCGTGTACATATGGCCCATGTGGATAAGAGCTCTGAGAACTGTATCAACTGTATCCGTACAGTTAAAGATATCCGTGCTTCTATGCCACAGTGGATGTGGCAACGTAGTGGTGGAGATGTGGAGAACCGTGAATCTCTAGCTTACGGTAATAAGCACAACATCTATAGTACTTTTCCTGCTTCTGTGGATAAAGTAGCAGCAGGTAATATGTGCCGTGGTCTCTCATTATCCGTACTTCACTTCGACGAGATCGCTTATACTAGGTTCAACTGGATATCCGTACCAGCAGCTATCGCAGCTAAACTTAATGCAGCTACTGTAGCAAGGTCACAAGGTCTTCCTGCACCTACGATCTACACTACTACTGCAGGTAATCCAGATACAGAAGTAGGACGTTATGCTCTTTCTATTTTTGAAGATGCCATGCCGTTCACGGAATCAGTATTCGATTTAAAAGATCGAGATGAACTCATCAGTGTGATAGATAAGTCTGCACCTAAACGCCGTATCTTCATCGAGTTCTCATACCTTCAGTTAGGTAAGACAGAGGAATGGTTCCGTCAAGCTTCTGCAGAAATTAACGGTAATGATGACGATATCGCTCGTGACTTACTTAACATCTGGCAGTCTTCTTCAGATGCGAATGTCATCCCTCAATCCATCATCACTAAATTACGTAAGTCTAAAGAAGAACCACAGTTCGTGGATCTATCTCGTGGTTTTGCGATGCGTTGGTATGTACCGGAGTCAGAGGTTAATTCTCCAGAGTTCCGTCAACGACCTTTAGTTGGTGGTATGGATACCTCAGAAAACATCGGTCGTGATTTTACCACCTTAGTGATCTTAGATCCTCGTGATATGAGTGTGGTTGCTGTATGTCGTTGTAATGATAGTAATACCATGCAGGTAGCACGTTACATCTACGATCTTTTACAAACATTTACGGGTTTAGTCTGGGTACCTGAGCGTAACAATACCGGTATCGCTATCATCGATTACGTGATCGATCAGATGCAAAATAAAAATCAAAATCCTTTCCTTCGTATCTATAACGAAGTTATCCAGAATTATGGAGATCCTAAGTATGAAAAGGTTAATATCTACGACTACCAGGAAATACATGGACATACTAGAGCGTCTTTTGGATATCGTACTAGCGGTGGTAGCGTTGGTGGTACTTCTCGAAATCAGCTGTACAAAGTTATCATGATGAAGAACCTGGAGATGAATGCAGCGCGTATCAAGGACAATACTCTCATCAATGAGTATTGTAACCTCACGGTGAGAAACGGTCGTATCGATCATAAAGAAGGTCTACATGACGATACTATCATCGGACATCTCCTATCTTGTTTCTTGATCTTCTTCGGTAAGAACCTCTCCATGTACGGTATCCCAGAAGGTACTGTATTAGAAAGAGTTAATGTAGAAGGTGATGTTGTTACTAACACCGCACGTAACGAACAGATCGAAATCAAACGTCGTATCGCTGAGTTGGAAGATGCAGTTAATAACTGTAACTCTCATCTCCTAAAACAAAGTTATTTACGTGAGTTGAATGGCTTACGACCTCTGTTAGATGAAAAGATGGTAGCGGTAACTCCGATCGCAGTATCTCAAGTGCAGCATGAGGAGAAGGTGATCAACAACCGTCCAGGTTCAGCGGAGAATAAGTTACACAACTTCGTGTCTCGTCTCACGAATACGTATCGGTAAAACGACACACGCTCCGTGGCATGCTATAGATTTTACCTTATATCTAGAGAATATATGAAGTATGACTATTAAACTTAAACCAGCTTTTGAAGCAGCATTTCCGATCCAGATCACTTCTCAGATCATCCAGAAGATCCATGTGGCGGAAGTGATGTATGAGACCCGTGGTAACCACGCGATGGCATTTAACGATTATACCTTAGGGGTATATTCTTGTTCCTTCACCGACAAAGACCGTGATGCCTTATTTGAATGTTTTGATGGCTGTGGCGTAGAAGTCACTGTTAATACTTTACGTAAGACGATCAAACAGGCGAATGGAGTTCCAGCTGCTTTTAAAGTAGCTTCTGATCCATTCAACATGTTCATCGCGTATATCACTCATCTGATCTATACATCCACGACGTTGAGTGAACAAGAACGACAGATCGGAGTACATGATGCATTGATGTTACTTCAGTATAAGTTCTTCACCTCTTTAGTTAATTATCGTTTCCGTTATAAACCAGATGAGAACATCATGCGTGCTCTCTATGAGAGGTTGAATAACAAGTACAGCATCAAATTTTATGGTACGTGGAAACGTGTCATGGAAACTCGTGTCCAGAACTTGATTTGGGAAAGTGATATCCATAAGACTTGCTTGGAAACTTTCGCTGACGATAAAGCTATCATCTACTTCATTTCTGATATCCAAACTCGTATCCGTACTCAGATCAATCTTTTCACAACTGAGTTCATGAAAGCTAAAGATGAGAATGATCGTATCGGTTCCTATAGTTCTACGGGAACAGATAGTGAAACTGGTGATACAGTTCTCTTGGACTTAAGTTCTCGTGCAGATACGATGATAGAAAATACAGCTATGGATATCCTCTCTGTACCGAAGTTACTCAATGACAAGATGATACGTTTAATTTCAGGATTATTCTCTGCACTTAATCCTGCTTTATTACGTACCTTCCTGATTTATTTTTCCGAGTATGCAGTCTCGATGCAGAAACAAGGTAAGCAGCACGATATTGAGGAAGATAAACAGACTAAAACGAAAGTGATCATCGGTCATCACGCTTTAGTCCAACAGTTGGTACAGACTTCTTTACGTTACTGTAGTTCTGCAAGGATCCAAGTGGAAAGTCCTGTTGCAGTACTACGTTGTATGCGTGAAGCTTTTGCTTCCTCACGTATCATCGATGAAGGTGTACTTTTACTCCGTGCCAGTGCAGTACGTTTAACCACGGTCATAGATGTAAGTAAACGTGAGGCTACGCTTTCAGCCTTAAGAATCGGTTTCTTACTCTATCTGTTGATGATTGCATGGCAGTATAATAAATAAGAGATGGTATTGTTTATGGAACATGAACTTTTACATCTAACCACACGAGCACATATTCCAGCTAACATCTTGCCTTTATTGGTATATGGTGAGAGTGATTATCTGCAGCAATTAGCCAGATATCACGAAGCGTATGCTTATACTGAGGAAGATGTTAATCAACATTTGCGGTGGTTAAATACTCCAGGTAATTATGAGCAAAATTTTATCGACCGTAAAACAGATGAATTTATCATCGCTCAGCAAGAAGACCAGGTGGTGGGATTTATTAAATACTGTCCTGGTGAGTTGAAATTGCATTCACACCCTTGGTTTGTCTCACCCTTCCGAACATGCAACATTTTAGTTCTCTACGTACTTCCTGCCTACCGCCGTCAAGGTATCGCTACGGAATTACTCAAAGCGATGTTAGAGCAGATCCAAGGGCAACAGTATCGTCGAGTAACGTGCAACGTCCATGATCGTAATACACCGATGATCCAGCTGTTGCGTAAGTTCCATCTTCAGGAGATGGAAACTACTTATAGCTTCCAAGCTTCAACTTCTGATCATCTCAACTATCCGGTAGCTTTAGCTACTTTAGCTAATGTCGAAGTACGACGTAGATTGATGCCGTTAGCAGCTACGAAGATCAGCCGAGATAGTAATATCTTAAGTGAGTTAGCATATCGTAAAACTACAGAGTTACTAGACATCAGTAATAACTTGTTATCTAGCGATACGATGTGGTTCGCTTTAAATTACGGAGCACATGGTTTTGTGGAGTTGACTAAGACAGATAGAACTTCAGTATTACAGATCCGTCAAGGATTTATCACTCCTGAAGTTTTACACAGTACTTACTTATGTCGACATTACTTAACCACATTACTCGAGGAAGCTAATCGATTCATTTCCAGTAGGACTTTATACCTATTCGAGATGAATCCTGATAATCGACCTTTCTTAGAAGAAGTAGGTTGTCGGGCGCAGGATATCCTTTTTGTAAAACAATTTTAAGTTAGGAGCATAGTGAATTATGGAGAACTTTAGATACTATATTCCGAGGAAAAAGAAAATCACATTGATATGCTATCAAGGTGAATACTTCCAGACTGAAGATGAGTTCCGTAAATTTTTAACGGAACAGAAACAGTTCTCACCAGCAGTAGCAAATACGATCATCGCCAATCTGCGTGAGATCGATAAAGAAACTGCTACCGCAGTGATGACGAAAGGCAAGGTTAAGAAAGCCCAACGTGAACAGTTACTTGCTGGTGAAACGGTAGAAAAAATAACTACCACAGCAAAACGTGTGGTACAAGGCACTAAAACCCGAGGAGGGGAAACACAACAGCATGCACAAATCGAGACGGCTGCTGAGACGGAAAAATCAACAACGACAGAAGTTAAGTCAAAGAAGAAATCAACGTCTAAGACAGCAGCAACAAAAACTACAACTGTGGCTCTCAAGAAGAAGACAGCTAAGAAGAAAACTGCAATTCTTGAATAACAGATAGATATCAGGTTAGGTATGGTTAAGTTAAGACGACGTCCTCATACATCACGTCAACGAGGCATCCGATGGGTTAGAGATAATCGTGAAGCAGAAGTCTTAGCGGAAAAACTATGTCTAGCGATGATACTGATGGTTATCGTAGTATTCACCGTGATTCTAGTCGTAGATGTGATAGCTGAGATCGATCATCTTCATCGTGATTTCGATCCCTCCCGTAGCTTCCTAGAAAATCTATTACGATAACTTGAAATAAATAAGATATGCTAGAGAAGAGGTATCATAACCTCTTCTCTAGTTGATTATACTTTTTAAAGATCGGATTCTTCGAAAAGAGCGAAGGAAAAATGATTACCATAAAGATCTCTAGCACGTTTAACGATACCTAAGAACTCCTGGAAGTCATCATAACCACTGAGCACCATACAACCTGCTGACCACTTATCTACTAGAACTGAACGTTGTCCAGGATGAGCAGTAGCACGATGGATGTTAGTACCACCGATCTCTTCATAAGTTTTACCGGAACGATCTAAGATACCGTCTTTGTTATTATCACGCCAGTACTTGATGGGT
>Ga0256405_10013154_pt1 | contig 10016 bp, 9 predicted proteins | sample RumenRJG_02DNA_FD_189096 | JGI IMG/M metagenome (GOLD analysis project Ga0256405, IMG submission 189096) | Bovine rumen microbial communities from Lethbridge, Alberta, Canada - RJG_02 | ecosystem: Host-associated > Mammals > Digestive system > Stomach > Rumen | place: Canada: Alberta | collected... | reverse complement strand
TTTAATTTTGTCAAATCAGATTCAAGATTTGTAAGAACTTGTTCTACATACAATTCTGCGCCCTCTTTTGTTTTGAAGGCATCTTCTGCTGCTTGAGAACGAATACTGTCAGCTTCCTCAACAGCTTTTCTTTTAAGTTCTTCACATTCTTCTTGAACTTGATTGCGAATTCTTATTCCTTCACGCTCAACGGCCTTAATAAAATCAGCTTCACTCAATTTTCTGTCAGCTTCCATTTGCGCATCAGCTATCATTTTCTCAGCTTCTTGTTGTGCTGCCAATTTTACTTGCTCAATTCTGTCAAGAAAATCTCTTGCTTCTTTTATTTCAATAGGAATAGAAGCATATATTCTATCAATTAATTGCATAATTTCTTCAGTTTTTAAAATAACATATTTATTAGGCCAAATTGGAAAACCTTCTTCCACAGCCATTTCTAACAGTTTTACTGTTTCCAATACTCCGCTCTGTTGCATGTCACTCACACATATCACCTTTCTTAACTTAATATCAATTTTACTCAAGCAAAAATTAATTGTCAAATAATTTCAAGTAAAATATTGCTATGTACTTAACATACTTTAAGAATTTAATTATGCAATTTTAATTCCATTAAATATTTGTATACAGGTTCTGATACAAATTTGGAAATATCCCCGCCATTTATATATATTTCTTTAATCGTACTGGACGAAATAAAATTATACTTTGGCTTAGTAGTTAAAAAAACTGTTTTAATATCCTCACACATAGCACTATTCGCCTGCGAAAGCTGCAATTCATATTCAAAATCCGAAACAGCTCTCAAACCTCTTAGCAGAACTTTTGCACCTTTTTTCTTTGCGTATTCAATAGTCAAACCGGAAAAATAATCAACTTCAACGTTACTCAAATCGTTGACACTTTCCTTAATAAGTTTAACCCTGTCTTCTACAGGCAAAAACCCTTTTTTTTCGGAATTATGAGCAACAGCAATTATAACCTTGTCAAAAATTTCCGAACCGGTCTTTAAAATATCCAAATGTCCTTTTGTAATCGGGTCAAAACTTCCCGGATAAATTGCAATCATCATAAAAAAATTATACTTCGAATATAAAATCGTGCAAATCTGAAGTTTAATATTTCAAGCTTATATTTAACAAAAATTAATAGCCATTTGTTTATTTTTTTAATTGTTTAAAAATTCACTATTTATCTGCATTTGTAAGATTTTGTTAATTGGAATTTTAATAAAAAGACCTCGAAAATATATTGATTCAACGATTTTATGTTGTAGATAAAAAATATATAATAAAGATATGGGAGGGGTTATGAAATTGACAAATACTTTCTACTCAAACAAAGACTTTAGTAAAAGCACAGTACAAAAAATAATTAACACATCACGAATTCCGTTATCCATAAGAGAAAGAAAAGTTTTGGAATTAGCAGCAAAAGGATGCGACAATCCGGACATAGCAAAAAAATTATTCATCAGTAGACACACAGTAAAAGCCCATCTGGCTTCTATTTTCAGAAAACTTTCCGCTTCAAATAGAACTAACGCTGTTTATATCGCATTGAAAAGAAATATTATTGAGTAAAACCATCATCCATTTATATGAAGTTTTGTAAAAAAAATTAAAGTTTCTACAGTATGCTGCCGTAAATGAGAACAAAAGCATGCAAGTAGAAGGAAATTTTAATGGATAATAAAGAGAACAGCACAGGCGTATCACTATTTGGACAAAGCGAAGAGTATTTTATTAATGCTGATCCTATAGAAGAAATTTTTGCACTAAATCTTGGTGATTTTATGTCGGAGCATTTAATATCTGAAGATTTGGCAAAAAAAATAAGTTCAAATGCGAAAGATAAGAAGAAAAAATTAATTAACCAACTGGAAGAACTTATTTCAATATATTCATTAAAAAACACTTTGTGTGTACTTAACTTTGAAAACAAATCCGACTATGCAATATATAATGCAATTGCGCACTCAATAGTTCAAATGCTTGAAGTTGAGAAGTGTAATATATATCTTGCAAAAGATTATGCTCGAGGCATGGAAAATCCTGACTTTGATTTGATATTAGTAGGCTCATCAGTAAACAGCATAAAAAGAGAGGGTTACAAGTATAGTGAGAAATCAATTATCAGTGTATGCTTTGTAGAATGTGACACCATAAGCGCTAACGGGATAACGTCTGTTCCTATGCACTCCAACGCAAAGAAAGTCGGAGTAATTGCAATAGAAGATAAACATTCTAACCTGATAGAAAAGTCTTATATGGGACTTTTAGAAAGCATGGCAAAACTTTTTGCAGCCTCAATGGCACTTCAAGCAGAAATTGATAACACTAATAAAATGATACTTGATAGTGATATACACGAAAGTGATTTAAAACATTCAAGAGCTGAATTGACTGCACTTATAGGCGATTTATGCGATTCTCAGCAAACGTTTGTTGAACAATTGGCAAAAGCAGTTGATACAAAAGGTAAATACAAAGTCGCACATTCTAAAAATACCGCTGAACTCGCAAAAAAATTAGCAACTCAACTCGGATTAAACGAAAAGACAAAAGATTTGATATATTATGCCGGATTATTGCAAAATATCGGAAAGATAATGCTGCCTGAAAAAATGCTGTCTTCAACAGGAAAATATACTCCTGAGGAATTAGAGTTAATGCAAAAGCAATCAAATATCGGCGTTAATTTATTGATGAATATCAACTTCTTGTCAGAAGTAGTTCCGTACGTAACATATCAGAAAGAACGCTTTGACGGTTCCGGTTCCCCTGAAGGATTAAAAGGAATGTCTATCCCGTTCGGTTCAAGAATTATCGCCGTAGCAGACGCTTTTTGCGCAATGACAACAGACAGACCATACAGAAAAGCTATGCCTGTTGAAAAAGCCATGACTATATTAAAGGAAGAAGCAGGTAAAAAATGGGATCCTGATGTCGTTAATGCTTTGGCAGAAATTGTTTAATATCTTCAATCATATAACTATAGATTAATACAAAAAAGCAAGGTGTCTTGAACAGCACCTTGTTTTTTATGATTTTGTTATTTTAGTGTGTGATATGGTTTATTGAAATTTTTATGCTAATATTGATTATGTAAAAGGTACAATTTAGAAAAGGAAGAGAAACATGACAAAACTTTCACCATTACAAGAAGAAAGATTAAAGTACCAGCCAAAACTTCCTCAAAGTCTTTCTCAAGGCATTAATTCCTTGGAAATGACAGAGGGCGCTGCTACTCAATCAGTTAGAGATCAAGAACAAATTAAAGCTTTATTCTCAAATACTTACGGAAAGCCTGTAGTAACCTTCAAGATTTCTGGTTCATCAAAAACGTCAGAAGCAAAAAATGTTGGGGTTATTCTATCAGGTGGACAAGCTCCCGGTGGACACAATGTTATCGCAGGATTATACGATGCATTGAAAAATGCAAATCCGTCTAACAAACTTTATGGTTTCTTAGGTGGTCCAAGTGGTATTATTGACGGTAAATACATTGAATTTACCGATGAATTTATAGATCAGTATAGAAACACCGGCGGTTTTGATATTATAGGTTCAGGTAGAACTAAATTGGAAACAGAAGACCAATTCCAAGAATCTTTGAAAGTTTGCCAAAAATTGGGAATTTCTGCCGTTGTTATTATTGGCGGGGATGACTCTAACACAAATGCCGCATTATTAGCCGAATGGTTCGTTAAAAATAATACCGGCATTCAAGTTATCGGATGTCCTAAAACTATTGACGGCGACTTAAAAAATGAACAAATTGAAATTTCTTTTGGTTTTGATACGGCTACAAAAACATATGCTGAATTAATCGGAAACATCCAAAGAGACGCAAATTCAGCTAAAAAATATTGGCACTTTATCAAAATTATGGGCAGAAGCGCTTCTCACGTAGCTTTAGAAGCTGCCCTTCAAACTCAGCCTAATATTACTTTGATTTCTGAAGAAGTTGAAGAAAAACAAATGTCTTTAGATTCAATAGTAAATTATATGTCCGATATTGTTGCAAGACGTGCTGAAATGGGTAAAAACTTCGGTATCGCAATCATCCCTGAAGGTTTAATAGAATTTATACCTGAAATGAAAACTATGATTGCAAACTTAAATGATATTATGGCTGAAATGGAAAGTGATTCAAGTTATTTGGCTGCAACAAGTATGCACGATAAGTTTGAAATTATAGAAAGAAGATTGGATGACGTTAATGCGTCTGTATTCAAATCTCTTCCTGCCGGTATTAAAGCTCAATTATTGGCTGATAGAGATCCTCACGGTAACGTTCAAGTTTCTAAAATTGAAACTGAAAAACTGTTGATTGAAATGATTTCTTCAAAACTTGCTGAAATGAAGACTCAAGGTCAATATGTTGGTAAATTCTCTGCTCAATCACACTTCTTCGGATATGAAGGCAGATGTGCATTCCCATCAAACTTTGATGCAGACTATTGCTATTCATTAGGTTATAATGCTTTTGCACTTATTAATAACGGTTTGACAGGTTATTTGTCTTCTGTAAGAAATCTTACTAAACCTGCTTCAGAATGGATTGCAGGAGGTATTCCTCTTACTATGATGATGAATATGGAAAAACGCCACGGTGAAATGAAACCTGTTATTCAAAAAGCTCTTGTTAAACTTAACGGTCCAGTATTTAAGCAATTAAGCGACAACAGAGAAGACTGGGCTATGAATGACAGATATTTATTCCCAGGTGCTATTCAATACTTCGGCCCATCAAGCGTTTGTGATATTACTACAAGAACTCTTCAACTTGAAAGAGCTAAAGAATTAGCAAACGTATAAGAATAAATATTTCAATCAGAAGCGGACAGACTACAATCTGCCCGCTTTTTTCATTTATATAATACTGGTATGTAAAATTTTTTATGTTTGGTATATAATTAAAACGAACAATGGAAGTGTATAGATAAAAGCGTTTAGCGAAACGCAGAAAGATGAAAGGTAATTATGGCAGTACCGGAAACTAAAAAATTTGAAATTGAAATCGGCGGTAAAACAGTTACCGTTGAAACCGGGAAGTATGCAAAATCTACCAATGGTTCCGTTACAGTAAGATGCGGAGATACAATGTTGTTTGTTCATTGCGTTGTATCAAAAGAACCTCGTGTAGGTATAGATTTCTTCCCATTACTAATTGATTATGAAGAAAGAATGTCTTCTATCGGCAGAATCCCGGGCGGATACAACCGTTCTGAAGGAAAAGCCAGCGACAAGGCAATCCTTGTATCTCGCTTGATAGACAGACCGATAAGACCACTTTTCCCTAAAGGATACAGAAATGATATTCAAATTGTTGCTCAATTATTCAGTTATGACCAACAAAATCAACCTGATACATTAGCAATGCTAGGTGCTTCTTGCGCATTAATGCTTTCAGGAGCTCCTTTTGAAGGACCTATCGGCGCCGTTAGAGTTTCTAAAGATGAAAACGGTAATATGATAGCTAACCCTACTCACCAACAAGCTGATAAATCAGACTTAGATATCGTTGTTGCCGGAACTCATGATTCTGTAATCATGGTTGAAGCAGGATGCAAATTTGTTACTGAAGACGATATTATGAATGCTGTAGAATTCGCTCAAGTTGAAATCAGAAAACAATGTGAAGCACAAGTTGAATTTGCTAAGGCTTGCGGAGTTGTTAAAGAAGAATTCGTTAACCCTTACGATACAACTGAATTGAAAAAAATTATTGAAGAAGTTGCTCACGATATGATTTTTGATGCATATCACAATTTCGACAGAGAATACAGACAAAATAAATTAGAAGAAGCTAAAAAACTTGTTAAAGAAAGAGTTGAAGCTCTTCCTGATGATCATTATATTAAACAAATCATTGAAGAAACAGGCATTGACTTTGTTGCCGAAGAATTTAAGAACGCAGAAAAACATATTATGCGTGCAATGATTCTTGATGAAGGAGTCAGAGCTGATGGAAGAAAACCTACCGAAGTTCGTCCTATTTGGTGTGAAGTAGGTGTTATTCCTCGTGCTCACGGTTCAGCTGTGTTTACAAGAGGTCAAACTCAAATCCTTTCAGTTGCAACCCTTGCAGGTCCTGGAATGAAACAAGAGTTAGACGGAGTTGATCCGGAAACAGAAAAAACTTATATGCACAAATACATATTCCCTGGCTTCTCTGTTGGTGAAGTTAAACCTCTAAGAGGACCGGGAAGAAGAGAAGTCGGTCACGGGAATTTAGCAGAAAGAGCTAATGTACCTGCACTTCCAAGTCAAGAAGAATTTGGTTATACAATTCGTGTAACTTCTGATGTATTAGAGTCAAACGGTTCTACATCAATGGGTTCGACTTGCGGTTCTTCAATGGCTTTGATGAACGCAGGTGTTCCTGTAAAATGTATGATTGGCGGAGTTGCTATGGGTATGATTACCGAACCCGGCAGAGAACCTGTTGTATTAACAGATATTCAAGGAATTGAAGACTTCCTTGGAGATATGGACTTTAAGGTTACAGGTAACGATACCGGAATTACAGCTCTTCAAATGGATATGAAAGCTAAAGGTATTGCAAATGATACTTTAAGACGTGCTTTGGCACAAGCTAAAGAAGGCAGATTACATATCCTTTCAAAAATGAGAGAAGTAATAACAGAACCAGGACCTCTTTCTCCATTTGCACCTGCCATTACAACAATGACTATTCCTGTTGAAGATATAGGAACAGTTATCGGACCTGGCGGTAAACAAATCAGAGCAATTATTGATGCGTCCGGCGCTGAAATCGATATTCAAGATACAGGCGTTGTTACAATTACATCTAACGATCAGGAAGGCGCACAAATCGCTACAAAAATGATTAAGGAACTTACATTTAAACCTGAACCGGGAATGGTTGTTAAAGGTAAAGTTGTAAGAATTATTCCGATAGGTGCATTTGTTGAGCTTGCTCCGGGTAAAGACGGTATGGTTCACATTTCTCAAGTTTGCAACGAAAGAATTGAAACTATTGAACCACACTTGAACGTAGGAGACGAAGTAATTGTGAAAATTATTAAAATTGACGACAAAGGCAGAGTTAACCTTACAATTAAAGGGGTTAGCGAAGAAGAAAAAGCTCAATTTAACTAAAATTATAGATAAAGAAGAAAAAGCCCTGATTACACATCAGGGCTTTTTTATATCCATATGTATATGTGTATACTTATATATTTACATTATTATATATGCATACAACATTATATTTTTCTTTTATATATATGATACTTGAAATAGAGGGGTTATTGATGAATTTTGATGACAAAGCTTATATAGGGGCTAAAATAAAAATCCATCGTAAAAAAGCTGGATTAACTCAAGAGGCTTTAGCTGAGAAGGTTAATCTCAGTACTCAGCATATTTCAAGGATTGAAAGCGGCTGTTACTTTCCGAGTTTGAGTTCTTTTTTTGCTATAGCAGAAATACTTAAGATTGATTTAGGTTTATTCGGCTACAATGTAAAAAACACATCTAATCCTGTTAAAGACAAGCTCATTGAAGAGATTGTCCAGGCAGACGACAAACAGCTTAAATTATATAAAAATGTTATCAATGCAATTAAAGCCAGCCTATAAAGACGAAATTTATTAAGAAAGATATTAGCATATGTGTTTTTTTGATTTATTTAAGTTGGAAGAAAATAGTGTATTACTTTATGATGCATTTTCAAAAGAAGGTATTGGGGACAGTTTATTACCGATAGCAGAAGAGTTAAAAAGGTCTCATCCTGATATAAAAATTATTGCTTCCTGCAAAAAGATGGTCGATAAAAAGGATTTACCATTTGTTGACGAAATTGTACTCAATAAGACCCTGAAAATGAAATATTATGCGGCAAAAGTCAAATATATTGTTTCGGTACTTGGATGGCCATTTAAAAATTGGAAAAGGAAGAATCAAATTTTTGTTCAAATTTGGCATGGAAGCCCCCTTAAAAAATTATATTTGTCAAAAGACAAAACCAATAAAAGATATATAAAATATACAAGCAAATACAGATTTGCAGATATTTTCTGCTCACAAGGAGAGGTTCACAATAAAAACCTGAAAGAAGCTTTTGAATTTAAAAAAGATTTTCTTTATAATACAGGCTTACCAAGAAATGATATCCTATTCAAAGATAACAAAAAATTTATCTCTGATTTAAAAAAGAAATTAAATCTGCCTGAAGATAAGAAGATACTATTTTATTGTCCGACTTGGCGCAGATCCGATATGAAAGCTGTTTTACCGTTAGATATTGAAAAATTAAAACAAGCTTGTTCTGATGAATATGTTTTGCTAATACGTTCCCATGTGGGCAAACATGCTTGGGTTGACAGTAACGATAAACCGATTGATATATTTGATAATGAATTTACATTTAACGGTGGAGAATACCCTGAAGTTACTCATTTATATTTAATTGCAGATGTATTAATTTCCGACTATTCTTCAGCAATTTTTGATTTTGCCATAACAGGAAAGCCACAAATTTTCTACGTTTATGACTTGGATGAATACTCAAAAACCCAGGGTTATACTTTGACTATAAAGACTTTGCATTTGGAGACATGCCTGCAAACACTGATGAATTAATTAAAAGCATAAAAAATTTACCTCAATATGAACAAAAATACGGAGAAAAATATAAAGATTTTCAGAAGAAATTCATCAGTGCAGAAAAAGGCAATGCCACGGAACAAATAATTAATCTTATGTTTGAATTGGGTAATAAAAAAAATGAAAATAATTAAGCGAATAAAAAAGGTTGTATCCGTACTATATCGGGATATCTAAAAAAATACAACGTACATCCTTATGCATACACAGTTAACTCGAAAGAAAAATTTCAAGAACTTCTTTCTAAAGGTTGCTCAGGAATAATCTCTGATATCTATGAGCCTATGGAATAACTATTAAAAGCCATAATCTGCTGCAGCTCTGGAAATCCATATTTTATAATTATTAACCGTCTTAAAACTTTCAATGCTATCGTATTCAACTTTTTGGACTTCATACTGTTCGTCTGCTATCTTTTTAGTTTTAAGATACATATTATTATTGCCAATTTCTTTATACAACGCTGCTTTTAAGTAACTAATACTTGCCCTACCTTCTTTTTCATCAAACGTTTCTAAAGCCTTTTTGTAATCACTTTTCATTATATATGCAGCACGTTCAATATCTTTATTACCGAGATTTTGATTTATCTCCAAAACTTTGTCATAATCACCTTTTAATAAATATGTCATTGCCAAAATTTCAGTTGGTTCCGGATATTTTTTATATTCGCCCTTGATTGATTTTTCTATATACTCAATCATCTTTAAACCGTCTTTGTTATTACTGTATATATCCGCCATAGCCATGTCGCAAATTCTTTTTTCTACAGGATTAACAGAAATCTTTTGGGCTTTTTCTATCAATTTTATGTTAGAAAAAACAACACCACGATTGTACAATGTCCTTGGAATAAACTGATACATACCCAAAAGCAAAATTACAATAACCAGATATTCAATTCCTTTAAATTTTATTTTCTTAACTTTATGAAAAACAATTAAACCAATAAATAAAATTAAAGATAACAATGATATTACAAGTGTTCCAATTTCATAATGTACAATATTCACGAATATACTCCTTCTTCTATAAGTAAATAATACTTTAGAGAACCCCAAAATGTCAAATTAGAATTAAATAAAATTAAAAAATATAATACGGATTATATGTGCAAAAAATTCACTCAAAAAACTTTAATAAATATTAGGTACGTTATAACGCACCATAAACTATGAAATTACCTATTAACGGATAAAACGGGGTTAATAACATACCCAAAAAACCAATAGCACTAACAAAAAGAACAAGTCCCCAAGTTGAAACAATACCTGCCTTTTCTGGCTTAACATATGCTAACTGAGATAATTGTTTATAATTCTCTAAAATTTCTGCTTTTATTGCTTCAGTTTTCATTATACTCCTAAAAATGGTGTC
>Ga0256405_10013153_pt1 | contig 10017 bp, 11 predicted proteins | sample RumenRJG_02DNA_FD_189096 | JGI IMG/M metagenome (GOLD analysis project Ga0256405, IMG submission 189096) | Bovine rumen microbial communities from Lethbridge, Alberta, Canada - RJG_02 | ecosystem: Host-associated > Mammals > Digestive system > Stomach > Rumen | place: Canada: Alberta... | reverse complement strand
GACAACCTATATCGCACAGGCGGTTTGTTCGGTTCTTCCGGGAACGGACAACGTCGTTGTGATGAATATCGTGACCGATATGAGAGGATTGCTGAACAGCGCAACGACACACAACTGTGTGATGGTCGTTCCGGTGACGTTTGCACAAAAGGATCTCCAGAATAAATCAGATGAGCTCCTCTGCACCATGTTCCGTTCCCGGCTTGATCTGGGCTTTAATGAGGATGAGGTCCTGCATAACTGTTTCAATTCTGTCCAGATGGAACAGCGCTTTGGCGGGAATAAGAGATTTCTGGCGGGTGCTGCTGCACACATTGCGCAAAAGGCCGGATTTGAAAGCCCGGTTGCATCAGTCGGGTATACACATCTTACGCATACCGGTTTTTCGGATGATATATTCAGGCTGCTGGAGGATGTCTATATCAGCTATTCGGGATTTAAAGCGCAGGGCAAACTGGCAATTCCTGCCATGGCTGCGGTTTCAACCGACAAGGTCATTAATCTGATGCTGGTTGACGGAACGAAGAATGAGCTGATTCTGAATGCGATTAAAAAGAAACTGACTGAAGCACAGATATCCTTTGAGACCAGAAAACTGGACCGGTATAAGGGCGTCATTTATAAACGGTGACGGGCATTGGCTAAGGAACATTATCTAAAAAACTGCACCAGCCTGGTGCAGAAATGCAGTTTCCCATGATAGTTGGATTTGTGCCTTGGCGGCATCATGTCGAGATCATTACAAAGTCTTAAACGAATATAATCCAGATGGATAGCCGCCGGATACAGGGATATCAGACACTTTATCCGGCGGTTTTTTGTTATACAAAAAACAGGTGGAAATTCCGAAGAAATCGCCACCTGTCCAATGATTCTTTTATTTGATCTGGGCGTGAGGGAAAGCTGAAATCGAGCGGGCGTGTCAGAGGGATGTTTTTGGTGACGCATGATCCTGTTTCTGTGTCCAGACGATGAAGGTTCCTGCTGTGCCGCAGATGACAGCGGTGATCAGCATGCCGTTGACACCGGTGCGGTCAATCAGCCATCCGCCGATCAATGATCCGAAGATGGTGGCGGCGGTATGGGACATGGTCATGTAGGCCTGACCCTTGATGCGGTCCTGTTCCTGCATGATTTCATTGACGTAGTAGACGGATGAGACGGTGAGCAGGCCCCAGCCCATGGGCTGCAGGAGCTGAACCAGGTACAGAACGGGAATGGAGGCGGCCAGCAGCGTTCCCAGGGCTTTCAGGGCAAAAAACGCACCGGAAAGCCGGAACCAGAAGCCGCTTTCCTTCTTCTTGAGCATGATGGGAAAGAGAAACATGGTGATCATTTCAAGGAGGCCGGCCAGGGCCATCACGATGCCCATGTGTTCACTGGTTCCGCCTCTGGAAACGACGATCTGGTAGATGTAGTTGTTGATCAGTACATGGCTGACATAGATCAGAACACAGCCGCCGAGCATGATGGAAAATACCGGATAGCGGCGAATGAAAGCGGAAAAGCTGCCGGAGTCATTCTTTTGTTCGCTGCCGCTTCGAACCTTGTGAAATGAATAAACACTGACGGAAAGGAGAAAACAGAGACAGAAGAGGGCTAATGCCAGCGGGTGAACCTGTGCGCCTTTCCGCGCTAAAAGCTGTCCGACGGAAAAGGACATGAGGGCATAGCCGATGGACCCGAATGCACGGGCGATGCCGAAGTTCAGGGGAATTCCGGCGTTGATGCTCTCCGTGCCCAGTGCATTGACTAGGGGGAGACTCAGCTGGACAAGCACGATGACAAGCCCCAGCAGGATGCCACAGAGAAGGCCGTTTTTCCCTGTGAACAGGATAAGCAGCCCGGTCGCAATGAGCATGAGTGCGGACATCAGGATCAGGAGAATCCGGACAGAGGGACTCTCTTTTCGGTCGGCATAGGCGGCAAGTGAGGGCTGGAGCAGAACGGACAGCGTACAGGCTGCGCCGCTGATCAGCCCGATATGGGTATTGGTGAGACCGCAAGTCAGCAGATAGGGACTCGCGTAGGCGAGGGCGGCACCATAGATAAACCAGAAGGTAAACTGTACGGCCGCATAGGAAAGTGTCCACTTTACAGATGCTTTATTCATTGGATGACCTCCGGAATCAGACGGAACGGCCGGAACAGGTGCATTGTCCGGCGGATGTTGGCGTGCGGATGTTTGGATCGTTGTCCGGAAACAGAGCGTTGTCCGGCAGCGGGAACAGCGCATAATCCTGCGCCTCCCGGACAGATTTGTCAAGTGCTTTTTGCGCGGGAAAAGCACTGCAATGACGGAGAATCTGGTGAATCAGGGACGGCAGGTACCCCGGCATGAGCGGCCTGACGGGAATATCGCATCGAACCCATTGCGTAACCCCTTTCAGAATTGGACAAAATTTACAAAATCAGGAAGGGAAACTTGACTCTGATACATTTCTCCGATAAAATAAATTTATGATTTTGATAACAATAAAAGAGGTGATTTGCTTGACAATCGCAGATATGGTACGGATTCTCAATGCAAAAGTACTCATTGGTGCGGACAAGCTGGACACGCCGGTATATACCGCCTGCTGTTCGGACCTGATGAGCGATGTCCTTGCATTTGTGGATGAGAAAACGGTACTGATTACAGGACTCACAAATCCGCATGTCGTCCGGACCAGCGAGATGCTGGATCTCAAGTGCCTCGTCTTTGCACGCGGAAAAATTCCGGCAGCAGACATTCTGGAAAGTGCAGATGAGCAGGGACTGGTTGTCATAGCGACCAAGCTGACGGCGTTCTCTGCCTGCGGCGTTCTCTATGAAAACGGCCTTCGCGGTGTCCCGGTTCCGGTTGAATGGGATTCAAAGGAGGGTGACTGATGGAACCTTTGTTTAAAACGGTCTATCAGGTTGCCCGGGCTGATTACACCAGTGCCGGCCATGCTTCGGCAGATATTAAGCGCAAGCTGAAACAGCTGGGGGTTGGCGGAGATGTCCTGCGGCGGGTGGCAGTTGCCTCCTATGAAGTGGAACTGAATCTGGTGATCCATTCCCTGGGCGGGGAACTTGAACTCAATGTCTTTCCGGATGCCGTTCAGCTGGTGTCGGCCGATGTCGGACCCGGAATTCCGGATCTGGCGATGGCAATGAAGGAAGGGTATTCGACGGCAAACGATGAGGCGCGTTCCCTGGGATTTGGTGCCGGAATGGGATTGCCGAATATGAAGCGGAATGCAGATGAATTCAATATAGAGAGCACGGTCGGGGTCGGTACGACAATTACCATGCGTTTTCATCTGGCCTGATTTCCGCAACAAGCGAACAGTGAGGTGAGTATCTTGGAGGAGAGACCCTATCATTCCGTACGCCTTGCTAAGCAGCTGTGCAAGGGATGCACGAACTGTCTCAAGCACTGTCCGACAGAGGCAATTCGTGTGCGTGGAGGAAGAGCACACATCCTTGACTCGCTCTGCATTGACTGCGGGGAATGTATTCGTGTATGTGATTATCATGCGAAAGTAGCCGTGACAGATCCGCTGAGCATGATAAAGAATTTCAGGTATTCCATTGCGCTTCCTGCTCCGTCATTATATGGACAGTTCCGGGGACTTCAGAAACCGGAATATGTCGTGGAAGCCTTGCGGTGCATCGGTTTCAGCGATGTATTTGAAGTAGCCCGCGGTGCAGATGTGGTTACCCGGGCGATTCGTGAGAAACTCAAACAGCCCGGATTGCCAAAGCCCCTGATTTCCTCAGCCTGCCCGGCCGTGGTCAGACTGATTCAGGTCCGGTTCCCGGAGCTGATTGAAAATATTGTGGATATCCGGCAGCCGATGGAGGTGGCGGCAACCATTGCCAGGGCAGAATTCTGCAAAGCGAATGACTGCCGGCCGGAGGAGGTTGGCTGCTTTTTCATAACCCCCTGTCCGGCAAAAATGACCGTGATCCGGCGTCCCATCGGGCAGAAGAAATCGGAAGTGGACGGTGCGATTTCCATTATGGAAATCTATGGCCTGCTGCTGCCCTATGTGGAAAAGATGATGAAGGATCCGAATTTCCGACCTTCCACCAAATATGGGGTTGCCTGGTCCACCTCAGACGGGGAGGCCAATGCGGTTTGTCCCGGAAACAGCCTGTCTGTTGATGGAATTGACAATGTCATCCGTGTTCTTGAAGAGGTGGAGAACAACAAGCTGATGGATCTCACCTACTTTGAGGGAAATGCCTGTATGGGCGGCTGCGTGGGCGGCCCGCTGACCTTTGAGAACAACTATGTGGCAAAAAACACGATCCGGCAGATGGTCAAGCAGATGCCGGAGGTTCATCCGGATCAGGATGTTCCTACTTCAGTTCTCAACAAGTATCCCACCAGGAATGATGAGGAGATTGAGGCCAAAGATGCCATCCGTCTGGATGACAATATGCAAGAAGCCATGCGCAAGATGGTCCGCATGAATGAGATCATTGAGCGGCTGCCGGGGTATGACTGCGGTTCCTGCGGTTCACCGACCTGCCGGTCTTTCGCCGAGGACATTGTGAGGGGATACTGCCATGAAATGGACTGCATCCATATCATGAAAGAAAAACTCAAGGTCATGGCTCAGGAAATGGTGGAACTGGCGCAGACCAAGCGGGAATAACGGGGAAACCGGAATGGTTCATATCTGTCCCGGCAGAGGACAGATGCAGAAATACAGATGCCGCGCAAAAAGCGGGTGTCGAAGCATGGGGCAAGTGCGGACTGGCCCGGCGGCAAAATGGAAACCTTTCGGATGAGAGGATTCATGTCATAACAGAGAAGGAGAGTGGATGCAATGCTTGTAACTGAACTGATGGCGCTGGTTGAGGCGAAAAACCTGACACCGGCTGTTTCGACTGAACGCGACGTAACCTGCGGTTATGTCTGCGACCTGCTCAGCTGGGTCATGTCACACGGAGATTCCGGAATGGCATGGGTGACTGTCCAGACACATATGAACGTGGTGGCAGTGGCTGTTCTCTCCGAGATGGCATGCATTATCCTGCCGGAAAATATCGACATGGAAGAGGAAAGCCTGAAAAAGGCAGTGGATGAGGAAATGGTTGTTCTCTCATCTCCGCTGAGCGCCTATGAAATCTGCGGCCGGATGGCAGCAAAAGGGATTCCGGCCCACAGCTGAGTATGGCAAAGCTTTATTCGGATCTTCATATTCATTCCTGTCTCTCACCCTGTGGCAGCGATGATATGACACCGGCCAATATCTGCGGGATGGCAGTGGTTAAGGGATTGCAGATGATTGCGGTGACCGATCACAATACGGCAGGAAATCTGCCGACGGTCAGCAAAATCTGCGAGGCATATGGTCTCCTGTTGATTCCGGGAATGGAAATTACGACTAAAGAAGAGGTGCATCTGCTGGGGTATTTCCCCTCAGTGGAGGCGGCACTGGAGTTTTCGGCTTTTCTGAAGCCGCATATGCCCAGGCAGAAGAATAAGCCGAAGCTCTTTGGAAACCAGCTGATCATGGATGAGGATGATCAGGTGATCGGGGAGGAGGACACGCTCCTGATCGGTGCATCGGATCTGCGGCTGTCGGAACTGACGGTGCGTATCCGCGAGATGGGAGGCGTTCCTGTTCCGGCACATATTAACCGGGGATCAAACGGCCTTCTGGTGAACCTTGGCATGATGCCGGAGGATCTGGGGTTTACGGCCGTCGAAGTCTGGCGGGCACTGCCCTGTCCCCATTCCCCGCAGGTGGGAAAAGTGATCCTTCATTCCTCGGATGCGCATTATCTGGGGGATATCCTGGAACCCGAGATTACGGTCGAGCTTCCTGAACCGACGCCTGCTGCATTTCTGGATGTTCTGCGTGCAGGCGCAAAAACGGCATAAGCAGGTCCGGGCCAGGCCCGGACCTGCTTCGCATGACCGGCAGAGGAGGAAGCGGCCGGATTTGGGCAAGGAGTATTGAACGGACACGTTTTTTTGCCAGTATTTTTACAATGAGATTGTTAAAATATATACAATTGCTTTTTTTTATGATATAATCGCGAATGGCTTGATAGCACCAAGCGGTTTATTTTGTAAGGAGGTTAGAAAAATCTCATGGATCAGTCCAAAGAAAAATTCGCTCAACTGCAGGAGCTCATTGATTCACATCGGAATCAGCCCGGAGCTCTCATGCCGGTTTTACAGGGCGCACAGGGAATTTTTGGATGTGTATCAGAGGATGTGCAGAAATTCATCGCAGAAGGCCTCGGCGTTACGCTGAGTGAGGTCTATGGTGTGGCTACCTTCTATGCACAGTTCTCTCTGCATCCGAAGGGAGAATATCTGATCAGCGTCTGTCTTGGAACGGCCTGCTATGTCAAGGGCAGCCAGTCAGTCCTGGATAAGCTCTCTGAGGTTCTTGAAATCCCTGTCGGCGGAACAACACCGGATGGCCGCTTTACCCTTGAGGCAACCCGTTGTCTGGGCGCCTGCGGTCTTGCCCCCGTTATGATGATTAACGGTGAGGTATATGGCCGCCTGACTCCTGATGCGGTGCCTGGCATTATTGCAAAATACAAGGCTAAAGACTGAGGACAGGAAATGAAGGAGATTTCTTTACACTTACTGGACATTGTGCAGAACAGTGTCAAGGCAGGCGCAGCTCATGTGGATATCCGTTTTCATCTCGGGGCGGATGGGATTCTTGAGATGGGGGTAAAGGACGACGGATGCGGCATGTCACCGGATTTTCTGGCACGTGTCAGGAGTCCCTTTACCACGACGCGGACAACACGGAAGGTAGGCCTTGGAATTCCTCTGCTGATGCAGAATGCCATGCAGTCCGGCGGACGGGTGGACATTGAAAGCGAGGAAGGGGTAGGAACGGAGATTGTTGCCTACTTTGTGACCGGGTCTATTGACTGCCTGCCGTTGGGAGATCTGCCGTCGACCATGGCGTCCATTATCATGGGAAGCCCGGATAATCCCGAGTTTTCGCTCAGGTGCTCCTCTCCGGGCGGTGAGATGTCCTTTTCGACCGAAGAAATCCGGCCGCTGCTGGAGGGCGTTTCGCTGGCGGAACCCAGTGTGGTACAGTGGATCAGAGAATCTCTTGATGAAGAAATTCAACCGATTTTGGGAGGAATCATGAAATGAAATCATTAGCAGAACTTGAAGCGATTCGTAAGGCAACACTTTCCCGCATCAATCTGCGCAAAGAGGAAAAGGGCGAGACGACCCGCGTGGTCATCGGAATGGCAACCTGCGGCATCGCAGCCGGTGCCCGTCCTGTCATGCTGGCATTTATGGATGAGATTGAGAAGCGGAAGCTGAATCACGTGACGGTTTCCCAGACCGGCTGCATTGGCATGTGCCGTCTTGAGCCCATGGTGGATGTCATCCTGCCCGGCAAGGAAAAGGTTACCTACGTTCATGTGAAGCCGGAAATGGTTCCGCGTATTGTGGCGGAGCATGTGGTCAATGGCCGTCCGGTAGAGGAATATACCATCGGCGCAGCCGAGAAGAACTAACTGGAGGATGAAGTCATGGAAATATATCGCGCACATGTGCTGGTCTGCGGCGGTACCGGCTGTTCATCCTCTGGTTCCGCAACGCTGATTGAGCGTTTTAATGAGAAAATTGCTGAGAACGGTCTTGAGAAAGAAGTCAAGGTCATTCGTACCGGCTGCTTTGGACTGTGCGAGGCCGGCCCTGTTGTTATCGTCTATCCGGACGGCACCTTCTACAGCCGTGTCAAACCGGAAAATGTGGATGAGATTGTCACCGAGCACCTGCTCAAGGGCCGCAAGGTAGAGCATCTGGTCTACACCGATCATGCCACGCATGAGCAGGATGCGAACAAGGCACTTGAGGACATCACGTTCTACAAGCATCAGAAGCGCATCGCCCTGCGGAACTGCGGCGTCATCGATCCGGAAAACATCGATGAGTATCTGGCCATGGATGGCTATAAGGCCCTTGAGAAGGCCCTCACCAAGATGACCCGTGAGGAGGTCATTGATGAGATCCTCAAGTCCGGACTGCGCGGCCGCGGCGGCGGCGGATTCCCGACCGGCCTCAAGTGGAAATTCACCTACAACAGCGTATCGGATCAGAAGTATGTGGCCTGTAACGCGGACGAGGGCGACCCGGGCGCGTTCATGGACCGTTCCATCCTTGAGGGCGATCCGCATGCCATCATCGAGGCCATGGCTATTGCCGGCTATGCCATCGGTGCCAGCGAGGGCTATATCTATGTCCGTGCAGAGTACCCGATTGCCGTTAAGCGTCTGACGGTTGCCATTGAGCAGGCCCGTGATTACGGCCTCCTGGGCGACAACATCTTCGGCACGGATTTCAGCTTCAATCTGTTCATCCGTCTCGGCGCCGGCGCATTCGTCTGCGGCGAGGAAACCGCTCTGATGCACTCCATCGAGGGCAAGCGCGGTGAGCCGACGACCCGTCCGCCGTTCCCGGCTGTCAAGGGTCTGTTTGCAAAGCCGACCATGCTCAACAACGTTGAGACCTACGCGAACGTTGCCCAGATCATCCTCCACGGTGCGGACTGGTACAACTCCATGGGCACAGAGAAGTCCAAGGGTACCAAGGTCTTCGCTCTGGGCGGCAAGATCAACAACACCGGTCTGGTTGAGGTCCCCATGGGAACCACTCTCCGGACGATCATCTATGACATCGGCGGCGGCTGCCCGAACGGAAAGAAGTTCAAGGCTGTCCAGACCGGTGGTCCTTCCGGCGGCTGTCTGCCTGAATCCCTGCTGGATACGCCGGTTGACTATGACAACCTGATTGCGGCCGGCTCCATGATGGGCTCCGGCGGAATGATTGTCATGGACGAGGACAACTGTATGGTGGATATCGCCCGCTTCTATCTGGACTTCATCGTGGATGAGTCCTGCGGCAAGTGCACACCGTGCCGTGTCGGTACCAAGCGGATGCTTGAGATCCTCAACCGCATCGTCAACGGCAAGGGCAAGGAAGGCGATATTGAGAAGCTCGAAGAGCTCGCCAAGACCATTAAGTCGACCGCACTTTGCGGACTTGGCCAGACTGCGCCTAACCCGGTTCTCTCCACCCTCCACTTCTTCCGCGACGAGTACGAGGCCCACATCAAGGAAAAACGCTGCCCGGCGCATCACTGCAAGGCGCTCCTGCAGTATGTCATTACGGATAAGTGCCGCGGCTGTACAGCCTGCGCACGTGTCTGCCCGGCCCAGGCGATTTCCGGCGAGGTCAAGAAGCAGCATGTGATTGATCCCGATAAGTGCCTGAAGTGCGGTGCATGTATGGAGAAGTGCCGTTTCGGTGCCATCACCAAGATGTAAGCGGAGGATATGACAATGGAGAAAATGATTAGTCTTACAATTGATGGTGTACAGGTGCAGGTGCCTAATGGTACGACGGTACTTGAGGCGGCCAGACAAGCTGGCATCCATATTCCTACCCTGTGCTTCCTGAAGGGAATTAACGAGATCGGCGCCTGCCGTATGTGCGTTGTCGATTCCGGAGCCCGTGCCCTGCAGGCTGCCTGCGTTCTGCCGGCATCCGACGGCATGGTCGTCAAGACCAATACCCCGGCAATCAAGGAATACCGCAAGAATATCCTTGAACTGACCCTTTCCACCCATGAAAAGAAGTGCCTCTCCTGTATCCGCAGCCAGAACTGCGAACTGCAGAAGCTGTGCCTTGAACTGGGTGTTGAGGACGGCGATAAGTACGAGGGCGTCAAGAACAGCTATACCATCGACGACGTTTCCCCGTCCATCGTTCGTGACAACAACAAGTGCGTTCTGTGCCGCCGCTGCGTTGCGGTCTGCGCAAATGTGCAGAATGTCGGCGTCATCGGCCCGGTCAACCGCGGCTTCAAGACGGCCATCGAGTCTCCGTGGGGACTCAAGCTGGCTCAGATGAGCTGCATCAACTGCGGACAGTGCATTGTCAACTGCCCGGTCGGCGCGCTCTATGAGAAGGATGACACCCGCGAGGTGTGGGATCTCCTGGCAGATCCGGACAAGCACGTGGTAATCCAGCCCGCT
>Ga0256405_10013152_pt1 | contig 10017 bp, 8 predicted proteins | sample RumenRJG_02DNA_FD_189096 | JGI IMG/M metagenome (GOLD analysis project Ga0256405, IMG submission 189096) | Bovine rumen microbial communities from Lethbridge, Alberta, Canada - RJG_02 | ecosystem: Host-associated > Mammals > Digestive system > Stomach > Rumen | place: Canada: Alberta | collected... | reverse complement strand
GACGGTCGACGCGACGATCGCGGGCGAGTTCGGCCGCATCATGATGTGGGCCGACAAGTTCCGCCGCCTGAAGGTGCGCACCAACGCCGACACGCCGCGTGACGCGAAGAAGGCGCGCGAGCTCGGCGCGGAGGGCATTGGCCTGTGCCGCACGGAGCACATGTTCTTCTCGCAGAGCCGCATCCTGCCGTTCCGCCAGATGATCTGCGCCGACACGGTCGAGGAGCGCGAGATCGCGCTCGCGAAGATCCTGCCGTATCAGCAGGACGACTTCGAGCAGCTCTTCGAGGCGCTCGACGGCCAGCCCGTCACGATCCGCTTCCTCGATCCGCCGCTGCACGAGTTCGTGCCGCACACCGAGGACGAGATCGCGCTGCTCGCGAAGGAGACGCACAAGCCCATCAGCCGCATCAAGGAGATCATCGACTCGCTCCACGAGTTCAACCCGATGATGGGCCACCGCGGCTGCCGCCTGACGGTCACCTATCCGGAGATCGCGGTCATGCAGACGAAGGCGATCATCCGCGCGGCCATCAACGTCCAGCGCAAGCACAAGGGCTGGACGGTGAAGCCGGAGATCATGATCCCGCTCACGGGCGACATGAAGGAGTTCAAGTTCGTCAAGGACATCGTCGTGCGCGTCGCGAACGAGGAGATCCAGGCCGCCGCGATCAAGCTCAACTACGAGGTCGGCACGATGATCGAGATTCCGCGCGCCGCGCTGACGGCGGGCGAGATCGCGGAGGAGGCGGAGTTCTTCTGCTTCGGCACGAACGATCTCACGCAGATGACGTTCGGCTTCTCGCGCGACGACGCGGGCAAGTTCCTCGGCGCCTACTACGACCACAAGATCTACGAGAACGATCCGTTCGCGAAGCTCGACCAGAACGGCGTCGGCAAGCTCATGCAGATGGCGGTCGCGGACGGCAAGGCGACGCGCCCGAAGCTCCACTGCGGTATCTGCGGCGAGCACGGCGGCGATCCGTCGTCTGTCGAGTTCTGCCACAAGATCGGTCTCAACTACGTCAGCTGCTCGCCCTACCGCGTGCCGATCGCGCGTCTCGCGGCGGCCCAGGCGGCGCTGCGCAAGTAAGCAGAAGGACAAAAGGAGGTTGACATGATGATTGCGTTTGGAATGCCCGGACCCTGGGAGGTCGTTCTCATCGTCGTTCTCTTCGTGGTGCTCTTCGGCGCCAAGAAGATCCCCGACCTCGCCCGTTCGCTCGGCAAGGCGAAGGGCGAGTTCCAGAAGGGACTCAAGGAAGGCGCGCAGGACGAGTCCGGAAAGAAGGACGCACCGCAGGCGTGACCGACCTGATTCGAGAGCGGCTCAAGACCGTTCCGAACCGCCCCGGCTGTTATCTCATGCGAGATCGCCGGGGCGTCATCATCTACGTCGGCAAGGCGAAGAACCTGCGTCGGCGCGTGTCGAGCTACTTCCGCGCGGGCGCGAAGCACGCGCCGAAGGTGCGCTCGATGGTCGAGACGGTCTACGACTTCGAGTTCATGACCGTGCGCAACGAGGCGGAGTCGCTTCTGACGGAAGCGTCGCTCATCAAGAAGTACAAGCCGCACTTCAACATCCTCATGCGCGACGACAAGCGCTACCTCGCGCTCCGGGCCGATCCCGAGGCCGACTGGCCGCGCTTCACCTGCGTGCGCATCGTGCGCGGCGACGGCGCGCGCTACTTCGGGCCGTTCCCGTCCGCGCCCGTCGTGCGCGCGGCGAAGGATTTCGTCGAGAAGCGCTACGGCATCCGCGAGTGCGACGCGCTCGCGCCCGACGCGGAGACGCATCGCCACTGCCTGGCCGACGTGATCCGCACGTGCGCCGCGCCGTGCCTCGGCAAGGTGACGCGCGACGCGTACCGCGCGCGGTTCGAGGAGGCGTGCGCGTTCCTGGAAGGGCGGCGGCCGGAGGTGTTCGGCGAGGTCGAGGAGAAGATGCGCGCGGCGGCGGCGAAGGGCGACTTCGAGTCGGCGGCGCGGCTCCGGGACACGCTCTTCGCGCTCAGGGAGATGACGAAGGCGCATTTCGTGCGCCGCTCGCCGGAGCTCGCGAAGGAGAACGCGCTGAAGGGCATACAGGAGCTTGCGAACGCGATCGGCCTCGCCGCGCCGCCGCACATCATCGAGTGCGTGGACATCTCGAACCTCTTCGGCACGCACAACGTCGCCTCGCTCGTCGTCGCGCGCGACGGGCTGCCGGACGGGCGCTGGTACCGTCACTTCAAGATCAAGTCGTTCGTCGGCGCGGACGATCCGCGCGCGATGGCCGAGGTCGTGCGGCGCCGCTACGGGCCCGAATCGACGCTCCTGAAGACGTCGCCGCGCGCCGACCTCTACATCTGCGACGGCGGCATCACGCAGCTGCGGGCCGCGCGCGCGCTGTTCGCGGAGCTGGGCGTCGGCGACATCCCGACCGTCGGCCTTGCCAAGCAGCAGGAGCTGATCGTGCTCGACGACGGCCGGCCCGACGTGTGGCTGCCGCGCGACTCGCAGGCGCTGATGGTCATCACGCGCCTCCGGGACGAGGCGCACCGCTTCGCGATCACGTACCACCGCAAGCTGCGCGAGCGGACGATCCGCGAATCGGCGCTCGACGCGGTGCCGGGGATCGGCGAGGCGAAGAAGGTGAAGCTGCTGAAGACGTTCCGCTCCATCTACGGCATCGCGCGCGCGGAGGTCGCGGCCATCGCGGCGGCGGCGGGCGTGAACGCGGCGCTGGCGGCCGAGGTCAAGAAGGCGGCCGCGCGCGCCGCCGGCGAAAAGCGCTAGCGCACCGGGGGCCTTGCATTCGCGTGGCGGATATGATATACTACGTCCAATTTTGAGATCGGGGTCAAAGTCGGTCTCGCGGCGCGGGCAAGGGTGCCCGGGCCGAAGTTGCGGACAAAACCTGAAAAACGGCACAAATCCGCGAGATAGAAAGAAGAACAGAAAGATGCAGAAGAGCTACCGTGCTCCGAACCCCGGCGACAATCGCGCGTGGTTCCTCATCGACGCGAAGGATCAGCCGCTCGGCCGCCTCGCCGTCACCGTCGCCAACAAACTCCGTGCGAAGGATCTCCCGACCTTCGATCCGTCCGTCGACGCGGGCGCGTTCGTGATCGTCACGAACGCCGCGCTCGTCAAGCTCACGGGCAAGAAGGAAGAGCAGAAGGAATACCAGCGCTACTCCGGCTACCGGAACGGCCTGAAGCGGTTCAGCGCCGCGACGATGCGCGCGCAGCATCCCGACCGCATGATCAAGGAAGCCGTCTGGGGCATGCTCCCGAAGAACAACATCGCGCGCAAGATGATGACGCGCCTGAAAGTCTTCGCGGGCGCCGAACACACCCACGCCGCGCAGAAGCCGGTCGAAATCAAGCTCTAAGGAAAAGGAGATTCAGGACAATGGCTACGAACAAGGCAATTTCCGCCGGTACCGGCCGTCGCAAAACCGCGACCGCGCGCGTCAATCTCGTTCCCGGCACCGGCAAGTGGCTGGTCAACAAGGTGACGCTCGAAGAGTACCTCCCGAGCGAGGCGCTCCGCGACTACCTCAAGCAGCCCGTCGCGATCTCGGGCTATGACCTCAGCAAGGTCGACGTCGTCGTCTACGCGAAGGGCGGCGGCATCGCCGGCCAGGCGGGCGCGATCCGCCACGGCCTCGCCCGCGCGATCGTCGCGGCGGACGAGACGACCCGTGCGGCGCTCAAGAAGGCCGGCTGCATGACACGCGACAGCCGCATGAAGGAGCGCAAGAAACCCGGTCAGCCCGGCGCGCGCAAGCGCTTCCAGTTCTCGAAGCGTTAATCGCCCGAGACTCCCGAAAGTGCCTTGTGTCCGTCGATTGCGGGCGCAAGGCACTTTGGCATTGGAACAAGGATACAGATCAACATGGCATTTGGATTTCTCAAGAAGATGGTGGCCGCACTCTCCGGCAAGAAGGCGCCGGAGCAGCCGCGGCAGGGAAACGAAGGCGGCAGGCGCCGGCGCGGGAAGCGCGGCGGAAAGGGCCGCAACGGCGGTTCGAACGGCGGACAGCAGCCGAACGGTCAGCCGAAGGACGGGCAGCAGCCGAACCAGCAGAAGAAGCAGAAGAACGGCGGACAGCAGCAGCCGAAGGGCGGCAACAACGGTCAGTCGCCGAAGGGCAATGGCCAGCCGCAGCAGCCGAAAGGCGGCAACGGTCAGCAGAAGCCGCGCGGCGAGCGCGGTGACGGCGGGCGCAAGAACGGCCGTCGCGGCGGCGGGCGCAAGGGCCGCGTCCCCGGCTCCAACACGGCGGCGGACCAGATGCGTCCGGGCGGCGAGATTTCGCACGCGGAGCTTTCGCGCCGGCGCTGGCTGCATTCGCAGTGGGATCCCGCCTCGTTCACGGTCGAGCCCATGGAAGGCAAGAAGCGGTTTCACGATTTCGATCTCCCGAGCGAGGTGATGCACGGCATCGCCGATCTCGGCTTCAAGTACTGCACCGAGATCCAGGCGCTGTCGCTCGAACAGGCGCTGGCGGGCAAGAACATCGCGGGCAAGGCCCAGACGGGCAGCGGCAAGACGGCCGCGTTCCTCGTGGCGATCCTGACGCGCTACCTGCGCACGCCCGAGAACCGCGCCAAGGTCGGCGGCGCGCCGCGCGCGCTCGTCATCGCGCCGACGCGCGAACTCGTCATCCAGATCTGCAAGGACGCCGACGCGATCGGCCGCTACACGGGGCTCCGGTCGCTCGCCATCTACGGCGGCATGGACTACGACCGTCAGCGCGAGGAAGTGCTGCGCGAGCCGGTGGACCTGATGGTCGCGACGCCGGGCCGCCTCCTGGACTTCACGAAGGGCCGCGTCGTGGACCTGAGCCACGTCGATACGCTCGTCATCGACGAGGCGGACCGGATGCTCGACATGGGCTTCATCCCCGACGTCAGCCGCATCATGCAGCGCCTGCCGCCGAAGGACAAGCGCACGACGATGCTCTATTCGGCGACGCTCAACGATTCGGTGATGAAGCTCGCGCTCAACTGGATGGAGGAGCCGTACAAGGCGGAGGTTGAGAGCGAGACGAACGCGACCGACACCGTCCGCCAGGTCGTCTACGTCATCCGCAGCGAGGACAAGTTCAAGGTGCTCTTCAACCACATCGCGCTCCACCCGGAGGCGCGCGCCATCGTCTTCTGCAACCGCAAGAACACGACGAGCGACGTCTACGAGTCGCTGAAGGTGCGCGGCGTCTCGGTGGAGATGCTCTCGGGCGACATCGCGCAGTCGAAGCGCCTCCAGGTGCTCGATTCGCTGCGCGACGGCGAGGTGAAGATCGTGGTCGCGACCGACGTCGCGGGCCGCGGCATCGACATCAAGGGCCTTGAGTACGTCATCAACTTCGACTTCCCCTACGAGGCCGAGGATTACGTCCACCGCATCGGCCGCACGGGCCGCGCGGGCTCGACGGGCATCGCGATCAGCTTCGCCGACCAGGACGAGTCGTTCGCGATTCCCGAGATCGAAGAGTACATCAAGGAGCCCTTGAAGTGCACGGTGATCGGCGACGACGATCCGCTTCTGAAGCCCATCCCGCCGCGCCACACGAAGCTCGGCGAGGTCGACGCGGACGCGAAGGCGGCGGTCGACGCGCGCGAGGCGGTGACCGAGGAGGAGATTTCGGCGGCCGCGGCGATGACCGGCGGCACGGGCCTCGCGAACGCCAATGCGGCGGACGCGAAGGGCAAGGCGGCGGTCATCCGTGAGGATGCGCCCGACCGGGAGCTCCCGAAGTTCGAGCATGCGCTCGAGCCGAAGAAGGAAGAGCCGGACGAAACGAACGTCTACGCCCAGCCGGTCGAGCAGAAGGCTCGTCTGGAAGAGTGGAAGATGTAAGCCTTAGCTGCCGGTCCGGCGCTGCCGCATGAAAAACTGCTGGATCGGCACGAGCACCGACGGAATGAATCCGCGGTGCTCGGGGCCCTGCGGCATGGCCTTGGTGAGCCACCGCAACACGGGTTCACGCGCACTTTCGCGTTCGTAGCTGTACAGGTGGCCGTTGTGCGCGACCGAGATCGTGCCGCGCTCCTCCGAGACGACGACCACGAGCGCATCCGTTTCCTCCGACAGTCCCACCGCCGCGCGATGGCGCATGCCGCTCGCGATCAGCTCCGGGTTGTTCGAGACGGGGAAGATGCAGTGCGCCGACGAGAGGAAGCCGTCGCGGAGGACCACGCCGCCGTCATGGAGCGGCAGCGGCGGCGTGAAGATCGACCGCACGAGCTCGCGCGTGAAGAGTGCGTCCGTCGCCACGCCCGTATCCTCGTAGCTTCTGAGCGAAATGCCGCGCTCGAGCGCGATGAGCGCGCCCATCCGGTCCTTGGCGAGGTCGAGGAGCGTGTCGATGACGATCTCCGGCGTCGCCGCGCCGTCGGCATGGCGGTTCGTCTTCGGCACGAAGCCGAACGCGCCGAACGCCATCAGCGCGCGGCGGATTTCCGGCTGGAAGATGACGACCGTCGAGACGGCGAGGTAAAGGAGGAGGAACTGGACGATCCGCGTGAGGACGTCGAAGTGGAAGAGGTAGGCGAAGGCGAACATCGCCGCCGCGAGCATCCCGACGCCCGCGAGCGCCTGGCCGAAACGCGAGCCGCGCGCCCGCTTCAGGATCGCGTAGATGGTCAGGTAGAGAATCGCGATCTGGACGATGGCCGAGGCCGATGTCATTCAGCCGCCTCCGTTTCCTGCGGGGTGGCGTCGTCTTCCTTCAGCAGATCCTCGACATCCTTGCCGTCCATCGTCTCCTTCTCAAGGAGCGCATGGGCCAGTTTGGACAGCTTGTCCTTGTTGTCGTTCAGGAGCTTTTCCGCCTCGGCGTAGGCGCGGGCGATCAGCTGCGAGACTTCCGCGTCGATCGCGCGCGACGTCTCTTCGCTGAACGCGGGCGGCAGTTCCGCCGCGGAAAACGAATTGGGCTCGCGGAACGCCTGGAAGCCGAACGTCTCGCTCATGCCGTAGGTGCAGACCATCTGGCGCGCGATCTCCGTCGCCTGGCGGATGTCCTGCGCCGCGCCGGTCGACAGCTCCCCCGTGAACATCTTCTCGGCGATCCGTCCGCCGCAGAGGATGACGAGCTCCGAGAGGAAATACGACTGCGTGTGGTTGAGGACGTCGTGCTCCGGCAGCGCCATCGTCGCGCCGAGCGCGCGGCCGCGCGGGATGATCGTCACTTTGTGGAGCGGATCAGCGTTCTTGACGAGGAGCTGCAGGAGCGCGTGGCCCGACTCGTGCCAGGCCGTGATCTCGCGGTCGCGGCGGGAGTAGCCGGCCGACTTGCGCTCGCGCCCCCAGAGCACCTTGTCGCGCGCCTCCTCCAAGGTCTCCATGTCGACGCCGTCGAGCTTCTTGCGCGTCGCGAGGAGCGCCGCCTCGTTGAGGAGATTCGCGAGATCCGCGCCCGAGAAGCCCGGCGTGCCGCGTGCGATGCGCGAGAGGTCGGCGTCCGGCGCGAACTTGATCCGCCTGCCGTGCAGATTGAGGATCTCGGTGCGGCCCTTGAGCGTCGGCAGCTCCACGTTCACCTGGCGGTCGAAGCGGCCGGGCCGCAGGAGCGCCGAATCGAGCGTGTCGGGCCGGTTCGTCGCCGCGATGACGATCACGCCCTCGTTCGGCTCGAAGCCGTCCATCTCCACGAGCATCGTGTTGAGCGTCTGCTCGTAGGCGTGGCTGCCGCCGAGCGCGCCCGCGCCCGTGCGCTTCTGGCCGATGGAGTCGATCTCGTCGATGAAGACGATGCACGGCGCGCGCTTCTTCGCCTCGGCGAACATGTCGCGCATGCGGCTCGCGCCCACGCCGACGAACATCTCCTCGAAGTCGCTGCCGGAGATCGCGAAGAAGGGGACCTGCGCCTCGCCCGCGATGGCCTTGGCGAGGAGCGTCTTGCCCGTGCCGGGCGGCCCGACGAGGAGCACGCCCTTGGGAATGCGGCCGCCGAGCTTGCGGAAGTCGTCTGGCTTCTTCAGGAACTCGACGATCTCCTGCACCTCCTCGCGCGCCTCGTCGATGCCCGCGACGTCCGCGAAGGTGACTTTCTTCTTGTCCTCCTTGCCGTTCAGGACCTTGGCGCGCGACTTGCCGAAGCCGAAGGGGCCGCCGTCGCCGCCCATCCGGCGCGCGAAGAGCCAGTAGAACGCGCCGATCATCAGGAGGAAGAAAAGGAGCTGCACCATGAAGGGCGAGAGCGCCGCGCGCTTCTCGACGACCTTCACGGGGATGCCGCGCGCATGCAGCGTGGCCATCAGCTCCTCGTTCTCGCCGGGGACGAGCGGCACGATGAACTCGGCCGTCGCCTCCTTGCCGTCCGCCGTCTTCTCGCCGGTCGTCAGCTCGCCGACGAGCCGCGTCGAGCCTTCCTCGCGGTCGATGACGCGCAGGACCGGCTGCACGACGCGCCCCTCGGCGAGCGCGGCGTCGAACTCCAGGCGCGTCAGTTCCCGAACGCGCGACGGCAGGGGCGCGGCGCGGTTCAACGCAACGAACGCGCACGCCACCAGCGCGATGACGAGCCACGATCTCAGGTTGGGTCTGGTGCGTTTCCTTGCCACTTAGTTCTTCGGCCAGAATTCGTCTGTCATCTTCGACGGGATGCCGACTTCGCCGCGGTCGAAGCATTCCGCGAGAATCTTCCAGCCAAGGTCGAGCGCGTCGATGAGGTCGATGTTGACCGACAGGTCCATCATCTCCTTCTCGAAGAGCGCGCCGTACTTCAGCAGCTTCTGATCCCAGTCGCTCATCCGGAAGCCCATCGACTGCTTCTCGATCGTCTCCTTGTACTGCGCGTAGAGCTTGATCATCGCGTCCATGATGGTGCGGTGGTCCTTGCGCGTCTTGTTGTCGGGATCGTTCGGGTTGCCCTTGTTGACCTGCTGCTTGAGGCGCGAGAGCGAGCCGAACGGCTCGATGCGCCCGTTGCGCAGGTAGAACTGGCCCTCGGTGATGTAGCCGGTGTTGTCGGGGACGGGGTGCGTGACGTCGTCGCCCGGCATCGTCGTCACCGCCAGAATCGTGATCGAGCCCGCGCCGTCGAAGTCGACCGCCTTTTCATAGCGCGAAGCGAGCTGCGAGTAGAGGTCGCCGGGATAGCCGCGGTTCGACGGAATCTGCTCCATCGTGATGGCGATCTCCTTCATCGCGTCGGCGAAGCTCGTCATGTCCGTCAGGAGCACGAGCACGTCCTTGCCCTCCAGCGCGAACTTCTCCGCGACCGCGAGCGAGACGTCCGGCACGAGCATGCACTCCACCGTCGGGTCCGCCGCCGTGTGGACGAACATGACCGTCTTGGCGAGCGCGCCCGACTTGTCGAGCGTCGAGCGGAACTTCAGGTATTCGTCGTACTTGAGGCCCATGCCGCCGATGATGATCACGTCCGAGTCGGCCTGGAGCGCGATGCGCGCGAGGAGCTCGTTGTACGGCTCGCCCGCCCGCGCGAAGATCGGCAGCTTCTGGCTGACGACGAGCGAGTTGAAGAGGTCGATCATCGGGATGTTCGTCTTCACCATCCGGTGCGGCATGATGCGCCGGGCCGGGTTCACCGACGGCTGGCCGATCGGCGAGGGGTTCTCGGTGATGGCCGGGCCCCCGTCGCGCGGCACGCCCGCGCCCGTGAACGCGCGCCCGAGCAGATCCTTCGAGAAGGGGATCTTCATCGTCTCGCCGAGGAAGCGGACCTTCGCCGCCGTGTCGACGCCGCGCGCGCCCGCGAAGATCTGGAGCGTCACGTTCGGGCCGTCGAGCTTGATGACCTGCGCGAGCGACGTGCCGGCGCGGCTTTCGACTTCCGCGACCTCGCCGTACTTGACGCCTTCGGCGCGTAGGGTGGCGATCGAACCCGACAGGGCGTCGATCTTGTGGTAGACTTTATTGTTAAACATGGGCGGTCTCCTCGATCTTCTTCACGAGCGTTGTCTGGATGGCGTTGAACTCGTCGGACCGGAACTTCTTGTCGTTCCAGTCGATGAACGTCTGCTGCAGGTCCATGAAGAACTTGCGCATCGCGGGCTTTTC
>Ga0256405_10013151_pt1 | contig 10017 bp, 8 predicted proteins | sample RumenRJG_02DNA_FD_189096 | JGI IMG/M metagenome (GOLD analysis project Ga0256405, IMG submission 189096) | Bovine rumen microbial communities from Lethbridge, Alberta, Canada - RJG_02 | ecosystem: Host-associated > Mammals > Digestive system > Stomach > Rumen | place: Canada: Alberta | collected... | reverse complement strand
ACCGTGGACCGCAAGCGCCAGATCCAGCTGGCCAATCTGACGGTGCAGCAGGGCTGGTCCGTGCGGCAGCTGGAGCGCATCTGCGCCCAGCCCGTCAAGCCCGACGCGCCCAAGCCCCGCGTGCCCCGCGACGCCCAGATCAGCGAGCTGGAGGGCATGGCGCGGGAGCTGTTCGGCACCCGGGTGAAGCTGGACGGCACCACCGACAGCGGCAGGATCACCCTCTATTACTACAACGGCGACGACCTCCAGCGCATCTGGGACGTGCTGGAGCTGGCGAAAGAGGGCCATTGACATGTATTCGGAGAAGGACTACGCCGACATCGCCCGCCGCGTGCGCAGGAACTACCTCCTGTGGACGCCGGTGCTGGTCGGCCTGCTGGCGCTGATGATCGTCGGCCTTGCCGTCCGGGTGAAGTGGCTGGCCGTCTCGGCGGCAGGCCTGCTGGGCGCGGCGGCGGTGTTCGCCTTCACGTTCTGCCAGCTGCCCTGCCTGCGCTATCGGAACTTCCTCCAGGACCTTCGGGAGGGCCTGAACCGGGAGATGACCGGGGAGATCGTCTCCATCGCCCAGAAGCCCGAGCTCCAGGACGGCGCGCGCGTGCTGCCCGTCATCCTCAAAATACCCGACGGCGACGAGCGCATCGTCTACCTCAACGCCTCCAAGCGCCAAGCCTTCCCCGAACCCGGCGCAAGCGTGCGGCTGAAGCTGTGCGGAAGACACATATTGAATGTGGAGTTATCTGACGGGAAAAACCAGGAATTAGAAATTTGAAATTAGGAATGAGGAATTAGGAATTAGGAATGAATAGCGGCTGCCGCGCACACTGTAGGGGCGGTCAATAGCCGCCCGCCAAATACCTAAACAATGCGTAATGCCCGGCGGGCGGCGCATCGCCGCCCCTACGCAGCCGAGCCGTTCATAATTCCTAATTCCCAATTCCCAATTCCCAATTCCTAATTCTCCCCCGCCAAATTCCGGATTGACTGGCAGCCTGAACTGTCACTTGGTTACTCAAACAATAGCTCTCCACTCCAAAAACGAGGTACAACACATGAGCGTACTGGTATGCGTAACGGGCCAGAAGAACTGCGAGCGGCTGATCGTGGCCGGGGCGCGGATCGCCCGTGAGGAAGGTCTGCCGCTGAACGTGCTGCACGTGGTGCAGGGCGGCGGCAGCGTGCTGGGGTTTGTGAACGAGCCGGAGGCGCTGGAATACCTGCTGAAGGTGTCGGTGGAGCACGGCGCGTCGATGTATGTGCGCCGGTCCGACGACGTGATCGCCTCCATCGAATACGCCGCCAAGAACGAGCACTGCCGGGTGCTGGTGGCGGGCCGCGCCGCGAATTACAGCGGCCACGACCTGCTGGACGAGCTGCAGAAGCGACTGCCCGGCGTGCGCTTTGAGATCATGCGGGCATGAGGCGCATGCTGATCCGGCTGCTGATCGTCTGCGTGGTGCTGGGGGCCCTGGTGGGGGGCTCTGTGCTGACCGCCGTGTGCCTGTGCGCGGGGCGGGACTTTCACGCGGAAAAATCGGACTGCATACTGGTGCTGGGCGCGCACGTCTGGATGGACGGGCGCATGAGCAACGCGCTGACCTACCGCTGCGAGGCGGCGCTCGCGGCCTGGCGGGCGGGCGTCGCCCCGGTGCTGATCGTCTGCGGCGGGCAGGGCAAAAACGAGCCGGAGCCCGAGGCCGACGCCATGCGCCGCTGGATGCTTGCGCAGGGCGTACCAGAGGCGGCCGTCATCGCCGAGAACACCTCCCGCAACACCCGGGAGAACCTCATCAACGCCCGGACCATCATGCAGGCGCGCGGATGGACCACCGCCGCCGTCTGCACCAGCGACTACCACCTCACCCGCGCCCTCTGGCAGGCCCGCGACGAGGGCATTCCCGCTACCGGCATCCCCGCCCCCTCCACCAAGGACGTGAAGAGCTTCGTCCGGGGCAGACTGCGGGAGACTTGCAGCTGGATACTGTATTTTCTCAGGAGAATATGACTGGACACGTGACGTGCTCCTGAACAGTTTCAAAAACTGAATAATTTTTCCCAAAATTGCCGACGATAGGAACATATTCCACACCGATTGGAGGAATGGTTCTGAATCGTCGGCTTTTTGTTTTGGCAATACTTATTCTGGCGCTGTGCGCAGGGGCGGCGGCGGAGACGCCGGACTACGTGCGGCTGCACGTGGTGGCGGCGGACGACTCAGCGGCGGCGCAGGCGCTGAAACTGCGGGTGCGGGACGCGGTGCTCGCGGAGGCGCGGGCGCTGCTCGACGGCGCGGACAGCGCGGACGCGGCCTGGGAGACGGTGAACGCGGCGCTGCCCTCCCTCGCCACGGCGGCGGAGGACGGGGCGCGGGCCGGGGGCTATATGGGTCCGGTGCGCTGCATGACGGGGGTGTTCGACTTCCCGGAGCGCCAATACGGCGGCGTCACGGTGCCCGCGGGGAGGTATCGCGCCCTGCGGGTGGTGATCGGAGCCGGGGAGGGCCACAACTGGTGGTGCGTGCTGTACCCGTCCCTGTGCGACCCGGCGGCCCTGGAGGACGCGCCCTGCTATTCCATCCTCTGGGAGTGGCTCAGGGGACTGTTCGGGGGTGAGGCTTCGTGAAGCGCGGGGTGATGCTCGGTCTGGCCGTGCTGCTGACGCTGGCGCTGACGGCGCGGGCGGCGGCGGTGCTGGAGGTGGGCTCCAGCGGCGCGGCGGTGACGAAGGTGCAGCAGAAGCTGATCCAGTGGGGCTACCTGTCCGGGACCGCGGATGGCAAATACGGCGAAAAGACCCGCGCGGCGGTCGTGGCGTTCCAGCGCAAAAACGGCCTGACCGCCGACGGCCGGGTGGGCCCCGCCACGGCGAAGGCCATGGGGGTGACGCTGTCGGGCGGCTCAACGGCGGCCTCGGCGGGCGTGATCTCCGCGGACCACCGGCTGCTGTCCAGGCTGGTCTACGCCGAAGCCCGGGGCGAGAGCTACAAGGGCCAGGTGGCGGTGGCGGCGGTGGTGCTGAACCGGGTGTCCAGCGCCTCCTTCCCCAACACCATCTCCGGCGTGATCTACCAGTCCGGGGCGTTCTCCTGCGTCTCCAACGGCTCCATCAACAACACCCCCGACGCCACGGCCATTCGCGCCGCCCGGGACGCCCTCAACGGCTGGGACCCCACCGGCGGCTGTCTCTACTACTACAACCCAAAGGCCACCAGCGACCAGTGGATACGCACCCGCACCGTCAAGACCGTGATCGGGAACCACAGGTTCGCGGTGTGAACGTTGTTCAGTCATGCCTCGATAAACGGGGATTTGACGGGGAGAATTAGGAATGAGGAATTAGGAATTAGGAATGAATAGCAGCTGCCGCGCGTTGTAGGGGCGGCCACAATGGTCGCCCGCCATATACCGAAACAATACGTACTGCCTGGCGGGTGGCGCATCGCCGCCCCTACGCAGCCAAGCCATTTATAATTCCTAATTCCTCATTCCTAATTCCTCATTTTTCATTCGTCAAATCCCAATTTATCGCCTTGGCTGAATGGTAACCGCTATCCCACGCTTTCATGAAATAATACTGTCTTTACATATAGCTTTTTCTTTAGATATATGATATAATAATATAAGGAGATTAGACGATGCGGGAGGTGGTCGCTGTGCGGCGGCTTTTGGCGCTGTTGGCGGCGCTTTTCATAGGGTGCTCCTTCCCCGCGCTGGCGGAGGCTGTGGAGTATGTGGAGAACGAATGGAACTACGTGGACGGCTCCATGGACGTGTCCGGGGGTATCCCGGAGAACGCCCAGGGCACGCTGGCGTCCATTCGGGACGCGGGCGTGCTGCGGGTGGCGACCAATGCGGACTACCCGCCCCAGGAGTTCATCGACCCCGCCCAAACCGGCCAGGCGCAGTACATCGGCTCGGACATGGAGCTGGCCCGCGCCATCGCCGAGCGCATGGGTGTGACGCTGGAGATCGTCCACATGGATTTCAGCCAGGTGCTGGACGCGGTGGCCGAGGGCGACTGCGACCTGGCCATCTCCGGGCTGGCCTTCACCCCGGAGCGCTCCGAGCGGGTAGAGCTGTCCAAGGGCTATCACTTCACCGACGCCGGGGACATGTGCGGCTTCGTGGTCCGCGCCGACGAGGTCGGCGACTACCCCGATCTGGCCAGCCTGGCGGGCAAGGACATCGCCGCCCAGGGCAGCTCCCTCCAGGAGACCATCGTCGCCCAGAACGTGAACAACTATCATGAGTTTCGGCGGCTGGGCTCCATCCAGGCCGTGTACGCGGCGGTGGCCGAGGGCAAATCCGACCTGGGCGCGGTGGACCTGGAGACCGTCCAGTCCTACATCGAATCCAATCCCGACTGTGGGCTGGTGCTGCTCGACGGCCTGCGCTTTTCTCTGGAGCCCCAGTTCGAGGGCGACCGCATCGCCGCCAAGAAGGGCGAGCTCCAGCTGATGTACTTCGTCAACGGCGTCATCGACCAGCTGCTGGCCACCAACCAGTACCGCCAGTGGTACGACCAATACGACGCCATCGCAAGGGAAATGGGGTATTGATGCGAATTGGAAATTGGGAATGGGGAATGGGGAATGGGGAATGGGGAATGAAGGTTGAAATCCTTCGGATTTCTTTGATAAAAAAGGCTGCGTTCCATCGCAATTACGTCGATTGTCGGGTTGAATCAAAACAAATCCCGAAGGGATTTGGACCGCCATTCCCCATTCCCCATTCCCCATTCCCCATTCTCCATTCTCCATTCCCATTTGATCCCTTCATCACGATTCCTGCCTACCGCGTTTTACCCAAACCAGGGGGTGTATAGAGCTTGAAGCGCTGGAAGTCCTATCAGGTGGTTCTGTTCGTGCTGTTCTGCGTGATTCTGAACGTCTGGGGATTGATGCAGGCCGAGCGGTGGCGTCTGCCGCTGTGGCTGGATTCCTTCGGCACGGTGCTGTGCGCCTATGTGGGCGGGCCCGTATGCGGGTCACTCGTGGGCGTGACCAGCAACGTCATCCACGGCATGAAGGACCACATCTCCTACGCCTACGCGCTGACCAGCATCGCCATGGGCGTCATCGTGGGCGTAGGCGCGCGGAAGCGGATGCTGAACACCGTGTTCGGCACCATGTCCATGGCCTCGATGGTGGCGCTGGCGGCGGTGGTCATCTCCGTGCCGCTGAACGTGCTGCTCAACGGCGGGTATACCGGCAACGTGTGGGGCGACGGCGTCATCGGCTTTCTGCGCGAGCGCCACGTGCTCCCCATACTGACCTACACCCTGGGGCAGTTCTACATCGACTTTCTGGACAAGGTGCTGACGCTGGTCGCGCTGCACCTGGCGGTGAAGGCCTGGCGCGCCCTGCGCAACAGGAGACACTCCCCCATGGAAAAGACCGTGCTGGCGCTGGCGCTTCTGTGCCTGCTGGTGCCCGCGAACCCGGCCCGGGGCGAGGCGGACGCCGAGCCGGTGGCCTACAACGACTACGTGCAGACCGTCTACTCCTCCGGGAACGGCCTGGACTGCGGCGAGGCCAACGACATCGCCCAGACCAGCGACGGCATCCTGTGGGTGGGCACCTACAACGGCCTCTACCGCTACAACGGCAGCGAATTCCGCCGTCAGGCGCTCAGCCGGGTAAAGAACGTCAACTGCCTGTACGTGGACGACGAGGGCCGCCTGTGGGTGGGCACCAACGACAACGGCCTGTCCATCCTCATCGACGAGGAGCCGGCCAATGTCATCGACCAGAGCTCCGGCCTGCCCACCAATTCGGTGCGCTCCATCAGCGAATCCACCGACGACTACTATTATATCGGCACCTCCGGCAGCATGGAGGTGCTGACGCTCAACGGCGGGCTCAAGAAGGTCTCCACCCTGTGGGAGATCAGCCACTGCGAAAAGAGCGCCACGGACCAGAGCGGCCACGCGGCGGCGGTGTCCGCGGACGGGCGGCTGTTCCTGCTCAAGCAGGGCCGCATCCAGAGCTCTCTGCGCCGCCCCAGCGAGAGCGAGATCTACAAGAGCTGCGCCTTCGCCCCCGACGGGCGTCTGCTGGCCGCCACCTCCTTGAATCACATCGACACCTTCGACATCTCCGGCGGCGGCTTCGAGAAGGTGGGCGAGCGCAGCTGCGAGAGCCTGACCAGCATCAACGACCTGTACTTCATGCCCGGTGGGGAGATGTTCATCGCCGCGGACAACGGCGTGGGCTACATCGACATCTACAACCGCTACAACCTCATCAACACCAACGACTTCAACAATTCCATCGACAACATGCTGGTGGACTACCAGGACAACCTGTGGTTCACCTCCTCCCGCAAGGGCCTGTTGCGCATGGCCCCCTCCTCCTTCAGGGACGTGTACACCGCCACGGGCCTGAGCAGCCGGGTGGCCAACGCCGTGACCCAGTGGCGCGGGAACTACTACTTTGCCACCGACAAGGGCCTGGACGTGGTCAACGGGACCTGCCGCTACCCCATCTACAACATGCTCACGGAGAAGTTCCGGGGCGTGCGCATCCGCTGCCTGCTGACGGACTCCCGGCAGAGCCTGTGGATCTGCACCTACGGCCAGGGTGTGACGGAGATGACGCTGGACGGCACCGAGCACGTCTACAGCGACGAAAACGGCGCCTTTGGCCCCCGCGCCCGGGTGGTGACGGAGCTGTCCGACGGCACCGTCGTGATCGGCGGCAACCTGGGCATCAGCTACATACGCGACCATCAGGTGGTCAAGACCCTGCGGGCCGCCGACGGGCTGGCCAACGACACCATCCTCTCGCTGATGGAGCTGGCCGACGGCCGCCTGCTGGCGGGCACCGACGGCGGCGGGCTGGTCGTGCTGCGGGACGGCGAGATCGACTGCACCATCCCCCCGGCCGAGGGTCAGCTCAGCTCCGGCGTCGTGCTGCGCACCGTGCGCGACCCCAAGTCCGACGGCGCGTTCATCGTCACCAGCAACGGCCTGTGCTACATGGAGCCGGACCTCAGCGTGCGGACGCTGGAGAACTTCCCCTACTTCAACAACTACGCCATCTGGGCCAGGGACGCGGACACCCTGTTCGTGATGGGCAGCGCGGGCATCTTCGTGGTGAGCCGGGACGACGTTTACAACGACGTGCCCGACATGCGCTACGACCTGCTCGACGCCCGCCGGGGCCTGAACAGCGCCCTCACCGCCAACGCCTTCAGCTTCTACGACGGCGAAGGCCGGCTCTTCCTGCCCTGCGACCGGGGCGTGTTCATCATCGACACAGAAAACTACGCCTCGGTGATCAACCGCTACCGCATGTCCGTGCCCACCGTGCGGCTGGACAACGAGACCGTCCGCGTGGACCGCGGCGCGCCCATCGAGGTGGCCCGCGACGTCAGCCGCATCGAGCTGCATCCCGAGATATTGAACTACACCATCCAGGAGCCCAACGTGGGCTACATGCTGGAGGGCTTCGACACCGACTGGACCATCATCCCCCAGTCCAACCTGGGCGTCATCGTCTACACCAACCTGCCCGCCGGGGACTACCTGCTCCGGCTGGCGGTGTTCGACAACAACAAGACCGACATCCTGGAGGAGCGGGACTTCACCCTCGTCAAGCAGCGGGCCATCTACGACAGCCGGGGCTTCATCGCCTATCTGCTGCTGGTGCCGATGATCGCGGTGGCGTGGTTTACGTGGTTCATCATGCGCCGCCAGCTCCAGCGCACCCTGGATCTCCAGGAGCGCGAGCTGAAGATCGCCCGGCAGCAGATCCAGATGGGCAACGAGACCGTCATCGCCATCGCCAAGGCCGTGGACGCCAAGGACGAGCGCACCAGTCAGCACTCCCAGCGGGTGTCGGAATACTCGGTGATGATCGCCCGGGAGCTGGGCTTCTCCGAGCAGGAATGCGAGAACCTGCGCCGCGCCGCGCTGATGCACGACATCGGCAAGATCGGCATTCCGGACAGCATTCTCAACAAGCCCGCCCGCCTCACCGACGAGGAATACGCCATCATGAAGTCCCACGTCACCCGCGGCGCGGAGATCCTGAAGGACTTCACCCTGATCGACAACGTGGTGGAGGGCGCGCTGCACCACCATGAGCGCTACGACGGGCGGGGCTATCCTTCCGGCATGAAGGGCGAGGAGATCCCCGTATACGGGCGCATCATCGGCGTGGCCGACGCCTTCGACGCCATGACCGCCAACCGCGTCTACCGGCGGCAGATGGACTTCGGCTACGTGCTGGAGGAGATGCGCAAGGGGCGCGGCACACAGTTCGACCCGCAGTTCGTGGACATCCTCTTAAAGCTCATCGACGACGGCAAGATCGACCTGAACGCCCTGTATCCCCAGAAGCCCGCCGAACCGGAAACCGCCGCAGGAGGTCAGTCATGAAGCGCGTATACATCATTACCCTGGCGGTCTGCCTGGCGATCCTCGGGGCGTTCGGCTCGGTCTACCGCCCCTGGGCGGAGACGGGCAGGAACGAGACGATAAAGGTGGGCTTCCTCTACGAAAACGACGAGACCACCGCCTATACCCACAACTTCGCCCGCGTCCAGGCCGCCCTCAAGAGCGCCTACGGCGACGCGGTGGAGATCCAGACCCTGTCCAACGTCCGGGAGAAGGAGACGAGGGAACCGCTGATCCGGCTCGTCCGGGAGGGCTGCGCCATCATATTCGTCTACAGCTACACCGAGCAGGTGTCCGCGGTGGCCGCGGAGTTCCCCGGCACCCAGTTCTGCCAGATCTCCCGATCCGACACCGAGGGCGTGCCCTACCCCGCCAACTACCACACCTTCAACGCTGAGGCGTGGCAGGGCCGCTACGTCAGCGGCATCGCCGCGGGCATGAAGCTGCGGCAGCTGATCGACGAGGGGACGCTGTCCCGCGACGAGGCGCTGCTGGGCTTCGTGGGCAGCTACCCCGTGCCCGAGGTCCATTCGGCCTGCGCGGCCTTCCTGCTGGGGGCGCGGTCCGTGGCCCCCGAGGCGAAGCTGCTGCTGGACTACACCCACAGCTGGTGCAGCTACAGGCAGGAGAAGGCCGTGGCCGAAGCCCTGATCGAGGCGGGCTGCGTCATACTCGCCCAGCACACCCCCACCCTGGGACCCGCCGACGCCTGCGAGGCCGCGGCCCAGCAGCGCCGGACCGTCTATCACATCGGCCAGGACATGAGCATGCTGGACATCGCCCCCACCGCGGCGCTCACCAGCGTCCGGGTGGACTGGTCGGGCTACGTGCTGGGCGCGGTGGACGCCGTGAAGCACCGCCGCCTCATCGAGAGCGCCGTCAGCGGCCACATCCACGGCAACGACGTCAGCGGCGGGTTTGCCGAGGACTGGCTGGAGCTGATGGACCTGAGCCATGAGAACGCCGCCCCCGGCACCCTCGAGGCGCTGGAGAAGGCCGTCGCCGCACTCAAAAAGGGCAGCGTGGACGTGTTCAAGGGACCCTATACCGGCGTCAATCCCGCGAACGCCGACGACACCGTCGACCTGAGCGCCGGCTACACCGAAAACGCCAAATCCTCCTACCCCGGCTTCCGCTGGCTCATCGACGGGATGAGCGTGCTGGACGACAGGGAGTGACTACGAACAACAGCGGAGTCCGAACGGACCCCGCTGTTGTTCGTAGTTGCTCAGTCGTGGTGTGATGAACAGACATTTGCCATTATAATTAGGAATTGGGAATTAGGAATTAGGAATTGAAATAGCTTGGCTGCGTAGGGGCGGCAATGCGCCGCCCGCCGGGCTGTTTAGGTATGGGGCAGGCGGCCGCCCCTCCAGTGTGCGCAGCAGCCACTATTAATTCCTAATTCCTAATTCCTAATTCCTCATTATCTCCGTCAAATCCCTGTTTGTCACATTGGCTGAATGGTAACGTTACGTTTTTTCAATAGTATCTATTCAGTTCTGCTGTGATAAGTGGAGATTGTCCGAGGCAACGGGGAACGACCTCTCAGTCACCGACTTCGTCGGCGACAGCTCCCCTGAAAGGGGAGCCAAGAGGAAGACAGAGCGTCAG
>Ga0256405_10013150_pt1 | contig 10018 bp, 6 predicted proteins | sample RumenRJG_02DNA_FD_189096 | JGI IMG/M metagenome (GOLD analysis project Ga0256405, IMG submission 189096) | Bovine rumen microbial communities from Lethbridge, Alberta, Canada - RJG_02 | ecosystem: Host-associated > Mammals > Digestive system > Stomach > Rumen | place: Canada: Alberta | collected... | reverse complement strand
GGGCGGCGGCCCCGGCCTGCGCGTGGAGGGCGCATGGCTCTACGTGGGCGATAACGCGCTCGTCATCAGCGGCGCGCGCGACGCCGTGTTGCGCGACGTCGCGATCGGCACCTCCTGCGCCGCCATCTTCCCGCAGAGCGACAACTACAACGTGCGGCTCGAGAACATCGACGTGTTCCGCGCTGACGACGGGCTCATCAACAACATGTACAACGGCGTGCTGCGCCGCAACAACAAGTGGAGCGAGATGAACGGCGGGCTCCAGAAGCGCGAGCCGGGCCCGCAGGACCTCACGCACCGCACGCAGCAATTCCACTTCACGAACCTTTCCGCGGTGGACTGCACGCTCTTCTCCCGTTTCTTCCTCGGGCAGAACATGGGCACGAAGCCCAAGACGTTCGCGTTCGAGAACCTGGCGATTCCGTTCTCCACTGGCAAGAGCGACTGGCGCGCGATCGGCCAGGCGAACGGCGTGGGCATCGCCGTGCGGAACAACCCGCAGAAGTGGCTCATCACGAGCAACTACACGTTCGCCGTCACCAACCTGTGGCTGGGCGGACGGAAGGCGACGTCTTTCCCGCTGGGCACGGTGGTCGGCACCCCGGGCGAGATCACCGTGTCGGTGGCGTCGGCGGATGCGACTGCACCGGTCGTGGCGGCGCCCGACCGACATGCCGTGAACTGGACCTGCCCCTACAAGGTCTGGATCGGGGATTCGCTTCAGCGCGACTGGCGGTTGATCGACGTCAAGGGGCGGCGCGAGAAGCGCCTCGCCGAGACGGATCCCGCCGCGAACATCGTCGCGGAGCCGGGGCGCGTGCGGAGCCTGTGGCAGCGCGCGCCGTCGTGGCTCGTGAAGTTCGTGGCGACGGACCGCGACGAAAAGGGCGCGATCCTCTACCGCCTCGTCCAGTGTGAACGAAACGCGGGGATGCAGGCCGTCCTGACGGATCCCTTCCTGCGCAGGGGAAACGGCACCTGGCGGTTTGCCTTTGACGTGAAGGCGAAGAGCGAGGCGCCGTTCGGTCTCAGGCTGACTCTTCTCTCAAACGAGAAGAAGGTGGTGAAGACGATCCCCACGGTCAGTTGCGGCGATTGGTCGCACCACGAGGTGATGTTCACGACGGAGTTCGACCTCGCGCAAACCGAACTTGTCGCTCTCTCCGTCATGGCAACCGCCCCCGCCGATGAGATCGTCTTCCGCAATTTCTCCTTCCGCCTTGAGCGCTGAACCGCGTGTCGCGTTCCGCGTCCTTGCAGAGCCGCGCAGAAAAGGCTATACTGGAAACACTTGAGAAAAGCAAAGGTGCCGAATGATGAAAATGACATGCCTGACGTTCCTGGTTGCCGCGATTCCCGCGGCGGCCGTCTCCACAGACGCCCGCGTTGAGTTCCGGGATTGCCCGAAGTGCGACAAGCGCATTCGCATCGACCTCGCGGCCAACAGGGCGTACGTGAACCTGAGCCAGCTGGAGGGCGCAAGCCGCGACGAGGTCGCCGCACGCGCGGCGCGTCTCCTCGACGCGGCGAAGATCCCGCCCGCCCGCGACCCGAAGCTGCGTCCGCTCATGGGATGGTCGAGCTGGAACACCTTCGGTGTGGACATCTCCGAGACGATCATCCTCGAGACGGCGCGCGCCCTCGCGTCGAACGGACTGAAGGACGCGGGCTACACCTACGTCAACATCGACGACGGCTTCTTCTGGGGACATGGGCCGGACGGCATTCTCCGCTTCCACCCTGAGCGTTTCCCCAACGGCATGAAGCCGACGGTCGACGGCATCCACGCGCTCGGGCTGAAGGCCGGCATCTATTCGGACGCCGGCGCCGACACGTGCGGCAGCATGTGGGGCGGCAGCGGTTCGGGCGGCAAGGACAAGGGCGGCGTGGGCGCCGGTCTCTACGGCCATGACGCCGCCGACTGCAAGCTGCACTTCAATGATCTCGGCTTTGACTTCATCAAGGTGGACTATTGCGGCGGCGGCAAGCTCAAGCTCAACGAGAAGGCCCGCTACACCGAGATCGCCAACGCCATCAAGGCGACGGGGCGCACGGACGTGCGGCTCAACCTCTGTCGCTGGGCGTTCCCCGGCACGTGGGCGGCGGACATCGCCGAGTCATGGCGCACGACGAAGGACATCCGCGCGAACTGGAAGTCGGTCAAGGACCTCATCGGCGAAAACCTCTACCTGAGCGCCTACGCGAAACCAGGTCATTATAACGACATGGACATGCTGGAGGTCGGACAGCTCAAGGGCGCCGTCAAGTCGATCTTCGGCAAGCACGGCGACACGGGCCTCACGCCCGACGAGGAGACCACCCACTTCGGCATGTGGTGCATGCTCTCCTCGCCGCTCCTGATCGGCTGCGACGTGCGGACGATCCCCGCGTCCACGAAGGCGCTCATCACGAACCCCTACCTGCTCGCGATGAACCAGAACGACCTCGGCCTCCAGGGGTACGTCGTTTCGCGCGAAGGCGACGCGTACATCCTCGTGAAGGACGCCTGTGAGAAGTTCGGCCGCTCGCGCTACGTGGCGCTCTACAACGGCTCCGACGCGGAACACGAGTTCACCGTCCGCGCGGACGCGCTCGACGTCGCCGGCGAGGTCGACGCCTTCGACCTCGTGGAGATGGCCGACGTCGGCCGATTCTCAGGCGAGGTCTGCGTCAAGGTCGCGCCGCATGCGTCGAAGTTCTACCGCATCGACGCCGAGCGGCGCATTCCGCGGACGGTCTACGAAGCGGAGTGCGCCTTCCTCTCCGACTACCAGGAACTGTGGGACGCGACCAAGGCCGGGACGGCCTTTCCCGATCAGATGAAGGAGGCGTCCGGCGGGGTGTACGTGCGCTACATCGGCAACCGCGCGTCCAATGACCTCGTCTGGAAAGACGTGAAGGTCGACGCGGCGGGCGAATACGTCCTCGCCTTCGACTACGCCGCGCCCGAAGACCGCGCGTTCGACCTCTCGATCGACGGCGGCGCCGCGAAGCGCGTGGCGACGCCGGGAACGGCGGGCAAGATCGGAACGGTCCAGGTGACTGTGCCACTTTCGGTCGGCGTCCACATGATTCGCCTCTTCAATGCGACGGCCTGGATGCCCGACCTTGACCGCATGACGCTCCGCGCGCGCTGAAAGTGACCGAGAGATGAAAATGAAACATGTGAAGGTCCTGATTGCATTGGCGGCAGTGCTGGCCGCATACGGCGCGGCGGCGGATAGGAGCGCGGAGGCGCAGTACTGGGATCGGAGCGTTGCCGAGTTCCCGGCGTCGGTGGGCGAGACGGACGACGCGCCGCGGCTCCAGCGCGCGGTGGACGCGAGCGCGAACAAGGTGCTGTTCGTGCCCGCCGGCGACTACAGGCTCGCGCAGACGCTCGTCATCACGAACTTCTGCTCTGTGCTGATGCACAAGGGCGCGCGGTTCCTGGCGGAGAAGCCGATGGACTTCGTCGTGCGGGTGAACTTCTCGCCCGTATTCAAGGCGCGCGACATCCTCGACTTCGGCACGTTCTTCAAGGGCGGGCGCATCGACGGACGCGGCATCGCCTCGTGCATGTCGATCCACGGCTACATCCACTTCACGCTCCGCGACGTCTGCTTCCACAACGGCAAGCTGTATGGCCTGCGCGTGAAGGGCGATCCGGGACCCGGCGGCGCCGAGCTGAACGCGTTCAACCTCCATTTCGTGAACAAGGAGAAAGGCAACGCCGGCAACGCGGCGGTGCGCGTGAGCGGGTGCGACGACAACTTCACCGACTGCTGGTCGATGGACTACACGATCGGCTTCGACATCGAGGGCGGCGCCAACTTCTTCACGCGCTGCCACGTGTGGGGCGGCGTGATCGGCGCACCAGTACCCGGCGAAATGCCGGAGTACCTCAAGGATTCCATCGGCTTCAAGATCCGCAAAAACTCCGGTAACGTGCTGCTGCGCGATTGTTACGCGGACACCGCCACCATCGGCTTCCTGAGCGAAGGCTGGGAGGTGCGCCTCCTAGGGTGTGTCTACCTCTACAACATGGGCTGCATCAAGAACGTCAAGCCGGAGAAGCTGGACAAGATGTACGTCTTCAAGCAGCCGAGCGGCTCCATGCTCGTGGCGGACGGCCAGGTTGTCAAGCAACACAAGCCCACGGTGATCTACGAAGGCAACGGCCGGGCCCGGTTCCGCGACATCATCTATAACGGCAACGGCTACAACCCCGGCGAGTTCAAGCCCGGCGCCTGCGTGTTCAAGATGGAGCACCCTGGCGAGGCAAAGCCTGCCAACTGAGACATGCTCGGCTTTCTCTATTGAGGCCATTACCACTGGAATTATCCCCAAAATCCAGAATCCGAATATTTGGGATAAAATTACGTGGCGGAAATTATCCTAAAAGTGGCAAAGGTGAATAAATGGGATAATTCTTGTTGTCGTGAGGGGGTGGGTTTGGTATAATTGCCACACAGCTTGAAAAGGAGTTTTGCCCATGTTTTATGGCCGCGAAGACATATTGGAGGATATGATGTCCCTTTGGGGCAAGCGTGTCTCCTCCCTTATTACGTGCCGCGGGCGGCGGCGCATCGGCAAATCAACCCTCGTTGCCGAGTTCGCGCGCAAGTCTTCTGCGAGGTTCATACGCATCGAGGGACTTAAGCCGAGACGCAAGTTCACGAATGAAGATGAACTCCAGAACTTCGCGATGTTCCTGTCGCTGCAGACTGACGCATTGGGCGAGACTCCCGCGAACTGGGCGCAGGCGTTCAAGGCGCTCGACGACCAGATCCGCGATGACGGACGGACGGTTGTCCTTCTGGACGAAATCTCATGGATGGGGCACTACGATCCGCACTTCCCGGACATACTGAAGATTGCCTGGGATACCATGTTCAAGAAGCATGACCGGCTGATTCTTATCGTATGCGGAAGCGTTTCCAGCTGGATCAAGGACAATATCATCGACAACAGCGCGTATCTTGGGCGCAGAAGCGGTGACTTCATCGTCGGCGAGCTGCCGTTTAGGGATTGCGTCAAGTTCTGGGGCCCTGCCGCCGAGAACATGGCATCTCGTGAAATACTTGATGTCCTTTCGGTGACGGGCGGCGTACCGCGATATCTCGAGGAGATCAATCCCGCGCTCTCGGCAAACGAGAACATCCGTCGGATGTGCTTTACGCGGAAGAGCCCGTTGCGTGAGGATTTCGACGACATGTTCTTTGACGTGATTACCGAACAGCCTTCCTTCACAGGGCAGGTCCTTCGCTGTCTTGCCGACGGCCCCCAGACCGCAACTGAAGTCGCTGCGAGGCTTGAACTGCCCAAAGGCGGCAACACGTCTGCCGCGTTGGATCGTCTCGTGGAGGCTGGGCTTGTCGCTCGGGACCACGGGCGCAACCCCGAGACGGGACGTCCCGTGCGCGAACGACGCTATCGGCTCATGGACAACTACACGAAGTTCTATCTCAAGTTCATAGAACCCGTAAAGAGCGTCATCGACGACGGTTCCTACGCCTTCACGTCGCTTGAACAGCTGAAGGGCATCGATGGCGTCCTGGGACTCGCATTTGAGAATCTGGTCGTGAACCATTATCGGGAAATCCTTCCGAGGCTGGGACTTTCGCGGGCGTTGATCGAATCGGCTGCACCGTTCGTCAAGCGCGGCTGTCCGAAAGAACAGACCGGCGGATGTCAGATCGACCTTCTCATACAGACTGCGCAGGCGTGTTGTTTCGTGGAGGTCAAGCGGCGCAAGGACATTGGCGAGGAGATTGTGGAGGAGATGAAAGGCAAGCTCAACGTGCTTTCACTGCCAAGGGACATGTCCATTCGCACGGCACTCGTCTATGACGGCAATCTATCCCCCACGGTCGAGGCCGCAGGATATTTCAACGCGCTTGTCAACGTCCGTGAATTGCTGTTTTGAAACTTCGCTGAGGAAAGATTTCAAAAATATCTCCTATTTCCGTTTTTTGGATTTAGGAGATATTTTACGATAGACGATAAGCGCAGGTTTGTGATAAAATACGCGCCGAAAAAGGAAGATAGCATGAAACGTTCTTGAAATGTGAAAAGGAGAAATAAAATGCTGGCAGCTGTATTGAAGGACTTCAACAACCTCGTGCTGGAGGAGGTGCCGACGCCGACGCCGGGTCCGGGCGAGGTGCTGGTGCGGATCAAGTCGTGCGGGTTCTGCGCGACGGACTACAAGGCAATCAAGGGCATCCGCCGGAACGTGACGTTCCCGCTCATCCCCGGACACGAACCGAGCGGCGTGATCGCCGCCGTCGGGCCGGGCGTGACGCACTTCAAGGAAGGCGACGAAGTGATCTGCCAGCCGTCCGGCTACTGCGGCGTGTGCGAGGCGTGCCGCATGGGCAATACCCACTACTGCGAGCACGCCTACACGACGGGCGGGGACGGTCCCGAGGACGTTCGCCCTGGCGCGTTCGCCGAGTACATGGTGACGGGCGAGGAGTGCATCTTCCGCAAGCCTGCGAACGTGTCGTTCGACGCGGCCGCACTCACGGAACCGCTTTCCGGCGCGTGGAAGGGCGTTGTCCTCAAGAGCGAGATCCACGTGGGCGACGACGTGGTGATCATCGGGACGGGCGGCATCGGGCTCCTCTGTCTGATGGTCGCGAAAGCCGCCGGTGCGGGACGCCTCATCGCCATCGATGCGAGCGAGTATGCGCGCGGCAACGCAAAGGCGATGGGCGCGACGCACGTCATCGACGCGCTTTCGGGAAATGTGAAGGAACAGGTTTACGCCATCATCCCGAACGGCCCCGACCTCGTCGTGGAGGCGGCCGGCCCGATTGCGGCGGTGAAGGAGATGGTCGGCCTCTTGCGGCGCGGCACGAAGTGGAACGTCTTCGGCATCACCACGCACGAGACGTTCGAGCTGGACGGCGGGCTCACGCACTTCCTTGAGGCGCGCATGGACTCGAGCTTCGGCACCACGCCGCTCGCCATGCAGAACGCCATACGCCTGATGGAGCGCGGGCTCGTGGACCCGGAGAAAATCATCTCGCACCGCTTCGCGCTGAAGGACATCCACCAGGCCGTCGAAGTCATGGGCCAGCCCGGCCGGAACAAGGTGATGATCAATCCGTAGGAGTTGAAAGTCAGAACTACCATCTACCACGAAAGGAAAAACATGTACAAGCTAATGGAAGAACTGGAAATTTTCCGTCCGGAGATCGAGGGCAAGGTCGCCATCGTGACGGGCGGTTCGACCGGAATAGGGTCGGAGACCGTCAAGACGCTCGCCGCGCTCGGCGCGGAGGTCCACTTCTGCGGACGCAACGTGGAGGCGGGCAAGGCCATCGAGGCTCTGTTCCCCGCCGGGAACGCGCACTTCGCGAAAGTGGACGTGACGAAGCCGAAGGAGCTGGAACGCTGGATCAAGAAACTGCCCGTGGTGGACTTCATGGTCAACAACGTGGCGGACGACACGCGCGTGCCGTGGGAGAAGATCGACGTGGACGCGATCGAGCGCGCCTTCGCGGTGAACCTGCGGTCGCACTTCCTCGCCATCCACGCGGCGCTGCCCGCCATCCGCAAGGGCACGGGCAAGTCCATCGTCATCATGGGCACCTCCAACTGGATGCGTCCCGAGGCGAACTGCATCCTCTACAACGTGACGAAGAGCGGCATCGTGGGCCTCACCCACGCCCTCGCGCGCGAGTTCGGCCCCGAGTTCATCCGCGTGAACACCTTCACGCCCGGCTGGATCGCCACGCCCAAGCAGCTGAAGCTCAACATGCACGCCGCCGAGAAGCGGATGCTCAAGCGCGAGCAGGCGCTCCCTGTGATCCTCTACCCGCCGGACATGATGGGTCCCATCCTCTTCCTCCTCTCCCGCGCGTCGAAGGCCGTCACCGGACAGAACCTCCTCGGCGAGGGCGGAAAGGTGATGACCTGATTGGATAATCAACTGGCAGTGATGAAGGTCGGATCGTAGCGGTTATAACCGCTGAAAATAGGAGATCGCCATTGCGTGGCGGTTATAACCGTGGTATAATTCCCCCAAAGGAGACTTGTTGTCATGGTTCGTCGCACACATTACCTGAACCTTATACGTCCGTTCATTGGCACGGATATTGTCAAGGTCATAACCGGCATCCGACGTTGCGGGAAGTCCGTTCTGCTGGAGCAGATCCGGGACGAGATCGTAGCACGGTCGCCGAAGACGAAGATTGTCTATCTTGATCTGGAAGACAAAGCCAATGCGCATTTTCTCCAAGGAAACGAACTGTTCAATTTCCTGGAGTCGAAGCTGAAGGAACGGCGTGGATCTCCGACCGCTTTTTTCCTCGATGAAATTCACGATGCAGAGGGGTGGGAGACGACGGTCAACACGATTCGGAAGCGGAAAGGTGCGGACGTGTACATCACCGGATCCAACTCGAAGATGCTGTCAGGTGAACTCGCGACTTATTTGACGGGCCGCTACGTCGAATTCCAGATGGCGCCGTTTTCGTTTGGCGAGTACATTGAGGCCGTGCGCGGTTCCGTCCAAGAAACCGGTGATGCTCTATTCATGAAGTACTTGGAGACGGGAGGCATGCCGTTTCTGCCAAAACTCGGCTTCGGCACGACGGGAGCGCGGCAGTATCTGGACGATCTGTTCTGGGCGATCCTATCAAAGGACATCGCGCGCCGGAAGGAGATCCGCGACATTGATTTGCTGGAGCGAATTGTGCGTTACGCGATGACAGAGATCGGGCATGTGTTCTCGGCATCAAGCATTGCTCGCTTTCTCAGGTACGAGAATCGTGCAACCACGGCCGAGACCATACTTGGGTATTTAAAGGCTTGCGAAGAGGCCTTCTTGCTGACAAGGATCAAGCGGGAGGACTTGATAGGAAAGCGGGTCTTGTCTGTGGACGAGAAATTCTACGTGACCGATCTCGGCATGCGGCGCGCGGTAATAGGGGATCGTCGGGGAGAAGACGTGGACCAGGCGTTGGAGAACGTCGTCTTTGCCGAGATGCGGCGTCGTGGCTATCAGGTCACAATAGGACGCGTGAAGGAAAAGGAAGTCGATTTTGTCTGTTCGCGGGATGGCCGGCGGATTTACCTTCAGGTGGCCTATTTGATGCCGACGGCAGAGACGCGCGATCGAGAGTTCTCCGCCTTGGCGTCGGTTCCAGACCAGTATCGCAAAGTCGTCCTTTCAATGGACGGGTTCGATTTCTCCCGAGACGGCATCGAACACGTTCACCTGCCGGACTTCTTGCTTGATGACAGTGAGTAAAAGTCAGAGGTGAAGAGTGTTTGTTGGAAGAGATTGTTGAAGAAAGGAAAGAACGTAATGAAGTATCAAATACTGCTGTTTTTGGTAACGTACTTGTCGGGTGCGTGTGCCCTTGCCGCGGAACCCTGGCAGAATCCGGCCGTCAACTCGGAGAACCGCCTGCCGGCACGCACGCACCTGCCGCGCGAGGGATTCGTGCAGTCGTTGAACGGCACGTGGTCCTTCGCCTGGGAAGGCAGCGCGGATGGCGCGATCGCCAAGCAGGATCCGGCGAAGACCGAGACGCCTTTCTCAATCGACGTTCCCTGTTGCGTGGAGACGCGCGGCTGGGGCGTGCCGCACTATGTGAACATCCGCTATCCGCATCCGATGACGCCGCCCACGATCGATCCGAAGTATAATCCCACAATGCTCTACCGCCGGACGTTCACGGTCCCCAAGTCATGGAAGGGGAAGCGGATCGTCCTGCGCTTCGAGGGCGTCGCCTCGTGCTGCGAGGTGTGGCTCAACGGCAAGAAAGTCGGCTACTTCGAGGATGCCCGCCTGCCGTCCGAGTTCGACGTCACCGCCTTCGTGACGTTCGGTACCGCTACGAACACCATCGAGGCTCGCGTGCGGAAGTGGTGTGACGGGAGTTACGCGGAGGATCAGGACATGATCCGTTACGCGGGCATCTTCCGCGACGTGGCGCTCTACGCCGAGCCCAGCGATGGCATCTCTGACTTCTCGTTCACGACCATCCCGGACACCGACTATGTGAACTGGACGTGCCGT
>Ga0256405_10013149_pt1 | contig 10020 bp, 22 predicted proteins | sample RumenRJG_02DNA_FD_189096 | JGI IMG/M metagenome (GOLD analysis project Ga0256405, IMG submission 189096) | Bovine rumen microbial communities from Lethbridge, Alberta, Canada - RJG_02 | ecosystem: Host-associated > Mammals > Digestive system > Stomach > Rumen | place: Canada: Alberta... | reverse complement strand
TCTTTCTTTAAGATTTGTTCAGGGTCACAAGTCATATTACCCATTCCAGAGAAATTATTAACCATCTGCTTAAGAATAGCTTTTATTGTTGCTAAGATTGAAAGATCTTCAACCTCAGTAAGATTTGACTGCTGAATATCAACACCTAAAAGACAATATGCCTGAATGTCATCTTGTACATTCTTAGTAAATTCAACAGGCATTTCATAATCTTCAGCGTAAAGTTTAATGCCGTCATATAAGTTATTAAGAACATCTTTTCTCTTAATTTTCTTTTCAATTCTCTCAATTGTGAATGTTAATTCAGGGTTATTACTTGATAAGTTCTTTACCAAATTAGCTAAATTATCTATACTATACTCAACTCTTTCTGAAGTTGCAGTTGTATAATTAGTTAATGGAAGAACATAATAAGCTGTAATAACACCATTATTAAAAAGCACATTATCTCCAATAATATTTATTGTATTTTTTGAAAGATTTACTTTCTGTGGCTTAGTACTCATGTCTTTAGCCATATTATTCTCCTCCTTACAAAATTTTCTTTACTACTGATTTTATCTTTACATCAGTAAATTTAACCTGAGTTTTTCTTGGGTCATTCTTATAAACCTTCTTAGGTCTCAGGTAAGCAATTAAATATTCATATAATCTATATCCAGCAAATTGGATATACCAAAGTGCACATCCAACACCAATACCAAAAATAATCCAGAATGCAGTCCAACCTAACTTAAAGTTTTCTGAAAATGGATTAAAGAAACTAATTCCAAAAATAAAACCTAAAACAGTTCCTAATACAATAGCAATAAGAGTGGTAGGGACAACTATTTTTAAGAAGTCAACACCAATACCACCATTAATTTTGGAACCACCAATGTCATAAATTCTTGTTTCTCTAGTCTTTAGAGATGTATAATTAAATAAAAACATTTTGTCGCCTCCATCCTTATGAATTTTTACGAATTTGAACCTCAAATTCTCTATATGCTGCTGGGAAATGACCTCCCATTAAATTTAAAATCTGATGATAATCATCATATTTCTTTTTGTCAATGTATAATGTCAATAACTCATCTACTTCAAATTTTAATCGATTAAACTCGTGCTCTGCTGTAATTATCTTTGCACAAGTAATACCAAATTTACATCTATCAGAGACACCCCAATTATAGTGCTTGACATCAATTCTCTTGTCTGATCTCTCAACTCTATTATCTAAGTATCTCTTAATTCTTTTCAACTGTTCTACCTTATCAGCTGAAAAATGACATATATACTGACAATTCATTAGGGCCTCTCCTCTCTTTATATTTATATAATTAAATAGCCTATTAAAAAATAAAGGGTAGTATCATTTACTACCCTTTTCACACCAGTCTTTACACCATTCTTTAATTTTTGGTGAAGCATCAATTTGCCAATAAAGAAATTCTGGCAATTTGTATGTATGATAATTATCAATAATCTGTTTGACTTTTTGAAGATCCATACATATCATATCAACTTCATATTCAGTCATTGTATCTACTGAACCCTCCCAGTAGAAGGTACTTGTTATTTCTCTAATATGAACTGACACCGCAGCATGAGATTCAACCAATGCCTTAGATAAAAATACAGCCTTTTCATTATCCTCAACAGTTGTTCGAGCTCTATAAATAGGCTTAACTGTTTTAGACTTGTCTGCAATCTTTTTCATAATTCTACCTCCGAACAAAATAAAAGGCCAAATGAATGGCCTTTATGTTTTAATTACTATATACTTTTGTTTTCTCTACTGTAACAGAACCATCTGGTTCAACAGTATATCTGCATCTATAGATAGTACCTGTTCCATAATCTCTATACCAATCACATTTTGTTTTTAATGCTTCTTTGGCAAGATCTAGTGTAATGTATCTACCTGTAGTACTTAAACTATATTCAGATACTGTATTTTTAATTTCATAATATTCAAAGTCTGCCATAAGTTACTTCCTCCCTTTATAGTTAAATAGTTTTACTCAGTTTCAATTATAAGGGTGTCTGTAGTAACTCCTGACTCCTCATACAACTTAATCATTAACTTCTTAGCCTCTTCTGTCTTGTCAGCCAAATCAGTAGGAAGCTTCATTGCAAGTACAGGATAACCAACATTATCAATAAGATCATACATTACCAATGTGTCAGAACCCTCATACTTTTCAGGATCAATTTTTCCAGTCTGATCTAAAGAAAGATATGCTACATTAGTTGTAATCTTTTCTGTCTCAAGAAGCTGTTCATAAGGAATTTCCTCTTCATTAAACTGCAAAAATACATACTTATCATTAATTGATAAGAGCTTAGAAGAATTAGCAGCCATAAGGAAGAAAAGCCAATCTGTAGCTGTTTCTGAAATATTTTCATTCTTAAGAATGGATATTGTTAAAGAGTTTGAAAGCTGGCTAATCAATTCATCAATTGTCATAATGGCTATACTCCTTTATTAGATAAGTATATTATATCACAAAGAAAGCCACTTGTAAATAATTTTTGAATTATTCTATTTCTATATTTTCATCACCATAGATACTGTCTGTAGTGAAGTTACGTTCTCTATACATATTTATTAGAGTAACACCAAATAATTCTTTATATTCTTCTGGGACATTTGTACTAGGAATATACATCGAAATAACAGGAATGCAATTATCTTCAATTACCTCATACATTACTAATAATGCAGGACAATCATCAATTACATCCTCAGGTACATTTGCAAATGCAAAGGAATTTTCAGTGATTAAATCATAGTTAATCAGATACTGAATTTCTTCCTCACTCATTTCAATAGGAAGAAATAAGAAATTTTCCATTGTGAAATAATTATTTGATTCAGTTGCATTTTCTAGTAGTTCCTGCAAGAGACTAATTCTAATAGTTCTGTCTTCTTGAGAACTGATTTTATTTAATAATTCTTGTACATTAACCATAATAACCTCAAACTATATCTATTCCATCTCCAAACATATCCTGTTCATAACATTCACAAATATCCATTAATTTTGAGAATGCTTTCTCTCTACCTGAAGGTGAAAGATCTGTAAACTTAAAATAAGGTGCTTTTATGGCAAATTTAGGTATGCCAATATAATTAGGAATATCATAACATACTAAATAAATATAACCTTTATTAGTCTTAAAGTCAGGATCCTCATATACAGTTATAGGAAATAGATCTTGGTCATATAGCATTTTCTGAACCGCGTCATCATAATCAATCAACATAAAAAAATGGTCATTGTAAAATCTACCTCTATCAGTTGATTCAGCTAACTGTAATAATGAAATCCAACTCAATGCATTCATTACATTATCAACTTCATTATTTTTAATGCGGAGCCTTACTTTTTCTATAATATCTAAATATTCCTTTTTCATTCTTCTTCACTAGCCTCATATAAATCTTTGTAGGATGCAAGTACTGCAATAATAGAAAATACACAAGCATTATATTCTAAATTATCTTCTTCTATAAGTACTGCTCTTTTTAATATACTTAATGCAAATATAAAAGATATTCTTTCTATTATTTCAGAAAATGATTTATCTTTATATTCTTCTTCATCTTCAATACATTCATCTAAATGTTTTTGTAAAAGCTTAGCATTTGATTCGTAATAATAATTAAAAGCCTTATAGGCTTTTCTATAAAAATTAGTGTCTTCTTCTGTCCAGTTTAAGGCTAATTGTAAAAGAACACTAGATAGCTTGTTAGCCATTAACATTTCTTCATAAGAGGGTTGTTCCATAACTACCTCCAAATATCATCTTTACCCATTTTGGCATCTGGGTTTATATCACAATTTCCTTGAGTCATTACAGTTTTGGGATCTGTAGTCAGTAGTTCAATCTTTTCTTGAATTTTAGGCCAAAATATAATCCCAAGTGCAATGCCTACTAAAAATATTGTATATATAATTCCATAAAAAATTACTTCTTTAGTATTAAATCCCCATATCTTTTTCATATCATTTCTCCTTTAATACTTGTGCTCTCAATTTGTTTAATCTTGAGATAAACTCTTGAGAAGTAATTACTGTCTCTTCTATCTTTCTTTTTCCTATACTATGTGTCAATGTTGCTCCTTTTGAAGCAATCAAGGCTTTCTTAAACTTCTCATTCTTGGCAAGTTCATTATATGCTCTATCTAATAATTCTTGATATTCTTTACTATCTCTTTTATATTCCTTACCTTGCCAATATAATGTTTGTTTTGTTTGCCAATTTTTATTAGCACCCTTACTTTTTGCATACTTACCTGTTAATTTACAGACTTCTCGTTGCATATCGGGGTTACTAAATTTAAGTGACTGAAGAAAGCCTTCCATAGAGCCACATTCTACTCCATCAATAGTAAATTTATGAGGAGCTAAATTTGATAATGCTCCTGATGGAAAGCCACTTCCTAATTTAATGTCCATAAGAGTCTAATGTAAGATTTTTTAATTTTATACCACATTCATTACAAATAAAACCATATCCATATTCTTTAATACAAACAGCCTTTATTGGTTCACCATTAGATTTTCTTCTATCCTCTACAGTATTTCTAGTTATTGTAAAACCAAAATAACTACCTCTATCAATTTCACTATCACATATAGCACAGTGATGAGGATTATCTAATGATTTAATGAGTGGTTCTATCATCTTACTTCCTTTCTACCTTACTTACTTGTTCATTTCTAATTGTAATAATAATTGTCTGATTAGGATCTTCCTTATTATCACAAATAATGTCAATTGTTCTATCTTTGCAACCAGTTTTCTTTACATAAAAAGTCTTAGGAGTAATAATATTTAATGCATTATCAGTTCCTAAATATTCATTTACAATCTTTTCTATGTTTGCAATAATACTATACTTTTCTTTCATGAACATATTATATGCAATGGTTTGTTCATTTGCTGCAGGTTCTTGATACTGCAATTCAAATTCTACTTTAAGTTTTTGTGGTTGATTCCACATAGTCAGCTTAATATACATATCTAACCTCTATTATTCAGTATAATCTTGTTCACCTGTTTCAGTATTAGAAGATTTTTTAAATGGCTTTATTTCAGGAGCAGTTGAGGTTTCTTCTTCATGATATGCCTCATAATCTGGCATATTTTTAACTACAAATCTACCATTAATAGCATCTTTATTTTCATTATTAAACTGCTTCCAAGTATCAAAATCAATAGCTCCAGTAATAAAATCAATATCCTTAGGAGTAAGAAGTCCTCTAGATAAAAGTACATAAGAAAGTTTAGATGCATCAAAATTAGTCATATCAATTTCTTCCTTTCATTAATTATATCTCATTTTAGCTGGTTTCTCAAGAGCAAGACATACAGGAACACTTGCTACAATAACAAAGGCATCTGCAATGAAAGAATTAAAATTCTTTATAAATCTTACTGCAAATGGCTGAGATACTACAAACATATCCACAAAAGACTTAACTAATTCAATACCAATAAATGTTGCTATAATAGCAACTACAATAAATAAAGGTACTATAATAGCTTTCTTCTTAGCAAGTTCTTCACTCTTTACTATCTTGTCAGCTAGCTTCTTAAATAAAGGTAATGTCATTCCAAGAATAAGACCAATTACTAAGTTACCAGTTGCCCAGCCAGGAAGACCATTTACACCAAGTCCACCTATCCAGCTATATAAAATTACACCAAGAACTCCAATGATTGTACCTTCATACCACTTGAAATTCCAAATATATACTGTCATTACCACATATCCAAGACATAAATAATAATTCTCAAATACAGGTACTCTTAAACACATAGACAATACTACAAATAAAGCAATACCAATTGCTAGATATGTAATATCCTTAATTCTTATCTTATTAGTTTTATCCATACTTACTCTCCAATCAAAATTTCTTGAGTTTTACCATCTTCATCAAAATATTTTACTTTAATTTTATCATCTACTCTTTCTACATATCTGACTCCATTTTCCTTGAGTCTATCTATGAAAAAGTCTGTCATGACAAGATACTTAGAAACATTACATATTTTAATATCAAAATCAGCTGCTCCTTCATCATTTTCATAACTTTCTTTTAAAGATTGAGTAGCATCTACTCTTTTTTGTGAGTAATAATCATACAATTTAGCTAAATTTGTAATAATTTCAACTCTGTTCATAATCTTTGCCTCTTATAATAAATTGTTCCTCAATTATTACTAAAATTGAATGGTACATCAGAATAGAGATATGTTCCAGTCCATTCCATATAATGATTATCTGTTGTGAACCAGAATACTCCATCTACATTTGTACCATAAGATCCATCAACATCAGCAAGCCAATGTGCATAACTAGAAGAAGTATAATAGTCACTATCAGGGGACAGATAACTATTAAGTGAAGTTACCTTACCATCTACTTCATAGGTAGCAATAAGATTTCCATTTGTACCAAATAGAGCAATATATCCAATTGGCTTTTTAATAGGACACTGAACCTCAAGAGCTTGTTCTCTCTGTCCATTTACCCAATATGCTCTCTTGATTAAATTATATCTTTCAAGAGAATATTCAATATCAGTAGGTGTCTGTTGATTTTTGGTTAACTGTTCAGTTACTGTTTTTGTATCATTTACATTTTGATATGTGCTACTTACCTCACATGAAGTCAAAAGTAAAGCTGAGCCAATAATAACTGTCAGACAAATAATTAAACAACCATAAATTTTAGTCTTCATTGTTTTCCTCTTTCTTTAATTCTTCAATATTATTTTTAAGTTCTTCCATTTTCTTTTCTATATCAGCTTTATATTCAGCATTTTGCTCTTCTTTATCCTTTTCAGCTATCATATTAAAAGCTGTCATGGCTTTAGGACATTCTTCCCATCTTTTCTTTTGTTCTTCAGTCATTGGATCAGCTATCATTGAACTTGTAGCTGCTAATGCTCTAATGCTTTTTGAATATTGCATTCCAAAATATAATCCAAAAAATAAATTAGCTATAGGAATAAATAACCAATAAAGCAAATGACTACCTGATCCAAAAGAACTCATCTTCTTTGAATTAAGTAGTAATCCATTATTTGCAAAATCCTTAATTACATTGCAGACAATATAATACATCATCCACATAGTAATTAAAATTGAAACTGCCCAAATTATCATAAATGCTACAAAAGGATGCATTTTTTATTTTCCTTCTTTCTTTTCTTCATCTTCTTGTTCAAGTTTCTTTGTTACCTTATGTGCTATTATTAACAAAACAACAATAGATGCTATACTGGCTACAAAGAAAATACCATATACTATCATGTAATATAAAATTAGTGCATTCATTTTTAAAATTTTCTTATAAGTCTTTTAAATATAGCATCATCTGCTAGACTTCTTACTCCAAGATCATTAAACCATTTACCTATTTCTCTTTGTCTTTCTAACTGTCTTTTACATAATTCTAGATCAAATTTACCATAATTACTAGCATCGTAAATAAAGACTCTGTTACTCAGAATATCTATATCTTCAGGTATTGTTATTTTAATATGTTTTATTTTTCTAGCCATATATTTTATTATATTATAGTAAAATATATTGTAAATAATTTTTATCATAAAAATGACCCTGACATATTATCAGGGCCATAATTTTTATTTTTCAGTGTCAGTTTCATCAAAGAGAACTGCTGTATTTTTTAGTATTTTAAGTAATTGTGGAGAGATATTATATCTCTTTGCATTTTTGTCAAGAGACTGTAATAAATTACCATCATGCTGTCTATATGTAGATGCTTTCCAGTCAGCCATCATTTCAAGAATGTCAATAAGAGTCATATCATTAATACCATTCTTATAATGCTCAGGATGATGCTTATTCTTAGCATAATGATGGTCTAAAGTTGTCTGAAGCTCCTTAAGATTTTCATCATACTCTGGAGTTCCATAAGTAAGAGTCTTGAGTCTTTCATTTACTTTAGCAAATCCTTCTGCTTCTGGAGATTCAAGCTTAGTCTTATCATGATTGATACCTCGCTGAATTAACTTATCTACAACAACCTTAATGTATTTTCTAACTAGTTCAATATGAGCTATAGTTTCAAGTTTACTTTCTGCTAGTTTCATATGACTAATTTCCTTTCTAATTAAGTCTTTTGTGCAGACTTAATTGTGATAAATAACCTATCACAATTCTAAGCCTTTATAATACTTTTCAAACATCTTAACTAGTTCACTAAATAATTTATTTAGTTGAGCTTCTTCTAGATATGCATTTTTTGGTACAAATCTAATTTCTGCATAAGCTGTTTGTCCATATCTAGGATCCCAAAATACATTATTTGTTTTTAAGAAATTTTGAAATTTTTCATCATTTATAATATACTCTTCAAAAAGTATCTTAAATACTTCTTTGTCTACATTAAGAAAATGTAACAGTGCATAAGGTTTCTTATTAGGCAAGAAATATGTCATTGAGATATGAGGTACACATACAGCCCTATTCTTAAAGTCATAGGCACTTACTTGATATTTGCTTTTAATTTTATTACTCATAAAAATTTTTTATATGTTTGTCAAATAATTCAATAAGTTCATTAAAAATATTGTCAACTTCCTGTGCTGTATATAGACAATCTTTACTAGAAATCCTACTTTTATTGAAAATTATTGCACTAACACTATTATTTTTAGCTTTAGATAGATGATTTGGAAATCCTATTTTATATTTCTTTACAAATTCTATAACTTCTTCATCTTTCATTATACATTCTGAGAAAATAACTTTAAATAAATTTTCATCTAAATTTTTATATTCTTTTCTCAAAACATAAGGATCTTTTCTATAATTCCAATACAATGCAACCAATTCTACATTAGGAACTGTGTTGTTAATTTTATCTTCATCAAAAGAATAAAGATTATTTTTTGCTATATCTCTCTCTGTGGTATATCCATCATCATGTAAGAAAACATGTTCTATTTTCTTTTTACCATAAGCCTCAAGTGTTATAGTAGCTGGAATACTAAAAGCTCCTTCTGGTTTAATTACAGATGCAAATATAGTTGAAAACTTCCAATTAACTACTTTAGAAGGTTTAACTGTTACTGAATATATATTATATGAATTTTCAAGTAACTTTATAACAGTTTTTTGATTTTCTAAGAAAAATGGAAATATAATTTCTACTTGAGCTCCTCCAGCTGCAGCAATTTTGTCTACTTCAATTTCTGTAGCAGGTATTATAATATTTTCTTCTTTTTTGTAATATAAAATAGCATCTTTACCTAATTTTGGAAAACAACCTTGCATTAAATAAAAGAACTGATCTGCCTTATCAGCTTTCATTATTTCTTTTATTGCTTTTGCTTCTCTTTTAGTGGCTTCTTTGATTTCAGCTTGTAGTTTTTCAAGCTTAGCTAATCTTTCTTCATTAGTCATTACTTATTGCTCCTATGGCTCTTATTGTTTGAGTCATACTTTGCATCTGACATGTAGGAAGCTGTCAGCATTAAAATTGACTCATCAGAAAGTACATCATTCTGATAAATGTATACTGTATAGTCATCAATTATGTTCTTTGAAAATGTTGCAATGATATTATCATTTGCATCATAAATGGTTCCACTATAGCCCCATGCACTGAATGTAGCCTTACCAATATACTCACCCTGTGCATTATAAAGTGTATAGCTTTCTCCAATTATATTGAAGTCACCATCAACACATACCTCAAGCTCACCATTAACTGTAATATTATGAGTGTCCTGATCTAAGATATGATACTTATCATCAGCATAGGCAATGATTTCACCACTGTCTCTATACTTCATTGTAAGAGGATCTGTAACTAACTTAACAAGATTACCTGAGATTTCAACTTCTCTACCATTATAATTAGTTGTAATATAAGTCTTCAATGAAAGTGTATGATAATCACAATCATATGTTGCTACTAACTGATCCTCATTTGCATTATTTGTTTCAGCTGCTGCATTCCATTCATTACTGCATGAGACAAAT
>Ga0256405_10013148_pt1 | contig 10021 bp, 5 predicted proteins | sample RumenRJG_02DNA_FD_189096 | JGI IMG/M metagenome (GOLD analysis project Ga0256405, IMG submission 189096) | Bovine rumen microbial communities from Lethbridge, Alberta, Canada - RJG_02 | ecosystem: Host-associated > Mammals > Digestive system > Stomach > Rumen | place: Canada: Alberta | collected... | reverse complement strand
TGGTCGTGGGGACCGTCGGGCAGCCCGGCCACGGGGATGGAGTCGGTGATGAGCACCAGCCGCTCCCCCGCCGCCCGGGCCATCATCGGAAACAGCGCGGGGTGGACGTGGAAGGTGTCGGCGATCAGCTCGCAGTACACCCGGTCGTCGTCCAGCGCCGCGCCGATCACACCCGGCTGGCGGTGGTTCAGCGGCGGCATGGCGTTGAAGGTGTGGGTCGCGTGGGTGACGCCCGCCTCAATGCCCGCATGGGCCTGCTCCCAGGTGGCGTCCGTGTGGCCCATCGACATCACAATGCCCATCTCCCGCGCCGCGCGGATGCAGTCCAAGGCCCCCTCCATCTCCGGGGCGAGGGTCATCAGGCGGATCACGTCCGCCCAGGGGCGCAGCTTGTCCGCGTCCGGGGGCTGTATGCACGACTCCGCCTGCGCGCCCTTCTTTTTCGGATTGATGAACGGTCCCTCGGCGTGGCAGCCCAGCACCTGCGCGCCGCGCCATTCGGGGGACAGGCTCTCCCGCTGCGCCTGGCGGATGGCTGAAAAGCACTTCTCCAGCGCCGGCCAGTCCAGCGTCATGGTGGTGGGCAGCCAGGCCGTCACGCCAGTCCGCGCCGCCCGCTGGGACATCTGCTGCAATTCCTCCAAATCGCCGTGGGAGGCGTCCCAGCCCATGAAGCCGTGGCAGTGCACGTCGATCAGCCCCGGCGACACGTACCCGCCCCCGGCGTCGATGACCTCCGCATCCCCCGGCGGCACATCCGCGATGGTGCGTATTTTGTCGTCAAACACGAGCGCCTTGCCGGTCAGCTCCCCGTCCTTCAACAGGATCGTTCCATTGATGATACATTTCACGGCTCATATCCTCCGTCAGAAATAGGCGCTGATGAACGCCGGCTTGCGGTAGAACACCTGCGCGGCCCGCTCCACCGGGCAGCGCAGCTTCACGTCCGGCATCCACTCGGGATCGAGGTCGCAGCAGCCCACGATGAGGCGGCTGAAATCCTGGATGGTCAGCTCGACGTCCGGCGCGGCCTCCACCCGGCGCACGTCGTTTATCCGTCCCGGCGCAAAGGTCACCTCGAAGCAGCCGTTGTTCTCCGGGATCTGCGGGTCGGTCACCGCCGCGCGCAGGCTGCCCTCGCCCCTCATCCGGGCCATGGAGAGCAGCGCCCGCACATCCATCGCCCGCACCATGCCCCGCTGCTCCACGGTCCGCTCCACGTTGCCGAAGCTCCATTCCGGGATGACGCCCCGCAGGTCCACGTCGTCGGGCAGATACAGCGTGGCGTGGCTGTGGTCGGCGGACAGGCGCATCAGCAGTGCCAAGAGGCCCATAAAGCCCTCCCGGTCGTTGAACACGAAGCGCGGGCACTCCAGCGCGCCGTCCTTGGGGACGACGGTCATGTAGCTGCGGGGCCGTCCCCCGTCGTCATAGTAGATATAGGTGTAGCGCCTGCTGGCAAACGGGTCGTCCCGGAGATACAGCCTGTCCACCACGCCCGCGCGGATCATGCAGTTGTAGCGCGCCTCCCGCGGCTTGTCCACGGCGTAGACGTCCAGCAGCACCTTGTTGCCCGGCTCCGCCAGCTTAAAGTGTCCCGCCGCCTCAGGCCTCGGCATACCCGAAAGCCGCAGCCGCCACTTCACCCAGTCGCAGCCCAGCTCATAGCCGAATTTGCGATAGAATTCGGTGGAAAAAGGATAGAGATAGGACAGGCAGAACCCCTGGCTGTCTTTAAGCATCGCCTCGAAGCACGCCCGGATCGCGCCGCTTCGGCGGTACTGCGGCAGCGACGCCACCCCGCCGATGCCCGCCATGCAGACGGTCTGGCCATCGAAGGTCGCCTTCCAGGGGATGACGGTCATGGTGGCCATCATGGTCCTGTCGTCGTCCTCGAAGGCCGCCCACTGGCTGTCCCAGCAGGCGTCCTGCATGGAGCGCGGATAGTCCTTTATTCTCTTAAGCAGCGCCTCCGGGGACAGCGCCGCGTCCTTCATCTCATATTCAAAGGCCAGGGCGCACAGCTGCTGGCAGCGCTTGTATTCCCCGGGACGGATTTTGCGCACGATCATGGCAATCGACACCCCCTACCCTGAATGATAAATCCGTTGCGTGCGAATGTCAATGCCCCGGGGCGCAAACATGCCAAGCAGAGACAAAATAAGCCAAGCGGAGCCGCTGTTTTTTTATGTCCGAATTGTTATAATTCCATTAGCAACAGTGAAAGCGAGGCGCCGCCCATGAAGTACAGCCAAAGACGCAGGTGGAGCTGGAAGGACTTCTGGCTCGTGACGATGGCACTGCCCGGGGCGGTATGGCTTTTGCTGATACGGTATCTGCCGATGCTGGGCGTGGTGATATCGTTCAAGGACTACAAGGCCCAGAAGCCCAACACCTTCTGGAACAACCTGATCAAGTCCAGGTGGGTGGGTCTCAAGAACTTCGCGTTTCTGAAAAGCCCCGCCACGGTCACCATGATCCGCAACACCCTCCTGTACAACGCGGCGTGGATCGTGCTGGTGCTGGCGCTGGCGGTAACGCTGGCGGTGATGATGTCGGAGCTCAAGAACCGCTTCGCCGCCAAGGCCTACCAGACCATGATGTTCTTCCCCTACTTCCTCTCCTGGGTGGTGGCCAGCTACTTCGTCCTGGCCTTCCTGGACCCCACCAGCGGCATGATCCCCTCCATCCAGAAGTCGCTGGGCCTAAAACCGACCCAGTTCTACATGACCACGACCTGGTGGCCGCTGATATTGACCATCTCCAACCTCTGGAAGAACGTGGGCTACTCCAGCGTGCTGTATCTCGCGGCCATCACGGGCATCGACACGACCCTGTACGAGGCCGCCGCCGTGGACGGCGCCACCAAGTGGCAGCAGGTCTGGCACGTGACGCTGCCGGGGATCCGGCCCATGATCGTGATCCTGCTGATTATGTCCGTGGGCAAGATCTTCAACGCCGACTTCGGTCTGTTTTACAACGTCCCCCAGAACTCCGGGCCGCTCTACCCGGTGACCCAGGTCATCGACACCTACGTCTACAACACCTACGCCAACACCCACAACCTCGGCATGAGCGCCGCGGCGGGACTGCTTCAAAGCGTTGTCGGCTGCATCTGCATCGTCATCACCAACGGCATCGTCAGAAAAATCGACGCCGATAGCTCGCTGTTCTAAGGAGGCCGATCCCATGTCTCAAAAAAAGCAATCCTCGGCCACGCTGAACAGCTTCGGCCCCGGCGCGCAGGCCGCGTTCCACGTCGTTCTGGGACTGTTCGCGCTGTTGTGCATCGTGCCGTTTGTATTCGTCATCATCATCTCCTTCACCTCGGAGGACAGCATCCGCCAGATCGGCTATTCTTTCATGCCGCTTTCCTGGTCCACCCAGGCGTATAAATATGTGTTCCAGCTGGGGGACGCGCTGTGGCGCAGCTACTTCAACTCCTTCCTCATTACCATCGTCGGAACGACGTTGAGCGTTATTATCTGCATCCTCTACGCCTACCCACTGTACAGGAAGGATTTCAAATATCGGAACTTCTTTAACTTCCTGTCCTTCTTCACGATGATCTTCGGCGGCGGCCTGGTGCCCACCTTCGTGGTATGCAAGATGCTGCTGGGCTTATCGGACAACTACGCCGCGCTGATCGTGCCGCTGCTGTTCTCCCCCTTCAACGTCATCGTGATGCGCACGTTCTTCCAGACCACGGTGCCGCGGGAACTTATCGAGGCCTCCACCATCGACGGCGCGGGCGAATACCGCACCCTCATACAGATCGTGCTGCCGGTGGTCAAGCCCGGCATCGCCACCATCGCGCTGTTGAACGCGCTGTCCTTCTGGAACGAGTGGTTCCTCTCCCTTCTGTACATCACCAAGAACATGGACGTCATACCGCTTCAATACCTGCTGATGCGCATGCAGCGCAACGCCGACTTCCTGGCCAAGAACAGCTCCATGCTGGGCGCGGACGCCGCGTCGGCGGCCCGGAACCTGCCCAGCCAGTCCCTCAAGATGGCCCTGGTGGTGTTCATCGTGGTGCCCATCGCCTGCGCCTACCCCTTCTTCCAGCGCTACGTCGTCGCCGGCCTGACCGTGGGATCGGTCAAGGGGTAACGGTTTGAATGGAGAATGGAAAAGGGAAAATGGAGAATGGCGGTACAAATCCTGCAGATTTGTTTGATTGAAATACCGCAATCGACGTTGTTATTCCGATCCCCGCCTTTAATCCAAAGAAATCCGGTATCTATTCAGTTCTGCTGTGATAAGTGGAGATTGTCCGAGGCAACGGGGAACGACCTCTCAGTCACCGACTTCGTCGGCGACAGCTCCCCTGAAAGGGGAGCCAAGAGGAAGACAGAGCGTCAGCCTTGGCTCCCCTTCCAGGGGAGCTGTCAGCCGTTAGGCTGACTGAGAGGTCGTCCCCCGCAGCCTGCCAAATCTCTGTTTGTCACAGGACTGAACAGTTACGAAATCCGCAGGAATTTCCACATCCATTCTCCATTTTCCATTCTCCATTATCCATTAATACTTTGAATCGCAAAATGGCCTGTCCATTTGCAAATATAAGGAGGATATTCCCATGAAGAAACTGCTTGCACTGGTACTCTCCCTTGCCATGCTGCTGACCGCGGCGAGCTTCGCGCTGGCGGAGGACCTGCCCACCATCACCATCATGTTCCACGGCAGCAACGTGACCGACGACACCGCGGTGCTGGAGGCCGTGAACGCCTACATTGCCGACAAGGTGGGCGCGAAGCTGGAGGTCGTCTGGGGCACCTGGGGCGACTTTGACGACAAGGCAACCAACGCCCTGCTGTCCGGCGACACCGGCATCGACATGGTGTTCACCTGCTCCTGGTCCGCCGACGAATACAACACCTACGCCAAGAACGGCTACTTCGTGAAGCTGGACGACCTCATCGCCGAGTACGGCGCGGACCTGGTCGCCGCCATCCCCGAGAGCCTGATGCAGGCCGCCACCATCGAGGGCGCCGAGGGCATGGGCATCTACGCCGTGAACGGCTTCAAGGACACCGCCACCCAGAACACCTGGGACGTGAACGTGACGCTCTTAAACGAGCTGGGCTACACCCTGGACGACTTCAAGGCCATGTCCTTCTATGACTTCGGCGAGCTGTTCCAGAAGGCCAAGGAGCTGAAGGGCGATTCCTTCTATCCCTTCCTGGTCGAGCCCATGGTGCTTGAGCGCATGGTCACCGGCTCCATCATCGTGGCGGGCGACTCCGGCTCCACCAACCTGCTCTCCCTGTACCTCAACCAGGAGGACGTGTCCGCCGAGGGCCCCGAGGGCAACGTGATCCTCAACAAGTTCGCCACCGAGGAGTACCGCAAGTTCGTGGACAAGATGCACGAGTACTACGAGGCCGGGTATGTCGATCCCTCCCTGGCCGTGGCGGAGACCTCCAACGACACCCGCACCAACACCCAGAAGACCGGCGAATACCTGATCGGCACCCAGTCCTACGCCTTCGGCTATGAGTACTCCGCCGACGTGCTGGACCGCGGCATCGAGGTCGCCTTCGTGCCCTGCACCGATCCCTATGTGGACACCACCGCCTCCCAGGGCGCGATGGTCGCCATCTCCACCGCCTCCGAGCATCCCGTGGAGAGCTTCAAGTTCCTGGCCCTTCTCAACAGCGATCCCGTGCTGATGACCCTTATGAACTACGGCGTGGAGGGCGTCCACTACAACCTGAACGCCGACGGCCTGGTGGAGTTCACCGAGGAGCGCGCCAATTACAGCCCCTGGACCAACGGCATGGGCAACGTGACCATCCTGCCCGACACCGCCGCCGAGGGCGCTGGCTTCCGCGAGAGCTTCAAGGAATACTACGCCTCCGCCAAGGCCATCCCCGCGCTGGGCTACGTGTTCGACAACGCCGAGGTCGCCAATGAGATGGCCGCCCTGGGCACCGTCGCCGCCCAATACGCCCTGGCCCTGGACGCCGGCGCGCTGGACCCCGAGACCACCCTGCCCGACTTCCTGGCCGCGCTGGACGCCGCCGGCATGCAGACCTACCTCGACGCCGCCAACGCGCAGCTGGCCGCCTACCTCGGATGATCCCGACCCCATTTTGCCGGAACGCTCACCCAAGCGTTCCGGCTTTTTCATCCTGCCAATTCAAAACAAAAAACGCCAATCCCATCCATTCCCTTTTTCTCCCCTTGCTGATAAAATGAGTATAGTGTAAAATAGATGCAGCGGAGGACTACGCGCATGAGATACGGCTATTTTGACGACGCGGCCCGGGAGTATGTGATCGACCGGGTGGACGTTCCCTTTTCGATGACCAACTACCTGGGCACCCAGCGCATGGGCGCGGTGATCTCCCACAACGCGGGCGGCTACTGCTGGCTGGATTCGCCGCAGTATCACCGCATCACCCGCTTTCGCCCCAACGGCGTGCCGATGGACTTCCCGGGACACTACGTCTATCTCCGGGACGACGACACGGGCAAAGCCTGGTCCGTCAGCTGGCAGCCGACGGGCGTTTCGCTTAACGCGGCGAAGTATGTCTGTCGGCACGGTTTGAGCTACTCCGTCTACGAATGCGCATACGCGGGCATCGCCGCCTCCCAGACGCTGTTCATCCCCCGGGAGACCGGCGATGCCGACCCGGTGGAGATCTTCGACGTGCGGATACAGAATACGTCCGAACAGACGCGGCGCATCAGCGTCACCGGCTACGTGGAGTTCTCCTTCCACAACATCGACATCGACAACCAGAACTTCCAGATGAGCCTGTACTGCGCCGGGTCGTTCATGGAGAACGACGCCGCCATCTGCGAGCTGCACTATGAGCCGGACAGCTTCCAGTTCTTCGCCGGGAGCTTCACCCCGGACGGCTGGGAGGGCACCCGCGAGGCCTTCATCGGCCCCTACCGCACCGAGCGCAACCCCATCGGCGTGGAGACCGGCGTCCTGACCGGCAGCCATGAAAACGGCGGCAACCCCGTGGGGGCGCTGCAAAAGAAGCTCGTCCTCCGGCCCGGCGAGTCGGCGCGGCTGCTGTTCTATCTGGGCACGGGCCGGGGCGACGCCGCGGAGGACGCTCGCCGCCGCTACGACTTCGAGGGGACGGACCGCGCCTTTGCCGAGCTCAAACAGTTTTGGGATGAAAAGCTGGGCGCGCTCACCGTCAAAACGCCGCATGCGAACATGAACCGCTCCTTAAACATCTGGAACCTGTACCAGAGCGAGATCAACGTGCTGTTCTCCCGGTTTTCCTCCTTCATCGAGGTGGGCGGGCGCACGGGGCTGGGCTTCCGGGACACCGCCCAGGACGCCATGTGCATCCCCCACGCCGAGCCGGAGGGCTGCAAGCTGCGCATCCTCCAGCTGTTGAACGGCGTCACCAGCACCGGCTACGGGCTTCACCTGTTCGACCCGGCGTGGTTCGAGGGGAAGGACGAGGAGAAGGAGTGGTCCCCCACCGTCATCCCCACCGCCGAGGGCGCGAAGCACGTCCACGGCCTCAAGGACGCCTGCGCCGACGACGCGCTGTGGCTGATCCCCGCCATCGTGGAATACGCGCGGGAGACGGGCGACGTCGAGCTCTTCGACATCGTCCTCCCCTACGCCGACGGCGGAGAGGCGTCCGTGTGGGACCATATGCGCCGCATACTGGACTTCTCCTACAGCCAGGTCGGTTCCCACGGCGTCACCAAGGGCCTGCGCGCCGACTGGAACGATTGCCTGAACCTGGGCGGCGGCGAGAGCGCCATGGTGCAGTTTTTGCTGATCTGGGCCACGGAGCACTTCCTGGACGCGGCGCGGGCCACGGGCAGGGCGGAGGAGGCCGCGCGGTATGCGCCGAAGCTGGACGCCATGAAGGCAATCGGCCAGACCACGCTCTGGGACGGCCAATGGTTCCTGCGCGGCTTCACCGCGGACGGGCGCGCCATCGGCTCCCATGAATCCGAGCAGGGCAAGGTCCATCTGGAGAGCAACGCTTGGGCCGTGGCCAGCGGCGCGGCCACCCGCGCGCAGGGCATACAGGCCATGGACGCGGTGGACGAATGGCTCTACACCCCCTACGGGCTGATGCTCAACGCCCCCTCCTTCACCGTCCGCGACGACGGCGTGGGCTTCATCACCCGGGTGTACCCCGGCATCAAGGAAAACGGCGCGGTGTTCAGCCACCCCAACCCCTGGGCCTGGGTGGCGGAGTGCAGGCTGGGCCGGGGCAGCCGCGCCATGAAATACTACGACGCGCTGCTGCCCGAAAACCAGAACGACATCATGGAGATCCGGCAGGCCGAGCCCTACACCTACTGCCAGTTCATCATGGGCCAGGACCACGCCGCCCACGGCAGGGCGCGGCACCCGTTCATGACCGGCTCGGCAGGCTGGGCCTACTTCGCCGCCACGCGCTACATGCTGGGCGTGCGCCCGGAATTTGACCGGCTCACCGTGGATCCCTGCATCCCCGCGGAATGGGACGGCTTCGAGGTCACGCGGCGCTGGCGCGGGGCGACCTACGACATCGTCGTGGAGAACCCCGAGCATGTGGAGAAGGGCGTTCGGCGCATCGAGGTGGACGGCGCACCCGTGGCCTGCGTACCGGTATTTGACGGCGGCAGACACGCCCTTCGCGTGGTGATGGGATGAGGAGGCGGCCTATGATACAGTTTGGCACCGGCGGCTGGCGGGCCGTCATCGGCGACGGCTTCACCAGGGTCAACATCCAGCGGGTCGCCGCAGCGCTGGGGCGCAGGATGCGGCGGGAATCGGCGCGGGAGCTCTGCATCGGCTACGACCGGCGCTTCCTGTCCAGGGAGGCCGCCATATGGTTCTCCGAGGCCGTCGCCGCGGAGGGCGTCAAGGTGGACTTCGTGAACCTCTCCGCGCCGACGCCGCAGATCATGTACACGGTAAAATCCTGGAACCTTCCCTATGGCGCCGCCGTCACCGCCAGCCACAACCCCGCCGTGTACAACGGCATCAAGCTGTTCACCCAGGGCGGGCGTGACGCGGCGCAGGAGGTCACCGACGCGATTCAGGCCGAAGCCAACGCGCTTTCAGAGGATGAAATCGGAACGCTGCCCTTTGAGGAAGGACTTTCGGAGGGCCGCATCGTCTATGTCGACCCCCGCGACGCCTACCTGGACTCCATCATGGAGAAGATCGACACCCAGGCCATCCGCCGACGCCGTCCGCGCGTCGTGCTGGACCCGATGTACGGCGTGAGCCTGACGGGGCTTCTGACCATCCTCTATTCCAGCCGCTGCGACGTGGACGTCATCAACGACCGGCACGACGCCTTCTTTGGACGTCATCTGCCCGCGCCGAACCCGGAGACGCTGGCCGACCTCCAGAAAGCGGTGCTGGAGCACAACGCCGACATCGGCATCGCCACCGACGGCGACGCGGACCGGCTGGGCGTGATCGACGAGCGGGGCCGCTACGTCAGCGCCAACGAGATACTGGTGCTGCTGTACTATTATCTGCTGAAATACAAGGGCTGGAGGGGCGCGGCGGTGCGCAATGTGGCCACCACCCACCTGCTGGATCGGGTGGCCGCGCAATTCGGCGAAAAGTGCGTGGAGGTGCCCGTGGGCTTCAAGCACATCTCCGCGGGCATGCAGGCCTGCGACGCCCTCATCGGCGGCGAGTCCTCCGGCGGCCTGACGGTGCGGGGCCACATCTTCGGCAAGGATGGCCTCTACGCCGCGTCGCTGCTGGTGGAGATGCTGTGCGTCACCGGGGAGCCGCTGTCCCGGCTGATTCAGGACATCTTCGACACCTTCGGCGAGCTGCATGTGGCCGAGCGCGACTGGCCCCTGACCCCCGAGCGCAGGGACGAGATCCACCACCGGGTGTTTGAAAACCGCGCGCTGCCCGCCTTCGACCTGCCCATTCAAAGGGTCAGCTACGCGGACGGCTGCAAGGTCTACTTCGACGGCGCATGGATCATCGTCCGCTTCAGCGGCACCGAGCCCCGCGTCCGCATATTCGCCGAGCACGACACCCCGGAGCACGCCGAAGCCCTGGTGGGGA
>Ga0256405_10013147_pt1 | contig 10023 bp, 9 predicted proteins | sample RumenRJG_02DNA_FD_189096 | JGI IMG/M metagenome (GOLD analysis project Ga0256405, IMG submission 189096) | Bovine rumen microbial communities from Lethbridge, Alberta, Canada - RJG_02 | ecosystem: Host-associated > Mammals > Digestive system > Stomach > Rumen | place: Canada: Alberta | collected... | reverse complement strand
CGCGCAACCAGGCACTACACCGTCATGATTAAGCCGAGATCGATCACTTAAAAACAAGGTGGCCGCTGCGCCGCCGGGCGGCCGTTGGTCACCGCATCAGCGGCCGCCGCCCACCGCCGATTGCAAAGATGTTTCATTACGAATTGATCGGGTTGGAAATTTTTATTCTTTCCGTTGTGTTTTTTTATACAGCCCTGTGGAAGCTTTTTTGCGATCGGTGGAGGATACTGTGGAAATTATAATGCATACGCCGGTTTTGAGCCAGACATAATACACGGTTCATATGATCAATTTTCAGCAACTCGATGCAAACCTCAAATAGTTACGGCGTTTTCTCCCAACGCAGGTCTTATTAATGTCATATCTGCTCGCGCCAACGGAAGCGCGAACGATCCTTATGTTGCCCTTAACAGAAAATTTCGGGCAGCAAGTGCATCCAATTCCTCTACAAATCCATGGGAGCCTACCAAGTGCAACTGCCTGTCCGAAGATTCTGTACGACTGACCTGTACCTATGATAGCATGTGTGTCCGGATGGATCCGGAGGATTTATACGCAAAGCTGTATCGTTAGTGATGGGCACATATTCCACGGTATGCTGATGCAAGAGCCTGTTGATGTGGTTGTGCTTACCGTCGTATTTGCGCCCGCGCAGGGTGATAAGCGCCTTTGCCAGATAGACGTAGTCGTCGTTTTTCTCGTCCCGCACAGCTCGAAACGAAACGCCCAGCGTATCCAGGTATTCTACTGTCCGAAGGTCAGCACGTTCGATTTGTGCGGCCAACCCCTGTCCGGTGAAATGCTCTGCCAGTTTTCTGATTACCAGCGTCGGATGGCTGGACTGCCCCTGCCCGATAGGAAACAGCGCAAAGGGTTCCGGTGCAGCGCACGCGATCACGACGAGTGCATCGTAGAGCATGCAATAGCGAAAGCCGTAGTGTTTCCGCCAGATATTATCATGAAAGCCTCGCATTTCCCATTGCGGATTAGAACGCTATGACAACAAGCGTTTGCGGAATCATCAAATCCATAGGAGCGGATGAACACGGAAAACCACATATCCAACTCTCAAATAAGTTACAAGAGCAGCCATATTCTTTGCGGACTGGAGCGCAGAGCGATGTATCAGAATCAGAAAGAACGCATCATTGGTCTGGTTTTAGATCACAAGATCAACGTAAGAACTGAGCTCGACCCGATCACCCGAAATATGTACCAGCGCTACTTGGGGTAAATGAAAAAGATACGATCCTGTTTGGTCCCCCCCAGTCCGCAAAAAGAAACAATTAATTTCAAAATACTATTGACACAGACTGTTTCGAGTGCTATATTCTTATCACAGAAACAGTCTGTTCTGCTTTGGAGGTAACAGTATGCGAAGGAAAGACGAATCGAAGAAGCCGATCATCGCTGATTTCATCAACGCGTTTTATTATGAGCATGATAAAGTCCCCAGCGTGCGCGAGATCGTCGAGGGAACCGGCATTCCACTTTCGACTGTTCACCGCTATCTTGTGGATATGCAGGAGAAAGGCGAGCTGACTTACAACGGATATCGCAGCGCGCGCACAAAAGAAATGAGCGAGGTTGCGCCCATTCATGGCATTGCGGTTTTGGGAACCGTTGCATGCGGACCCGGCCAAGAGGAAGAGCAACGTTTCGTAGAGACGATCCGCATGCCGGAGACGCTGGTGGAAAAGGGAGATTACTTTGCCCTGATTGCCAAAGGAGAAAGCATGATCGGCGCGGGCATCTTCCCCGGAGATTATGTTTTTGTGAAAAGGCAGCAGACCGCGAATGAGGGTGATCTTGTGATCGCGCTCTTTGACGGGAAAAACAATTTGAAGAAGCTCGGCTACGATCCGAAGAACAAAAAGTATATTCTTCACTCCTGCAATCCCGATACCAAAGCGTATCCAGATATTATCGTGGATGAATTGCAGATCCAAGGCATCGTGAAGGGCTCGTATCATAAGCATTGATCACGGAGGACACAGGCAGAAATTGAAAAACACCATTGCAGAAGATCGTCTTCGACTTCCTTCTTTTGATTGTCCGAACCCATATTGCACGGCAAAGAACATCGCATTTGCTGTTAGCCGGGAAGCGAAGAATGAATCGGAACTGATCCCGCTGGAATATGTTTCTGAAAACACGCCCGCAGATTTCGCAATCGTCTGTCCGAAGTGCAAGAGTAAATATGTTTTGTATCGGCATCGCGAAACGCCGATCATTCCATTCAAAGTCTTGCCGCTTTACGGCAGCCTCGCCACATAAACCAAACCGAATACATTGGCATAGTGAGCCGTCCTCCCACCCGTGAATGTGGAAGCAAAGGGCAGGTATCAAGTCCAAAAAAGAATCACGCAGCATGAGCAGTTGCGCGTGATCATTGGCTTGATGCCTGCCTTTGTTTTTATTAGTTTTGCAAAAAAGAATCGCGTCTGAAATGCAAAACTGAAAAAAGTGGCGCGGGGGAAGCGGTCAGATACTAAGAGCAAGTATCGACCCGTGGCCCAAAATTCGAGATAGCCGAATTTTTGCCGCGGTCAGAACTTGTTGGGGAGTGCCTTCCCCAAACCCAGCAGAACGAAAGAAACGATCATTTTTCTCACACGGAGGTGTTCAAAAATGCGAGGACCTTACGATACGCCCAAGCGCAGTCATGTAATCAAGACCCGCCTGGACGATGACGAGTACGAATTCTTTTTACGCAAGTGCCAAGTCTACGGGATGAATCAGTCGGAGATGATCCGCTCGTCCTTGGACAAGCTCGTCATCAATCCCGTGATCAAATTCTCGCCGGTGAACAAGGAGCTTTTATCAAAAATGGATGAACTGATCACGGAGGGAAAACGCATCGGGAACAATCTCAACCAAATCGCCCGCGCGCTCAATTTGGATTCTTTTGATCCAGGCATCACAACAGATATCCGCCGCGCGCTCGGTGATCTGGCAGAGTGGAAATATGAAATCCTGCAGGAGGTGGGAAGCGCCATTGGCAACGATCAAACATTTGAGCTCGAAAAACTCGGACCTCGGGGCCGCCGAGCGTTACTTGATCTTTCAGCACGACGAGAGCAGCAACAAGCCGATCCTGGATGCTGACGGTCATCTCATTCCCCGCGAGGATTACCGCATTGATTCCGTTCTCTGCGGCGATGAGGATTTTGCCATCGCCTGCATGAAAACGAATCTCGCCTATAACAAAAATCTCTCCCGCGGCGATGTGAAGACCCATCATTACATCATCAGTTTTGATCCGAGAGACGCGGAAGAAAACGGACTGACAATGGATCGGGCGCAGGAGCTTGGACTCGAATTTTGCAAAAAGCATTTCCCCGGCCATCAGGCTCTGGTCTGCACTCACCCGGACGGTCACAACAAAAGCGGCAACATTCATGTACATATCGTCATCAACAGCCTGCGCATCGAGCGTGTGCCCATGATGCCGTACATGGACAAAGCCTGCGACACACTCCCCGGCATGAAGCATCGATGCACTGCAGCCGCGCTCCGTTATCTCCGTGCGGAAGTGATGGAGATGTGCCAGCGGGAGGGGCTGTATCAGATCGATTTGCTGAACGGCAGTAAGAACCGAATCACAGAACGTGAGTATTGGGCACAGAAGCAGGGACAGAAAAAGCTCGACGAAGAAAACGCCGAGCGGATTGCGAACGGAGAAGAACCGAAGCAGACGAAGTTTGAAACGGATAAGGCGATCCTGCGAAAACAGATCCGTGCAGCTCTGAAGAAATCCAAAACGCTGGATGAGTTTTTCGATTTTCTGCTGGAGGATTACGGTGTTGCGGTGAAAGAGAGCCGCGGGCGATTCAGCTATCTGACACCGGAGCGCACAAAGCCGATCACGTCCCGCAAGCTGGGCGACGATTTTTCCAAAGAAGCGATCCTCGCCGTCATAGAACAAAATGCAGCGCGCATCCTTCCTTCTGTCAGTCAGAGGCCGGGCACTTTTGTCACGCCCGCGGCAAAACCCGAGATCGAAAAGCTGATCGATCTCGACGCCAAGCGCGCCGAAGGAAAGGGCGAAGGTTACATCCATTGGGGCAAGACTTTCAATCTGAAAACGATGGCCAAGACGCTGATCTATCTGCAGGAAAACGGTCTGACCGATCTCGACGCGCTCGACACCGCACTCGCAGAGGCGCACGAAAAGGTCAAGACCAGCCGTGCCGATATAAAAGCGATCGAGGCTGAACTGAACAAGAAGAAAGAATTACAACGACAGGTTTTGAATGCCCGCGCGGGAAAAGATATGCACGCGGAGTACTTAAAGCTGCCGAAGAAAAAGCAGGAAAAGTTTTACGAAGAAAACCGCCCGGCGCTCACGCTCTACGATGCGGCTATGCGATATTTCAAAGAAAACGGGGTCAAAATCATTCCTACCGTCAAGCGAATCCAGGATGAGATCGAAGATCTGACTTCTGCCAAAAACGCTGGATACACCGAATACCGCGAGAGTCAGAAACGTGAAAAAGAGCTGCAAACCGTCAAGGCCAATATTGAAACAATACTTCGACAGCAGAAGCCGGAAATCGAGCATGGACGCAAAAAAGACGAGCAGGAATTGTAGTTCCGGCGTCACGCTTTAGGCATGAAGAAACGCAGTAATCATGCGGGTTTCCCAATGCGATTCTTACGGGGCAATATGATTTGACCTGCACCCCGGTTTTGAAGGCTTTAGAGCGTGACAGTTTTCAATGTCAGAGGGTTTGGAGTGGAAAAATAGAGCAACAAAAATCCAGCGTTCATGCGAGTTTCCGCTACGCAATTCTGCTGGGGTAATACGATTTCACGTTCCTACGTAATATCGGCTTTCTATTTTTCCACTTTTCCAGCCAGCGCCGCTTCGGCTGTTAGCTTTTAGACCCAAGAAATGCAGATTCCATGTGGCTTTCAGAACGCGATTTTGACGAGGGAATACGATTTCACGTCTGCCCCCGATTTTGGGTTTCTAAGCGCTAACAGAGAATAAAAACAGTTCTGGACTAATGATGGTCCCATCAAGAAAAAAAGGAGAGAACACATGGCAAAAAGAAAAAAGGAAGATCCGTATGACCTGTGCACCTGTTATGAGCCGGCTGAACCGACGCCGGAAGAATTCATCGATCCCGGTGATCGGGAGCCTACACTTGCGGATACCGCGTTCTATTTAACTGATGAAAACGGCGTCGAGTACTATTGCTGCGGAAATACCAAGATCAAGATCACTGAGCATTTCGCAGCTGACGGAAAAAGCATGGGCGAGCTTTTGGAAGATCTTATCATCCGAGAAGCGAAGAAAGCAGCCAAAGATTAACGCTTTAAATCGTTAAATTTCACAATTGAATCTGCCCCTCGCTTATTGTATAATTCCATCGGGAAGTATTGTAAGCGTGGGTTGTTTCACACGAAGGAGGCTTACTATTTGAAGCAACCATACAATACCGCACTATACATGAGACTCAGTCGTGATGACGAGAAATATGGCGACAGTGTTTCGATTGAAACACAGAGAACGATCCTCCGACAGTTCGCAAGCGACAACAACCTCCATGTGGTGGACGAGTATGTAGACGACGGATGGAGCGGAACCAATTTCGAGCGTCCGGACTTCAAACGCATGATGGACGATGTGGAGGCCGGAAAGATCAACTGCATTGTCACAAAAGACCTTTCCCGCTTTGGCCGTGAGCATGTGATGATGGATTATTATCTGGAATTCATGTTCCCGGAAAAGCACATCCGCTACATCGCCGTCACGGAGAACGAGGATACTGAAAAGGGCCTGAGCGATTTTGTTCCCTTCAAGAACCTGTTCAATGAGTGGTTCGCCAAGGATACCAGCCGCAAGGTCAAGGCCGCATTGAGAGCAAAGCACGCAGCCGGGGAAAGAACGGCTACTTATGCTCCTCTCGGATACAAAAAAGACCCTGACGCGAAAAACAAGATCGTGATCGACGAGGAAACCCGTTGGGTCGTCGAAAAGATATTTGATCTTGCTGCCCATGGGTGCGGCGCGGCCAAGATTGCCCGGGTGCTGTATGATGAAAAGGTTCCGACTCCCGCCTATTGGCATTACATGCGTCAGGGAAAGTTTGATTACGTCTTTGCAGACGCCCCGGAGGACAAAGCGTATTCCTGGACTATTCCGATAATCCGAAATATCCTGAAGGACGAAACTTATATTGGCAACACGATCCACTACAAGCAGTCGACCATATCCTATAAAAACAAGAAGGTCGTTCAGAATCCGGAAGAAGAGTGGGTTCGAGTCGAGAACACGCACGAACCGATCGTTTCCAAGGATGTGTTCAACCAGGTCCAGGAGCAGATTGCCACCAGGCGCAGGATGCAGAAGGATGCGACGACGCAGATTTTTGCCGGTCTGCTCAAATGTTCCGACTGCGGATGGTCTATGAGCTACGCTAAAAAGGATATCTCTTATGCCTATTATGTCTGCGGCAGATACAGAGCATATCGCTATAAGGGCGGAGAGTGTACCAGGCACTTTATTCGCTACGATGTGCTTTACGCCTACGTTTTGGAGCGAATCCAGCATTGGGCGAAACGAGCCAAGAAGGACGAAAACAAACTTCTGGAGGATCTGATCAAGTCCGGAGATCGGGAACGCGCCGCTGCAGTCAAGAAGCAGACAGCCGACCTGAAAAAGTCAGAAAAACGCAAGGCCGAACTGGACAACATGTTTGCCAAGATGTATGAGGATTGGGCTGCGGGCCGCATCACGGAAAGCAACTTTAATATGCTCTCCCAGAGGTATCAGAAGGAGCAGGAAGAGCAGGAGCAGAAGATCCAGGACTGCAAAACGACGCTGGCTGCAGGACAGCAGACGGTTGAGGACGCCCAGAAGTGGGTCGAGCTGATCAAGCAGATCGGCGTGCCCAAGGAGCTGACCGCAGAGCTTCTGAACACTCTGATCGAGAAGATCATCGTCCATGAAGCAACGGAAGACGACTTCGGCTTCCGGCAGCAGGAAATCGAGATCATCTTCCGTTTCGTTGGCAAGATCGATTAAAATGTAAATGAGTATCCTTAACTAAAGGAAACGGGGGAGGGTATGCCCCCCTTCACGTTCAATCCTTGCCAAAATGGGAACTTTTTCGGAAGTTTCCATTTTGGCGCTTCAAGCTGTCGACACTTTGTCGACAGCTTGAAAAGACGGCCCCCACCGGGGCCGTCTTTTTTTATACAGGATCTCAGCCGGCCTGCTCCCTGACATAGCGCACCACATAATCGCAAAAGCGCCTGGTCGCCGGGCCGGGATGGCCGACGGCGGAATAGGCGATGCCGATCGTGCGCCTGGCCTCCGGCACAAGAGGCAGCGTCAGCACGTTGTCATGCCGCCCCTTTAACAGCAGCTCCGGCATGATGCTCATGCCGAGCCCCTGCTCGACCATCGCGATGATCGCATAGTCGTCCTTGGTATAAAAGCGCACGTTCGGCTTGACGCCCGCTGCGTCTAGCGCGCGCCGCGCATCGTGGTCGGAGCTCTGCAGCAGCGAGATGAACGGCTCGCGCTCGCACTCGACGATCGGAAAGCGCGGATAGCTCGCAAAGCGGCTGTCCGGCGGCAGGATCGCAAGCAGCCTGTCCTCCATCAGCGCGATGCACTCGCACGGCGTCTCACAGGGCAGCGCGACAAAGCCGATGTCCACGCTCCCGTCCGCAAGCCATTCGTTCACGTCGTGATAGTCGCCGTTGAGCAGCCGGAAGGATACGTGCGGATAGTCGCGCTGAAATTCCTTGAGTACGGCGGGCAGCCAGTGCACGGCGACCGAGGTGAACGCGCCGATCCGCACCGTGCCCTGATCGAGCCCCCGGATCGAGGCGGCCGTCTGCTCAAGCTGCTCGCCCGCCGACAGCAGCGAGCGCACCGCCGGCAGCATCCGCTCGCCCTCGTCGGTCAGCCGGATGCCGGAACGGGCGCGCAGCAGCAGCCGAAAGCCAAGCTCCTGCTCCAGCGACGCGATCGCGTGGCTGACGGCTGACTGGGTACAGCCCAGCGCCTCGGCCGCCCGCGTCAGACTGCCGAGCTCGACCGCGCTCATCAGTGCCCGGTATTTTTCGATCATGTCGCGCTCCTCCCTGCCTTAATATGAAAAAAATTCATATTAAGATGAATCAAATGATGGATATTTCTATTATAGCTTTCTTTTTACGAAAATCAAGCGCTTTAGCGGACAAAAGCGCTTGCGCCTCGCCGGGATTTCGCTATAATGCAGCTATCCAAAGCAAAAGGAGCGGAAACGACATGAGCGGAATGGCATTTGTACTCGGCGCGATCGCAGTATATCTCATCGGTATGCTGCTCATCGGCGTCGCCTATTCGAAAAACAGCAGCTCCGAGGACTTTTACCTCGGCGGGCGCCGTCTCGGCCCGGTGGTCACGGCGATGAGCACCGAGGCCTCGGACATGAGCGCGTATCTGCTGATGGGCGTGCCGGGACTGGCCATGTTCTGCGGCGTGGCGGAGGCCAGCTGGACGGCGATCGGTCTTGCCGCCGGCACCTATCTCAACTGGCTGATCGTGGCGCGCCGCCTGCGCCGCTACAGCGCGGCGACGGGCAGCATCACGGTGCCGGAGTTCCTCTCGAGGCGCTTCCGCGACTCCTCGCGCGTCATCGAGACGGTCGGCGCGCTTGTAATCATCATCTTCTTCGTGCCCTACACGGCCTCGGGCTTTGCGGCCTGCGGCAAGCTGTTCAACAGTCTCTTCGGCTTTGATTACGAAACGGCCATGCTGCTCTCGGCCGCGGTCATCGTGGCCTACTGCGCGCTCGGCGGCTTCATGGCCGCCTCGGTCACCAGCCTGATCCAGTCCATCGTCATGACGGCAGCGCTCATCATCGTGCTCTTCTTCGGTGCGAAGGCCGCCGGCGGCTGGGGCGCCGTGATGGACAACGCGCGCAGCGTCTCCGGCTATCTCTCGCTCGCGGCCTCGACGGACATCCTCTCCGCCTCCGCCGGGCGCTATACGCCTCTGATGGTCGTCTCGACGCTCGCCTGGGGTCTCGGTTATTTCGGCATGCCCCACATCCTGCTGCACTTCATGGCGGCGCGCGAGGAGAACGAGCTGAAGATCTCCCGCCGTGTCGGCTCGATCTGGTGCGTGGTGTCGCTCGGCGTGGCCGTTGTGATCGGCCTTGTCGGCTTCGGCATGGCGCGCGCCGGGGCGATCACGATGCCCGCGAGCGAGCCCGACGCGGAAAACCTGATCGTCCGCACTGCAGCGCTGATCGCCTCCAACGGCGCCTTCGCCGCGGTCGTCGCGGGCCTGATCCTCGCGGGCATCCTGGCCGCGACGATGTCCACCGCCGACGCCCAGCTGCTGGCCGCCGCCTCCGGCGTGACGCAGAACCTGCTGCGCGACGTCTGCGGCGTCAAGCTGTCGGAGAAAAAGAGCATGCTCGCCGCGCGCCTCACGGTCGTCGGCGTGGCGATCCTCGGCGCGATCTTCGCCAGTAACCCGAACAGCTCGATCTTCCGCGTGGTCTCCTTTGCCTGGGCGGGCTTCGGCGCGACCTTCGGGCCCGTCATGCTCTTTGCGCTGTTCTGGAAGCGCTGCAACCGCTGGGGCGCGATGAGCGGCATGATCGCCGGCGCGGTGATGATCTTCGTCTGGAAATACCTGATCGCCCCCCTCGGCGGCGTGTTTGCGATCTATGAGCTGCTGCCCGCGTTCGTGATCTCCTCGCTCATTATCGTCCTCGTCAGCCTCTGCACCGCCAAACCCGACCGGGAGATCTGCGAAGAGTTCGACGCCGTCCGCGGATAAACAAACCAAGCAAAAAACCTCTCCGACAGGAGAGGTTTTTTTCATGCGATACGCTCTTGACAAATCGGTAAAATGCGGTAAAATGTGTCGCATGCGACACATTTTTTAAGGAGTGAACCATGGAGCAGACAAACATGCCGATCGGCGTGAAATTTGCGGTGATCCACCGCGCCTTCCGGCGTGAGATGGACGCCCTGCTGCGGGAAAAGGACGTGACCGGCGCCCAG
>Ga0256405_10013146_pt1 | contig 10024 bp, 9 predicted proteins | sample RumenRJG_02DNA_FD_189096 | JGI IMG/M metagenome (GOLD analysis project Ga0256405, IMG submission 189096) | Bovine rumen microbial communities from Lethbridge, Alberta, Canada - RJG_02 | ecosystem: Host-associated > Mammals > Digestive system > Stomach > Rumen | place: Canada: Alberta | collected... | reverse complement strand
ATCATCTCGGCAGATGCCTGTGAACTGCTTTCTGCGGTTATTGATGACAATCCTAAGTTCCATAAGCTATATCAAATGTATAAATTAGTCGCTTGATGAATGAATATTCACTTGCGAAAGCTCAGTTTTTTTATCAACAGCTGCCTAAGAGTAAAAAGTAAGCAGTTATTGCCCGAATTCTCGAGAGAATTCGGGCGTCTACAAGCCGCTCGCGTTCAGCTGCCGCTTTCTCTCGGTTGCGTCCCATCGGCGCAGATGGCTGACGAGGTGGCACCCTCGTGGCACCCGTGGCACCCTCAAAAAAAGGTGCAAACGCCCTGTACATCGGCGTTTGGGCACCGTGGCACCCTTTTGCGAAAAATCCCATACGTTGCGTAAGCGAGAAAAATCTTACGGCCACTACTGAGTCGCCTGACGGCGAAAAATGTTTCCAATCTTATCTTATCAATCTTTGCAACTACTATTCCTCTGACTATGACATGTGTCTGGCCTTTGTCATACACAGAACAGGAAACGGTCTGTTTTTCATGCCTGAAAATTTGGAAGTCTCGGAAAAAGTCCGTACCTTTGCTGACGAATCAAGACAATTGTTTTTATGGTAGTAGCAAATCCTATATATGATATTGTGTTCAAGTACCTGATGGAGGATGAGCGTATCGCTCGTACCATCCTGTCGGCGTTGCTGAAGAAGGACGTTGTGGCTGTGGAGGTGCGTCCTCATGAGTACAGTGATGAGACCCGCGACTCGCTGTCAGTCTTCCGCATCGACTTCGGTGCAACTATCCGTGAGTCCGACGGCAAGGAGCATCTTATTCTGATTGAACTGCAGAAGACTTGGCTTGACACGGAGACTCTGCGTTTCCGTCAGTATCTTGGCGTGCATTATTCGAATCCGAAGAATATGCTGGACCCGGGTCGTAGTTTGCCGATGGTAGCCGTCTATCTGTTGGGTCACAAGGTTGGTGATGTGGAGGAGCCTGTGCTCTATGTAAGCCACCAGTCTTTTGACTACAATAACAACATTGTGACAAAGGGCTTGCCGAATCCTTTTGTCGACAGTCTGACGCACGACAGCATCATTGTTCAGATACCCCGTCTGCATGGTCATATCAACAATCGGCTGGATATGGTGCTGAGCATCTTTGACCAGACGCGGAGGGATGTGAACGATAACCGCCTGTTGCAGATAGATGACAGGGCTTATGCCAATGATGCAGACATGGAACGCATCCTTCACCGTCTGACGATGGCAGCTGCTGATGCCGATATGCGCCATAAGATGAATGTGGAGGATGAGTATTTCGGTGCCATCGAGAAACGTGACACGGAGATTCTTATGCGTGACAAGCAGCTTGCGGAGCAGAAAACCCAACTAGCGGAGCAGAAGACCCAACTAGCGGAGCAGAAGACCCAACTAGCGGAGCAGAAGACCCAACTAGCGGAGCAGAAGACCCAACTTGCAGAGCAAGAGGAGATGCTGCGAACGACTGTGAAGATGCTGTTGGAAATGGGCAAGTCGGTAGAGGAGATTGCCGAAAGTTTAGGTAAGGACTTGAATACCATAAAACGACTGGCGTAAAAAGACCTGTCCTCTTGTACTCTTGTCTAAAGAATGTTGACGATGAAATACCCGATAGGAATACAGAACTTTGAGAAGATAAGACGTGACGGCTTCGCCTACGTCGATAAGACGTCACTGATGTGGAAGATGGTGTCGGAGGGAAGCTATTACTTCCTCTCTCGTCCGCGACGCTTTGGCAAGTCGCTGTTCCTTTCCACGCTGGAGGCTTTCTTCTGTGGCGAGCGCGAGCTGTTCAAGGGACTGTACGTCGACAACGTGGAGTGGGACTGGCAGGCATATCCCATCCTGCACCTGGACCTGAATACCGAGAAGTACGACAGCAAAGAGGCATTGGAGAACAAACTGAACCTGTTCCTGTCAGCGCTTGAAAAGACATACGGCAAGAATCATGATGAGAAATCGTTTGGCACACGCTTTGAGGGGATTATACAAAGGACATTTGAGAAGACCGGCCGTCAGGTTGTCATCCTCGTGGACGAATACGACAAGCCGCTGCTGCAGGCTATCGGCAATACGGAACTGCAGACGGAGTATCGCAACACGCTGAAGGCATTCTACGGTGCCCTGAAATCCTGTGACCGCTATATCAAACTGGCCTTCCTGACGGGAGTGACGAAATTCGGCAAGGTGAGCGTGTTCAGCGACCTGAACAACCTGAATGACATCTCCATGCTGCCCGCCTACTCGAATATCTGCGGTATCACGGAGAAAGAGCTGCACGAAAACTTCGACGACAGTGTCGGGGCGTTGGCCGCAAACAACGGTCAGACCAAGGAGGAGTGCTACGAGCGCCTGCGCCAGGATTTCGACGGCTATTATTTCAATGAGTACACGAAGGAAGGCATCTACAATCCGTTCAGCCTGCTGAACACCTTCGACAGTCTGGTTTTCCGCGACTACTGGTTCGAGACGGGTACGCCGTCGTTCCTGGTCTACCAGCTGAAGAAGACGGGCTATCCGCTCGAAAACATGACTGAGGAGGAGCTGTCTGCCGACACGCTCAACAGCATCGACATCATGGACGAGAACCCGCTGCCGCTGCTCTACCAGAGCGGCTACCTGACGATCAAGGGCTATGACAGCGAATTCGGCGAATACCGAATGGGATTCCCCAACCGCGAGGTGGAACAGGGTTTCATCAAGTACCTGCTGCCGTTCTACACGCCCAAGACTACGGACAAGAAGACCTATGCCATGTCGAGTTTCGTCAAGGATGTGCGACGAGGCGACGCCGATGGTTTCATGCGTCGGCTGGATGGATTCTTCGCCACGGGCGACTATCAGGTGATGGGAAAGATGGAGCTGTACCTGCAGAACACGCTCTACGTGTTCTTCCGTCTCATGGGGTTCTATGTAGAAGTAGAGCGTCATACGACGAACGGACGTATGGACATCGTCATCCAGACGCCGGACTATATCTATATCCTTGAGCTGAAGATTGACCAGAGTGCCGACATTGCCCTAAAGCAGATAGAGGAGAAGGGCTATGCTAACGCCTTTGCGGGCGATGCACGGAAGCTGTTCAAGATAGGCATCAACTTCTCGTCAGAGAAGAAACTGATTGATGACTGGCAAATCGTTTAAGTACAGGAGTACTTTTTGACAGGAGTACAAGAGTACTTTTGACAGGAGTACAGGAGTACTTTTTGACAGGAGTACAAGAGTACTTTTGACAGGAGTACAGGAGTACTTTTGACAGGAGTACAAGAGTACTTTTGACATGAGTACATGAGTACTCCTGTACTCTTGTCTAAAGACTGTTCTCTTGTACTCTTGTCTAAAGAATGTACTCCTGTTCTCTTGTCTAAAGAATGTACTCCTGTTCTCTTGTCTAAAGAATGTTCTCTTGTCTAAATAAGTACTCCTGTCATAAATTATTTGGTTGCTAGAATAGAATTGTGTACTTTTGCAGCGAGAATCGAATGAAAATAGCTTTTATCAGTACACGAGGGATACCTAATCACTATGGAGGCTTTGAACAGTTTGCAGAGAGCGTGTCTGTCAGACTGGTTCAGAGAGGCCATGACGTAACGGTCTATTCACCACACTATCACCCGTACAAAGAGACGACGTATAAGGGGGTGAAGGTGAAGCATGTCTATAGCCCAGAGGTATGGATGGGGAGCAGCGTGGGGAGCTTCTTTTACGACTACCAGTGTCTGAAAGATGCTCTGAAGAGAGAAGACTTCGACATCATCTACGATGCAGGCTATACGAGTGTTGTGCCAGCCTATATGCGCTTTAACGTGCGGAAGAGCAGACGGCCTGTCATCATAACGAATATGGGCGGTCTGGAGTATAAGCGGGCGAAGTATAACTGGTGGGTGCAGCGATTCCTGCTCAGGGAAGAACGCATGGCCGTGAAGTACTCGCACTACCTGATAGCCGACAACATGGTCATCAGGGACTACTTCCTTGAGAAATATGGCAAGGAGAGCAGGTATGTGGCCTATGGCGCTGACATTCCCGACGGTTACCACGAAGACTGTCTGAAGGAGTATGGGCTGACAAGAGACGGCTATCTGCTCGTCATCGCAAGGATGGAGCCAGAGTATAACATAGACATGGTCATCGAGGGCTATCGGGGTTCAGGGCAGTATGGCAAGCGCCCGCTGGTCATCGTGGGCAGGCTGACGACGTCGTTTGCCAGGCGGATAGTAGCGGAATATGCTGGCGACGAGCATGTCAGGTTCGTCGACGGCATCTACGACACCGACAGGCTGAACGCCATCCGCCACTTCTCGTTTGCCTATTTCCACGGCCATAGCGTGGGCGGTACCAACCCGTCGCTGTTGGAGGCTATGGCGACAGAGTGCTTCATCCTGTCGCACGACAACGTCTTCAACAAAGTCATTCTCGGCGACCAGGCCCTCTACTTCCGGACAAGCGACGAGGTGACAACCCTCCTGAACGGTCTGGAGCAGACCGCGGGGCAGTACAAGGCGGCGTTTACGCGTGAGAACCTGGAGAAGGTGCGTACGCTGTACTCCTGGGACAAGATTGTGGACGACTACGAGGCTTTTTTCGTTGAGGTCATGAAAGGAAATAACAGATAATGGGTAAAGATACAGATTTCCTACAATACTGTCTGCATGACGACAAGCCCCTTCCGGCGAGCGTCGGGCGCATTGACTGGATGAAGATGATAGACGTCTCCGGCAGTCAGGGCATCTCTGGCGTGATATACACCGGCATAGAGAAGGGGAAGAAGGAACTGCAGATGCCTCTGGGGGTGTTGATGGAATGGGTGGGCTTTGTCCAGCAGATAGAGAACCAGAACAAATTCGTGAACCGTATGTGCGTGAAGGTGTTCAACGAACTGCGCGCCGCGGGTTTCGAGTGCGTCCTGCTGAAAGGCCAGGGCAATGCGCTGATGTATCCTCGTCCGCTGCTGAGGATGAGTGGCGATATTGACATCCTGGTGACGAACAAGAGCCGTCAGGCTATCACGTCGTATGTGAAGGAAAGGAAAAACGTGACGGGGCATCACCTACCAGCATTTGGAATACGAGGAAGACGGCTGCGTCATCGAGATACGCTTCATGCTCTGTTCGCAGAGCAACCCCCTCTACCGCCGACGGCTGAACAAGGAACTCATGGCGATGGTAGAAGGCGGAGGACGAATGGCAGGGCTGCCTGACGGCGTGGGAAGCATCCCCGTGCCGACGTGGACGTTCAATGTCCTGTTCCAGCTGGCCCACATGATGCACCACTTCTTTGACGAGGGCGTTGGGCTGAAGCACATGGTAGACTACTACTATCTGCTGACGGGATGCGAGGCGCATGACGACCTGACGGAACAGCTGAAACGGCTTAACCTGTATGACTTTGCCGGGGCTGTGATGTATGTGATGAAGACAACCCTGGACATGGACGACAGGTTCCTCATAGCACCAGTGGACGAGAGGAGGTGTCAGGCCCTGCTGAAGGACATCAAAAAGGGTGGCAACTTCGGCAGGAACCACGGTCTGACGGAGCATTTTACCGGCAAGAGGTTCTTCCTGAAGTCGTGGCGTAACATGCACTTCCTCTGCGACTACCCTGCCGAGCTGCTCTGTGAGCCGTTCTACAGGACGTGGCATTTCTTCTGGAGAAAGTTTCAATGAGAAAAGGATACTTACAGGATGGTAAGACGAAATAACCAAACGAACAACCTGATCATGTGGATGGTGATAGCGGGCGACTTTATCCTGCTGAATATCATCATCATCATCGAGAACCAAATACGGGCGAAAGTCTGGGGGTGGGAAGAGTACCACATGTTCATGGAAATAAGCAACACAGCACTGCTCATCGCAGAGTGGAAATTCCATGCTGCTATCCACGAGCGTGTCGTCTCTGCGGGTGAGATCCTGCAGAGGGCATTCCTTCTGACGCTGACTCAAATAGCGATAGCCTATATGCTGATGAGGCATGTCATGTTCTGGACGGGAGCCGGTTGGCTGCTGATAAAGATCGGACTCCTGTTCTGGGTGTCTGTGGTCTTCCTACGACTGGCAGAGAGAAACCTCATCAAGCATTTCCGGCGTTTAGGCTGGAACACACGCACGGTGACCTTTGTAGGCAATAACAGCGAACTGGCCAGGGTCTACGACCAATTGATGAACGACCCGACGAAGGGCTACCGCATATTGGGATACTATGCCGACAGCAAGTATGCGTTTGCCAGAGTCCCATGGCTGGGAACCCTCAAGGGGCTGCTGGAGGATGCAGAGAAAGGACAGCCCCCCCGCGTTGGGCGACGAGCTCTACGTCAGTCTGTCGAGAAAGGAGCGGACGGCAATCCGGCAGCTGTCGCATCTCTGTGACAGTCAGGTGACGCAATTCTTCTATGTCCCGGTCTCTGTAGAGTCGCTGGGACTGAACATGCATCGCGAGTTCCTCAGCGACATCGAACTGTTCACTACCCACGAGAGTCCGCTGGAAAACGTGGTTAACAGAGGCATCAAGCGCGCCTTCGACATTGGCATAGCTCTGGTGGCACTGGCACTGACAGGCATCCTGATGCCCTTCATCTATCTTATCATCAAGCTGCAGAGTCCCGGACCGGTGTTTTTCAAGCAGCTGCGCACGGGAATGGACGGCAGGGAGTTTGTCTGCTACAAGTTCCGCTCGATGCACGTCAACAACGATGCTGACAAGCTGCAGGCCACGAAGGACGACCCGAGGAAGTTCCCCTTTGGCAACCTGATGAGAAAGACCAATCTCGACGAGCTCCCCCAGTTCTGGAACGTGCTGAAGGGCGATATGAGCGTGATAGGCCCGCGGCCTCACATGCTGGCCCACACCGAACAGTATTCGCATCTTATCAAGGAGTATATGGTGCGCCATTTCGTCAAGCCTGGCATTACAGGCTGGGCGCAGGTGACGGGTTATCGTGGTGAGACCAAGGAGCTGTGGCAGATGGAGGAGCGCGTGAGACGAGACATCTGGTATATAGAGCACTGGACCATCTGGCTCGACTCCCTGATTGTCTGGCTCACCTTCAAGTCCTTCTTCGTGCATGACGAGAATGCGTATTAGACCGGGATGTCAGTAAAAAAGCGGGCGAATCGTTTGGCGGTTCGCCCGCTTTTTAGTAATTTTGCACCATCATTTATCAATATGTTGTAACCAAGATTGTCTATGGGAAAGAAAAAAATTCAGTTTAGTCTCGTTTACAGGGACATGTGGCAGTCGAGCGGCAAGTTCCAGCCCCGCAAGGACCAGTTAGAACGTATAGCCCCGGTCATCATCGACATGGGCTGCTTCAGCCGTGTGGAGACCAATGGCGGAGCCTTCGAGCAGGTAAACCTGATGGCCGGTGAGAACCCCAACGCTGCCGTGCGTGCCTTCTGTAAGCCGTTCAATGAGGTGGGCATCAAGACCCACATGCTGGACCGTGGCCTGAACGCCCTGCGTATGTACCCCGTGCCCGACGACGTGCGCGAGCTGATGTATAAGGTGAAGCACGCCCAGGGTGTCGACATACCCCGCATCTTCTGCGGTCTGAACGATACGCGTAACATCATACCTTCTATCAAATGGGCCAAGGCGGCAGGTATGACGCCGCAGGCCACCCTCTGTATCACAACGTCGCCGGTGCATACCGTGGAGTACTACTCGCAGATTGCCGACGAGGTGATAGCTGCCGGTGCTGAGGAAATCTGTCTGAAGGATATGGCCGGTATCGGCCAGCCTGCCATGCTCGGCCAGCTGACGAAGGCTATCAAGACGAAGCATCCCGACATTATCATCCAGTATCATGGACATTCGGGACCCGGTCTGTCGATGGCCTCTATCCTGGAAGTGTGTAACAACGGTGCCGACATCATCGATACTGCCATCGAGCCGCTGTCGTGGGGCAAGGTGCATCCCGACATCATCTCCGTGCGGTCGATGCTGAAGAACGAGGGCTTCGAGGTGGCCGACCTGAACATGAACGCCTATATGCAGGCACGTACCCTGACACAGGAGTTCATCGACGACTGGCTGGGCTACTTCATCAACCCCGCCAACAAGCACATGTCGAGCCTGTTGCTCGGCTGTGGACTGCCCGGTGGCATGATGGGATCGATGATGGCCGACCTCGGCGGTATCAAGAAGATGATTGACAAGCTGCGCGCCCAGAAGGGAGAGCCGGAGCTGACGATGGACGACATGCTGGTCAAGCTGTTCAACGAGGTAGAGTACGTCTGGCCGCGGGTGGGCTATCCCCCATTGGTGACACCGTTCTCGCAGTACACGAAGAACATCGCCCTGATGAACCTCCTGACGATGGAGCAGGGCAAGGGGCGCTACGTCATGATGGACGACGCCATCTGGGGTATGATTCTCGGCAAGAGCGGCAAGATTCCCGGCACTATTGCCCCCGAACTGGTGGAGCTGGCCGAGAAGCAGAAGCGCGAGTTTACCGACGTCGACCCACACACCCTTATCCCCAACGCCCTCGACGGTTTCAAGAAGGAGATGGACGAGAACGGCTGGGACTATGGGCAGGATGACGAAGAGCTGTTTGAACTGGCTATGCATCCGGAGCAGTACCGCCCCTTCAAGAGCGGTCAGGCCAAGAAACAGCTGCTCGCCGACATCCAGAAGGCCAAGGACGCCAAGCTGGGTGGCGGACAGAAGATCTCGCAGGAAGAGATAGCCGCCCTGAAGCACGCCAAGGCCGACGCCGTGAAGTCGCCACTGGCAGGACAGCTGCTGTGGAGCTTCGGTGGCGAAGGTGTCATGGCCCCCTGTGTGGAGCCCTTCATCGGACAGCAATACGAGGAGGGACAGCCCTTCTGCTACCTGCAGACGAAGTGGGGCGAGATTGTCGAGATTCCCGCTGCCATGGGTGGCAAGCTGGTTGACATCAGCGTTAAGCCCGGTCAGCAAATCCGTCAGGGCGACACCATTGCGTGGATAGAGCGCTCACAAGGATAATTGGTGATATAGGTCTCATCGGCCCCGTTGGCCTCAAGATTATGAATTACCAATCGCTGATTGATAAATACTACCCGGCGGACGACGACCTGCGGCGCTTGCTCATCAAGCATTCGCGGCAGGTCGCTGACCGCTGTCTACAGATTTGCAGCCGTCATCCGGAACTGAAGATTGACTGTCAGTTCGTCGAGGAGGCAGCCATGCTGCACGACATTGGCATACGGTGGTGTGATGCGCCATCGATACACTGTCATGGCACGGAACCCTACCTGCGACACGGACCTATTGGCGGCGAACTGCTCAGGAAGGAGGGATGGCCGCGTCATGCACGTGTCGCCGAGCGTCATACCGGCACAGGACTGCCGGGACTGGAACCCGAGACACTGGAGGAACAGGTGGTGTGCTATGCTGACAAGTTCTACTCGAAGTCGCGGCCAGACCGTGTGCTGACGGTAGCTGAGACAGCACAAAGTCTGGAGCGCTTTGGCCATGAAGGCGTGGAAAAATTCTTGAGTTGGGCAAAAATGTTTGAATAAACACTAAATTCTTGACACTTCACTCTTCACTCTTCACTTTTTTTCGTACCTTTGCACCCGTGAAACAGAAAACGGTCATCTTCTTGATGTTCGTTGCCTTCACTCTGATGTGGGCATGTACGCCTTCGTCACTCCGCAAGGAAAACACTAAGGGAGTGACAAAGGCGGCAGATGCTTTACCCATTCCCGACGAGGTGCCACTGGACGAGGTGAAGGCTGTGATGCCTGACGCTATGGCACAGATCAAACCGGTTACCGACACACTGTTGGCCAAGGCCGACTCGCTGATAGCCAAGGCCAAGACCATAGCGGAGCAAGTAGACACGGCGGCTGTGAAAACGGCTGTCAAGAGTGCAGAAGACCTGCAGCCGACAGACATACCGGCAGTGGCCGACTCACTGATGCAGAAGGTGACGGACGTGGCTGCTGCTAAGGTGAAGCGCGACACCACGACGATGGACTCCCTCGAGCTGGCCATCTATAAATATAATAAGGT
>Ga0256405_10013145_pt1 | contig 10025 bp, 10 predicted proteins | sample RumenRJG_02DNA_FD_189096 | JGI IMG/M metagenome (GOLD analysis project Ga0256405, IMG submission 189096) | Bovine rumen microbial communities from Lethbridge, Alberta, Canada - RJG_02 | ecosystem: Host-associated > Mammals > Digestive system > Stomach > Rumen | place: Canada: Alberta... | reverse complement strand
AGAAGAGGGATCCCTGCGCGGGGTCCTGCTGTCCTTTCTGTTCATCATATGCGGTACCTCCTTAAAACTTCAGCGGCAGAGCTGTCTTTACGCTGGCTCCGTTGTAGATCTTCCAGACCTGGTAAAGGTACTTTTTATAACCGGCCAGGGTATCTCCCATGGCCCGGCCTTCGCGGTACACGGTGAGGGGGTCCATCTTGCGGCAGCGCCTGACCAGGCGTTTCCGGTCGTACTCTTCCCAGAAGAGATCCACGAAAGCGCACATGGCAGTCACTGTCTCCGACCGGAGGGAATCGGGATCGCCGTCCCAGGACTCCAGCAGGATGCCGAGCGCTTCACCGTACTTTTTCGGGCCGACCTTCTGAAAGGCCTTAAAAGCCGTCGCGACACAGGCAAGACGATATTTCCCCCGCTTCTGGCTCAGATCCAGCAAGGCACCGGCCGCCTCAGTCACTTCGATAAACTGACGTGCGATCGGGTCGTCACCAAAGGCTTTCGCCCGGATCCTCGCACCGGCTCCGATATCCGTGGAATAGCCGGTCTGCTTCGCAAAGAGAAGCGCTTCCTCTTTCTCGGTCATACCGAAATAGACCTTGCAGAGGATCGGGAGAGGATCCCCGCCGTTTCGGTGGACTCTTGCCGCAATGGTGTGCTGGCCGTCAAAGACGAAGTAGCGGCCGTCCCGGTAACTCACCTTGGGCTCATTGGCGACACGCTCATCAAAATCCTTCGAGATATCTTTGATCTGCCGGAGCTTCTGATCCCTCTGGTAAGTGTTGCGGGGAACCTCCAGCTTGCTGCTGTCGATGACCATTTCCTTGTAGGGTTTCACTATGTTCTGTACGGTTGTCTGCATCATTTCTTTTTCTTCCTCCCTTGGTAAGATTTCAGGTAAGTTATGCCTTTTGCTGCCAGTTCCCTGATCTGCCGGCAGCATTCTTCAGATGAGGCGGTCGTCTTATTATCGGACAGGCAGAAATCCCATCGGAAGATCATGCCGTCCAGCGCATCGGTCAGTTCCGTAATGATGAAATCCACCGGGGAATCCCGGTTTACCCGTTCCGGTGTACTGGCCATTCTTTCTGAAATGCTGAGTGCTGAAGTGGGCCGGGTGTTTTCAGGAGAGTCCTCTTCGGACAATGATTCGGTCGGCTCCGGCTTTTTCTTCTTTGGAGAAGGTCGTGGCTTGCGAAGATCTTCAGCCAGCTGTGGCCTTTCTTCGGGTGAAGCTCTTGCTACAGCAATGACTGCCCTTTCGGTAGGATTGATAATGCCAGATAAAATCTCCTGCCGGATACCGGGAGACGCTTCTTCGGCAGCGTTCAGTCCTTTTACAAAGGACTGCGCACGTTTTAAGTAGTCATCAGTCTTGCCGTTTTCTCTGGCAATTCGTTCCCTTGTCTTCATTGGTTTTGGTAAGTGGTGATTTTCACCACTTACCAAATCAATATCTACATACTGGTTTCCCCTAAATCTGTCCGATGACCCATGAGAGGCTTTAACGGCTTCATACTGTTGGACGAGAAGGTATTTTTTCTGAGCTTCAGTCAGGTTACGTCGTCCTAGCTGGTTCTTGCAGATCCAGGCAATTGCCTCGTATCTGTCAGCGAACTCCTTCTCATGTGTCGTAAAACCGATTTCCGGATGTGCCTTTATGATTTTGTATCGGTTATGTCCGTCTACGATTATGTTGTTCCAGATGATCAACGGGCTTAAGACAGTTCCTTCGGAAAGAATATTGGCCTCCAGCTGTTCATATTCTTCCGGCGTCAGCGGAGGGATCTTATCTGCAAACTCCGGATCAATCCTCAATTCATTTATCGGGTCCATTGGCGTATGTCGCTCCTTTCGAATATTCGTATCTTTATAAAGAACTTATGTAAGCGGACCGCCGAAGCAGGAGCCTGACGGCCCGCAATAGTCTCTTGTATATGATGTTCCTGTATTTGTCCCAGACACCCCCAGGATGGCAGAACCTTTTGTCCTGCCGGGAAGTCATCCAGGTGGCTGCCTGCTGCAGCGCTCATTGGGGGATCTCCCCACCTCGCCTTCTTTATGGCGGGGCCGCGAGTTACGGAAGTCTCATTATGGTGTGATACCTCATCGCCATGCGGGAAGAGCAGCTTCCCTCTTACAGTCCGGCTCTCTGCTCTGCTTGGGCTTTTCAGCCGTCGGCGCGGATGCCGCTGATGTAGCTCCATATCACACAGATGTACCTGAATGAATGATGCTGTATTCGGTTGTTAAGGTGCGGTCCCGGGTCTCCGGGTTCGTAACGACCAAGGTCGTTACGAGTATCAGTTTAGCCGGGAAATGGACGTTTGAAATAGCGCTCGCAGCGCACGTTTTAGTGATCTCGTAGCGCACATTTCGGTTTTTTACGTTGATCACAGCCCATTTATGAGCAATGTCAGTTCCGTAAGAGCGGAAAGCATTCGAACTCTGACATCTGATGGAATTGCCGGCGCTCCCTTCAGAAGATAATCCGAACTGACACCCAACAGCTTCGAGATATCCATCAACAGATCGATGGAACACGCTTTGGCCCCTTTTTCCAGACGATTCACATGCAGTCGGTCAACGCCCAGGAGTTCAGCAAGAGCTTCCTGCGTCAGTCCTTTCTTGTTCCTGGCTTCCTTCATTCGTTTTCCAAATTCCTTTGGGTCAAAAATACATGTCTTGTCCTTTCCGCCTGCTGCGGGGAGGGCATGGATGCTCCTTAATGCAAGTCAGGCTTTCGATATTTAACTGGTTCATTGGGAACGGGCTATTTGCCGTTTGTTCCCTGAACTGTTGAGACCAGTTTATCCTTGAGAAGGGATTTTAATAATGAACGGAGCATGGCCTATTTTGGAAAAAGCGGACGTTTCAGAGATGATTTTGGAAAGTTATGAGTGCGGGAATCCGCAGGAAATAAAGCTCTGGAAGGGGTTCACGATTCATGAACCCCTATGCGAGCAGATAACTGATATTTTAGTTAATGTCATCGCCATGAAATGATTTTAAAGCTGGAGCTGGAAAAAACATTCAGAAAAGAGAAAAATTCCCACCTTTACGGTGGGAGAAATGGTCTCTTCGATACAGTATACTTTTGATTAAAAGAATAATCGCCATGGGGAGAAATGATGGACAAGTAAAAATTCTGAAACGGAGAAGATAATCTGATTGGGAAACACGATTTCCATGTGATATTGACATTACATATATAGTATATATAATTGAATATATGTTTAGTGCATAATGCACAAATAAATACTGCAATTCTATTTGGAAGCCTGCTAATAAAAAGTCAAGAGGAAATTGAAGAAAATATCGGAGCTGGTTTTGAGCATCACAAATAAGCCACCTCTAAAGCTGGCCTGCAGTAAAAGTTATCCACCATACTCAGTTTGCCGTTTCCGACTGAGTTCTTAGACACTCTTTGACTTTGCCGTAGTAGATACGAAGAAACTTGTTGGCGCCAGCAGTCATGTAGACATGATAGGGCTTTCCTTCGGAACGTTTCTTATCCAGGAAGCGATAGACGGGGTCGTCAATCGGCTTCGTTTGAAGAAGAGAAGACATAATAAGAAAAAGGGTCTTCCTGAGGCGTGAAGGTCCGCATTTTGAAGCATTGTTACTTTTGCTTTTGAACTTGCCGGATTCATCCACCCCTGGATCCACTCCCGCAAAAGCCGTGAGAGCCTCCCGATGGTTGAAGCGGGAAATATCCCCGATTTCAGCAATCAGCTGTGGGCCAAAGGTGGCCCCAACGCCGCGCATGGCCATAACAGTGCTGTATTCTGGCAGGGCTGAGGCAAGCCGGTTCATTTCCTGACGCGTGTGTTCAACGTTTGCAGAAATGACATTGAGCTGCCTGATGCTCATCTGGATCATATCCTTGTATTCCTGCTCTTTCGGGAATACGGCGACAAGTTCCTTAGAGGCATTGAAAAGTTCTTCGGGCTTGCTCTTCTGGAAGTTGTAGCCATGGCGTTTGCAGAAAGCCTGATAGCGCTCCGTGAAGGCTTTGAGGCCGATCTTGCGTACACAGTCCACATGCCAGAAAGAGGCCGCATAATCGACCCATTTCTCGCTTCCATCATCTCGTGATGGGGTGTCAAAGAGGTCATTTACGCCTGGGTAAGTCATATCCAGAAGCGAAATGAGATTGGTTTTGGCAGCGACTTTCTGTTTTGTGAAGAAAGCCATCTGCGCATTGAGGGTTTTGAGTTGTGCGCGTGTAGTATCCATACTGGAATACTCACGTAAATCGGCCCAGTTGTCAAGCGTATACCGGGCAATCTTCTTGGAATCGGCAGGATCGGACTTGACCTTGCGTATGGTGTTATTACCGAAGTTTTTGATCAGATGGGGGTTCACCGCGCTGACAAAGATCCCGGCATCGGAGAAGGCACGGAGGATTGGCTCATGATATCTGCCAGTGCACTCCATCACCGCCTTCGTCTCGCCATCCAGGGTCAGGATGTAATCAGTAAGGCTTTTCAACTCACAGGAAGAGTGTGTAACATCGAAGGGTTTCCTGACAACAGTACCTCCCGGCTGCAGGACCGCCACGGTGCTCTTGCCCTTAGAAACATCAATACCGACTGCGTTGTACATTGCCTGTACCTCCAAGAATAAAGAATTGCATGGGCCAGCGGCTTTCCATTGCTTATTCAATCTCCTGGGGTATCATGCGGACATACACAAAGGCAGTCCAACCTGCATAAACCGAACGGCTGCGAATGGAGGGCTGGCTGACGGGCTTTCAAACGGACGCCTGTGGGTCCAAGGAGACAATCGTCACACCAATGCCCACCTATTCTAACAGCTTTAGCAACGGAACGGTTAGTCCTTTCTGGCTGAGAGGTATCTAACCACCATAAATACATTATAGGAGGAGATGACAAGAAAGTTATTTTAGACACTAATTCCGGGAAAAAGCCAAAACCAAGGGAGAGTTGATAGCACAAGGAAGAGGTAAAGATTAATTTTGGAGGAGAAAATGAAAAACTGTTACTTGGCTTTCGCTATTGGATTTTCACTTGTCCTAGGTGGATGTGGCGGTTCATCTGCTTCAAATACATCGACAGCCACAACTGCTGCACAGACGATAGAAGCATTAGAAAAATCCGAAGCGCAAACCACTGTTGCGCCAGAAACTACCGCTGCTCCAGAAACTACCGCTGCCCCAAAGCCAAAAAAGGAGACACTATCTATAGAGGCGTTTAATGAATTGTTATCAAAACTGCCGATTACTATAGATTCTAAAGAGTACGTGGTTCAAGACGAAAAGTATAAATCTTTATATCCAGATATGCTGCAAGTTGTTATGACTAATCATACAACAGCAGATATTAAAAACGCTTTGATTTCCTATGTCGCATGGGATAGTAACAATTTACCTGTTAAGATTAAGGGACATATGGATTTCAGTAATGGAGCGTATATAAAAAGAGTGGCGGCAAATGATATAAATTTAGTGCCGGATGCTCAGTGGGGGAGCGATAAAGGATTTCAAGTTGAAGAAAATAATAACATTGCTTTTTTTGAAGCTATAGTGGAGAGCTTTGAAACGTTTGATGGAGACAAATGGGAGAATCCTTATTACGATGCGTGGTGTAAACTGTATGAGGGTGTGAAGTATAGTGAAGATCTCACTGTTGAAGTCAAAATAGATGAAAACGATTTTGAAGTGTCCAATAATAAAACGGATAAAGAAACTACAGAAGCTGATGAAGAAACGATAAATGCCGAGATAGAAAAACAGGAATTTCGCGTTATTTTAACGAAATATGTAGAACAGGACGCAAAATACAAATCACTGTATCCTGATATGTTGCAGGCAATTGTACAAAATGATACGGATAAAGATATCAAAAACGCAGTTGTTGCTTTTGTCGCATGGGATAAAAACAATTTGCCTGTAAAGATAAAAGGACATATGGATTTTAGCGACGGCGCGTATATTAAAGAAGTAGATTTTGCAGATATTAACATGATCCCTAACTCGACTTTTGGAGAGAAAAATGGGTATCAGATTGATGAGAAATGTGGAATAGAGACTTTTAAAGCGATTGTTGTTTCCTATGAAGCTTTTGACGGAACAACGTGGAGCAACCCTCTGTATAAAGACTGGAAAAAGCTTTATGAAGGTGTAAAACGACAGTAAAGGAGATCGAGTATGAAGACAGCAAAATTAGTTACAGGAATTTTATCAATTATCATCTCTGTTTTCATTATGCTTCAATCATGTGCGGCGGGACTTGGAAACGCACTAGCTGAAAATGGAGAAAACAGTGGTTCTGCTGGCTTGATTGTTGCAGTATTAGTTTTGACAGGCGGTATTGTAATGGTTGCGACAAGAAAAAGCGAAAAGAGAGGCGGTTCAATAGCTTGTGCTATTATCTATCTTCTCGCAGCTTTACTGGGTTTTCCGAATGCGGGCTCTTATGGAGATTTAAAAATTTGGTCGGGGATGGCTGTAATATTGGGTGTAATGAATATAATTGCTGCGCGCGGTTCAAATAAAAATAATAATGAAGTATAGGATAATTGAAAACCCGAAAGAAAAGGGTCGTCGTACTAAGAGCGAGTGATAACTTAGTGCGGTAACCTTGGTTTTATCCACAAAATGTAATAAAAAGAGGCCTGTTTGCTAGAACGGGCCTTTAGTGTAAAATGAATGTACTCTTCTATACAGGGTATCGGCCATCAGATTTTTGAGTCTGATGGCCGTTTTCTATTATTGGACTAAGTGTCATTCGTGATTCCAAATGAGAAGACGGGAATTCTCTTCTAAAACAATAGTTAGCACTCTTTTCTGGATATAAAACTCAGTTCGCTATTCTCAATCCATTCTCATCATATCCATCCACCAGGTTCGTCAGCGGCTGGGCGCCTGCCTCCACCAGCATCCGGTTCACGACCGGGAGAGGCTGCAGGTACCACTGTGAGAGCGCATACTCATAGAGCTTCATGTCCACCGTGTTCAGTAACTTGGACGGGCTGACGCGGATATACTTTCGGCTGATCTCCGGCGGGAGATGAAGCGCGATGCAGACGGCGACGATCTCCTGGATCGGGAACATGATCTCCGGTTTGTTCCGCATGTTCTTGATCGTGTGATCGGAAAGGCCGGTGGCTTCCGCGAGTGCGCCGACGGTGATCTTCCGCACGTCCATCAGTTCCACGGTCAGGTCATTGAAATTCTTTTCGAACTTCGCTTCTTCCCGCATCTGCATTTCCATCTGCTTCCGGAGCTGCAGGCCGGCGTCGGTCGTGACGCTTTCGCCGTTTGCTCCGACATACTTTATCTGTTTCCGGCCCCGTCCCTGCCCCGGCGTCTTCAGAAGGACGCCGTTGACAAAGCGCTCGAGGATATTGGAGAACTCTTCCCGGAAAGCCAGGCAGCATTCACCCATGTGCTCCAGCGCATATCCGCGGAGATGCGGCCGGCGGTTCTGGTCAAAGAAGAGGAATTTCCTGTCGTTTCTACAGTAAACGCCGTTCTCCGGGACATAAAGGTAATCGCCAGTATTGAGGATCCGGCGGAAGTCCGCGTTCCGAAGATATTCCTTCAGGGCATCGGCTTCGTTGATCGTATAGGTCTCATGCTCGGAAAGCGTGGACAGATAAGATGGTACAAGATTTCCATTTGCTGTCTGCAGGATCCCCCGCACTTCATTGTAGCCGAAGTCCATGAGACGGGACCGGGCCATGGTCTTTGTGGTCCCATAGTATTCCGCCATGTCATCTACCAGCCGGCGCATGTTAGCGAGGTTCCGCAGTCCGCCGTAATATGCCAGCAGACGCTCGGCGTGTGCTTTCCCAGGTTTTTCCGGGATCATCAAATAGCGGGGGAACGTATTTGCCTGGATCTCCATACGCTCCATAGGAGAAGTCCGATCCTGCCTGGCGGAGTTCGAGCTTCGTTTGCACATGTAGGAACAATACGCATGGCCGTGTGTCTTCTGCAGTGCGAAAAAGAACCTGCCCAGAAAATGGTGCGTACCCTCATGGGCCAGGGTCGAGTTCTTCATGCTCCGGGAATCCCGGACGTTCTGGTTCAGGATGATAGTGCCGGGATCTATATCTCCCCTGAGGATCTCACTGGTTTCCTCAACCAGGATATCCGATGTGCCGAAGCTGAAGAAGTATTCCCCAAGAGCCCCGTTCTCCGGAAAAGAACCGTACAGCTGGGTCAGACCCATTTCCCGGATCCAGTCCTCCGGGTCCAGGGGAACATCTTTATCCAGGGTGTCCGGAAGATAGACAGTGCGGATAAAGCGGCCAAGATGTTCGTAATCCTTTGCTGCCATGACCGGAAGCAGATATTTATCGACAGGAAGGTTTGAAGACTTCAACGCCTGGATGCTGAGTTTCTCATCCAGGACAGCTCCTTCAAAACGGCATTCCAGATGGCAGGGCCGGAAGTCAAATGTATAACGAAGACGCAGTTTAAGAGTCAGCTTGTAGTTTTTGCGGAAAGCGGCGGAGATACGTCTGGTCTCCTCCAGTTTGATTTGTGTCTCAATGGCAATATCGACCTTGAAATCCTCTATTTCCTGAAAAAAGACGGATTCCGGCCGCAGGATCTTCAGTTCGTTTACCCAGATATGGGCGACGCTCCAATCATCCGAAGAGGTCTTAAATTCCTCCGGATGCTCGCCAATGTAAGTCTTCAGGTCATCTTCAAAGCTTCGGTGATACACCTTCGTGATCACATCAATAACAGTATAGGGCCGGAAGGATTCGTCCAGCCTTGTACGGTAAAGTTCTTCCCGTTCCTGGTCCGTCAGGTGCTCTTTCGGGACAAAGGCGTGGGGGCTTTGTGTGATGGCGGCTTCTTTCACCTCATAATACTCCTTCCTGCGGCAGGTGAACGCCGCAAAGCCTCTCGGTGGTCTTTCGTCATAGGTGGGATTCGGATAATTGAAATATAACACAGTAAAATGCGAATGTAAAGGAGCGAAAATGGTTTACATACGTTTATTTATGTGTTACGATACAGTTACAAAGCTATTTCCATGTGGAAAGGAAGGTGTTGACCTATGCCGCGTCGAAGCATAGAACGATCCGTGCCCGGAACGGGTAATGTCATTGATATGAAAACAGGAAAAACGGTTAAAAAGCCGGCGCTCCCTGTTGTCTGTGAGAGAGTGCGCTTCTTCCGGGAACGGATGGGTATCGAGCAGAAAGAGCTTGCGAAGATGATCGGCGTTACCGGCAACGCAGTTTCCAACTGGGAGAACGGCAGGGGAAGGCCTGATCTGAACCTGGTCCCCGAACTGTGTGAGGCGCTGCATATCACCATGTACGATCTCTTCGGTCTGAAAGACCCCACGGAGCAGTACACGGCGGGGGAGCAGATGCACATCGAACAGTACCGGGAGCTTACTCCCGGCCACAGGACAGCCGTGGATCAGCTTATGGACACCCTGATCAGGGTACAGGCCGCGGAAAATGCTCCGCTTCTCCGCCGGCTTACCTATTATTCCCGTTCCCTGGCAGCTGGCTTCGGCGATCCGACGGAGTTTGAGGACGAGGGCGAACCCATCTGGCTGTATGCTTCCCGGGAAGTTGATCGTGCCGACTGCGTGTTTACCGTCAACGGCAATAGTATGGAGCCGGCGTACCATGATGGAGACATGGTGCTGGTATCCCGGATCCCGGACGCGCCGGATCTGCAGCCCGGAGAAGTCGGTGCCTTTATCACCGGAAATGAGACATATATCAAGGTTTATCAGGAGGATGGCCTGCATTCCCTGAATCCTGATTACAAGCCGATACACTTTAACGAAACGGACCGTGTCTACCTGATCGGCCGCGTCACGGGGATCCTGGATCCCGGACAGGTGGCTTCGGAATCCGATGTAAATAAGTACCAGATGCTGCATCCGGAAGACCATTAAGCTGCCGGATCCCTTCTGGTCTTTTACTGTTTCAGAAGGGAGGCAGATGAAATATGGCGACCATTGGTGACTTTCCCATGCCGGAAGATTTCCGCTACAAAGATGTTTATCTGAAGGGAAAACCGCAGC
>Ga0256405_10013143_pt1 | contig 10028 bp, 6 predicted proteins | sample RumenRJG_02DNA_FD_189096 | JGI IMG/M metagenome (GOLD analysis project Ga0256405, IMG submission 189096) | Bovine rumen microbial communities from Lethbridge, Alberta, Canada - RJG_02 | ecosystem: Host-associated > Mammals > Digestive system > Stomach > Rumen | place: Canada: Alberta | collected... | reverse complement strand
CCGTTCTGGTAATCCATCCCCGCAGCATAGCTGAGCTGTTCCTCAATCTCCGGTGTATGACGGTGCGTGGCAACCCCGTAGGGCTTAATGCTTTCGTTGACCTCGCAGAAGAGGTTCGGAAGCTTTGCGCCCCGGCCGGCACCGGAGGTTCCGGACTTGGCATCCACGATGATGGAACGCAGATCGATCAGGCCCTCCGCGACAAGCGGATATAGCGTCAGAATCGAAGTTGTGGTGTAGCAGCCCGGATTCGCGATAATTCTCGCGGAAGCGATTTTGTCACGGTTGATCTCACACAGCCCGTACACTGCCTCCGGAAGATATTCCGGTGACTCGTGTGTCCTGTGATACCATGCTTCATAGACATCCACTCTTTTCAGCCGGAAGTCCGCACTCAGATCAATGACCTTGGCCTCGTTCAGGACCTTATCGTTGATCATGGATGCGCAAAGTCCCTGAGGCGTGGCCGTAAATATCACGTCGCAGCGGCTGATCAGCTCATCCATATTCTCATCCATGCATTTCTCATCCACCAGCTCGAACATATTCCGGTAGATGTCCGCATAGTTCTGATCTACATAGCTTCTGGATCCATACCAGACGATCTGCACCTGGGGGTGTCCCAGCAGCAGCCGGACAAGCTCCGCTCCGGCGTATCCTGTAGATCCGATGATTCCAGCCTTAATCATATGATTCCTTCCCTCCTGCCAAGCTCCTTGAAGCGCTAAAACGCCGTCGCCGTCCATCTTACTCCAGATGCCGCCTAAAGTAAAGAGTAAAATGCATATATTTGTGCATATTTATACATGTTAAGCGCATATTATTCATTTATACAGGATTCATTACCGGATTCATGATTTTCTGCTTGCATATTTATGCTTACAGCGCTATCATATCGGATGTGCGGTCCAGCGGCCGCGCTCAGAAGCATTTTTTACCAAAGACCAGATCTGAAAGGGGAACCCATAATGGCAAAAGAAAAAGTAATCCTCGCCTATTCCGGAGGACTTGACACGACTGCTATGATTCCGTGGCTGAAGGAGAACTTCAATTATGATGTCGTATGCTGCTGCGTAGACTGCGGACAGGAGGAGGAACTGGATGGCCTTGAGGAAAGAGCCCTCTCCAGCGGTGCTTCCAAATTATATATTGAAGATATCGTCGATGAATTCTGCGAAGATTTCGTCATGCCCTGCGTCGAAGCAGGTGCCGTCTATGAGCATGCATATCTGCTCGGCACCTCCATGGCCAGGCCCGCGATCGCGAAGAAGCTGGTAGAGATTGCCCGCAAGGAGAACGCGGTTGCTGTCTGCCATGGCGCGACCGGCAAGGGAAATGACCAGATCCGTTTTGAGCTCGGTATCAAAGCACTCGCGCCGGACCTGAAGGTGATTGCTCCGTGGCGCATGACGGATGTCTGGACGCTTCAGAGCCGTGAAGACGAGATTGCGTACTGCAAGAGCCATGGGATCAATCTCCCCTTCTCCATGGGAAAGGGCTATTCCCGCGACCGGAATCTGTGGCATATCAGCCATGAAGGACTGGAACTCGAAGATCCTTCCCTGGCGCCCAACTATGATTCTCTTCTGGTTCTTTCCGTCACGCCGCAGCATGCACCGGACGAACCGACCGAGGTCACAATGACCTTCGAAAAGGGCGTCCCGAAGTCGATCAATGGAAAGGAAATGAAGGTCGCCGATATCATCCGCGCCTTGAATGAACTTGGCGGAAGGAATGGAATCGGAATCGTTGATATCGTGGAGAACCGTGTTGTCGGCATGAAGAGCCGCGGCGTATACGAAACCCCCGGCGGAACCATCCTGATGGCTGCGCATGACCAGCTGGAAGAGCTTTGCCTTGACCGCGAGACGATGGAGACCAAGAAACGGCTTGGCAGCCAGATGGCACAGACCGTCTATGAAGGAAAGTGGTTCACACCGCTTAGGGAAGCCATCCAGGCCTTCGTGGAATCCACACAGCAGTTCGTGACCGGAGAAGTCAGGTTTGAGCTGTATAAGGGCAACATCATCAAGAAAGGAACGACAAGCCCCTACTCTCTCTACAACGAATCCCTCGCTTCCTTCACCACAGGCGATCTCTATGACCACCACGACGCAGAAGGCTTCATCACCCTGTTCGGACTTCCGCTGAAGGTGCGTGCCATGAAGCTTCAGGAGACTGCAAAGACGAATTTCACGGATAAGATCAGTGGAATGGTGCACGAGATGCAGGGACACGGAAAAGCAAAATAAAGATAGAATTCACGTCTGCTTCACTGAAATCTTCCGCATCTGGAAAAACAGCCGGACCATGTCATCCCAGACCCGGTCCAGGGACTTGTCCAGTGTGAAGATCTTCAGTGAAGTTCCCGTTATGGCCGTCACTTCGTCCTTAGCATAGGTCAGGTTCAGAAAGAGTCCGTCTACCTGCTCTTTCCCGATCGAAAGATCCGAGCTCTTCAGCAGCTTCTCCACATTATAATCCGCAAGCTTCAGAACAATCCGCATCTGGATCGGCGTGTGCCGTCCTTTGATCAGATCGTACACAACCGGCCGCAGGAGCCTCCAGGTCAGCTGCTGGCTCTGATGCTGACGCTGATATGGATTCTGAGATGGATTCTGCTCTCCTGCTTCTTGCTGCTCTCCGAAAAAGTCCGGATGCCAGCTTCCATCGATGGAGAACGTCGTGAACGTCGTCACAGAGCCTTCCGAAAACAGGAAGGTGTCAAAGGTCTCCTGCGTCAGGAGCTTAGCCATAAAGTCTTTTGTATTGGTAATTCTCAGCGCGATCATATCTCTGTCCTTTGGTACTTTGCCATGAAACTATTCAATCACAGTTCCATGCTTTCTGCAATCCCATGATTACAGCGCCAAAAGCCCGGCCTCCTCGCAAGCTTTCACTCACTTTTCACTCACTTTTATCAAAACGATACTTTCCATTCCTGCCTATCTGTGTTATACTTTCAATGTAGTATTCAAAACTACATCATGTGAGGTGAGAGATATGAGTTATCTGGTTGTGATCGATAGCTGCGGAGAGTTGACTCCGGATATGAAGGCCTCCGGGCATTTTATGTCTGCTCCGCTGACGATGGATGTGGATCAGTATCACTTTGTGGATGATGAAACATTTGACCAGCAGGAGTTTCTGAAGCGTGTCAGGGAAAGTCCCAACTGTCCCAGGAGTGCATGTCCTTCTCCGCAGTACTATAAGGAATGCTTTGACAGGGATTTTGATCACCTGTATGCCGTCACCCTGTCAGGGGCGCTCTCCGGCTCATACAACAGTGCACAGGTCGGCAGGACCATGGCGCTGGAAGAACATCCGGACAAGAAGATCCATGTCTTCAATTCCAAGTCCGCTTCGATCGGGGAAACACTGATCGGTCGTAAGATCGCGGAATATGAAGAGGCACATCTTCCGTTTGAGGAGATCATTGAAAAAGTAGACGCGTATATCGAGAGTCAGGTAACCTGGTTTGTACTGGAGTCCTTAGATACGCTCCGCAAGAACGGACGTCTTTCCAATTTCAAGGCGTTTGTCGCGACCGCCCTGAAGATTAAGCCCATCTGCACCTCCACACCCGAGGGTGAGATTCAGCAGGTCGGCCAGGCGCGCGGGATCAATAAGGCATTGGTGAAGATGGTTGAGATGGCTGCGGAATCCGCGGGGCACATGCAGGATAACGAGATTGCCGTCTCCCACACCAATAACCCGGAACGCGGCCAGATGGTTCTTGACGCGATCCGTGAGCGTGTGAAGGCCAAGAACTATTTCCTGGAAAATGGACGCGGCTGTACTTCCATGTACGCCAATGACGGCGGCATCATCATGGTGCTGTAAGAAGACTCTAAAGAGCATTCAGAAAATAGCAGAAGCGGAACTGCATCGGCAGTCCCGCTTCCTTCTTTTTTAAGTGATTACAGTCCGCAATCCGCATCAGACATTGTCCAGTGATGCGAGATAATCCTCCAAAGCGGAGCTGTCAACCGTATATGTGACAGACTGAACAGCTGAAGAATCTGTGGAAGGAGCATTCACAGCCTGATACAGCGATACGCCGATCCAGATCACAACCGCAGCCGCAATTGCAATCAGAACAGTCTGCGTAAGCATCCAGCTTCTCCTCTCCTGTGCCATAATCTTCTTGACATTACGTTTCTGTTCTTTGTTTCTGTCAACCTTTGCCTGGCTCATCTTTTCCCTGCTCCATTTCCTGGTTACAATAACCGATTTCTGTTCCGATTTCCTATCTTATCATAGGTCACGAAAGGATGCAATCATCCTGTTTACTTCGCAAGGAGAAGCATGATCTCGTTGCTCCGGCTGATGAATTCTGTCATCGCTTCCGGCTTGAGCGGTGCGTTGGCCAGCGAAGCGAGATCATAGAGCTGTTTCGCGAACATTTCCGCATGTTCGGAATCCTTGTGCTCAAGCAGATAGCGCACCAGCGCGTGGTTCTCGTTGAGCGTCAGCGTCTGTGCCGGCGCAAACAGATCCATATCCATGCCGGACCCGTTCATGCTGTACATCCGCATCATATCCTGCATGCGGCGGCCTTCCTCCTGGATCGTGAGCATGGAAGCAATCTTCTCGTCCTTCAGGCTCTGAACCTGGATCGTGAGCTTGTCATTGCCGATTGCTTTCTTGAAAAGCTCTGCAAGGGATTCGGTATCTGCCTTCAGCTTTTCTTCATCGGCTTCCTCCGCCTTCATGGAGCCGGTGACATCAGCGTCAATACGCTCAAACTTGACATCCTCTCTCTTCTGCTCGACATGCTGCAGATACGGTGCGTCAATATTGTGATGCAGGATTACGGCATCCATGCCATTTTCCTTGAACATACGGATGTACTGCCCCTGCTGGGATTCATCCGTCACATAATAGATTACCGTCTTCTCCGGCTCCTTCGGCGTATCCTCTGCAGCCTTTTCCCCTGCTTCCTCCGGTTCCTCCGAGAAGTCAACGTTCTCGTCTTTGCCTGTGTTCTCTTCTTTCTCCGCGCTCTCTTCTTTCCCTTCGCTGCCTTCCTTCTGCGAAGCAGCTTCCTGGGATTCTGCCTTGTCTGTGTCCTCTTTCTTCTCTCCCTGATCCGAGATCTTCTCCAGATATTCTTTCAGCGTAAAGTACTTTCCATCCAGATCCTTGTACAGGATATAATCCTGCAGGCGCTCGGAAAACTTCTCATCGCGCAGGCTTCCGAACTTCAGGAACGGGCTGATGTCATCCCAGTACTTCTCATAATTCTCACGGTCAGTCTTGCACATACCCGTCAGCTTGTCAGCAAGCTTTTTCGAGATATAATCGCGAAGCTTCTTGACAAAGCCGTCATTCTGAAGCGCAGATCTGGATACATTCAGCGGAAACTCCGGGCAGTCAATCACACCCTTGAGCAGCATCATGTACTCCGGCACGACCTCCTTGATGTTATCGGCAATGAAGACCTGGTTGTTGTAAAGCTTGATGGTTCCCTCGATGGAATCATATTCCGTGTTAATCTTCGGGAAGTAAAGAATTCCCTTCATGTTGAACGGATAGTCCGCATTCAGGTGAATCCAGAACAACGGTTCACGGTAATCATTGAATACCTTGCGGTAGAAAGCCTTGTATTCCTCCTCCGTGCAGTCATTCGGATGCTTTGCCCACAGCGGATGAATATCGGAGATGCTTACCGGTCTTTTGTTGATCTTTACACGCTCACGCGCAGGAGAGATTTCAACCGTCTTCTTCCCGCCGTTTCCGTCATCCTGCTCTTCCGTCTTCGCGTCTTCGTGGATATGTTCTACCACGACATCGGTATCCTTGAGCTCACTCTCATCGATGGTCTCATATTCCTGCGGCGCATTTGCCTTCTCCAGGAAGATCTCCACCGGCATAAAGCTGCAGTAGCGCTGAAGCACTTCACGCATGCGGTATTCGTTCGCAAACTCAAGGCAGTCCTCGTTCAGGTGCAGGATAATCGTTGTTCCGACCTCTTCCCGGTTCCCGTCCCGCATCGTGTAGGTGGAAGAACCGTCGCACTCCCAGTGCACAGCGGTCGAGCCCTCCTTATAGCTGAGTGTGTCAATCTCCACATTGTCGGAGACCATGAATACGGAATAGAATCCAAGGCCGAAATGACCGATAATGTCATCCTTATTCGCCTTGTCTTTATATTTTTCAAAGAATGCAGTCGCACCGGAAAACGCGATCTGTGTAATATACTCTTCCACCTCGTCAGCCGTCATGCCAAGTCCGGTATCCGCAAAGCTGACAGTCTTCGCTTCCGGATCGACTACCACGTGGATGGAATCCTTATGATCATCCGGATACTGGTACTCGCCCATGATCTCAAGCTTGTGCAGCTTCGAGATCGCGTCACACGCATTCGAGATCACTTCACGCACAAAGATATCGTGATCCGAATACAGCCACTTCTTAATAATCGGAAGCATATTCTCGCTGTTGATTGAGAGATAGCCCTGTTTTTCTGTCATGTTATATCACTCCTTATCCTGCTTTTTATTCTGCCGCCCGATGGAGGCGGTATATTCATTCCATCGTCTGGTACAGATGATAAAACGAAACTCCTTAAATGTCAATAGCACTCGGCTAAAGTGAGTGCTAATAATTGTAAGCATTGTTACAAGGTTCCTCTGACCAGTACCTGCGGCATAACAGGGCTCTTTCGCTTCGAGTCTCCGCTCCGCTCCGGTCGGCGCAAAGCGAGCGTCCACTGGACGCTCTGCGCCCCCAAAAGTCTCCGCTCAAGAGCCCTGTATATGCCTTGTACCTGGTCAGAATATAGCTTGTAACTCAGTAATCAAAAGCAGGTGCCATACATACGTACAGCACCTCTGCGTTTCAGAATAGTATTCGTCCGGATCTTCTCCGGTCTTTGGATGTGTTTATTCCTGTATTTCTTCCTTGGCGCATTCACATGCTTCTTCCGCCGCGTCTTTTGCTTCCTCTGCCGCGCATTCACATGCTTCCTGTGCTGTGTCCTTTGCTTCTTCCACAGCATCCTGTGCTTCTTCCGCAGCGCATTCACAAGCTTCCTGCGCCTCGTCCTTTGCTTCCTTGGCCGCGCATTCACATGCTTCCTGCGCTTCCTCTGCCGCGTCGGCTGCTTCCTGCGCTGCTTCCTGCGCTGCGTCCTCCGCCTCTGCGCTCTTGTTGTCTACCGCTGTCTTCACTTCATTGATCAGGCCTTCTGCAGTTGTTTTCATCTCAGCAAAGGTCTTCTTTGCTCTCTCCTGCGCCTGCTCGAACAGCGTCTTCGCCTCTGCTTTGGCATCGTCCAGGTTTTCTTTGGCGACTGCCGCATCGTCCTGGACTTCCTCTGCACTCTTCCGGACCGCCTCAGACAGATCCTCTTCCTGCTGCTTTGCCTTTTCCTTCAGCTCCGCTGCTTCCTTCTGGGCACGGGCCTTTGCTTCGGCCGCTTCCTGCGCCATCTTTGCCTCAGCGTCCTCCATTACCTTGCGGGAGTTCTCAACATCCTTTTCCAGAGCGCTGATCTTCTCCTCTGCTGCTTTCGCGGCATCCAGAAGAGGCTTCAGGCTTTCGTCAATCGCTTCCGGATTCAGTTCGGCAAGCTTTTTTCCAAGCTCTGCATATGCTTTCGTCACTTCTTTCTGCGCATTTGAAATCTGAAGCTTCAGATTACCGGTCTCCGCAGCATTCTTTGCGCGTCCCGCAACCGTCTTCCCAAGTCTTCCAAGAGAATCTCCAAGATCATCAAAAAAAGCCATGTTTTACCTCCTTATCCATCCGCTTTCCTGTATTCCCTGCAGCATGGCTCTTCAGGTCATTCTTCTGCAGGTACGCCTTGTACACAGTGTACCACGAAAGCCCCTGTAAAGGAATGAATTTTCTGTGTTCGGCACTCACACCTTCACAAAATGCCACTGATAGCTGCGGTATTCTCCCATCTCGACGGGTACTGGAAGTCCGATCTGCATGAGTGCGTTCGCCGGATATACCGTTCCTGTTGCCTCATCCCGGTAGAAGCAATCCTTCTTCAGTCCTCTCAGGCGGACATAGTTCACGGTCATGTTTCCGTGTACTTCCAGACAGACGACAGAGATCAGGGCTTCGCTCGCATCCTCCGCAAACATTTCCCATGCCGCGATGGCATCCTCTGTGGGATTGCTGAGACGGTAGTACAGACCATGGTTGATCAGTTCTGCATATTTGTGATACTCCTCCACCTGCCGGCGGATCGTGTTCTTTTCCTCCGAAGAGAGTTTCTTCGGGTCAAGTTCATATCCGAATGTTCCGCCCATCGCGACAACCGCTCTCGTCTGGAGGGATGCTGTTCTCCCTGTCTGCTCATTCGGAACTGCCGATACGTGCGCGCCGATGGAGGAGACCGGGTATACAAAGCTGGTCCCGTACTGGATCCGGGTGCGGTCAATCGCGTCAGTATTGTCGGAGCACCAGATCTGCGGCGTGTAGTAGAGCATGCCCAGATCAAATCTCCCGCCGCCGCCCGAACACCCTTCGATCAGAAGATCCGGATAATTGCGATTCAGCCGCTCCAGGAAGTCATACAATCCGAGTACGTAATTGTAGAGCACCTGACCCTGTGAAAGGCCGCCGTTGGAATAGACATTGAAGATGGAACGGTTGAAATCCCATTTCATGTATTCGATGTTCGCGCTGTCCAGAACCTTGCTGACCGCGTCATAGATCGCGTCTACCACCTCTTTCCTGGAGAAGTCCAGAATCAGCTGGTTTCTGCCAAGGATCGGATGTCTTCCGGGAATTGTCATCGCCCAGTCCGGATGAGCACGGTACAGCTCGCTGTCCTCATTGACCATCTCCGGTTCCACCCAGATACCGAACTTCAGGCCCTTGGCATTGATCTCGTCAACCAGATTCTTCAAAGGCCCGCCCAGCTTCTCTTCGTTGACATACCAGTCTCCGAGGCCGCGGTAATCGTCGTTGCGTGCGCCAAACCAGCCGTCATCCATGACCAGCATCTCAACGCCAAGATCCTTCGCGCCTTCCGCCAGCTCCAGGAGCTTCTCCTTGTTAAAGTCAAAGTAGCATGCCTCCCAGCTGTTGAGCAGAACCGGACGGATCTTGTCACGCCATTTTCCCCTGCAGATGTGTCTGCGCGCGCAGCGGTGGAAGTTCTGGGACAGGCGGGCCATTCCCTTGGAGGAATAGCTCATCACAACCTGCGGCGTCCAGAAAACATCTCCTGATCCGAGCGGATATGCCAGCATCTCATCCGGAAGTCCCAGCTGCATGCGGACATTGTTGTACTGATCCTTCTCAATCTCTCCCTTGAACCCGCCCGAATAGACGAAGCTCATGCCATAGCAGTGGCCATAGTCTTCTGTCGCCATATGGTCTATCAGCAGCATCGTCGGGTTGTACTGATGGCTGGAGGTTCCTCTTGTAGAGCCGATCGTCATCGTCCCGTGGCAGACTCTCTGGCGCTGCATATTGCGCTCCATGGCATGACGGCCGTAGAAGGTAATCGCGTCAAAGTCTCCCGTCACAAAGTCCAGGCACGCGCTCTGCGCTTTCTCCAGTGTAAATGCGCTCCTTCCGTAGTTTTCGATCCGCACGGCACGGGTAATGATGTCAAGCTTCGGCAGGACGCCATAGTACAGATCCAGCTTCAGCTTCAGCAGATCATCCTTCAGCGTAATCACCAGCGTCTGCGCATTTGCCCCTGTATCCGCATTCGTCTCATCGCAGTACACGGCAGGAAGACCGGGAATGCTGTACATTCCCTGCTCCAGACGCCAGGAATCATAGCGCAGATCACAGTCAATCGTTCCATCCTCATCCGCAACCTTCAGAAGCACGCGGCGGTAATCGCCATTCCCCAGATAGGGACATTCCTGCGGAAGAAAGTCCATCGAATAGGTGCGGTCCGTCTGCGCTTCATAAGGGTTTCCGGAGAATCCACGATCCTGAAACGTCAGAAGAAAATGCATATCTCCTTCTGACTTGCGGCCATAATACTGATGCAGCAGATACCCGTAGCGGTCCACGTGCATCTGATAGGTAGTCCGCTTCGTATTCAA
>Ga0256405_10013142_pt1 | contig 10029 bp, 10 predicted proteins | sample RumenRJG_02DNA_FD_189096 | JGI IMG/M metagenome (GOLD analysis project Ga0256405, IMG submission 189096) | Bovine rumen microbial communities from Lethbridge, Alberta, Canada - RJG_02 | ecosystem: Host-associated > Mammals > Digestive system > Stomach > Rumen | place: Canada: Alberta... | reverse complement strand
ATATCTTTTGGCTTTTCAAATAACAATAAAACACTTGCACCTATCATTGCGGTTACACATGTTTCAATATGAGTAATATCATGCAAAATAAAACCTAATATTACCAAACCCAAAACTATTGCGCTTCGAATCATTAATGGAAAATCTGTTATGGTTTTTGAATTATCAAGATTTGCAACCGCTTCCATTTTTTCAGGAGTTGCTTTTAGCGATTTTCTAAAAATAAATGTCATTAAACCCACAATTACAAGCAAAATCACAAGAACAACTCCAGTAAGTTCATTTAAAAAGTCCATGAACGACAAACCTGCAGCGCTTCCGATAATAATATTTGGAGGATCACCGATAAGAGTAGCCGTACCGCCAATATTTGATGCAAATATCTCTGTTATCAAAAATGGTAACGGATTAATATCCAAATGTTTTGCCACAAAAAATGTTACAGGCATAATCAATATAACTGTCGTGACATTATCTAAAAATGCCGAAGCAACTGCGGTAAATATTCCCAATGTAAAAAGAACAAGTTTTGGATGTCCTTTTGTTAACCTCAAAAGTTCATTTGCAACCCAATTGAACATCCCGCTTCGTGTTGCAATACTAACTATAATCATCATCGAAACAAGTAAAAATATTACATTAAAATCAACAAAGTTAATAAAATAATTGGGATTTATAACTCCGTCAGATAGCTTGACCTGACTAACTAAACCTAAAAGAATTGTTACACCGGCACCAAGAAGTGCTATTGTTACTTTTGGGATTTTTTCCAATGCTATAAAAATATACGCAATTAATAAAATTCCGGCAGAAATGCCTACTGCATTTGCTTGCACCAGTGAATGTAAATGTTCCATCTTCCTCTCCTTTATTATAAGAATATAACAAACAAAATCTAATGTATAGAACTTGTAAATATTTAAAAATTATTATACTATAGTAAAAAAAAGGAGAAATTTATGAAAAAGGGCTTTACTTTAGCAGAAGTTTTAGTAACTTTAGGAATAATAGGTGTTGTAGCAGCATTGACTATTCCGACTTTAGTGCAAAATCATAAAAAACACGTTTATGTTAATCAATTAAAAAAGACTTATTCGGCAGTTTCTCAAGGACTTGCAAAAGCATTGGTTGACAACAATGCCTCAACACTTGTAGAAACAAGACTTTTTAACAATGGTAGTGCAATTCCGTTTTTCCAACAATATTTTAAAACTGCATTGATATGTAACAAGGGCAATTTAAGTGCTTGTATTGACGAACATGGTTATATGTCAATTGACGGAAATGAAAATCATCCTATACTTAGAGGAGGTTACACAGATTGTGCTGTCTTGAGTGATGGTGCAATTGTGTGCATTCTTGCTGACTTCATTAACAGTAATATTGAAAATCTATTTATAGATATAAACGGTAAAAAGAAACCAAATGTTGCGGGACGTGATTATTTTGCATTAATGATAAAAAATGACGGAACAATAGATACTGTAATTGATGGTGATGGTCATGGTCACTATGATTTTTCTAATATTGATGAATATAACGCATTCTCAAAAATCATGTATGACGGCTGGCAAATGAAATACTAAATAAATTCCAAATTATTGACAGCAAAGGAGGATGTAAGCTGTTTTATGTCCTCCGATTTGACTTTACATTTTAGTTTATCCTCTGGGTATTTCTGGTAAAAATAAGCGGACGACAAAACCAAAAACCTTAAACTGTCAAAAATATTATGATTTGACAAATCTATAGCAAAATCTTTGGTTTTTGTTTCATTTATATAATTTCTAAAACTGCTTATGTCATTAAAGGTCAAATTTATCATATGAATTGTTACGTTTATAATTTACAAAATTTAAATATTTTTTAAAAATATAATCTTTTTGTATGATATAATTTTATAGAGGGATATAAATGACAAAAAATATAAAACTTGTTGCATTTGATGTAGATGGAGTGTTAACTGACGGCGGATTGATTTTTGATGAATTTGGGCATGAATACAAAGTATTTAATGCAAAAGACGGACAAGGCATAGTAAATTTGAATAACGCTGGTATAATTACAGCAATAATAACAGCCAGAAACAATGGAACAGTTGAACATAGAGCTAAAAATTTGAATATAAAAGAACTTCATCAAGGTTCAAAAGATAAACTTGAAACACTAAAAAAAATTCTTAAAAAATATAATTTATCTTTTTCTGAAGTTGCATATATGGGGGATGATTTGCCTGATATTTGTATTTTAGAAAATGTTGGTTTAAAAGGATGCCCGGCTGATGCTGTTGATGAGGTTAAAGCAATTGCGAATTTTGTTTCTTCTAAAAACGGAGGTCGCGGTGCTGTTAGAGAATTTTGTGATTATATATTAAAGGGAGAATAAAATGTTTGAAATTAAAACACAAGGCTTTTTTGCAGCTGCACACCATTTATTAAATTATGAAGGTGAATGCGAAAATCAGCATGGTCATAATTGGATGGTGGAAGCTTATGTAAAAGGGGATACGCTTGATAAAAGTAATATTCTGATAGATTATAAAATATTAAAAAAAGAATTAAAAACTGTTTTGGATATTTTGGATCATAAAGATATAAATGAGTTACCTGAATTTAAAGGCGAAAGCCCATCAAGTGAAATGATAGCTTGTTTCATATATAATAAATTAAAGGAGAGAGTTGTTCAGTTAAGTAAGGTTTCTGTTTGGGAAACACAAACCTCTTGCTGTTCATACTTTGAAGAGTGATATGAATATAATACAAGCAATATTAATGGGTATAGTTCAAGGATTGAGTGAATTTCTTCCAATATCTAGTTCTGCTCATCTCGTTTTTACCTCAAATTTTTATAAATATTTTACAGGAATAATGCATCAAGCATCAAACGAAGAAGTATTCTTTGATATAATGGTGCATTTGGGGACTTTGGTTGCTGTTTTAATATATTTTAGAAAAGATATTTTGAACATACTAAAAGCTGTGCTAAATGCCTTAAAGAACAAAGACTGGTCTGACAAAGAAGCAAAGTTAGGCGTTTTTATTTTGATAGGAACATTAATAACTATAATAGTAGCTGCTCCGTTGAATGAAATTGCAGAGAATTTGGTTTATTCTCCAAATATTGTAGGCATTTTACTATTTATAACCGGTTTTGTTCTTTTGTATAGCGAACGCAAATCAAAGAATCAAGGAGAAAATAAAATCTCATTGAAAAGTTCAATATTGATAGGATTAGCTCAAGGACTTGCGGCACTTCCAGGGTTTTCTCGTTCCGGATGGACTATTGCAACAGGCTTATTTATTGGGTTGGATAGAGTTACTTCTGCAAGATATTCATTTTTGTTAAGTATTCCAATTATAATAATAGCCTCAATGGGCTATCCTTTAGTTAAAATCGATTTTAGTGAAGCAATACAATATAATTGGACTTCAATTATTGTAGGGACTGCAGTTTCTGGTCTGGTGGGATATTTGTGTATAAAATATTTTATGCGTTTTATATCTAAATTTTCACTGGCATTTTTTGGATATTATTGTCTAATTGCCGGTACTGCAACTTGTTTATTCTTTTCTTTTTACGCATAAATATTTGTTAATATTTGTAAAACAAAGGTAAAATTAATATCAAAAAATAATATTTACGTGTATTAAAATAATGACATCGATGTGGAGTAAAAATGATTTTACCGGTAAGTAGCGCTAATATCAACTTTTCTGCTGAAAAAAGTGATCATGAAAAAAACTTGGAATACAGTCATGATACTCTTTTAAAAAATAATATCGCAACTCGTATGCGCATAGGAGTTGATAAATTTGCTAATGCATTTACAGTTTATCCGGCTAAGGGCTTAAAAGGGAGTAAAAATGCAAATTTCTATGAATTTTTAACAATGGGAACCGTTCCTTATTTAATTGGCAGTGGAATGATGATGGCAGTTTTTAATAGTGCTTCAAAACATTATTCTCCATTCCAACGACAAATGGCGCGCAGCACAGGTAATAAACTTGCACTTGGAGTACTGTTTTACGGAATATTAAAGAATGCATCAAAAGCACTTATAAGTAAACCAATAAAATTTTTCACCGGAATTGACATTGAACAGCCTTATGCAAAAGTTATATATGAACTTCCTGATGACATAAATGATACGGATATTACAAGTATTGAACATCATAAAGTTTTTGAGAGTGTGGAATTTCCTCGTTGGGATTTGCTGTACAAAGATGAATTAAAAGGCGAAATAAGAAACGAAAGATACGATAAAATTGCCCAAAAAATCGGGTTAGGTACTAATTTAAAAGATTCTGATCAGGAAGTTAAACCAAGAATAAAAGAAATTGTTGTAAAAGCAAGTGTTGCAAAAAGTATTTCGTCATATCTTTGGGCTGCAGCAGGTGTCGCACTTGCATATCAAGAACCCTGGGAAGATTTCTTTAATGTAATGACTTTAAAATTTTGGAAATTTAAAGAATTTAAAAAATGCATGCAATCATTTGGTAAAAGTCTTATAAAAAGTGCAAAGGCATTGTATGATGGCGGTTCGCACACTGGAATTAAAAAGCATGCCGGGAAAATACTTTTGGGTGCAGCTGCACTTTCATCCTTAATTGGAGTTTTAAACGCACTGCATAGTTCTAAAACTCCTTCAAAATCTGATGTAATAGATAAAACTAAAAAATATGTGGTAGAATGAGTTCAAATTTGATTCAAAATTACATAGCCTCTAAATCGGCCATTAAAACGAAACCGCAAGTTCCGTCAAAACCCAAGCCAAATTTTGATATTCAAAAAGAACTTGATAACAGAACTTTTATAAAACCGCTTCGAGGTAAAGGTAAGCTAATTAATGAAAATCCGTTTAGTATGCCTCAAACATTTGTTTCGGATATAAATTATAATATCAAAGCACTGAAACATGCTATAAAAGGAAATGCTAATGACCACGAATTGGGCAAATTAAATGATGTTGGTTTAATGGGCGGAATGCTTGCTATAGCATCATATTTAAGTTCAAAAAGGACTACCGGCGTTTTAAAAGGCATGGAATTTATCGGGCCGGCTGCATTTTTAGCATCCATGACTTTATGGCCCAAAATTGCAATCCAATTACCGGCATACTTGATTCATGGAGTCAATGTACAAAAGCAATACCAAGATAGTTTTGGGAGAACAAAACCTTTCTATCAAGATCCACAATTTATACCTTGGGATTTGTATTCTGATGAACAGATTCAAAAAATAGGTGATAGAATGGGAGTTCCAAATGATATACCTAACCGCAGAGATTTCATTCAAGAAAAAATGCGTAAACTTGCAATTCAAAATAACACTTTATGGATGCTTACTGCCGGTTTTGCTACTCCTGTTATGGCATCATTGATATGTAATGCAGCTCAGCCGCACTATGCCAGACATTTGGATGAAATAAAAAATAAAAAAGCTGATAAAATTCTTGCAGATTTTGATAATTATGCATTAAAAAAATATAAAAATGATGACATTTTACATAAAATTCAAGAATTGAGACGGGATTATAGCGGAAAACACATTGATGACAAACTTGTTGAAAAAATATCTCAAATATTTACCGAAGATTTGGATGCTGTAACATCAGAAAGCATGAAAAAAGATGTAAAAGAGTTATTATTCAATGGTAAATATTCAATAAATGAACAAACTGCAAAAAATGTATGTAAAAACTTATTTGAATTATTAGAACAAAAAGGATATTCTGAAGAATTTATCAAGGCTGTTGCTCCAACAGAAGAACAAATGCTGCAAATATTTAGCGATAACAGTTTTTATAAAGATTCGTCAAAATTAGATATAAAACAAATAATTGATAAAATAATATTAGATGTTGTTGATAGAGCTAAAGTTTATAATACTTCAAATACTGATCAGGCAGAAGATATAAGACAATTAAGACGTGATATCTTGAGCGGTAATAGCACATATGATAATCTTAAAGATGTCAAAGCAAATTTATTTGATAAAGAAATTCAAAAAAAGTTGATTAATACCGCAAAAATATTTGATAGCTTTAGAGCTAAATCTGCGGCATTGGATGAATACGCTGTAATTAAAGTTGGTTCAGCACCAGAAACCGTCATTGCAAATTACTGGAATGATGTATCGAAAGATTTATTAAAATCCTTCGGATTTACTGATAAAGAACTTGAACTTGTAAGGTTTGATAGTTCGTTATTGGGTAAAATGCTCCGAGAAAAATTGGATACAATTGCTTCTGACAGAAACTCATATGAAAGAGTAATGAATATTCTTGTTGAAAAAATATCAAAAATTAATAATAAGATAAAGCCGAGTGATATAACCTCACATCTTCTAAAGGGTGATACTCCACAAGCCGAGCCTACGGCTTACGAAACAAAAGTAGATTCAGTTTATGATAATTTTGCAAGTTCAATTAAATCTCAAGGATTTTCAAGAACTGCCGAAGCTGTTTCCGGAAAAAACGGAGATGCATTTGGGACTGCCAAAGCTATTCAAAAAGCGTTTGTAGAAGAAAGAATGTTAGGTGTAAAAAGTTCATTTTATAGACTTATTAATACTTTAGATTTTTACAGACGAGTTGCAACAAATCCAAATGATTTGAGACCTTTTAATAAGATTTCAAGAGAAGTTAAAGAAGAATTGATAGAACTTTGCAAAATTGTATCTTTAAGTGGTCATTCCTCAGATTTTTCAACAAAATTCTATATGATGCGAAATCCAAACCCAGAAAAGGACATGAGTCCTATAGAAATTGAAAATGGCAAGATCAAATATAAATACGTCGGTAAAGATATTGGCAGAACAGATATTCCTGTTGACAAATATTTTTATCAAAACGGAATGAATTTCCTTTATGGTGAAAATATGCATCCTGAAACTCGTGCAATAATTGAAAAATTCTCTTTAACCGATGAAATTTCTAATTATAGAAATCTTGTTATGGATTATGTAGGAGGAGAACATTATTTTTGGAAACCTCGTCACAAGGTAAGAGATGCTGCTCAAGCAGGATCTGATATAAAATTCTTATTAACCGGAATTTCTCCAAATGAATTATTTTTCAAATCCGGTCAACAAGTTTATAATTCAAAAAAATGGCTCAAGATGTTTGGCGGTTTTGGTATAGGATTATTAGGAGTAACAGTATTGGCACAATTTTTCTTGGGTAGATTAAAAGCTCCCAAAAAGGCAGGTAAACATGATTAGTCCTATCAGTTTAAAATTTACTCCATACTTTACATCAGAACAGAAAAAACAGGCTGTTCAAAGTCTGCCTGCCTCCAATTCCGGTTTGTTGAATGCTTATATGGACAAATTAGCTATGCAGAATATTCCTGCCGTAAAAAAATCTGAAAATAAAAAACCGATAAATTATAAAAACAATCTACATTCTTTATTTGTTGGCAATAAGGCAAAAATTTTGGCTATAATACCAAGAACTTTTAATGCGAAAGATGAAAACGGAAATCAATATATTGACGGTAATGAAATGCATGGGACTTTTTTGAATGCTATAGACAGATTAGATGAAGTAAAAGCTCAAGGTTTTAACACTTTACATATTTTGCCGATACATCCGTCAGGGAAAATGAAAGCTATGGGAACTTCCGGCTCATTATATTCTCCGAAAGATTTATTAGAGATAGATCCAAACCTTGCTGATCCGAACGATCCACGTCCTGTAAAAGAACAGTTTAAAGCATTTATAGATGAATGTCACAAACGTGATATAAAAGTTATGTTGGATTTGCCGAGTTGTGCATCATATGATATGTTCTTGGAGCATCCGGAATGGATGGCAATGGAGCGTGACGGTTTAGCCAAAACTCCTCAAGGATGGAATGATATAAGAATGTTTCAGCCTTGGGAGGATGAAGGAAAAAGGACTTTAAATCCAAAATTATTAGAACTTCATAAAGATTATGTTGATATGTGCATAGACCTTGGTGTTGATGGCATAAGAGCAGATGTTGCTAGGGCAAAACCTGTTGAATTTTGGGATGTAATAATACCATATTCAAGAATGCGCGATCCTGAGTTTGGGTGGCTTGCAGAGACATATACATACGAGGATGCTTCTCCTCAAGCTAATATGCCATATGATAGACCTCAAGACTCTTTACGTGCCGGTTTTGATACAATATACGGCCAGTATCATATTTTTCATGAATGGCCTGATGCAAAGACATTTATGAATTATGTAAAAGAACAGCTTGATATGTCATATAAACTTCCAAAAGGAAAAGCTCTGATAGGTTCATTTGCGACTCACGATGATATATCTCCTATGTTCCATGGCGGTGCCGATTATTGCAATTTAACTATGGGAATTCAAGCGACATTACCGATGGTAAGTCCTTATATAGTTGATGGTTATCAAACTGGGGATTGGTATTTATACCCTTATGAAGGTAAGTATAATCCTGTTACTCAAACTGATAATCATGAAATGACTGCTCACAGAGGACGACTTGATATTTTCAATATGTCAAGAAAACCAGGAGGTAAGGAGCCTGCTATTGGCGAGTTTATGAAAAAATCTTTTGAATTAAAGGATAAATACGCTGATATAATTAATAAAGGAACTTTTATTGAATTGGATAAAAAGAAAGACAAAACAGATCAAATCATTGCATATGCAAGGCATTTAGATGGCAAGACTCTATTGGTTATTGCAAATAAAAACGTAAACAGACCTATATCCGGTATAATAAAAGTTCCTACAATGTCTGCTAATCAGGAATTAAAAAATCTTTTACCTTCATACGGACAAAAGAGTATTTTACAGGTTAGAGAAGGGGAATTAGCAGTTAAGCTAGGACCGGCAAGGGTTCACGTATTTGAAATAAACACTCCCGAAATAGAGAACTATTCTTCAAAAATATATAAACAAAATTTATAGGCACATTAAATAAACAAGGTAACTCTCGTATGAGAGTTATTTTTTGCTTTTTAAAATTGTTTGAGTTAGAATACATTGGCGAGGTATAAATATGCTCCAAGAATTTATAAGCTCAAAAATACACAGAGCAACTGTAACAGATGCAAACTTAAATTACGTTGGTTCAATAACAATAGATGAGACTTTATTAAAAGCTTCAAAAATAAGAGAGTGGCAAAAAGTTGACATTCTTGATATTGATAATGGGGAAAGATTTCACACTTATGTAATCAAAGGAGAACCTGATTCCGGCAAAATTTGTTTAAACGGTGCTGCCGCAAGAAAAGTTCAACCCGGCGACAAAGTTATTATTATAGCATACGGTCTTTATAACCCTGAGGAAATGAAAAACTATAAACCGAATATAGTTATAGTTGACGAGAATAATAAAATTATAAAATATTAGTATTCAATAGCTTTGTAAAATTTATATAATTGAGCAACAATTTTTGGATTATGTTCCAGCGCTTGTTTTATTTCTTCCTTTTTTCACAATCATCAAGTTTTGAAAAATAATAAAATTCCCATGGCGCAACATTTAGTATTTCTGATAATTTTTGTAATGTTTCAATAGATGGTGCATACTTTCCTGTTTCCAGATAACTCAGACTTGGAGGTTCAATACCTATCATTTCAGCTAATTTTTCTTGTGTTAAGTTTCTTGACTTTCTGATAGACTGAATTCTTTTTCCTAAAAGCTTTTTATAATCACTCATTTTATCACCCCTTCTGGTATTAGAATAAAAAATATTAAATTAAAAAATATTGTATTGCTTTATATTATTATTGAAATTTAAAATAAATAGCTACTTTATTTATATGGGAGTATATTAATGTACAAATTTAAAAACGGAAAAAGATTAAAGGGCTTTACGCTTGCAGAAATGATGGTCGTATTGCTTATTATGAGTATCGTAATGGCGGCTATGGCGCCTGTAATAACAACCAAATCCAAATCGGGTAGAGAAAGCAGTTCATCACCATGGAAATGGGCACAAAACAATAGAGATGCATATTATGGAACAAACGATAATCAACATGCCATGATAGGTCAAAATAGAGTTGCTGATGGT
>Ga0256405_10013141_pt1 | contig 10029 bp, 10 predicted proteins | sample RumenRJG_02DNA_FD_189096 | JGI IMG/M metagenome (GOLD analysis project Ga0256405, IMG submission 189096) | Bovine rumen microbial communities from Lethbridge, Alberta, Canada - RJG_02 | ecosystem: Host-associated > Mammals > Digestive system > Stomach > Rumen | place: Canada: Alberta... | reverse complement strand
ACGCCGAGGTCATCGGACTCCAGGGGCAGACCAACAACACCGCGATCGTCATCGAGTCCGCCGACCAGCTCGACCGGCTCGACTTCACACGCCCGATATACCTCTTCTCCCAGACCACCAAGTCCATAGAAGGTTTCAACGCCCTCGTAGAAGCTATCCAATCTCAAATCTCCAATCTCAAATCTCAAAGTGTGCTGGAAGCGCACGACACCATCTGCCGCAACGTAGCCAACCGCGTGGCGCGGTTGCAGGATTTTGCGCGGCAGCAGGACCTCGTCCTCTTCGTTGGAGGTACCAAATCCTCCAACGCCCGCGTCCTCTACAACCACTGTCTGGAGGCGAACCCCAACACGCTCTTTATCGCCTCCCCCGACGAACTGGAAGAAAAACTCCCGACTCTCAACTCGCAACTCTCCACTCTCCACTCTCCACTCTCCACTCTCAAAGTTGGTATTTGCGGCGCGACCTCCACGCCTCTCTGGCTCATGGAAAAAGTAAGGGACAAGCTCTCGCTCATCCCTTAGCCTTTCACCTTTCAACTTTCAACTTCACCTGACGCTTGTCAGTTTCTTGATTTTCTCGTTCAGCTTCTTCTCTTTGAGCAGATGCTCCAATCCGATATGCATGCGGTAGTTCCAGAACTGGCGCGGGTTGGACGGTACGTTGATACGGTCGGCGAACTGATCCTTGATACGTACGTCGCCGTCGATGGCCAGCCAGTCTTGCAACGGCAGGATCGTCCACATAGCGGGGCTGTACATATGCTGGTTGATGATGAACTCGGCTATCTCCGGCGTCATCTCTTGCGGCGCTTCGCCCCACCAGCCCATCTGCTCGTTGTAGAACCGCTGGGTCACGGCCCGGTCTTCTTCCCACCAGGCGCGGAGCGGGTTCATGTCGTGCGTGCCGGTGGTGCAGACACTCTGATACGGCGCGTCCGCCGGATGGGCGAACTTGACCGTCGGGTCCTTCGGCATGCGCTGGATCTCCAGAGAGAGGATCTGCAACTCATGCATCACGTCGGGCACGCAAGCCGGTACCATACCCAAGTCCTCGCCGCAGCAGAGCATATGGGTCGAGTGGATCAGCGTCGGCAGTTTGCGCATCGCCGAGTCACGCCAGAAGCCCGTATGGCGGCGGTAGAAATAGTCGTTGTAGATACGCATCAGCACCTCTTTCTGGTCGCTGTACAGCTCGTTGAACGAATGGCTCTGATAGATGGAGATACGCGGATGGAGCCATCCCGGACGCCGCTGGTCTTCCACCATCAGCACCTCGCAGTGCAGGTATATCAGCCCGTCGCAGAGGTTCTTCGCCGCCTCGGCACTCAGACCGCTTGCCTTCAGTTGTTTCGGGTCCGCCATCAGCCGGTCGTACCACTCCTGTACCTTCGCCTGGGTGTCAAACTCCGGACGGAAGAAATAGACATAGCCGTCATGCGTGTCCAGCGCGTGCTGCTTCGCCCATTCGGTGTCATAGCCCAATACGTCGCCTAAGAAGTTCGAGCGGATATACGGCTTCGTCATGCGGTCCCAGTCGAGGCATACGCCTTGTGCGCAGAGGTCGTCGTAGCTGTACGGCAGCGCCGGTACGAAATGGCCGCAGAGACCCCACACGTCCGTCTTGCGCATCTGCCAGATACGGAAGAAGCCCAGGATATGATCTACGCGGTAGGCGTCGAAATAGTCCTGCATCTTACGGAACCGTTTCTGCCACCAGCCGAAGTTATCCTCCGCCATTTTGTCCCAGTTATAGGTCGGGAAGCCCCAGTTCTGTCCGCTGATGGAGAAGTCATCGGGCGGAGCACCGGCGGAAGCGTCCAGATTGAACAGCTCCGGATACACGGAAGCATCCACGCTGTCCGGGCTGATACCGATAGGTATATCGCCCTTCATGGCTACACCTATCGAGTGGGCGTAAGCGACAGCGTCCGCCAGCTGCTTGTCGGCGTGGAACTGCAGGTACTTGTAGAAATCCGCCGGCTGTTTGTCGCGTTTGTGCAGGAACTCGGCGTACGGCTCCAGCCATTCGGCGTTCTTCGTCTCGAACGCCTTGTACTCCTCGCTGCCGAAGAGCGCGTCTTTGTCCTGTTTGTACAGCGCCTTGAAGAACACCATCTTCGCGTCATAGACGTTCTGGTAGTCCGCAAAACTCTTGGCGTTGAACTCCGCCTTCTGCGCCTCGTATTTCTTATTCTGCGCCGGCGTCAGACGGCCCATCTTCTCGATATTGATATATATCGGATGGAGGGCAAACACCGACACGGCGTTGTAGGGATAACTGTCGAGGTTATTGTGTCTCAATGTCGTATCGTTGATAGGGAGGGTCTGGATCATCTGCTGGCCCGTAGCCGCAGCCCAGTCCGCCATCTTCTTCAGATCCTGGAACTCACCGATACCGAATCCTTCCTCGCTGCGCAGCGAGAATACCGGTACGGCTACGCCGGCACCTTTCCAACGGGGCTGCGTACGGCGGAAACCGCGGTCGTTCTGGCAGATGACCATTCCTTTCTCCACACCCCATATCTGGCGGTTCTCCCCCCACTCGGTATCCACTACGGCCCCTGTCTTGAGGTCATAAACCACGTATTTGTACTCGATGATATCCTGCTCTTTCACCTCTATGTCGGCTCGCCAGAGGGGGAACTCCGCATCGTTCATCACCAGCTTGTCGTCTGCTCTCCAGTTGCCTAACGCCTCGCAGTTACCGATGATCGCTACGCCCTGGGTCGGCAGGATCTGCGGCAGGTCGATTGAGAAACGGATATTTCCTTTCGCCGCTTTCGCCTTCATCGGTTTGTGGCGTTTGAAGAGCGACTGGAGGAACGCCGTCGTATAGAAGCTGTCCTCGTACGTGCTCGCCTGCCATGCGTCCCGCACTACAATCCTGCCCTTCGCGCTTCGTACATCGTCAAATCGTAAATGCCTCGGTTCTCCGGCCTCGTAGATATACCCGCCGTCTTGCAGCCGGATGGCGTATTTGTATTGCACGCTGCCTGCGAAATCGCTTACCGGCACATTTGCCTGCCAGAAATCCGTTCCCTGGCAGTTCAATACCAACGGCTCTTTCTCCGTCCAACCTAAGATTGACTCCTGCGTTTCAATCACGCAGAGACTCTGCCCGTACTCGGCACGATAGTGAATCTGAAAATTGATGTTCATGATATTATTCAGTTTGATGAATCCTCCTTTTCCGGCATACCGGAATACCGCTATACCGTTTAATCGGCTGCAAATTTACTACAAATTATTCAAATATGCAAATAAATTTGTATTTTTCTGAATTTTTGTTTCTGCTCTCTTGTTTATATGAAATATTTTTTGTACTTTTGCGCCCTGTATGAACAAACGACTGCTGCATACTGCCGAATGGGTGATTGCCGCCGTTGCCTATGCTTATCTGACATACCGGCTGGCTACGTACGAGCATTACGGGCTGCTGGCCGGAAATCTCCGTGCGATGGGCTGCCGGCAATGGCTGGCGTTGGCTGCGTGTACAGCGCTTATGCCCCTGAACATGCTTGTCGAGGCATGGCGGTGGAAGACACTCGTCCCCATGCCGCTTCCGGAGGCGCAAAGGCAGGTGTATTACAGCAAACTCGCCGGGCTCGTTACCCCTTGGCGGTTGGGGGAGTACCCTGCCCGGGCGCTCTTGATGCGGCGCTCGCCGGCTGGTCCTCACCCGCCGCTTGCCACCGTCCTGTCCATGGGAGCGGTAGGCAGTATCACGATGACGGCAGCCATTGTCTTTGCCGGGGCGCTGGCGCTGGCGTTCACCCCCGCGGTGAGTACCGTGCTCGGAGGGTATTACGGCGTACTGCTGGCGGCTGTGGGAGGTGTACTGGTTCCGGCATTGTTGTTCGCGCCAAGACTGTTGAGACGCTGGGCGGTAGTATCGCACAGGACGGTTCTGAAGAGTCTTGTCCAGAGTCTTATCCGGGAGCTGTGCTGGTGCGTACAGCTGATGTTAGCGCTGTATGCCCTGAAGGCGACAGAGACAAGCGATTTGTACGCCCTGTCCGCATGGATGAACATGCCTGTTTACTATCTGCTGGTCACCGTCACGCCTAATATCCCTGTTGTGGAGGCGGGTGTACGCGGCGCATGGGCGATATTTCTGTTCGGCACTCCGAATGCCGCCCTGGCGGGGGTGCTCTTATGGGCGATAAACACGCTGCTGCCGTGTCTTGCATGGCCCTGTATCAAAGACCATGCGTAAACGGTTGCTCATATTCTTCATTCTTGGTACTTGGTCCCTTTGTACTTTGCCTGCTTTCGGGCAGAGCCTTGACGACATCATCCTCGATATCTACCGCGCTGCGACGGAGTTCACCGAAGTCGATTACGAGCAGCTGCAGTCGGACCTCTATGCCCTTCATGACACGCCTATCGACCTCAACCACACCTCGGACGAAGAACTCTCCCAGCTCCGCTTCCTCTCCCCGCGCCAGATAGACGACATCCTCCTCTATGCCGACAAACACCCTTTCGTCTCTCTCTACGAGCTGCGTCTCATCCCCTCCCTGGAGGACTACGAGATACGCGACCTCCTGCCCTTTGTCCGAATCAGTAATCAGCAATCCGAAACCCTCCATCAGCAGCCATCCGTCAAAGAAGTGTTCGCCCACGCGCATCACGAGCTCCTCACGCGCGTGGATGTACGGGATATAGAAGGCTACGAAGGCAGCGACCCTGTCTATGTGCAGGCACGCTACCGTTTTGACTACCGCCGGCGGGTTGTTTTCGGAGCACGTCTCCAGCGTCCTCCGGGCAGCAAAGCCCAGGACCTGCAGTACGGCGCTTATGTGCAGCTCCGTGACCCCTCACCGCACCTGCACACCCTCGTAGCGGGCAATTTCCAGGCGGGCTTCGGCCAGGGCCTTGTCCTCGCTCCGGTCTTTCACGCCGGAAAATCCATGTACGTCGTTTCAGCAGGGCAGTCCCGGGAAGGCCTGCGGTACTACTCCTCCGTCGATGGCGAAGGTCTGCACGGCGCAGGGGCTACTTTCCGTTTCCGATGGGGCAAACAGACGCGTCTCGACGCTTCGGCACTCTACTCCATGCGGCGCGCCAATGACTCGGTCCGGCATCATCTCCTCGGAGCAAACCTGACGTTTCGTCATCGTAAGCTGGAGCTCCAGTTCACCGCCATCGAGAACCTCTGGTCGGACTCCGTCCGCCCCTACCGCAATGCCAACTACAACCGCCATTATTTCCGCGGCAGGAACCAAGCCGTCTTCGGGGCCTCTGCCCGGTATAACCATGGATGGTTTGACTTATTCGGAGAGATTGCCATAGCGCAAAACAACACTCCCTCCCTCTTCGCCCCCGCCCTCATCGCCGGCTCCCGTTTCTACCCCTGCGACGGTGTCTCGCTCATCGCGCTCTACCGCTATTACTCGCCTTATTTCGACAATGCCCTGGGCTACGCTTTCTCCGAGACCTCCCGTATCAATGACGAGAACGGCGGTTATCTGGGGTTTGACATCACCCGCCTCCGCCGGTGGCGGTTCACCGGCTATGCCGACCTCTTCTATTTCTCCGGCTATAAGTACGGTCTGGGCTCCGACACCGCCACCCTCGGCTATGACGTCCTCGCCGAAGCCCGGCACATCCGCCAAGATTGGCGGATTTCCCTCCGGGCGCGCGTCAGAAAGAAAGGCTCCCCCGCCACTTTCTCCCTCCGCGCGCAATGGGACTACACCTCCGGTCCTCTCTCCCTCCGTACTACCGCCGAAGCCAACCTGACCCGCTCTAAAACCTCTCCACTCTCCTACGGCTACACCGTCTATCAGGACGCCAGTCTGGATTGCTCCCGGCTCTCCTCGCTCAACACGAAAATCCCCTTGAGTGTACAGTTCAGAGTCCAATGGTTCGACGCCCGCGAGTGGACAAACCGCCTCTATGCCTACGAGCACGACGTGCTCTATGCTTTCTCCGTCCCCGCCACCTACGGGCTGGGCGGCAGGGCGTACCTCTGCCTCCGGTGGCAGATCATCCCCCGGCTCGCCCTCTATGGCAAACTCTCCGAGACGATCTACGTCCGTTCCTGGTATATGCAGAAACATCCTTCCTTTCAGGGAGGCGCCGGGAGCAGGCTTCCCCTCCGGACGGACATCCATCTCCTCCTCCGGGCTACGCTGTAAGAGTTAATACCGGTGGCTTGCGCCACGTTAATTGTTATTTTCCGGGTTGTCGTTATGTTCTATTTTGCCTTTTCTCGGGAGATGGTCCCGTGATGATCCTGTTATAATGTCGTATTTTACGGCTGTTATTCTTTTTAGAAAAAACAATTTTGCAAGTCCTCTGATTTTTCTATCAGTCAACAATTATCAACTATTAAAGACAATTCTCGTTCACAAATTACACAAATTAAACAGATTTCTTCTTCGGTCAAAAATTACCCAAAATGATTCAAAAATCATTATTATAACTTGTAATGTTTAATGTATTATGTGTTAAGTGTGATGTGTACAAAAAACACCGTCTTTCCATCGAAAGAGGACAAGTGGTCAATTCGCATAGAAATGGAGTCCGCCGAGGAGATAAGAAACGCCGAAATTCCCAAAACAGGCAATCCCCAAAAATAGTGAAATTAGCCCGCACTATTGCTCATGTCGCATTTTTTTTGTAATTTTGCAGCGAATTTGCAAAATTACGTATATGTACAAGTCCACAGACAAGATTTGCGACCTGATGTCGCATGAGGAAGACGCCATCCAAATCATCAGCCGTTTCGGTTTGGAGATGGGTGTAGGCGAAAAGACGATAGGCGAAGTATGTGAGGTACATGGCGTTCACACCCCGACATTCCTTGCCGTTGTCAACTACAAGGTTTTTCATCATAGCGTATTGCCGGAGGAGATAGATATCCCTACCCTCCAACGTTATCTGCGTAACGCGCACACGTACTTCTTAGATTTCCGCCTTCCACGGCTACGCAGGGAGTTGATAGAAGCAATCATCCCCGCCGACCCGATGACTAAAATCCCCGGACTGATATTACGATGCTACGACGAGTTCGCAGATGAAATCCGTACCCATATAGAGCACGAGAACGAAGGTCTGTTTGACGAGCACGAACACGACGACCAGCGTATAACCGACAAGTTGACAGAGATCAAGAACCTGATTATCAAGTACTATCCCACCAATCCGACTTTCACGGAAGGGACCGTGACATACACGCTGATAAGCGTAATGAGCGATCTATGGCATACAGAGCAGGATTTTGCGGATCATTGCGCCATAGAGGACAACATACTGCGTCCGGCTCTAACGAAAGTACAGCCCCCCGCACACCGCCGTCATCAGATGCCGAAAACAGAAGAACTGTCAGAACGCGAGCGCGATGTGCTCATCCAAGTGGTGCGCGGGCTGAGCAACAAAGAGATAGCCGATGTCCTGTGCATCTCCACCCACACGGTCATCTCCCACCGCAAAAATATCGCCCGAAAACTTAATATCCATTCCACAGCCGGTCTGACTATCTACGCCATCGTCAACAAATTAGTAGATTTGAATAGTTTGGAGTAATCCGGTTAGGCCGTCCTTCGGGGCGGTCTTTTTTGTTGCCTCTCCGTTCTCCCGTCCGTCGGCTATATATGCCCGTCTTTTGAAAAAGCCGTGAGCGGAGCGAACCCAACAAGCCGTGCGCACGAAGGCGCACACCTTATTGGGGGAAAGAAAAAAAAAGATTAGCTACGTGGATGTTGTGCATCATACTCCGCGCCGCATACCTGCCAGAGGTAGGCGCGCATGGTGCGTTTGCCGTTGGCGGCATAACGCTGCGCCTCGAAGGCCTCCTGGTCGGCGGTCATGTGCGCAAGGCTGGTGGCGCGGGTCGCCACTGCGGCACGGACTGCCGTGAAGCGGTTGCGGAGCTCCACCTCCTTGGTGGACACCGGCGTCGAGCGCTGTATCTTGCTGCGCAGGTAGATACGGTTGCAGTCATTGGACTGAGTGGCCGCTACGCGGTGGGTCGCCAGCAACATCTTCTCGCAGCTGTGCTGACTGTTCTTACTCGGTTTGGATAATGCGCCGGATACATATTCGATACCGGATTGCCATACTACTTTTGCCATTGTATGCTGACCATGTTTTACCTCCGGTCAGCGTAGAGGGGATAAAGGTTAAATGAATTGGTGATTAGTGTAAATAATAACGCTTTGCTATATATAGTGCCAGTTTGACAAGCCAGTACAGTGCAAAGAGGATGGCGAAGGCTGCGCAATACTTGTAAAACGAGGGCACATAGCGGACTTGGACGGTCTCGGTACGGATGACCTCATTAGTGACGGTGTCCGTCTTGACGGTCTCGCGGTCACGCCAACGAGTGTGCCAACGCTCAATGCAGAGCGTATCGAAAACCCCACCCCTTCCCTCCCCACAAGGAGAGGGGGATAATACGGGATGGAAGGTCACCGACACACTATCATGCAGATAGATACTGTCGCGTTGGTAGCGGTTGGAGAGTTGGAGACGGTTACTCTCCGTCGAACTGCGCACCGCGGAGCAGGCCGGCAAGAGCATCCACAGAACTGCAATGCTCAGTAAAAAAGCGTTCGGGTGTGGTGATTTCGATATAGTTCTCATGATCGGGGTGTTTTTGAAGTTTGGTCACCAAGTCCTGTTCGAACGTCCGTGAGTGGAAGAGCGTTGTGCCGGAGAGTTGCCCGACAAGGATGCAGCCGGCGGTGTCCTTGACCGTGTTGCCGGCATGGATACGGATACCCTCGAAGCCCGGGACATAGTTCACAAGCGGGAGCACACGACCGAACTTGGGAGACTTGGTGAGTGTCAGTTTGTACCATCCGAGGGGGATTGCTCCTTTGGGATGGGTAGCGTTAGGGACGGTGGGCGGTTCAAGGGTGCCGCAGAAAGGTTTGCCTCCGATGAGGAGAATGCCTGTGGTCTCGTTGGGAGACTCGTTGATACGAATAAGAGATAAAAGCATAATCTTATATTTACGATTTGGTCATTTACGATGTACGATTTATTTAGACACTTGGCTATTTATGACGATAGCGATAGTGATAATCCACTCCGATGAGGGCACCGGCGAAGGTGAGGGTTTCGCCATAGGCTACGAGGAGCGAGGAATCAATGATGCCGGCAGGGGGAAGTGCCAGCCCTGCTACAAGCAAGGCGCACCCGAAGATGCACATTGCTGTAGCGAGGATCAGTTGCAAAAGAGACTTTTTCATTGTACTGGACTTTTAATCAGTCCTATATTGCTGATGCTTAATCTCCGAGTTTGGCATACTCCATTGCAAAGACGTAACCGCTGAAGTCGCTGTACTTCTTCTGGTTCTTGAAGGCAGTGAGGTACGCTGCTTTCTGGTCGGGGTCAGCGAGGGCGGTCTTGGCGTTGGCTCTGGCGGTGGCGAACTTAGCGCGCTGTGCCTGTTGGGCGGCAGTTGGTTCTTTGGTGGAGGGGTTACAGATCTTGCCGGAGAACACTTTGCCGTTCTTGCGGAAGAAATACATGTCGGAGTGACCACAGATTTTGCCACTCATGGACTCGATAAGTGCGTTTGGTTTAATTTGTGACATAATAAATAAAATTTAGATTGTTGATAATAATTGTAAATAATACCTTCCTAGGCGGAGGCCGCTCCTTCCGCTTCAACGGAAGGACGCTCCGGGTTTTACTTGACTCATAACTTTAGAATTTTTAGGGGCATCTACCGCTGCACTGCTCCGAAGGCAAAGGACAGATGTGTGTTGCCTACAAACACGTTTGTACAATAACAACATCTGCCACACCGCCTCTGCGCTCAGTCTCAGTCATTATGTCCACATAACTCCTTCAACTGTGCATTGTATCTGCACCCTAAAAATTCTAAAGTACAGCATAGTGCGGCAATAGATACGGATTAGTACTTTTGTTAACTTGATTCCGAAATCGAGTGCAAAGATACGATGCGGGGGAATTGCAGTGTCCCACTGCGTCCCACTAAGTCCCAATTATACACAATAAGTCCCACTCCTTCTCGCGTTCGGCAAGAAGTGTGCGGTTGTTTATACC
>Ga0256405_10013140_pt1 | contig 10030 bp, 10 predicted proteins | sample RumenRJG_02DNA_FD_189096 | JGI IMG/M metagenome (GOLD analysis project Ga0256405, IMG submission 189096) | Bovine rumen microbial communities from Lethbridge, Alberta, Canada - RJG_02 | ecosystem: Host-associated > Mammals > Digestive system > Stomach > Rumen | place: Canada: Alberta... | reverse complement strand
TCTGACGGAATTGTCAAACTTTTCACTTGTCCATTTATATCAACGAATTGCAACTCGATAAATTTAACATTTTTATCCTTGATTGTTTTCTTTATTTGCTCATCAGTAATATCTTTACCGCTCAGAGGCATGTGTTTGAAATCTGTTTTCATTTCCAATCTCCTTTTTTCTTTACTAATTCATTTTATCACGATTTTTTCATGTCTTTATATAAACTTAATGAATGAGGCAACGCAATAAAATCATAGATTTGTATGATAAAAAAAAACATGCCCGCTGATAATATAACACTATACTCCTTAGAGACGACGATACACATATCCCTAATCAATAGCTATGCACATTTTGTACATAGCTTTTTTTTATATTATTAAGTATTTCTACTTTTTCAATATTTTGTGTATAATTTAATTATGAAAACAATAACAACAGAAGAATTAATCAATTACAAAATTTTACCGTTCAATATTTATTCTGAGTACGGAGAACAAATTTTTGGAGCAGGCGAAGTTCTTACTCCCGGTAAATTGCTTCAATTAAAGCAAATGAGTATCATTTACAGAGATGATAACGCATCAATTGATATAATTGAAGAAAATGAAGAAGTAACTGTAACTGAAACAGAACCAACTGTAAGTGATACTCCTTCTGATAAAAATGATTTAGATGTATTGTTTGAAGAATATGCTAAAATTGCTGAAGCCAAAGCAATGGTTGTTGAAAAATTTGATATGAATCCTAATCAAACATTAAAAAGCAACACTGTTGTTGATGATGTCAGCATTATGAATTATAAAGGGCCTATTAATAAAAAATCAAAAATTGACCCTCAAAATCAAATTAAATTAAAAGCTATATATCACGAAACAATAAACGGAATCAGAATAAGACCTCAGGCAGAAACAGCTAATTTGTTCTTAAACATAAGAGATAAAATTCTTCAAGACATAATTTACAGACCCGGCAATACTGCTTTTTCTTCACAAATCAAACTTATTGGAGAATATCAAAAATGCCATGCTCTTAATGTTGCCATTATGGCAGGTTTTATTGCCCAAAAAATGAACTTGACAGAAACCGCCGTATCAGATATTGTACTGAGCGGATTAATGCATGATATAGGCAAAACAAAAATTGATCCTGATTTGGCTTACAAACAAAATCCATCTAATCAAGAACAGCAAATAATTCAAACACACACTACAATCGGATACAAAATGCTTAAAGAAGATTTTGAAATGCCGGAAAATATTGCTCTTGTGGCTTTAGAACATCACGAAAATAATGACGGTTCCGGTTACCCGATGAATAAATCAGGAGATTTAATATCTAAAGCAAGCCAAATAATACATATTTGCAACTATTTTGATAATTTGTGTTTCAACCGAACAAATTATCTTGTAAAAAGCAGTAAAGATGCCCTTAGAAGACTGCTTGAACTTGGTACAAAAAGCTTTATTCCTGATGCTCTATATACATTCATTCACATGTTTAGTTACAATGACACTACAAATTTTGAAGATATGGTTCTATAAAACTAAACTTTTTGTAATTGAGCGTAGTTAGCATCCATCGCTTTTTTACCGTATTTGGTAAAATTAATGGTATACATTAAACTTTCACCAACTTCAATAACATCTTCTACAACTCCAAAACCAAGATGCTCATGAAAAACTTTTTCGCCCCTTGAAAAGAAATATTGAACCTCTTGAGCTTGTTGTTTTTGCAGTTCCTTTTTAATACGTTCTTGTTCAAGTTCGTATTGACGTTTTTCTTCAATCAATTTTTTTATTTTATTATTTTCAAAAAATGCTTTTATTTTTTCTTCTTCTTTTTGTTTATTTATAGCAGATTTTTTTACGAAAGCTTTATTTGGAGTTCTTTTTACTGTCGTTGCAGAATATTTTGGACTTTCATATTTTTGTCTTGAAGGTGCTACAAAATTAGCGCCAAAACCGGATGTAGGTTTTACATATCCATCAGAATCTGCAGTTGCTCGAATTTTTTGAACAGCGCTCTTAAATGTTGATTGACTTGTTATAGAGCTTGAAGATGACATTGTATCAAGTAAGTTTGACGGTATTTCTTCCAAAAATCTGCTTGGATTGTAATATTTATATTCACCCCAGTTCTGTCTACGTTTTGCTGATGATAAATAAAGTTCCTGCTCCGCTCTTGTAACACCAACATACATTAAACGGCGTTCTTCCTCTAATTCACTTGGAGAATTAAAAGTTCTTATATGAGGAAAAGTTCCTTCTTCAAGCCCTGCAAGAAATACAACAGGAAACTCAAGACCTTTAGCAGAGTGGAGTGTCATAAGAGTAACATTGTTTGCAATAACATCCATTCCGTCAATATCAGAAACTAATGCAATTTGAGATAAAAATTCACCTAAAATATTATCCAAATCCTCAGGTTCAAAATCAGAAGCCACATTAATTAATTCCTGCAAGTTTTCTATTCTTGCCTCGTCTTCAGGAGTTCCTTCTGACTGTAACATTCTTATATAACCTGTCTGTTCTAAAACAATACCCAAATATTCAGGTAATTTATAACTGTTTGAAACTTGTGCAAGTTTTTCTATTAACAACTTGAATTCTTTAAATTTTGTTTTTGTTTTTTCGTTTAAATCAGATTCATCAATAATCTCAATGGCAGACATCAAACTCATATCATGCTCATCCGCAAACTTTTGAAGATTAGAAACTGACGTTTCTCCTATTGCTCGTTTTGGAACATTAACTATTCGTTTAAAACTCTGTGAATCATCCATATTATATATAAGTTTTAAATAAGCAACTGCATCTTTAATTTCTTGCCTGTCATAGAATTTCATACCGCCATAAACTCGATACGGAATACCCTGCGCCATACAAGCTTCTTCTATTGAACGTGATTGAGCATTCGTCCTGTATAAAATTGCGTACTTATTATAATCTCCGCCACTTTCTGCTTTAATTGTACCTGCAATAAAGTTTGCTTCATCAGAATCATCTTGAGCTTCATAATAATGAATTTTTTCCCCATCGCCCTTAGTTGAAAACAAAACTTTATCAACACGTTCTTCATTGTTTTCTATAATCGCATTGGCGGCTTTTAAAATATTTTCGGTTGAACGGTAATTTTGCTCTAATTTAATGATTTTTGTATTAAGAAAATCTTTTTGAAAACCTAAAATAATTTTGTAATCAGCACCACGCCAGCTGTAAATTGATTGGTCAACATCACCAACTACACAAAGCGAACGTTCTGCGGGAATTTCATCTAATAAATTTGTAAATAACATATTTACAAGTTTATACTGCGCTACGTTTGTATCTTGAAACTCGTCAACAAGAATATGCGTAAATCTTGAATAATATTTTTCTCTAACTTGTGGATTTTGTTCAAAAAGTTTAACGGCAAGCATAAGCATATCATCAAAGTCTATTGCGTTATTTTTATTCAAAGTGTTTTCGTATTCTTCAAAAACAGCCGCAATTTTTTGAGCCTTAAAATCTCTTGCAAAAGTTGCAAATTGATTAGCATCCTCCATTTTGTTTTTAGCGTTTGAAATAACAGCACGAACATATTTTGGCTGATAGACTTTATCGTCAATATTCAACTTTTTAATAGCATTTTTAACAACCGTCATGCAATCAGAATCATCATATATAGTGAAATTCTTATCTAATTTTCTACCTGACGGAAAAACATAATTCTCAATATCCTGCCTTAAAATTCTTCCGCAAATACTGTGGAATGTACCTACCCACATATATTTTACAATTTCTTCGCCTAGAATAGAGGACAAACGCTCTTTCATTTCTTTGGCAGCCTTGTTTGTAAAAGTAACAGCAAGAATTTCTCTTGGCTTAACACCATTTTGCACAAGATAAGCAATGCGTGAAGTCAAAACTTTTGTTTTGCCTGAACCTGCCCCTGCAAGGACTAGCAATGGTCCTCTGGTAGTTTTAACAGCCTCAACCTGCCTTTCGTTAAGATTATCTAATATATTTTCCATATCCCCTATTCACAAAATTATTTTTATGCTATTATGATTATAATAAAAAACAAACAAATTTGCAAAAGGTAGGAAATATGGCAGAAATGGAAACAATTAAACTATTAGGTGATGGCGAAAGTGAAAGTCAAGGTTCTATTATGGTTCCTATTGACGATTTAGATTCAGTTTCAGATGATTCGCCAAATACAGTTGATGAACTGGCTATGGAATTGGCAACAATCCAACAATCTGCTAAAAGAATTGCAGTTATTGGCAGCAGAAACCTTGCAATTACACACCAGCAAATTATTGAAACATTAGTTACAGCCCTTGCACAGCAAGGCAATACAATCATAACATCAGGAGGTTCTTCAGGTACAAATGCAGCCACTATTCGTGGGGCAATGAAGGCAAATCCTGACAAACTAAAAGTTATTTTACCTCAAACAATAGGTCAACAACCTTCTGACGTTCAAGATCAATTAATCGGTGTTCCAAATATTGTTGAACACCCTGACAGAGCTATGATGACATTGGCAGACGCTTCAAGAGTTTGCAACAGAGAAATTATTGATGATTGCAACCAACTAATCTGCTTCTTATCACACACAAGTAAAACTCTACACGGTGCTATTGAATACGCAGAAGAAGGTCATAAGGTAATTACAGCCTTTTATCTTGACTAGTCATGGACTTAATCAAACAACTTACAGGCAAGAATAAGCAAGACTATGAGCAAGCTGCTGCCCATATTATTGATAATGCAGATGTAAAAACTTTTGAAGATTTAGTTTCAAAAGAGGATTTTTTATTTGATTTTATTAAACAAAATGTTGCCAAAAGACTTCAACAAGCATGCAATGAAAATAATTACAAAAATTTGCTTAAATTTTTTAATTTTTATTCGCCATCTTATGACACATTCATTGCTGAAACACTTGCAAAATATGGTGATAATGAAATAAAAAATAAAATGGAAGATTTTTTTAATAACGGAAACGAAAATCAAAAATCTTATGCAGCAAAGTATTTTTCGCTTGTCAAAGATGAAAATGTTATTGACAAATTAAAAGAATATTCTTATTCAGAAAATGACTCTCTTGCATATAACTGCGCAGCAGCACTATCGTCATTAAACGAAAGAACTTGCATTGATTTTGCATACGAAAAATTAAATTCTGATGATGATTTTGAAGTTCTATCCGCTGTAAAATTTCTCTCAGCATATGGAGAAAAAGATGCTTTAAGCAAAATTTTTGAAACAATGAAAAAATCTTCTGTTTCAGAATACATAGCAAGCGAAATCGGATATATGGAAAGCTTTTTAGAATTACTAAATACAGAGCACCACGACAACACCTTGCTCGCAATAAATAATATTTTGCAAGGTTTAGGAGAAATAATACCTCTAAACAACATTTTTACTTTTCAGTTTTATGAAATTTTTGAAAATCTGATTTTCTCTGAGCCAAATGCAAAAAATGCCATTATTCTGCTTACTGCCAAAAATAAGTTTAATCAGTTAACAGAAAATGATGAATACCTATTTGATGAAGATAAGAATACTAAAGACGAAGTTAATGCAATAAAAGATTTGCTTAATAACAACATTGACGATAATTTAGATAATTTTATTCAGCCTGAAATTAACGAAAGCAGTGAATTTGTTTTTGCCGGACTTGAACTAATCAAAAATGCCAGCCTTGCTAGAAATTTATTAACTGCAAAAAATCAAACATTAATTTTAAAATCAATAGATGTGATAAATTCATTAAACGATTTATCTCAAAAGGATAAAAATAAAGCACTGGAACACATTACTGACGAAAATATAAAACTAATTATACAGGCATTATAGAGGAAAATATGGAATTTACAGAAAAAACACTATCTACAAAAAGAGTATATGACGGAAAAGTAGTATTTGTAGATTATGATGATGTTGAAACATCAGACGGACATAAAAGTTTCAGAGAAGTTATAAGACACCCCGGCGGAGTTGTTATTGTTGCCCAAAAAGATGAAAATACTATTTTATTGGTAAAACAATTTCGTTATCCATTGAAATCTGTTTCTTTGGAATTGCCGGCAGGAAAACTTGAATATGGTGAAAAGCCTGATAATGCTGCACCAAGGGAACTTGAAGAAGAAACAGGTTACATTGCAAAAACTTGGAAATCCTTAGGTTATATTTATACAACTCCGGGAATTTGTGATGAAAAATTATACTTATACTACGCAAAAGACTTAACCTATACAAAACCTAACCCTGATGAGGGTGAAATAATACAAGCGTTAGAATACAATATTAATGACGTATTCAAAATGATTAAAAACGGTGAAATAAACGATTCAAAAACTTTATGTGCATTACTTAGAGCATACAAAATTGAGGAATAAAATGACAATAAAACTTGTTGCAACAGACATTGACGGAACTATTTTAAAATATACAGGAGGTTTTAACCAAACAGTTATTGATTGTATTCAGGAATTAAATAAAAGCGGAATTAAGGTTGTTCTTGTTACGGGCAGAATGCACAAGTCCGCTCAAAAAATTGCGGATGAACTTGGTCTAAGTACCCCTATAGTTTCATACCAAGGAGCATTGGTAAAAAATAAGGAACAGGTTTTATATGAAAGATATATACCAAACGAAATATCAAAACGAATTTTAGATTGGGGATTAAAACAAAATATTCATATAAATTTATATATGAATGATGAATTATATGTAGAAAAAGAAAATGAATTTACGCATAAGTATGCAAGCCACCAACATATACCATTTAACATTCAACCATTTAATACAATTGAACTTAATAATGTGAATAAAATATTATTTATAGATTATAATAATGCAGACAAAGTTACAATGGTTACAGATAAATTGCAAGAAGATTTTCCTGAATTACATATCGTAAAATCAACAGATTTCTTCTGTGAAGTCTGTCATAGAGAAGCAACAAAAGGTGATGGCGTAAAATGTATTCAAGAATTTTACGGAATAACAAAAGAAGAAACATTGTCCATTGGCGACCATAATAACGATTTTGAACTTCTAACATCCGGCGGAATAAAAGTTGCAATGGGTAATGCAACAGATGATTTAAAAAAACTTGCAGATTACGTAACAGATACAGTAGAAAATGACGGTTTTGTGAAAGCAATGGAAAAATTTATAAAAGCAGGTGCAAATGTATAGAATAGGTTTAGGTTACGACATTCATAAACTTGAAGACAACAGAGATTTAATTATTGGCGGAATAAAAATCCCTTATGAAAAAGGACTTTTAGGACATTCTGATGCAGATGTTCTAATACACGCTATTATAGATGCAATGTTCGGAGCATTAGCACTTGGCGATATTGGAACACATTTCCCTGATACTGATAACGAATACAAAGATGTTTCCAGTATTTTATTGTTAAAAAGAGCATTACAACTAATCCATGATGAAAGATATACAATTAATAATATTGATTGCAATATTATAGCCCAAGAGCCCAAAATGAAACCTCACATAAATAAAATGCGTGAAACTCTTGCAAAAGAACTTATGATTGATGTAAACTTAATTTCAATAAAAGCAAAAACAAACGAAAAAATGGATGCAGTAGGCGAAAAAAGAGCCATTGAAGCACAAGCCGTTGTAATGCTGAGAAAGGAAGTATAATGAAATTTCTACATGCAATGATAAGAGTAAAAGATTTGCAAAAATCTCTTGATTTTTATCAAAATTTGCTGAATATGACTTTTGTAAAAAAGAAACGACTTGATGATTGTGAATTATACTACTTAGAAGATGAAGAACATACCGCACAAATTGAATTAACATACAACGATGAAACACCCGAAAATGGATACGAAAACGGTAACGCATTCGGACATTTTGCATTTTCTGTTAAATCAATGGACGAATTTACAGAAAAATTACACCATTTAGGTTATGAATATCTTTATGAGCCTTATGTAATTTTTACAGGAACAAAAATATCTTTCGTAAAAGACCCTGATGGAAATGAAATAGAATTAATAGAGAAAAATAATGAAAAATAAAATAAAAGATTACATTCAAAATTCAATAACAACAAAAGAAAAAGTATTACAAGACGAAGAAATTTTACAAACCGTAGAAAAAATAAGCAATGAAATTATACACGCACTAAAAAATGGTAATAAAATTCTTTTTGTCGGTAATGGAGGTTCAGCTAGCGACTGCGACCACTTAGCAACCGAATTTGTATCAAAATTTTATAAAGACAGGCACGCATTTAACGCTATATCGCTAACTTCAAATAATGCTCTTATAACAGCACTATCAAATGATTTTAGTTATGATAAAGCATTCTCAAGACAAATTGAAGCCATTGGGAAAAAAGGCGATATACTTGTTGCGCTATCAACCTCAGGAAATTCAAAAAATATAATAGATTCGATAAATATTGCAAACGAAATGAAGCTTATTACAATTGGACTTACAGGCGAAAATCATTGTGAAATGGATGACATTTGCTCAATATTAATAAAAATCCCATCCGGCGAAACTCCTAATATTCAAGAAGCACAAATGACTTTAGGACATTTGATATGTTTACTTGTTGAAGATGAATTATTAAAATAGCTATAACAATTGATATAAAGCAATCTCAGCTAAAATAAAATACAATTTTTGTTTACAAAACTTCACATTTTAAACCATGCCCGCAATTTTATAAAACAAAAATACTTTATATAAGAGTAAGAGATATTTAAAACACAGAGGAGATTTTAAAATGGATTCAATTAATGCTTTAGGTTCAGTTAACGCTATCGATGCTAAAAAGGAAAAACACGTTGAACAAAATCAACCACAAGTTGCATTTGTAAACTCAATTTTCGATAACTTTGGCGGAAATGCTCAAGGTAGCACAGAGACTGCATTTAATGCGTAATTAAAGATTTACTTATACTGAAAAGGACTTAGCTATTTGCTAAGTCCTTTTTGTTGCATGAATAATAATTTTAACCGATAAGAATACCGGCAATACAAGCAGACATAAATGTAGTAAATGTACCGCAAATTAAAGCTCTCATACCCAATTTGGCAATATTTTTTCTTTGGTTAGGAGCAAGCCCGCCAATAGCACCAATTTGAGTAGCGATAGAACCGAAGTTACCAAAAGAACAGATAGCAAAAGATGTAATAATGAAAGATTTTTCAGTAATTATATCTTTTATCGCTAATAAATCAGTATATCCATAAACTTCGTTTGAAACAATTTTCAAACCAATTACACCACCGACATTGAATATATCTTGTATAGGAGCACCCATAATAAATGCAAATAGTGCAAAGAATTTACCTAAAATCATTTTTAAAGATAGGGCAGGTAAATCAAATCCTAAAATAGGACCTGTTAAATGGAATAAATTGTAGATAAATCCGCCGCAAGTAGCTAAGATGTAGTCAATCATAGAAATTAAAGCAACTATTGCGAGTAACATAGCAACTACATTTAATGAAACCATCATACCTTCTGAAGCACCTGAAGCAATAGCATCAAAAACATTTGAATGGGTTTTTCTTTTACTTAATTTAATATTTTCCATAGTTTCAGGAACTGCAGTTTCCGGATAAACTAATTTTGTCATAACCAAAGCCCCAGGGATTGCCATTACAGCAGAAGCGAGTACATATTCAATAGGAATACCCATTAAAGCATAAACAGGCATCATAGCACCTGAAGTACAAGCCATAGAACCTGCCATTGAAGCAAGTAACTCTGAACGGGTTAATTTTGCCAAATAAGGTTTAATCATAATCTGCGCTGTAACTTGTCCGACAAAGGCACTTGCAACGTTTGACAATGCTTCTGCGCCACTTACTTTCATAAGCTTATTCATTGCTTTACCTAAAACAGTAATTACTCTTTGCATAATACCGTAGTAGTATAAAATATTTACAATCATCATCATAAATATCGTTGCACTTGTAAGTTGAATTGCAAAAACCATAGCACCTTGTCCAAAAGCTGCTTCAAGTAATTTACTATCTAAAA
>Ga0256405_10013138_pt1 | contig 10031 bp, 5 predicted proteins | sample RumenRJG_02DNA_FD_189096 | JGI IMG/M metagenome (GOLD analysis project Ga0256405, IMG submission 189096) | Bovine rumen microbial communities from Lethbridge, Alberta, Canada - RJG_02 | ecosystem: Host-associated > Mammals > Digestive system > Stomach > Rumen | place: Canada: Alberta | collected... | reverse complement strand
TTTTAAGCAGGAACTTGAGGAGCCCCTTGCCCAGATGGAGGCATGGACATATCCTTACGCTTCGTATACGGGCTATTATGATATTTATCTGCCGGAAAATTCAAGGCTTGGCAGTGAGTATCTGCAACTTAAGAAATTATGGGGCAGAACCCTCAAGAAGCTTATGATCTGCGGCAGCGATGAGGAATTTGAAAGCATATTGGCAAGCTACAAGAAAGAGCGATATAATTATGGCTATGAAGACGTCCACGCTGAAGAAACGAGGCAAATGGAAGAGAACAAGAAAAAGTGATAATAATAGGTTTAAAAGTCTTAAGACCCGTATCACTGAAGTATTTCTTGTTTCAATCGCAGGAGTCACAATACTGTTTTCGATATTTATATTTCAGAACATGAGTGATGAGGTAATTAACGAAAATATCCGCTACCAGACCTTTGCCCAGACTGAAACGAAGGAGCGATTCGCTCTTAACCGGGCCTCAATAAATATGGCCTCCCGTCTCTTTCAGTCAAACGAAACCCTTGTATCCGTATTAAATGTCGCAAGGAAGGGCAAGCATTTGAATGCGGAGGAGCTGATAGATTTTCATGACAATACCGTAACAATCCTTGACACAATGGTTCATAATAATCCAGCCATGTACGCTGTAAGGGTATACGGAGCGAATGACAACATCGAAGAAATGATGTCAATAATTTTCAAAAACTCCAGATTGAAAAGCCTCACCTGGGGAGAAACCGGTGTGTCAGGCTGGCATTTTAACTACCGCGACAATGTATTTGGAGGCTCCGGCGGAAGTAGTGAAACGAGGCTTGTATCAAGGGTTGACGCCGTAAATGTATATGATAACGGAACCATAGGGTTCATAGAATCCGCGATGACCATGGAGCAGATGTTTCCCGAGCTCTACGAGGAGAATACAGGAAACTTCGGATTTTTCGTAGACAGGACAACAAAGCACGTCTATTACGGGACGAACGCCCCGGAAAATCTTACCAATATTTCAAGAATAATAATGGGGAATTCCGTTAATTATTCTAAGGAGCATGTATATAAGATTAATTGCGGCAATGAAACCTATATAGTATATAACATCCGCGAGTCCGATATGGGAATTAATTATTTCGGGCTCAGGAATATTACTGACAGTATCGCCCACGTGAGATTCCTAAGGAATTGTTATATACTCGCTTCCATCGCATTTTTTATAATTATCGGATTTATAATTAACGCCGTAATTACAGGCATGCTTAACCAGCTCTACGAGATGGTCGGCACCATGAAGACTGTGGAAACCGGAGACCTCACTGTACGCAACGAAATAATGGCAAACGACGAAACCGGTGAGCTCGCGACGAAGATGAACACCATGCTTGACAGGATAAACGAACTCATGGATGAAAATATAAAACGAGAACGCCTTGTGATGCAGGCGGGCATGAAGGCCATGCAGAACCAGATAAACGCGCATTTTATTTATAATGTACTTGAATCAATAAAAATGCTCGCGGAAATTAATGAGGAATATGTTATTTCCGATTCCATCACCTCGCTCGGCACCCTCTTACGGTATTCCATCTCCTGGAAGCGAAGCCTGGTAACGGTTGAAGAGGAATTAAATTATATAGATAATTATATTAAATTAATGAACCTTAGGAATGACTTTGAGGTGACATTAAGCCTTAATATTCCAACCGAATTAATGAAGCAGACCATTCCCAAAATGAGCCTGCAGCCCGTGATTGAGAATTCTGTGCTTCATGGCATAGCGCCTCTCGGTGAGGACGCGAGCATTTACCTAAAGGCATACGAAGAAAATGAGGATGTATTCATAGAAATATCCGATAACGGAGCCGGAATGAGTTCTGAGGCCTTAGCTAAATTGCGTGATAAAATAAACAGTCCTATAAATACCGATGACAATAAGGAAGGCGGTCACGGAGTAGGACTTAAAAATGTGCAGGACAGGATTGCCATATCCTTCGGAAAGCAGTACGGCATGAGCGTATTTTCAGAGGAAGGGAAATACACAAAGGTAATATTACATCTGCCAAAGCAGGTAACCATGGAGGAAATAAATTAAGCATATGAAAAACATACTTATAGCTGAAGATGAGAAATTAATCAGGGCAGGAATCCGCGCCATGACTGAGAGGAGCGGGGTTCAATATAAGGAAATCTTCGAGGCGAAAAACGGTGAGGAAGCACTCGAAATAATTAAAAATAATCCTATAGATCTCCTCTTAACCGACATCCGCATGCCTAAGATGGATGGGATAGAGTTAGTTAGGAATGTACACGAAATGGAGCCCCGCCCGGTTATTATCGCGATCAGCGGCTACGATGATTTTTCCTATGCAGTCGAAATGCTAAGAAACGGGGTGTCGGAATATTTATTGAAACCGCTTGAACGTGAAAAATTTAAAGAAACACTTGAAAGGGCGGACGCGCTTGTCAGTGAGAAAAATAAGGATTTAAAGACGCTAGTAAAGGAGTTTGAAGCCGCGAAAAAGGAAAAGCTCGACGATTTCTTCTTTCCTGAAGGGAAGCCCGCAAGCGTTCCTGACAAGCTAAAGCAAAACGCCGAAAAGTATCTCACCGAATCGAGCCGGACCAAGAGACTGCAGTTAATCGGAACAGATAAAACCGATAAATTAACGGAGGAATGGCACTCATTTTTCGAAGCGGGAAGAAGAGGATATATCGAAAGCGAGACATTCTTAAAGGAAATAATTGATGAGGCTCACGAGCTCGGTGAAATATATAAGACAAGGCTCTCTGACACTGACCTGGATATTTTAGCTAAGTTTAACGAGCCTGATATTTTAGCCATGTCCTCTCTCGATGAACTAGAAGAGACCTTTATGAACCTCATCATCGGCATGAACAGGGCTAACGAAGAAATTAACGCCGATCCCGCAAAAAATAAGATTGCCGAAGCCGTGAAGTATGTGAATGAAAATTATGACAAGGATATAAATATGGCCGTTGTGTCTAATTACATATCCATGAATTACTCCCTGTTTTCATTTTCATTCAAGGAGTATACCGGAGTTAATTTTGTATCTTACTTAAAGGATCTCCGACTTAAGAAGGCAAAGGAGCTGCTTGAGACTACGGATGAGAAGGTAATAGATGTCGGCGCCGCCGTCGGATATGATAACAGCAAGCACTTCATGAAGCTCTTCAAGAGTGAATACGGCATCTCGCCAACCGAGTACAGAAAGAACATGAGGAAAGAATGAAATTTAGCAAAATTTAAGCACCTAAAGTAAAATTTTTGCGTTTACATTCGCATCGGAGTGCCGTATAATGAGGGATAGGTTGCCAACGAACGTTTTATCCATATAAGCCTCCCTCAAGAGGGAGGTGTCACTGCGTAGCAGTGACGGAATGAGTATAGTAAAATACCTACGGAGGTTTACAAATGGAACACTATATCAGACAGCGCTACCAGCCTAACAAACCACTCACAGGCGACAGGCGCGTAACCGGAAGCAAGGAACACATCGCCCTCTCAGAGCGTGCAAGCGAAGAATCCATCGTCCTTCTTAAGAATGATGGAGACGCACTCCCACTTAAGGAAGGCAAGCGCATCGCCCTCTTCGGAAAGGGAACGATAGACTACGTAAAAGGCGGCGGCGGTTCAGGCGACGTCTATTGTGAGTACACCCGCAACATTTACGAAGGATTTAAAGAAATTAAGACAAATCCTGTATTTATGCCCCTAATCGACTTTTATAAGGACTACGTCAAGGGCCGGTACGCAGACAAGAAGGTTCCCGGCATGTTCAAGGAGCCTGCCGTTCCTGAAGAATTAATGAAATCCGCAGCTAGATTTACAGATACAGCCATTATCAGCATCTGCCGCTTCTCAGGCGAAGGGTGGGATCGCTCAGTAAGCAAGGGCGAGCCGATAAAAACAGGCTGGGACTTCGAGGAAAGCATGACCGAGGCGCAGGCTAAGCTCTTCCCTGACAGCGACTTCTGCCTCTCATCAGAAGAGAAGGCCCTCGTTGATGCCTGCGAAAAGAATTTTAAAACAGTAATTATTGTTTTAAACGCAGGTGGAATTATCGATGTGTCATGGATAAAAGAGGATGACCGTATAAATGCCGCGATTCACGCTTTTCAGGGTGGTATGGAGGGCGGCCTCGCCATGGCAAGGACCCTTGCCGGATTAAATAATCCGTCCGGCCGTCTTACCGATACCTACGCCCGTGCGTTAGACGATTATCCATCAAGCGCTAACTTCCATGAAAGCGACGATTTTGTCGAATATACTGATGATATTTTTGTCGGCTACAGATATTTTGAGACAATTCCGGGTGCCGATAAGAAAATAATTTATCCTTTCGGATACGGCTTATCCTACAGCGAATTCGAAGAGGAATTAATTTCCTTTACGGAAAAAGACGGTAAGATTTCTGTTAAAATTAATGTTACGAATCTCGGACCTTTTACCGGAAAATACGTAACAGGACTTTACGGAAGCGCTCCTCATGGAAAATTAGATCATGAGAAAATATCTCTCATGGCATTTGCAAAAACAAGAGAACTTAAGGTCGGCGAGAGTGAAATAGTATTTATGACAGCCGATATTAATTCCCTCGCTGTTTTCGATGACGAAGGCCTTGTTAAGAAATCCGCTATGGTTCTTGACGCAGGTAAATATACATTTTACTATGGAATTAACGCGAACGAAAGAAATACTGCGGGAACTGTCGAAGTAAGTGAAGTAAAAATAATAAAAAAATTGCATGACTATATGGCACCGACCACACTTCATAAGCGCCTTAGAAGTGATGGAACTTATACAGAGCTTAAGACAAGCGAGCCTTATGATATTAATGAGTCTGTTATCGGAAAGCTCGCGTCAGGTGTACCTGAGGGTATGTGCCCGCTTGAGCATATACAGGAGCGCCACTATTTATGGGGTCATGAGAAGGACGGCCTCGCTACGCTTACAAGTGTATATGATGGAAAGAATTCTGTCGATGAGCTTGTAAATGAGCTTACTGACGAGCAAATGATAAGTATCCTCGGAGGCCAGCCTGATAAGGGAGTTTCAAATACATTTGGTATAGGAAATCTTCCTGAATATAACATTCCTACATTCGCGACAGCGGACGGCCCTGCGGGTGTAAGACTTCATGACTTTATAGGAATTCCGACCACGGCATGGCCATGCGCTACTGCTCTCGCTTCATCATTTAACACTGACATTGTGTATGAGGTAGGTAAGGCAGGCGGAGCGGAATTAAAGGAAAATAATCTTTCCATGTGGCTCACTCCTGCGGTAAATATTCACAGGAACCCAATGTGCGGCAGAAATTTTGAATATTATTCAGAAGATCCGCTAATTGCCGGAAAAATGGGCGCAGCTATGGTTCGCGGAATTCAGTCAAACCGTGTATCAGCCTGCGTAAAGCATTTCGCAGCGAATAATAAGGAGACTAACCGTAAGGAATCCGATTCACGTTTATCGGAGAGAGCTCTTCGTGAAATTTATTTACGGGCATTTGAAATTATTGTAGAGGAAGGAAAGCCTTGGTCAATTATGGATTCATATAACGCCATAAACGGACGTCGCGCTTCCGAAGCGAAGGAACTCCTCTATGGAATTCTAAAGGGTGAATGGGGATTTGACGGCATCGTAGTTTCCGACTGGTGGACCAGCGGTGAGCACTATAAGGAAATTCTCGCGGGAACCGATGTCAAAATGCCAACAGGCTACCCGACCCGTGTAAAGCAGGCCCTCGAAAAAGGAGCCATCAAACGCGAAGACATGATAGAACCTGTAAAGAGAATAATTAATTTCATGCTTAGGTTTGAATAAAAAAAAGCTCCGGGCTAATACCCGGAGCTTTTCTCGTTTATTTTTAAATCTGTCACAGACTAGTAAATACCGACGTTTCTTCCCTCAGTTCCGCCGCTATCTTCCGGTTCTCATCCATTCTTCCTGAGATATTCTCAAGATCGGAAACAAGTACCTGGGTGCTATCGGCAGCGTTCGCGACACCCTGGGCGCCCTGACCTATGGCCTCGGTAATCGTTGAAATGGAATTACCGATCTGGGTTGAAAGTCCCTGAAGCGTGTTGGTGGCATCGGAAAGCTCGTTCATGGACGTCTCAATATAATCCGCGTTTTCACGGTAGGTTCCGCTTTCCTCGACAAGGTTCTTAAATTCAGGGAGTATGGAATCATTTATAAAATCAACAAGGCTGCTTGACTGGTCAGCAAGATTGTGAACAGCCTCCGTGATAACCTCATTAATCTTTTGGATATTTGAAGCTGCCTCACGACTTGAGTCAGAAAGGTGGCTGATCTCTTCGGCTACAACCGCGAAGCCGCGGCCTGCCTCACCTGCCCTGGCTGCTTCTATTGTAGCATTGAGAGAAAGGAGATTTGTCTGGCTTGCTATAGATAGGATATTCTCGGTAAGGGAATTTACCTCATCAACGCTCTTACTCTGCTCTATAGCCTCGTTAAGAACCTCAAGTATCTCTGACGTCTTCGCGCTTGTCTTTTCCATGTTTTTCTTCGCCGTAAGCTCCATGGAATCGGCATGCTCCTTCATTTTAACGGAATATTCACTGACAGACCTGTTCTTATCGGCAATCTCATTTACCTTGCTTCCGACTTCATCGGCATTTTCATTGATCTCACCGGCATTTCTCTGGATTTCCTGCATGGTCGCGGAGAGCTCCTCTGTCGCGGCTGACAGGTCTGAAGCTGAGTCATTGCTTGTTCTTACACTGCTCTGAACCTCTTTTACGACATTATCCACATTGTCTGAATCCCTTACAATGACGGAGAGAATTTCCTGAAGCTTTGCCATAAATTTATTGATTCCTGTCGCAAGCCTTCCGATTTCATTTCCCGATACTACAGAAATTCTTGCGGTAAGATCGCCATTTCCGGCCTCTATGTTTTTGATTATATCATCAAGCTCCTTTTCCGTTTCGGAAAGTGGTCTTATAACCTGAAGAGTAATAACGGCAATAACCGCAATTATAGCAAAAATTGAAAGTATTATACTTATATCACTTAAAAGGACACTGGTATGGAATATGGTGGAAAGGTCATTTCGCCTTTCTTTTGCTATGTTATTGCCGGCTTCTTCTATTGACTGTATCGTCGCATCCATGTCGCTTGCGTATTTTGAAACATCTCCGCTCGCAAGCTCATAGGCGTAGGCAGTCTTAGCGTTCGCTGAAGCAGCTGTGAGGGAAATAACAGCAGCCTTGAAGCTTGTATAATCCTGCTTTAGCTGCTCATAGGATGCCTTAGTGGATTCATCCGCGTCGGCATAGGCAGAATCAAGATTTTTCTCAAGCCCTGCTTCAGTCTGCCGGATTGACTCTATTGCCGAAAGCTTCGAATCAAAATCCGTAGCTACAATATGAGAAAGCCCGAGCTGATGAATTTTCTGAACCTCTTTATTAATGTTCGAAAGCATCTCAATGTCCGCAAGTGACTTGTCGGCGATTTCCGCGGACGAATCGTTCATCCTGCGAAGGCCAACAGCGGATGTCATGTTTGAAACAATGGACACAAGTCCGAGAATAAGAACCGGGATAAGGATCATCTTGCGCACGCTGGCGCTGAGATATTTTGTTGACTTCATCATCTTCGCCTCCTTATTCACTTACACCGGCTGTTATGCCTTTTACAAGGGTGTCAAGTCTCTTCTGGGTTATTTTCTTGCCGGCTATTATTTCATTGCCATATTCTGATACAGGATCCCAGAATTTTCCACTTATTCTCTGAAGACTCGCGAATTCAGATTGCGCTATAACTGCCTGGATCGCAATTGATTCTCCTACATCTCCGCTTGCGGCGGCATTCTTATTTGCAGGGCCCTGGCCTCTTTCCGTAAATCTGAGTGTCTGATTTTCTTCATTTGTAAAAAAGTCAGCGAACTTGTCAGCCCACTGCTTCTTAGGAGAGAAGCTGTTTACTCCGACAAGCTTATAGCCCGCGTAGGACGCCATCTGAACCTGTTTTCCCGCAGCTGTGTAGGTAGGAAGCTTCGTCGCGCCGAGGTTGTCGCCCCAGGCATCCTTAAGGGCCTGTTCTTCCCAGACGCCGCTGACGCCTGCTATGACCGAACCATCATTTGCTCCTGCTGTAAGTATATCATCTCCGCCGGCCTGAAATCCCTTGTTTGCAGCGATCTTCTCAAGACTCTCCGCGACATCGAGACCTGTGATCGCCGTATCGGTCGCGTTCCATGTGCAATAATTTGTCAATCCGTCGTCGTTAAGGCCCACGGTCATATCCGTATTGCCATAGAATGCGTACAGGTACCAGCCGCTTGTGAAATCCATGGTGAACTTCTTCTTGCTGTCCGCTGCCTTCTTAAGGATACCGTCAAGTGTCTTGACATCATCCTCGGATAGCGCGGACTTGTTGTAATAAAGGAAGTAGCCGTTATCAGCTGTGAGCGGATAAGCGTAGAGCTTGTCATTTACAGAAGCCGCGTCAACTGATGCCTCTATATTTCTCGATGAAATGTCATCGTTTTCAACAGGGGTAAGTATGCCTCCTGCTACAAGAGCTGAAAGCTGGTCGTCCGCGAATGTAAAGACATCGGGAGCGTTTTGCACGTCGCTTAAAACGTTATCCTTTATGGTTGATTCTCCTATCGCGGTTGCTGAAACAGTGTAAGGGCAGTCGGGGTACTGCTTTTTGAAATTCGCGCCGATTTCCATGATGAGATCCTGGTCCTCAGGCGCACCGGATACTATAAGAAGTCCAGGGTTGTTGTCAACCAGGTAGCTGCTTTCCTCAGTCGCTACACTCGAAGAGGCAGAATCCTGCCCTGTAGATCCCGAGGCGGTACCCGAAGTAGTTTTTCCTGCGCTGCCGCAACCTGCGAGGAGCACCGAAGCGGCTAGCGGCACCACAATTGCTCTTTTGATATCCATACATTACCTCCTGTGTTAGTTACAATAATTCATTTATAAAATTTATTTTACCATATTGGGAAACGATTTCAAAGTCTTTTATCATTTTTTAATACAGCTATTACTAAGCATTCTCGCTCCGCGCCATGAATAAGCCTCAGTACCAATTAGCATATGTCTTTTCTATATTTTTAGGTCCAGAATTTCATCGTCTTTTGTATTATCTGATGATGGCAATTTCATTAACAAGTTTGTCAAGATTGTTCTCTATATCTACTACATCAATAAAAAATACTCTTATATTCGCAATCAACGTTCCTTCCTTGTAACTTTGGAAGCTTACATCATCCCTGCCACGCATTTCATCGGTAACCGGATATAAAAGAAAAATATCCTTAGCGTCATACTTGGTTGCATAGGCGTACATCTGATACATATCCTGGCCGGATATCCCATAATTCTTATTTGGATTATCAAACAGGCGTTTCCACTTAGTGTCTAAAATGATCTGATGGCCGTCATCTCTTGTAATAGCAATATCCGGTCTGAGTGCAAACTGCCTTGGATTGTCAAATAAATAGTATGTCTTATCCTGAGCTGACAGATCCCAGCATGATGGCAATAACTTCTTCAGTTCTCTAATAACATAAGCTTCAAAAACCTTTTCCATAGGGAACAATAATGCTCTTGAATTAGAATCACCGGAAAAAGTCGTAAAACTCTTGTTCTGAAGAAATACTTTTGACCAGCGCAAGATGTCTTCATAATTCTTATTGCCACGGTTTATCGTGACATTTGCGAAGTCATTTTCAAAGTTTGTCGACCGGTTTACCGGCTCAAAATATGTGAGAATACGTTTTAACTCGCGCAGATTCTTATTGTCTTCAGAAATACTTTCCAGCTTCAAGAGCGTTGACTTTATAAGTCTGTTTTCGGAACAGTCCTGCAGAAACTCATCATAGGACACATAAAACTTCTCTCTATGTGCGAGGTTCACCTTGATATGCTGATTTACAAGGAGCTTTCCTTTGAAAAATCCAAGGTTATTTTCCTGCCGTACATAATCAGACTTCAGACCCTTTTTTGTAATTTCAGTAGCCTCTTTAATATACATATT
>Ga0256405_10013136_pt1 | contig 10032 bp, 7 predicted proteins | sample RumenRJG_02DNA_FD_189096 | JGI IMG/M metagenome (GOLD analysis project Ga0256405, IMG submission 189096) | Bovine rumen microbial communities from Lethbridge, Alberta, Canada - RJG_02 | ecosystem: Host-associated > Mammals > Digestive system > Stomach > Rumen | place: Canada: Alberta | collected... | reverse complement strand
CAGCAAGGTGGGAATTGTAAAGATACTGGCTGTAATTGTTGTTGTATTCATCATTGCTTTGGTCTTGGAACTTATTTTATCAGCAATTGTGGGTATTTTTGTACCATTGGGAATCGCTACATATATCAGCCTTGTATTATCTGCATTAATTGGAGCATATGTGTTCTTCCTATCCAATAGAGCAATCGGTTTGATGTATTCTGACAACGAATAATTATAAAAAGTATTATCACTAGGTGATAATTACTTTTCTTTTTTTTAAATTTTTTTCATGATTATACTGCCCTGCTCAGATTAGCGGTAGAAAATAATTTGAAACTATTCAATTTCCACCTTGGATATGCCGTTTTCCTTTTTGACTTTGATAATACTGTCTGCGGCATTCTCAAGTTCTGAGTCATGGGTAACGATAATCATCTGAGGAAGCACTGACATGCCTCTTAAAAGACCTATCAGCTCCTGTCTTCTTTGAGAGTCAAGGTGAATGGTAGGTTCATCGAGAAGGATAGTCTCTATGCTTCCCTTTGACATTGCCTGTGTGATTCCAAGACGCAATGCAAGTGCAACAGCTATTTTTTCTCCGCCGCTTATCATATCCAGCTTGGCCTCTCCTTCAGGACCATACAATGTAATATTATACTCGTTGTCAAGGATCAGATTGGAATAATTGAAGTTGAACTCTTCAAAGAATTTTTTGGTATACATTTCTATAACAGGTTTTGAACGTGCTCTCAATATTCCTTGAATGCCGTCCTTGCTGTATAGGCCGCGAATTTCCTTTAATAATGCAATATGTTTCTCAAGAGTGTCATGCTCCTCTTTGATTTTCAGATTGGTCTCGAGAGCCTTGCTGAGATATTCTATTCTCTCTTTTATCTGGGAGAGTTTTCCATTGACTTGTCCAAGGACTGCGCTGTTGGTGGAAATATCCTCGTTGATTCTTGACTCCAGCACCTTGATTTCATTATATCTTTCCTCATTGTATTGTGATGAGTCAATATTTTTTTGAATTTCCTCTATCTGGGATTTTTTAATCTCGATTTCCTTGTTTTTATCATCCAGTTTCTGGATAGTCACATCCTTGCGTTTAACTGAACCAATCAATTGATTGTATCTTTGATCCTTTATTTTAAGCTCTTCAATTTTTGAATCGAGATCATCTTTGGAAATATCCATTGAAAGATAGGAATCCTTGGAGATGTCATTTTTAACCCTTTCTTCCTCGAGGGATATTTTTCCTTCCAGCTTATAAATCCTGTCCTTCACTTCATGCTCTTTAGCTAGAGTCTTTAAGGCACCTTGAGCTTGAATGTAGCTGTTGTAATTGGATTCCAGATTTTTGCGTTTGTCGCTTTGTGTTTTTATATCATCTGTCAAACCAGCTAAAACCTGATTTTTCTCATCCAAATCCGCCAGTTTCTTATCCAAATCTGCAATTTTATTAATGTTTGCAGCTAAGCTGCCTGCAATATGTCTGTTTCCATAAATGCTTCTTTCAATATTTTCCAGGTCTCTGACCTTGACTTTCAGTATGGAATTAGTCTCATCCAGCTTTTTGATTTCACTGTCCAATTCCTTGATTCTTGAAGAATTGCCATTAATTGTGTTTTCATAGGATGCAATCAATTCCTCTTTTTTCTCAGGGCTTATGTCTGATTTGCAGACAGGGCATTGATTATCCACCTCTTTTATCTCGGCAAGAGGCTTTTCAGTAGATTTTATCTCTGTTTTCAAGCTTACAGATTCGTTTTCAAGTTTTTTTACCCTTTCAAGATTTGAATCCAAGTCGGTTCTTGCTTGGATTCTGATTTTATCCACAGTGTTTTTCAGCTTGTCGAAGTCTTCATCGCTTTCAATGGATGAGAAATCCTCTTCCAATTCGAAATCCTTTAAAACATCGTTGATGTCCATGCTGAATTTCCTTAAAGCTTCCCTTGACTGGTTAACTTCCAATTCCAGTTTGGACTTTTCCTGGGCGGTATTGTTCAATATCTTTATGTCTGATTCAGCAGATAATTTCCTAGCTTCCAAATCCTTTATGACGACTTCAAGAGCCATATACTGTTCAAATTTCTGCTTTTCTTCAGAAATGATTCCTTCAAACTTTTTAATGTCTTCTATTATTTGCTTCTGCTGTTTTTCCTGCTCTTTTAAGTCATTAAGCTTATCCAGAGCTTCTTTGAAATCAATATAAATCGGAAGCATCTGTGAATATTTTTTCAGTTGATTCATCTGATTTTCCATGGCGGTAAGCTCGCTGAGCTCCTTATGAAGTTCTTCCTTGTCTTTACTTAGATTTTCCAGATTGGTTTTTTCATTGGCGAGGTTGATTTTCAAATTTTCATAAGAAGTCTTTAAAGTTTCCATTTCTGCTTTTAGAGTGTCGTTCTCTTCTTTTCGAGAAATTAGAATATTTCTTTTTCCAGCTTCCTCCCTGGCTTTGCCTAATAATTCATCATGCTCCTGCATGTTGTTTTTGAGTTCATAGTCAAGCTCGCTTTGGGAATGCATTCTGCCTTTGAGCTCTGCCATTCTGTTTTCATACTCATTTGTTAATATAGGGCTGTTTCTCCATGCCTTTTCAAGCTCTTCAAGCTTCAAGAGCTTGCCTATCAATTGCTTTCTCTCGCCAGGAGTCTTGCTGATGAGGTCTGCAATTTCTCCCTGTCTGACATAGATCGCATTGAGGAAGAGATCTGCATCCATTTCGAGAATGTTCTGTATTTCCTTGTTTACCTGGCTGTCTCCTTCTACAATTGGAGTAAAATCAAATGAGCTTCTGCTCTGCCTTTCCAGCCTTGCAATTGATTTTCTGCTTCTTCTTCCCCGGGTAACTCTGTATTCATTTCCTCCGGATATGAAGCTTAATCTCACAGTCATTGGTACATTTTCAATATCTTTGTTTGTTCTAACAAGGTCATCGATTTTGTCTCCGGTATATTTTTTGTATAATGCAAAACTTATGGCTTCAAAGATAGTTGATTTTCCAGCTCCGTTTTCACCAATTATCAAGCTTATGCCTGAATTGAAATCAATTGAAGTCTTTTTATGTGATTTGAAGTTCTCAAGTTCCAGTTTAGTAAATATCATTATATCGCCCCTTTAGAAATTATCCAGACTAACGAATTTAGGTTTGTCTTCTTTCTCATCAGTGGAATTCTCCATAGCTTTTGAATCTATTTTTTCTCCAGATTCATCATTATCTGAATTTATATTTGATTCTCTGTTATTTGAATCGATATTTCCATCTGATTCTCCACTATTTTCCTCTTTTTCAATATCAGAGCTGTTTATCTTAAGACCGTAGTAATCTTCATAAAATTTATCTGAAATATGTTTGGATTCCTCTTCATTGCCTTTAGAAAGATTATCCAGCAAATCAACCGCCAGGTTGTTTATCTCCTTGCTGTTGTGTCTCTTATCTAGTTCCTGATATAAAAGGCCTCTTGGATCAAGTGTTTCCATATTGCCGTCAATAATTATGTCATCATGTTTGTCTGGATTGAAAGTATATCTGATGGTTAAAGCATATTCTTTCAGAGTATCATTAATGATGTCATAAACATCAGAGCTATTGAAATCGCCGTTTTCCACTATGAGTTCAAGAACAGGCTTCTTTTCCATATTCATGATACGGTTTTTGATGATGTCTAGCTTTTCATTCAATTGATTATAATCGATATATTCCCTGATATATTCTCTTTGCAAGTCAATTCTAACCCTTTCAATTTCAGGAGGTTCCTGTGATAGATTCACAATACAGAAACCCTTTCCGTTTTTTCGGGCGTCCTCAAGTTCATTGGCTCTCCAAACTTCTCCAGATCCAGGATAGACGAGCTTTCCCTTTCCAAAATCATCGATTATGTAGTTGTGAAGATGTCCCAGTGCATAATAGTCGAAGTTTTTAGGAATATCTTCGAGTTCCAGTTCGTAGTTTTGATTGAAGTACTTGTCTATTCCCTGATGAAGCACTAAAATGGATTTCAGATGTCTGTCAGCCTCTTTTTCAAGCTTTTTTAATTCTTCTCGATATGAATTCATTTTAGTTTTAGGGGTAAAGCGCAATCCGCAGATCAATACGCCGCCATGAAGGTAACATGGTTTATCCGGACTGATAAGCTTCAATCCCAGTTCCTTGAATAAGATCTGTGGGGGCAGTGAGCCAGCTTTCATTACTGAGTCATGGTTTCCTGCTATTGCATAAACAGGAATTCCCGCTTCCTTCAGTTTGAAAAATCCTTTTTGAAATTCAAAAAGTGTTCTAGTTGTCGGTTTGTTTGTTTCAAAAAGGTCTCCGCTATGAATTACAAAATCGACATTGCTTTCAATAATCTTGTCCACTGTTTTGTGGAAAGCTTCGTAAAAGTCTTCTTCTCGCTCGATAAGGCCGTACTGCCTGTATCCTAAATGTGTGTCTGCTAAATGAGCAAAACGCATACATATCACCTCTAAAAATTTTAATTATTTTTAAATTTAAGTAATTTCTTTAACTTATGAATATAATTTTTATCGTTAAATTTTATTTTTTTATGAATTCAGGGATTACTGAATTATAAATTCTAATTATCTTTTAACGAATCAGTAATCTCCGCCAAGACTATATAGGTCTTTTCTCTCCTTTTCAATCTCTTCCTGCAATTCCTCTTCATAATTCATCCACTGTTCGATGATATCCAGGTCTCCTCCTCTCTGTCTGCCCTTGAATTCATCAATCTTTACAAGTGTTGGAACCTTGGTCATGAGTCCTAGAACCAGAGCTTCTCCGATATTCAATGAAGGCAGCTGCTGGACCAGGTCTTCGCTCAGGCTTTCGCTTGCGGTTTGAACATGCTTCTGGTCCTTAGGCTCAACAAGCCTTAAAATGATCATGTTGTTTGCCTGGGCGAGTGTTTCTCCATCTACTGATTTTGGACTCTGGCTGACAAGACATAATCCGAGTCCGAATTTACGTCCTTCTCTTGCAATTCTGGTAATCCAATACTTTGAGTTAGGATTTCTGCTTTGAGGAGCAAGGATATGGGCTTCTTCGACTATGAAGAAGATAGGGATTCTAAGTTCATTTTTGTCATGGTTTCTGATGAACTTCTTTCTGCTGTACAAGGCATGTCTTAAAACATGTGCCACAAGTACTTCTGCTGTGTTTTCATCTACCTGTCCAAGGTCGAGGACATTAGCCTTTCCAGGCTTTATCTGGCTCAATATGTTTCCTATATTGGTATTGAAGAGCTTGTCATACTTTATCATCAAATCTGTGATCTTGTTCATCACGGCAAGTATGTCGTTTTTAGTGCCTTTGTTCAAGTCTTCATCATTGTATTTGCTTTCAAGAATGTCGTACATGATTTCAAGAAAATCATTTGTATCAACTTTTCCCTCGCTTATTTTTTCCTTTGCTTTTGTAAATGCCTTTCTGAAGTATCTCTCCTGAATATGTGCGCTGGATTTGATGTTTGCTAGGTCCTTTATCTCGTTGAATTCCATGTAATGAGGGTTTACAATAGGCTGGATGACATTGACATCGCCATTGGAGAATTCTGCATCTGAATATTCTGAATGCATGTCGAATACAAGCATTGTTCCCTTGTATCTGAGAAGCTCGTCGATTATCACAGATACTGTGTTTGATTTTCCTGCACCTGTCATTGCAAGAATAGCAAGGTGTCTTGACACCATCTTGTTGATGTCCACTCCCACTTCTATGTCTTCCTGGGATATCAGATGTCCAAGCTTCAGGGAATTCTTCATTTCAAAAATATCATTTAAAATATCCTTTGAAGCCTTGTAGATGGGAGTTCCAGGAGGGGCAGGAGTTCTAGGAAGATTAAGATCGTCATCTATGTCTCCAAGGATTGTAACCTTTCCTCGGATATAATAATCGTCTCCTTCTATTTCCCTTATTTTGGCTATGGTGTCTGGGTCATATATTTCCATATTCAGTGAAGGGCTTCCACGAACCATTGTTTCAATCATTCCAAGTATCTTTCGTCCGTCATATTCCAAAGTAACATATTCCCCCACCTTTGGCATTTCCTTGGAAATGAAACTAACTGATACAAGTGAGGTTTCTCCTATACATCTTCCAATCATAATTATTCCTCATAAGTGTTATGTTTGTTTAAATTGATTTGTTAATTAATTATCTTGATAGTTTTTAGTTTTAATTTATTTTACTAGGTTGTTTTTTTAAGCATTTTTTATAGAAAATTTCTTGCTAAAAAACGATATTTCCTAATTTTTTAAAATTATATTTTTTTTGTAGAGATGAATATTCTTTTTTCTGTGAAAGTTATGTTTTTTTATGCAGAAAAAGAATATTCCTTTGTGCTGAAATTATATTTTTTTAATCACAGCATTTCCCTTCCCGTCTTTTCAACAAGGCCTACGATTTTGGAGAGCTGGGAAATATCCGAGTTTTTAATTACAACATCGTGATGTGCTTTTTTAAGCAGAAACGGATATCCTTCAACTGAATCCTTTTTCAAGTCAGATAGAATCTGTCTGATTTCATTTTCATTTGCACGATATGGAAGCTCTATTTTGATGATGTTCTTGTAGTCATCAAGTCTTGCAAAGAAAACAGTGAATTGCAGTGTCCTGAAGAATTCATCCTCTACTGGAAATTCGTGCTTGACTTTTGAAGAGACGCTTCTGTAATATGGTTGTGAAAATCCCTGTGTCTTTATGGCCTTGTCAAACAATGCGATATCGGGAATGTTTACATGAAATATCTCATTGGCAGATGAAGTTTTTGATATGGCTACAATCTTCTTTTTATTCTTGAGAAGATAGCTTAATGCAATCAGCTTTTCAATATTCTCCAAAAAGCTCATCAAGGCATCTTCATCGAGATTCTCATCTTCAAACAAATCTGAGAATTCCTCTTTGAACTTGAAGGATTTGATATTCCCTTCATCGTTTTCAATATCTGCTCTTACAGCTTCCTGCACCCTGTTTATAATCTTATCTCTTTGGCTTTTGCTCAATTTGTTTGCGCTTGGTGACGGCCTTATCAAATCTCCCATGAGTGATCCGTCATCGAGATAATAGTCGATTTCATACTTGTTCAATGCTCTGATTGCATTTTTAATCTCGAATATGGCCATCTTGTTTCTAAGCCTGTTATCCACAAAGGGCTGGTGGGGAATGGTGTCTATTTCAACGGTTTCTATGGTTTCAAGCTTACCATCATAAATCAGTGACTCAGCGGCTACCGCATAGAAGTTGAAGCTCAGGTATTTCTTCTTGCTGACACTTCCATCACCAGCTGCTATGATGACATTATTTTCTGTTGGAACAATCTCCTCGCTGTTCCATTTCTCCTCCACTTGAATCTTGCTTTCATCGAATTTTTCCAGTTCATCGTTGATCTGCCCTTTCTTTTTGATAGCTTCGGCATATAATGAATCCAGCATCTTTTCACCTTTAAAAATTGAATTAATAGTTATCCGATTTAAAATTTAATCTTTAGGAATTTGTTTGCATGTTCTCAAATAATTCCCATATTGATTTTATGATTTATATAATTTTTAATAAGTTTCTGCTCTTATATAAATTAGATTAGAGCATTTGAAAAATAATATTTTAAATAAAAAAAGAAAAATTAAATAAACTGGACAGAGGCATATTATAAAAAAAGGGGTTTTAAGCTAAAAGAATAATTAAAATGTATTCACTAGCTTTATTTATGCCTCTAGATTTGAATTATTTACAGCTTTTTCTATGCTTCAATTTGAATTATTCACAAGCTTTTCTAATACCTGCAACGATTTCAGTGATTTTTGCCTGAACATCATCTGTTTCCTCGACTATTGTTCCAGTCACAATGATGTCGGCTCCAGCTTTTGCTGCAGTGTATGAAGCAACTCCGTCACGGATTCCACCACCTACTACAATCACCATGTCATCTGTGAATGCCTTGGCAGCGTATACCATTTCCGGAGGTATCGGCTTGTCTGCTCCTGAACCTGCTTCAAGGTAGTAGAATCTCATTCCCAGGTTTTCAGCAGCCTTTCCGTAAATAGCTGCGATTTTAGGCTTGTTTCTAGGAATCAGATTAGCTTCTCCAACCCATCCGACAGTTCCTCCAGGTTCGGCTACAACATAGCCCATAGGAATTATTTCAACTCCTGATTTTTTGACAGCTGGAGTGGATAATGCCTGTGCGCCGATGATCCAGTAAGGGTTTCTGGAATTCAATACACTCATGAAAAAGAGGGCGTCCGCATATTTGCTTACTCCATTTGTGTTTCCTGGGAATAATATGATTGGAGCATCTATGTTTTCACTAAGGGCCTTGCAGTTTCCATCCAGAGAATCTGAATCCACAGTTGAGCCTCCAAGCATGATTCCATCACTGCCTCCTGCAATAGCTGCCTTTGCTATTTCAACAGCTTCTTCAGGACTTTGCTCATCAGGATCGATTAAAGTTAAATGAACTTTGCGAGTTTTTAAGATTTCTTTTAAATGTTGTTCCACATTCTCCATTAAAATCACGTTGAATTTGAATATTTTTAATTTATTACTATTAATTATCTTATTATTAGTATTTTAAAGTTTTGTTATTTTAAAAAAGAAATAGGTATTTTAATTTTTTTATATGTTTTTAAAAAGAATATTGTATTCTTATTTTTTTGTTATGATTTTAAAAAGTTTTTAAAGTTATAAAAATACGTGGAGAAAACAAATAAAAGTAGTAAATTAAATTGAAAATTAATAAAAATAGTAAAAAAACAGGAGCAGAACTCCTATGAAATTATAGTAAAATTACTATATAAAAAAAAGTTTAGGGGAATAGATTGAATCTATCCTCTAGGTTCTTTAGCTTTGTATCTTAAACCTTTGTAACCGCATTTTCTGCAGGTAGTAGCACCAGCAGGGTTACGTGCATTACATTTCAAACAGATTTTCACATTGAACATTCTGTTTTCTGCTTCTTCGAATCTTGCCATTATATGTCCTCCTAATTTATAGATAAGATAGTAAGTATAACTTCAATAAAAATCCATAGAGATGAATAATTAATAAAAGTTGAAAAATAAATTATAAAATACAAAAAGAGTATAGTGTATTCATAACTATTAATAAACTATTTTATTTTAATAGTATTTAAATGTTGGCTTTTTTTAACTCTAAATAGAGCAATATTCTTTTAAAAACTATAACTGTGACAATATCTCACCTGCTTTTCCATGCAGGACAAACCTGGCTCTGCTGCTTGTGACATTCGGATTCTTGTCTATTAGAATCAGATTGTCTCCTTGATAGTAGTCTATCAAGCCTGCTGCAGGAAAAACATTCAGGGATGTTCCGGCGATTATCAACACATCGCAGTTGGAAATATAGCATATGGCCTCATTCATTGTCTTCGTATCTAGAGGCTCTTCAAAGAGGACTGCTCCAGGATGTATTATCCCGCCGCATTCATCACACCTTGCAATTTCCTCGCTTTCTACAAGATAATCCAGAGAGAATATCTTATGACAGTCCATGCAGTAGTTCTCATGCATTGATCCATGAAGCTCAAGGACCTTTTTAGATCCTGCTCTTTGATGCAGGCCGTCTATGTTCTGGGTGATAACGGCTTTAAGTTTGCCTTTCTTTTCCATTTCAGCAAGCCATTCATGGCCCTTGTTAGGTTCTGCATCAAGCATGTATCCCAGAGATTTTTCCCTGAAAAATTTGTAGAATATGTCGGGATGTGCTTTAAAGAATGTATTGCTCAATATGTATTCAGGAGGATAATTGTCGTATTCCTCGCTGTAGATTCCATTTGATGAGCGAAAATCAGGGATTCCGCTTTCAGTGCTCATTCCTGCTCCTCCAAAGAAAACTATATTATTTGAATAGCCGATTATGTTTCTCACTTTTTCCAAATCATCCATTTAATACACCTTATTTTCAGCAATATCATTTAATTTCAATTTTATTTTAAATCGATAATAAGCATTTCCTACTGTTTTAAAAATTGTTAAAAATAAAAATAAAAAATAACTCAAAATTTAAAATGGCAGTTTTCCAGCATATTGATCTACG
>Ga0256405_10013133_pt1 | contig 10033 bp, 9 predicted proteins | sample RumenRJG_02DNA_FD_189096 | JGI IMG/M metagenome (GOLD analysis project Ga0256405, IMG submission 189096) | Bovine rumen microbial communities from Lethbridge, Alberta, Canada - RJG_02 | ecosystem: Host-associated > Mammals > Digestive system > Stomach > Rumen | place: Canada: Alberta | collected... | reverse complement strand
GATCTACCTCATCTTGATGAAGCTTACCCTGCCTCTGGGGCTTTTCAGGAAGGCCAGAGGCGCAAGAAGCATATTCATAATATTCATCTGCGGCCTCTATGTGAAGGCAACTGGCGCATCCCCTTCCTTGGTGCGGGCATTCATATTCATACTCCTGAATGAAACCGCCAAGATTCTGGAAAGGAAGACGCAGCCGAAAAATCTTCTTGCAGCGGCAGCCACCATCCAGTTAGCCATGAAGCCATCCTCAATCGCATCCATAAGCTTCCAGCTCTCATATTCAGCGATTTTAGGAATATTCTTAATATTTCCTATTCTTAGAGGCTTTTACCCATCAACGGGAAAGAAAAGCCCACTGAGATGGATGTGGGAAAGCGCCTCCTTATCAATATCCTGCCAAGTCTTCACCAGTCCCCTGGCATGGCACTACTTCAAATCCTTTCCTGAATATTTCTTGCTCACTAACTTAATCGCGCTGCCACTGACAAGCGCGATAATGGCGCTTTCAATTGCCACTATCGCGCTATCTGCTTTAGGAATATGCCCTGTCCTTCTAGTTCAGGCAAACGACAAGGCCATCCAGGCCATCATCTACTGCCTCACTGTCATCAGCGAGATGTAGGTCTCATCAGCCTCGTCATCCTCGCTCCGTAGATGCAGATCACTATGAAGCAAATGAAAGGCAGCACGAAGGAAATGTTCACCGCAGGGAAATTCCAGACAGTTCCCATGTCTATGATCTTCGCCTGAAGCGGAGGCAGCACGGAACCGCCAAGAATTGCCATGATGAGGCCGGACGCACCCATTTTGGCATCATCACCCAAGCCGCCCAGGGCAATTCCGTAGATTGTCGGGAACATCAGAGACATGAATCCGCTCGTAGCCACGAGACAGTAGAGTCCAAGCCTGTTCTGAAAGAATATTACGCCTATTATGCTGAGCATTCCGCCTATTGCAAAGATAGTCAGCATCTTGGAAGGCTTGATATATTTCATCAGGTACGTGCAGATGAATCGGCAGGTTACGAAAATGACCATCGCCAGAATATTGTACCGCTGGGACAGAACTTCCGCATCCCTCTCTGGCATGCCTTCAGCCATGAACACTCTCGTGCCATACTGGATGATGAATGTCCAGCACATGATCTGAACGCCAACGTAGAAGAACTGGGAAATCACGCCCTCCACGTATTTTGAGTTATGAAGGAGCCTGCCCAAGGTGGGACCGATGCCGAGGCTATGATCGCTGTCGCCATCCTTCGGCATTCTTGTTATCAGAATCAAGATGAACATGGCGACTATCACAAGGCCTATTGCCAAGTACGGTGCCGTCAGCACACTCAGGTCTGCTTGCTTCATGGCATCGAACTGGGGGCCGCTCAGCAGAGACCTCTCCGCAGAGCTGGCTGGGTTCAGCCTGGCCTGGATGAAATTCATGGCCACGTACATTCCCACCAGCGAGCCGATTGGGTTGAAGCACTGGGCGAAATTCAGCCTTCGGGTCGCAGTGTCTTCCGGACCCATGCTCAGGATATAAGGGTTGCAGCTGGTTTCCAGGAACGAAAGTCCGCAAGTCATTATGAAATATGCCAAGAGGAAGAAGCCATAGACTCCTACGTTCTTTGCAGGCAGGAAGAGCAACGCTCCTATTGCATACAGGCCAAGCCCAACCAAGACTCCGGACTTGTACGAGAATTTCCTAATGAACAGAGAGGCGGGGAAAGCCATGCAGAAATAACCACCGTAGAATGCGACCTGAACCAGAGCTCCCTGGGTTACGCTCATCCTGAATATCTTGGAGAACGCCTTAACCATCGGGTTCGTGATGTCATTTGCGAACCCCCACAGAGCGAAGCATGTAGTAATCAGCATGAAAGGCAGGACGAATCCTGCCTTCAGAAAAGCTTTCTTTGTTTCAGCAGCCATGCCGGACTATTTGTAGATTGGACCGAAGTTCTTGCAGGCACGGAAGTCAGCGCCTTCCTTATCCATTCCGAATGCATTCCAGCATGAAGGACGGAAGATCTTAGCGTCAGCCACGTTATGCATGCACACAGGAATCCTGAGCATGGAAGCCAAGGTAAGAAGATCGGCGCCAATGTGCCCGTATGTTATGGCGCCATGATTTGCGCCCCAGTTGTTCATCACGCTGTAAACATCCTTGAACGCATCCTTTGATGGATCGAGACGCGGCGTGAACCAAGTCGTAGGCCATGTAGGATCGGTGCGCTTATCCAGTTTCTCGTGGATTTCCGGATCGATGTCAACTACCCAGCCTTCGGCTAACTGAAGCACAGGGCCCAGGCCGTCCACGATGTTCACCCTTATCATAGTGGCTGGGAAGTCGCCCTTCGACAGGAAGTGAACGCTGAATCCGCCTCCGCGGAAATAGTCGCGGTCTGCAGGCATCCACTGCGTGTGCTCCAGGCAGCGTTTCTGCTCCTCTTCCGTCACCTCCCAGAAAGGCTTCATTACTGGATTGCCCTCTGCGTCGCTGCATTGGCCGCACCCATCAATCGTGGTCGCGCCGGAATTGATGAGATGGATTATGCCAGGAGCAGCCTTGCCGGTAAGTTCCTTGCCGGTAACTCTCTTGACAGACTCCGGACTCCAGTAGGTACGGACATCGGAGAATATCATCGGCAAATTGGTAAGCAGATGTCCCAGAAGCATTGCCACTCCGTTGAGCGAATCGTTCTCGGTGGCCAGGATCGTAGGCTCCCTGCGACCGTTCCAGTCAAAGTTCGTGTTCACCAGCGTCTCGGTGAAATCTCCATTCGGCATCCAGTCAGTCCACTGGCGCTGTCCCTGGAAACCGCCGGCGATGGCATTGTGGCCGAGAGACTCCTCTTTGAAACCCATCTCCTTGAGCTTCGGGTTGCCATGCAGAAGGTCATAAACGATGAGAGTCATTTTCACCACGAACTCCCAGTCTTTATCTTTCTCGCCGCGAGTCTTCTGCTTTTCCGGACGGTTTTTGTCCCAGCCTTCGTTAGCCATGCAGTACTTGCGAGTCCACTCCATGGCCTTCTGGAACTCGTCCTTATCATATATTCCTAAATCCATCCTTCTTAGGATTTCCACCTCATCGATGCTTTCATTCCTCATCCCAAGATATTTCTGGAAGAAATTGCAATCTACGATGGAACCTGCGATTCCCATGGTGACGCTTCCTATCGAGAGATATGACTCTCCCCTCATCTCAGCCACAGCCACAGCCGCACGAGCGAACCTTAGAATCTTCTCGGCGACATCTTCAGGAATGGAGTTATCCTCCAGATCCTGAACATCGTGACCGTAAATCCCGAAAGCAGGCAGTCCCTTCTGAGCATGTGCCGCCAAAACGGCTGCGAGGTAAACTGCTCCCGGGCGCTCTGTTCCATTGAAGCCCCATACAGCTTTCGGCCAGTATGGATTCATGTCCATCGTCTCCGAGCCATAGCACCAGCAAGAAGTAACCGTTATGGTTCCTCCCACCCCGCTGCGCTCGAACTTGTCCGCACAAGCGGCGCTTTCGGCAACCCGGCCGATAGTGCCATCTGCGATGACACATTCTACGGGAGTCCCATCCCGATACTTTAAATTCTTGGAAATCAGCTCAGCAACATTTTTTGCCAGAGTCATGGTCTTCTCTTCCAGGCTTTCACGCACTCCGCCCTGACGACCGTCGATGGCTGGACGAATACCGATTTTTGGATGTTTCATATTTTATAGGTTTTTAGTTTTGCATTGGTGGCATAAATATACTCAAAAAACATCAAATTGAAGCTCTCACAGCCATTATTATCTTTTTAACGATGTTGACAAGGAATGAGCTCGACCTCCGCCAGAAGCTCAGTTCATCGTTCTTCCAATCGGGCACTTCTGCCTGCCTGGCAGTTTCAGCCAATATGCCAGGAGCAAGCACCCTTGCGACATCGGCCTTAGCAGACCTCTCCCCATAGCCATAATCCAAGATGCTGCGATGGAATATGTCAGATGGATTTGCGACCTTCGAGAAAGCATATTCGGGAATGAAAGCCAGATTCAAGTCGAACAGGTGGCAAGGCACCGGAATCACAGGATCCGGCTCAATGAGCCTTCCTCTTCTGGTACGTCCGCCAAAAACAAGTTCTCCTTTCCTGGCAACGGACCCGACAATGATTGCCTTATGCCGAAGGAATTCTGAATTCTCCAAGAATACGGCAAGGGCATTTTCTATCAAAGAAAGATCAGAATCTATGAATATATAGAATTCAAACTGCTCTTTAGACGCATGAGACCAGGTGCTTTCGATGCCCATGCTGCCTTGGGTGTTCATGAATATGGAAAATGAATATTTCTCATCGGAGGCAAGGGAATCAATCTGCCTCTGACACTCTTCCAGACAAGTAGCAGCCTTGTCGTTTTCATTCTTCGTGGTTATGATGATGGCCACTTTCATCACGAGTCAAGCTTTAGAACAGCCATGAATGCGCTCTGAGGCACTTGCACGGTACCTATCTGACGCATTCTCTTCTTGCCTTCCTTCTGCTTCTCCAGCAGCTTGCGCTTTCTGGTCACGTCTCCGCCGTAACATTTCGCAGTCACGTCTTTGCGCACCTGCCGCACCGTCTCCCTGGCGATGATTTTCGCCCCAATCGCCGCCTGAATCGCGATGTCGAATTGCTGGCGTGGAATCAGGTCCTTGAGTTTCAGGCAGATTTTGCGCCCGAACTCGTAGGCGTGGTCTTCATGAATCAAAGTAGAAAGTGCGTCCGCAGGCTCCCCATTCAGCAATATGTCTAATTTGACGAGCCTGGCAGGGCGATAGTCGATTATGTGGTAATCAAACGAAGCATAGCCCTTTGAGATTGATTTCAGCTTGTCGTAGAAATCGAAGACTATTTCCGAAAGCGGAATGTCGTAGGTAAGCTCCACTCTGTCGGCAGTGACATAATGCTGGCCGATGAGCGTTCCCCTCTTGTCAAGGCAGAGCTTCATTATCGGCCCGTAGAAATCGGATTTGGAGATTATCTGAGCCCTGATGTACGGCTCCTCTATGTGGTCTATCAGCGTAGGGGCGGGCAAGCCTGAGGGATTGTGCACGTCAATCACCTGTCCCTGAGTAGTGTAAACCTTGTACGACACGTTCGGCACGGTCGTGATCACGTCCATCCCGAACTCACGGTACAGCCGTTCCTGCACTATCTCCAGGTGCAGAAGCCCCAGGAAACCACAGCGGAATCCAAAGCCAAGAGCCAGCGAGGATTCCGGCTCGAATGTGAACGAGGCATCGTTCAGCTGGAATTTTTCCAGCGTGGTGCGCAGTTCCTCGAACTTATCAGCCTGGACAGGGTACATGCCGGCGAACACCATTGGCTTAACCTCCTCGAAGCCCGCAATAGCCTTCTCGCATGGCTCATCGACCTTCGTGATGGTGTCCCCGACCTTTACTTCAACGGCATTCTTTATGCCAGAAATTATGTACCCCACGTTGCCCGCAGACACTTCAGCCGTAGGATGCAGCTTCATTTTGAGCACCCCGACCTCCTCGGCGTCATATTCCATTCCGGTAGCGACGAACTTCACTTTGTCGCCAGCCTTGATGGTGCCGTTGAACACTTTGAAATAGGCTATTATCCCCCTGAACGGATTGAATACGGAATCGAAAATCAACGCCTGCAACGGGGCATCCGGGTTGCCCTTCGGGGACGGAATCTTGTCCACGATGGCATCCAGCAGCGGAGCCACGCCCTCCCCCGTGCGTGCAGACACGCGATAAACCTCCTCCGGATTGCAGCCCAGCAACTCGGCTATCTCATCTGCGACAACCTCCGGCTGAGCCGAATCCATATCTATCTTATTCATCACCGGGATAATCTCCAGGCCATGATCGACTGCCATATAAAGATTGGAAATAGTCTGCGCCTGAACGCCTTGAGAAGCGTCCACTACCAGCAACGCTCCCTCGCAGGAAGCGATTGAACGAGAAACCTCATATGAGAAGTCCACGTGCCCGGGGGTGTCGATGAGGTTCAGAATATACCTCTCCCCGCCTCTGACATATTCCATCTGAATAGCGTGGCTCTTGATGGTTATGCCCTTCTCCCTCTCCAAATCCATATTGTCGAGCACTTGAGCCTCCATATCCCTCTCGGAAAGAGTCTTCGTCAGTTCCAGGAGCCTGTCGGCCAGAGTGCTCTTGCCGTGGTCTATGTGGGCTATGATGCAGAAATTCCTAATATTCTTCATAATCGCAAAATTAAGCAATTTTCTTCGTATTTTTGAAGGCGATGGATGATAAAGAGATTCTGGAAATATATGGCTCCGGGCAGCGTGAGGCGGCCTTTAACCAGATCGTTGCCAAGTACAGCGAGAAGCTCTACTGGCTGGTTCGCCATTTCTTATGCTCACACGAAGACACCGACGACCTGCTCCAGGAAATATTCGTGAAGGTGTGGCAGTCGCTGCCTTCCTTCAGAGGCGAGTCAAAGCTGTACACCTGGCTGTACGCCATAGCCACGAATCAGGCCCTCAACTTCCTGCACAAGCAGAAAATCCGGGCAGCCCTGAATTTCAAGTCTCTTTCCGCCGAAATGGAGAACAAGATTGACGAGGATCCGTATTTCAACGGCGACGAGGCGCAAAGGCTCCTGCTGAAAGCAGTAGGACGGCTTCCTGAGAAACAGAGGACGGTTTTCAGCCTCAGATATTTCGAGGACCTGTCTTACGAGGATATTTCCGAAATCCTAGGCACCTCCGTCGGAGCGCTAAAAGCCTCGTATCATTTTGCCACCGAGAAGATTAAAGACGAAATAAAAAAATATTCCGAGCCGGATTAAACCACTTTAACTGATATCTGTCAAAGATTGCGTAATGAACATGGAAAAGGACATATTAGATAAACTCAAGAAACCAAGTTTCAGCACGCCGGAAGGCTATTTCGACAAGCTGAAGGCTCACCTGGAAGAGATTCCAGGGAAAGAGGTTGAGGTTTCTACATGGCAGAAATCGAGACCTTACCTTGTCATGGCTGCATGTTTCCTGCTCTCGCTCATCGTTGGCACGGGAATATTGAAGATGACAACGGGACAGAGCGTCTCTGACGCAGACCAGTTCTACTACGACCTCGGCTATGCGGACCTTATCCCCGTAACCTATGCCGATCCTTCTCTTTACGAGAATGAAGGAGCTGCAGAGCTTTCCAGTGAAGACATAGAGGATTATCTAATTGCGACGGGAGTGTCTGTCAACAGGCTGGCATATTCTGAAACATTAAATGGAAAATAATATGAAAAAGATTTTTTCAATAGCGCTTTCTGCCATGCTCCTCCTCGGGGCGTTCACCTGCCTGGCTCAGGGCAAGCCTGACAAAAAGGAATGGCAGGAAAAGATGAAGGCAGAGAAAGTTGCCTATCTTACGGATTATATGAACCTTACAAGCGCAGAAGCGCAGAAATTCTGGCCTGTTTATAATCAGGCTGAATCTGAGAAAATGGAAGGCTTCAAGAATACAATGGATGCCTACAAGGCCTTGGAGACCGCCATTAATGAAAAAAAGAGTGACAGTGAGGTGCAAAAGGCCTTGGACAATTATCTTTCGGCTCAGCAGAAAGGCAGCGAGATTGACAAGAAATATTCCGAGAAATATAGAGAGATTCTTCCTGGACAGAAAGTTGCGAAACTTTATCTTGGCGAGGAGAAATTCCGGCGCGAGCAGATTCATCGCTGGCATCGGGATGGAGACGGACCAAAAGGGAAGAATAACAAGTAGTTAGAGGTAATAATCTTTCGTCAGGGAGGCGTGCTCGACGGTGCGCCTCCCTTTCTCGTCCAGGAGCACAAGTTCTTCTTCAACAGGCATTGTCTCGCCTTTCCTGAGAGCGACGATTATCCTGAACGGAGGTTTGCGAACGACAGATTTAATTCTTAGTATCTTGTACTCCTCAAATCGAAGCATCCTGGCATAGCGAAGGAGTTCTTTCTCCTGATCAGCCGGAAGTATGAGCCATAAAGACCCATCTTCCGCCAAATGCGCTTTGGCATATTCAAGGATTTCCTTGTATGAAAGAAACCCTTCTGAATAAGGAATATTCATCAGGGTACCTCCTGTGTGCCTGGCCACATTCCTTTTAACATTCGGAGCTTCCAGAGAGTTGTCGTAATATGGCGGATTCGAGACGATTAAGTCGAAGCTCATCTCTGGGGACGTCGCTTCTAAGGCTTTCAAGGACATATTCATTGAGCAAAGGTGGCTCCTCCACGGAGATTGCCTGAAATTCACTTCCGCATCTGCAGCTGCTCCCTCTTCAATGTCTATCCCCGTCACGCGGAAAGCCTCGCTTACTTGAGCGAGCCTCTGGGCGAGCATTAAGGCAACCAGGCCGCAGCCTGTGCCAATGTCGAGGGCAGACGTAATGTTCATGGAAACTTCTGTCGCTGAGCCCAGCAGCACTCCGTCGGTCCCGACTTTCATCGCCGACCGATCATCACAGACATCGAATTTCTTGAAATGGAAAACGCCCATGTCTCAACCTTGGAGCAATTGCCAAACCTTTAAGTGCTGGTGACCGGATACCAATCACAGCGAATCCACGAACAGTCCGTCCCTCATGTAGAGAGTTCTGTCGCACATTTGCGCCAGAGACGGATCATGAGTCACTATGACGATTGTCTGTCCGTACTTGTCCCTGAGGTCGAAGAAAAGCTGATGGATGTCAGCCTTCGTCTTCGTGTCCAGGTTGCCTGTCGGTTCGTCAGCGTAAAGAATCGCAGGATTATTTATGATGGCTCTTGCGATGGCGACCCTCTGCTGCTCTCCTCCGGAAAGCTCGGCTGGCTTGTGGTCCATCCTGTCTTTCAGGCCGATGTCTTCAAGCAGACGTGCCGCATTCTCCCTGACATCTTTGTCGGAGCGATGAGCGATGAAAGCCGGAATCATCACGTTCTCCATGGCCGTGAATTCTGGCAGAAGGTGATGGAACTGGAACACGAAACCAATCCGCCTGTTTCTGAATGCTGACAATTCCTTGCTTCCAAGATGCAACACATCCGTTCCATCTATGTTCAGGCTGCCTGCGTCTGGCGTGGACAAAGTTCCAAGAATCTGAAGGAGAGTGGATTTCCCCGCTCCTGAGGCACCCATGATGGCCACAACCTCTGATTTCTCGGCAGTGAAGTCAATGCCCTTCAGGACGTTCAACGCCCCGAAACTCTTCTGGATTCCTTTTGCTTCAATGATGCTTGCCATTGCTGTTTTCGAATATGTTGTTCAAAGATAACGCTTAAACTCTATAACTCAAAGAAAGAAACCCAGCTTCAACGAAGTCTCTACGGAAAAATCGAAATATATTTTTGTTTTGAAAATAAAATTATTAATTTTGCAGTCCAATCCAACGGGAACGAATGCTATTGGATTCGTTGTCAGGAAAGGCCTGAGGGGTTAACCCGAAGGAATGTTATCGGGGTGTGGCGCAGTTGGCTAGCGCATCTGGTTTGGGACCAGAGGGTCCAGTGTTCGAGTCACTGTACCCCGACTTCGTAAAGCAGCGCCTTTTTTCGGCACTGCTTTTTTCGTTCATCATTCATTTGCATGGCAAATGCGGACCAAGTCCCAAAGTATGTGTCCGGCCGTAAACTCTCCTTACTCACGTTTTCACGGTACAGTCTTAGCTTGATGCCATCGTCCGCTGCCTTGCCTGCGTTCTCGATAGCATGTTTTCACGGTACAGCCTTAGCTTGATGCCCCCGGTTTCCCACTTGCACCCCTGCCCACCTGCGTCTCGTACTCACGCTCGCCCCGTCTCCGCCACGGAAAGAATCTCGCGATTGACACGATACTTTTGAAACCATGAGCAGAAGTGAGTAGATTGCATATTCTGAAAGTATCCTGCGAATTTTTTGCAGGATACTTTTGGCCTCGAATCTAACTTGTTTATTATGAACGTGTTATATTTGAATGGCGAAGTATCATGTTCGCCCAGAAGCACCGCAGAGAGTGGATGGTGGCAAGGCTCCATGGGATGACGGGGTTGTGAACGAAGACACTGAATATGTGTTCCGGCTTAGCTATT
>Ga0256405_10013131_pt1 | contig 10034 bp, 8 predicted proteins | sample RumenRJG_02DNA_FD_189096 | JGI IMG/M metagenome (GOLD analysis project Ga0256405, IMG submission 189096) | Bovine rumen microbial communities from Lethbridge, Alberta, Canada - RJG_02 | ecosystem: Host-associated > Mammals > Digestive system > Stomach > Rumen | place: Canada: Alberta | collected... | reverse complement strand
CCATCGGTTTTTTGTCATCAGTCTTCGCAGAAAACTTACGATCACGAGACCTAGACTTGACATCCCCATCGCCTTCTTTGTCTTCCTTCTCTTCCTTCTTGTTCTTCTTAGCTGATGCAGCAGCAAACTGTCGGGCTTTAATCTCCTCATCGGTCATCTTCACCTTTCGATAGAATCCGATATTGTAGCGATGTGATAGAAACAGATGATGGGAGTCGTGTCGATTCCAGTTGTTCGAAAGCACAGTCGGAATTTCTTCCTCTGTAAACTGCTCAGGCTCGAGTTCAGGGTGTGTGATGAGGTTGTCGTTTACAATACCACCATTCTCAGTGTTCTTACGATGATACAACGAAGCCATGAGGTGCATCTGATAACGGTCACCACGATAGGAGCCAAAAAGCGTGGCACGGAAGTTACTATTGCTCTGATTCTGATAGTATCCCATGCCATAATAATAGTCGAGATCAAAGCCAAAGCCTAAACGTTTACCTGCATTGACGGCAAATTTTGCGTCGATATGGTCTTCACCATGCTGTTTGTCGCCACAGTTCTCATAGGAGATATGGGTATAGGGTGACAGCGTGTTGGTGAATAGAAACTCATCTGGTTGCTTGGTGGTATAGTCTAAGGGCTGTGTGAAGAAAAACACTTCTGTTTTTCGTCGGTCGATGAATATACGACTCAAGCGTGGCGTATAGTTATTACCAGTGGTGTTGTATTCGCCATAAAGGCCAGTGTTATAGATTGAATTCTGATAGAGATGGGGCATGGTGTCGAGTTCGGCAGGACGTATGTCGCCAAAACGACGGTCGACAGTCCACACCCATACCCCCTTAGGCACCTCTTTCTCACCTTTCACGGAGTCACGTTTGTTGGGATTGAAGTTCTGGTTGCCATATTCATCATATTGATTGATATTGCCATTGGCATCCATCTCATTATACACCTGAGCCTGCACACCACGGGGCATGCAGAGCATGAGAAGCAACAATAGTAGTGATAGCACTGTCTTGTTCATATCTTCATCAGTCTCAGTGTCACTTCGATAAATTTAAACACCATAGAGCCAAGGATGATATAGGTGCCTAATTCGTGGTTGTGCAGATAGAACACCAACATACCAGTAGCCGCCCCAACAACAAAGATGAGGTTGAGCCAGTTGCGCAGTGAACGAATGCTCATTTCAACAACGACTCAAATTTGTTAAACAGGAAGTCCTTGCGGTCGATGGTCTTACGACGGAATTTGCCACTAATTGGCAACAGTTTGGTGTTCTTTTTGTTGACGGCCTCTTTGTCAGTAATCCACTCCTCTGCAGTCATATGCTGAGGACTGCGCTCTTCCTCATAGAGATAGCGGATACGCGTCATCTTGATGTCGGCCCTGCCGTCGCTGCACTGAGCATTCAGAGCATACATAAAACGTGTGCGGTCAAGGGAAAGTGCGGTCTTCTTGAAAACGAGCCATTCTTGATAAGCACCAGTAATCTCGTGCTTGTCAGCATCGGCTGTTATAATCTTCGATTGAATCTGGTTGGTGGTCTTGGTCATACGCTCCATGTACTGTAACAGGATGTCGTAGATTTGAGCTGCCGTCTTGCCAGGAGCATTGATACTAGTGCTGAATACAACTTTTCCATCGACTTCAGGTACTGCACCCTTCAGATATTTTTCATCGACTTTGGGCTTGGCTTTCGCTTCTTTTTTAACCTCTTCTTCTTCGTTAATTTCCCAAGTGTTGTCCTGTGCCCACAGCGTGAGTGGCACGAGAGCGAGCATGGTAAAGAATAATTTTTTCATCATACGTATGTGTCTTTTGTTGTTAATCTTATTATTAATTTGGTGCAAAAGTACAAATAATAATTTGTAATTGTGCACGTGCGCAAGAAATGTGGGCCGTTTTTTTGATTTTTTAATCTTATTTCAATTCTAGCTCTTTCTGCAATCGTATGATTTCGTCTCGATACTGCGCGGCCTGTAAGAAGTCGAGCTTCTTGGCAGCATCCTTCATGAGACGAGTGGTTTGAGCAATACTCTTCTCCAATTGTGGACGAGTCATACGCTCAATGATGGGATCGGCTGCATAAGCGGCTTCTGAGGGGCCGATATAGACGGTTGAAGCTGAGCCTTCTTGGCTGTTTGCAGAATCGTCGAACTGGTGTAGATCGCTCTGTTTCAGTGATTTCTGAATCTGAGTAGGTGTGATACCATGTTCCTCATTATATTTTAACTGCTTAGTACGTCGACGTAGTGTCTCGTCGATGGTGAGTTGCATGGAGGCCGTGATATTGTCGGCATACATGATGACTTTGCCATTGACGTTACGAGCAGCACGACCAGCTGTCTGCGTCAGACTGCGATGGGAGCGGAGGAATCCCTCCTTGTCAGCATCTAAAATGGCTACTAGTGACACTTCCGGCAGATCGAGACCTTCACGAAGGAGATTGACGCCAACCAGCACGTCAAAAGTACCATTGCGAAGATTCTCTAGGATTTTAACTCGTTCTAAGGTTGTCACTTCGCTATGGATGTATGCCGTCTGTATGCCATGATTCAGCAGATATTCACTTAATTCCTCAGCCATACGCTTGGTAAGTGTGGTAATCAGTACGCGTTCCTTATGTTCTATGCGCTGGTGAATTTCTTCTAATAGGTCGTCAATCTGATTCTCAGTGGGACGTACTTCTATCTCTGGATCCAGCAAACCCGTTGGACGGATGACTTGTTCAACTACAACGCCTTCGGCTTCGTTAAGTTCGTAGTCGGCTGGGGTTGCAGAGACGTAGATGACCTGATGGGTCATTGCATTGAACTCATCGAATGTCAGTGGTCTGTTGTCGAAGGCAGCAGGCAGACGGAAACCATATTCCACAAGATTGGTTTTACGAGCTCGGTCACCTCCCCACATCGCACCGATTTGGGGCACTGATACGTGGCTCTCGTCAATCACCATCAAATAGTCGTCAGGGAAAAAGTCGAGTAGACAATATGGACGTTCGCCTGCCTGCCTACCATCAAAATAGCGGCTGTAGTTCTCAATACCTGAACAGTGACCTAGTTCCTTAATCATCTCCATGTCATACTCTACGCGTTCTTTTATACGCTGTGCTTTGATGCCGTCACCTAATTTCTCAAAGAAAGCGACTTGTTTTACTAGGTCGTCCTGAATGTTGCGAATGGCTATATTTGTCTGTTCCTGCGTGGTCATAAAGAGGTTAGCAGGATAGAGTTTATATGCTTCAAATTTTGCCATCCGTTGCATGGTGACAGCATCAAGTTCTTCGATGGAGTCAATCTCGTCATCCCAGAACGTGATGCGTAGGATAACCTCACTATAGGCTAGTGCAATATCGACGGTGTCGCCCTTTACACGGAAAGAGCCACGCTTCAGTTCAATGTCGTTACGAACATAGAGAGCAGATACTAATTTTCTTAACAATGCATTACGATCAAGAATCTGTCCACAATGAATCTCAATAATATTTTCGTTGAGCGCCATCGGGCTTCCCATACCATAAATACATGAAACAGAAGATACAACGACAACATCTTTTCTTCCTGACATTAAACTACTTACTGCTCGTAGTCTAAGCCTGTCTATTTCTTCGTTGATGGCTAGGTCTTTTTCGATGTAAGTGTCGGTGGTCGGTAAGTAGGCTTCTGGCTGATAGTAGTCGTAATAGCTGACATAATATTCGACTGCATTGTCAGGAAAGAAGCCTCGCATCTCCTCATAAAGTTGGGCTGCCAATGTTTTGTTGTGGGACAAGATGAGGGTAGGCTTGTTGACATTGGCAATTACATTTGCAATAGTAAAGGTTTTGCCAGAGCCTGTTACTCCCAATAACACCTGTGCCTTGTCGCCTCGCAATAGTCCATCTGTGAGCTGTTGGATGGCTTCCGGCTGGTCGCCTGTTGGTTTGTATTTTGATGTCAATTCGAAGTTCATAATGTGCAAAGGTATGTATTTTCATCGTAAAAAACGTTATCTTAAGGGAGAAATTGCTAAAAAAGGTTCTATTTCCTTTGCTTTTCCATAGAAAATTAGTAATTTTGCACGTCAAAAACAGAAAAAGATGAAAAGACACTATATAATAGCTCTTTGTTGTGCAACCCTGATGATGGGTTGTACATCGGAATTTCAGAAGGTATACAAGATGTCGGATAACGCATACAAGTATGAATATGCTAAGGAATGTTTTGCAATGGGCAAATTCCAGAATGCGGCTGTATTGCTGTCCGAACAAGTAACACTACAGAAAGGTCGTCAGAATGCGCAGGAAAGTCTGTACCTACTGGCAATGGCGCAGTATTGTAACAGAGACTATGAGGCAGCCAGTGCTACATTCAAGAAATACTTCCAGAGCTATCCCAAAGGAGATTATGCCGAGGAGGCTTGCTATCATATTGGTCAGGCGCTCTATCAGAGCGTTCCTGAGCCGCGTCTCGATCAGACTCCTACAGTAGGAGCCATCAACGCCTATCAGAACTTCCTCGATTACTATCCTGATTCGAAGTATCGTGAGGATGCCCAGCAGCGTTTGTTTGTTTTGCAAGACAATTTGGTGAAGAAAGAATATCTCTCTGCCAAGTTGTATTACAATCTCGGCGGCTATTTCGGCAACATCAACGCCAATACAGAATCGAACTACGAGGCTTGCATCATTACGGCTCAGAATGCCCTGAAAACATACCCGTATACCACTATGCGCGAGGACTTTTCAGTGCTCATCATGAAGAGTAAATATTATCTTGCTGAGAATAGTTCGGAAGAGAAAAAAGTGGAACGCTATCGTGATGCCGAGGATGAGTGCTATGGTTTTATGAACGAGTTCCCTGAGTCAAAGGAAGCCAAGACCGCTGAGAAATACATCGCAAAGTGTAAGAAATATACAAGTAGCAATTAAATAATCGTAAAATAAATAGATTAAGATGGATTACAAAAAGTCAAAAGCACCGGTAAATACCGTTACACGCAACATTATGGACCTCTGTGAGGACACAGGCAATATCTACGAGAGCGTAGTTATTATTTCAAAGCGTGCTAATCAGATTAGTTTGCAGATCAAGGATGATTTGAGCAAGAAATTGGCAGAGTTTGCCTCTTACAACGACTCGCTGGAGGAAGTCTTCGAGAATCGTGAACAGATTGAGATTTCACGTTATTACGAGAAGCTGCCCAAGCCCTCACTGCTGGCTACTCAGGAGTTTGTGGAGAACAAGATCTACTGGCGTGACCCGTCTCGTGATGCTCAGGCCGTAACAGCTATCGAAGAACGTTTATGATACAACGCAAGCAGTCCGTTTTTTTGCTGCTGGCCGTAATACTGGGAGTGTTCATCATCGTGAATTATCCGATGTGGCCTCTCTTTTTGCTGGCCTTAGTTGCATCGTCTCTTAGCTTCTTTACAATATTCAAGTATAAGCGTCGTCCACTGCAGGCTCGTCTTAGCATCCTCGCAGCCATATTGTTTGTATTATGGTATCCTGCCGTTATGCTGGTCAACAAATTTATGATGTCTACTGGCCTGCAATACGATATTGTTAACGTCTGGGGTGCCTTGCCTGCTGTTAGTGCTATTCTTTGTCTGATGGCACGAAAAGGTATTATGGATGACGAACGATTGGTAAGGGCAGCTGATAGAATCAGATGAATACACAAGAAATACAGATAAGCGACTATAACTACGAGTTGCCTGACGAACGTATCGCCAAGTTCCCAAAAGAACAGCGTGATCATTCGAAGTTGCTCATATATCGTCAGGGTGAGGTTGGAGAGGATGTCTTTTACAACCTGCCGAAATACTTGCCGAAGGGCGCATTGATGGTCATGAACAACACTCGTGTCATTCAGGCTCGTCTGCATTTTCGTAAAACCAACGAGAAAGGAGAAAATACAGGTGCTTTGATAGAGATATTCCTATTGGAGCCTGCTCAGCCTGCCGACTACGAACAGATGTTTCAGACTACCGATCGATGCTCATGGCTCTGTCTGGTCGGCAATTTGAAGAAATGGAAGGAAGGTGCCTTAATTCGTCAATTAGAAATTAGAAACGAGAAATTGGATATTAAGGCTACGCGCAGAGGCGAACATGGCACAAGCCAATGGATTGATTTTGAGTGGGACAATGCCTCCATCAGTTTTGCAGAGATACTGGATGCAATGGGTGAATTGCCTATACCTCCATATTTGAATCGCGAAACGCAGGAGAGTGACCTTACGACATACCAGACGGTATATTCAAAAATCAAGGGAAGTGTGGCCGCACCTACTGCTGGTTTGCATTTTACTGATGCAGTCTTGAGTGAACTTAATGCCTGTGGTATTGAATGCGAGGAACTGACGCTCCACGTTGGTGCTGGTACATTCCGTCCTGTGAAGAGTGCGACGATAGGTGAACACGAAATGCATACGGAGTATATTGCCGTGCGTCGTCACACTATCGAACGTCTCATAGCTCATGAGGGCCGTGCTATTGCCGTTGGAACCACCAGCGTTCGTACGCTTGAGAGCCTGTATTATATGGGTCTCAAAGTGCTTACCAATCCTGAGATCAAGGAGGAAGATCTTCATGTCAGCCAATGGGAACCGTACAACGTTCAACTATCAACGTTTAATATTAAACGTGTCCTTCAGGCTCTGCTCGATTGGATGATACGTCATGAACTGACCGTCCTTCACTCTTCAACGCAAATTATCATAGCTCCAGGTTATGATTATCATATCGTAAAGATGCTGATTACCAACTTCCATCAGCCGCAGTCTACGTTGCTACTATTGGTAAGTGCCTTTGTGAAAGGTGATTGGCATAAAATTTACGACTATGCACTGTCGCACGACTTTCGTTTTCTGAGCTATGGAGACTCGTCGCTGTTAATTCCTTAAAGTAATAACTAGTAAATCGTTAGATTGTCAAGATGAAATACGGATTCGTCAAAGTTGCTGCTGCTGTACCTGCTGTCAAGGTGGCTGATGTCACATACAATGTACAGGAAATTGAACGCCTCATTACGATAGCCGATGTAGAACACGTTGAAGTGGTAGTGTTCCCTGAGTTGTCTATCACGGGTTACACTTGTCAGGACTTGTTTCGTGAACGTCTGTTGTTAGATAAGGCTGAGGAAGGATTACTTAAACTGATTGATTTTACACGCAAACTCGACATCATTTCGGTAGTTGGTATGCCCATTGAGGTGGGTTCGCTGTTACTCAATTGTGCTGTTGTCCTTCAGCAGGGCTGTATTTTGGCAGTGGTGCCAAAGACTTATCTGCCTAACTATGGCGAATTCTATGAGAAACGCTGGTTTGCTTCCGCTCGCGACTTGAACCCCACTACCACCTATCTGGCTGGTTCGCCAGTAGAGATGTCCGCTGAGCCTGTCGTTATTAAGACGAGCGATGGCGTTGGCCTGGGTATCGAAATCTGCGAGGATGTTTGGGCACCTATTCCACCTAGCAATAATCTGACAATGGCAGGTGCAGATATTATTTTGAACCTTTCGGCTTCCGACGAACTTATAGGCAAGCACTGTTATCTGCGCTCGTTGGTAGCTCAACAGAGTGCCCGTACCATATGTGGCTATGTGTATAGCTCATGTGGTTTTGGTGAGTCTACGCAGGATGTCGTCTATGGCGGCAATGCTATGATCTTCGAAAATGGCATCCAGTTGGTTGAGGGTGATCGCTTTTCGTTCCAGCCTCAGCTGCAGGTCGCTCAGATTGATGTCGAGCGCCTTCGCACAGAGCGACGTGCCAACTCAACCTTCAAGACTGCGCAGCGCAATGGTCATGCACGTATTGTCAATGCCAAGCTGCCTATAGAGCAGCATCCCTTCAAACTCGAGCGATTAATAGACTCGCATCCCTTCATTCCCAACGACAACGATATGGCTGACTCCTGCGAAGAAATCCTGAATATTCAAACGGCAGGACTGGCCAAACGACTGGTACACACCAACTGTCAGCATGTGGTGCTTGGCATCAGTGGGGGGCTCGACTCTACATTGGCCCTTCTCGTGTGCGTGCGTACCTTTGATAAATTAGGGTATGACCGTAAGGGAATTGTTGGTGTCACGATGCCAGGCTTCGGCACGTCAGACCGCACCCATGATAATGCTACTACGCTTATGCAACTGTTGGGAATCTCGCAGATGGAGATTTCTATTGCAAAAGCCGTAAAGCAGCATTTCGAAGATATTGGTCACGACATAAACAATCACGATGTCACTTATGAAAATTCGCAAGCCCGTGAGCGTACTCAAATTCTGATGGATTTGAGCAACAAACTGTCAGCTCTCGTCGTTGGTACTGGCGACCTGTCTGAATTGGCATTGGGCTGGGCTACGTACAATGGTGACCACATGTCAATGTATGGTCTGAATGCAGGTATTCCCAAGACCCTCATCCTATATCTTATACGTTATATCGCCTCGTTGCCCAAGTCGTCGGCCGAGCGTGATGTGCTGATAGACATCATCAACACACCTATCTCGCCAGAATTGACACCAGCCGATGCTCAAGGCAATATTGCACAGAAGACAGAAGACCTCGTCGGACCTTATGAGCTCCACGACTTCTTCCTATACTATATGATGCGTTATGGCTTCAGTCCTGCTAAAATCATGCTGCTGGCTCAGAATGCCTTTGGCGCCAGCTACGACAAAGCGACCATCAAGAAGTGGCTCACTACGTTCTGTCGTCGTTTCTTTGCCCAGCAGTTCAAACGTTCTTGTCTGCCTGACGGACCGAAGGTCGGTAGTATCTCACTTTCGCCTCGTGGCGACTGGCGTATGCCTAGCGATGCTTCCTGTGCATTGTGGTTGCACGAGTGCGATGAACTGTGATAATCAAAAATATACATCTCTAAACGTTAAACTCTCAACTAAAAAAATACAGATATGAAAAAGCTTCTTTTAGGAGACGAGGCCATTGCTCAGGGCGCACTCGATGCTGGACTGAGTGGCGTCTATGCCTATCCAGGCACTCCCTCCACAGAGATTACAGAGTATATCCAGATGTCGCCCTTGGCCAAAGAGCGTGGGGTACATAGCCGCTGGAGTACTAATGAGAAGACGGCTATGGAGGCCGCTTTGGGTATGTCGTACATGGGTAAGCGCGCCTTGGTGTGCATGAAACATGTAGGCTTGAACGTTTGTGCTGACCCCTTTGTCAATTCAGCAATGACAGGTACCAATGGTGGTATCATTGTACTGGTGGCCGACGACCCCTCGATGCACTCTTCACAGGACGAGCAGGACTCTCGTTTCTATGGCAAGTTTGCCATGATTCCAACATTGGAGCCTTCTACCCAGCAGGAAGCCTACAATATGATGGCTGAAGCATATGAGATGTCCGAGAAATTGCAGTTGCCCGTGCTGATGCGTGTAACCACCCGCATGGCCCATTCGCGCGCAGTCGTCGAGTGTGCTGACGAACCCCGCCAGCAGAACGAATTGAACTACAACGCTAAGGCTTCGAACTGGGTGTTGCTGCCTGCCTTTGCTCGCAAGCGCAATGATATTGTAACAGCTCAGCAGCCTCTGTTAGAACAGATGTCTGTCGACAGCATGTATAACAAGTATATTGATGGGAAAGACCATTCTCTTGGTATCATCGCCAGCGGTATTGCCTACAACTATCTGATGGAGTGCTATCCGCAAGGCTGTCCTTTCCCCGTGTTGAAGATTTCGCAGTATCCTATTCCTAAGAAACTGATTCGTCGTATGACGGACGATTGCGAGTTTGTGCTGATTGCTGAAGAGGGTCAGCCCTTCATTGAGGATCAGGTGCGTGGTGTTATGCCAGGCAATGCTGTCATCAAGGGCCGTCTGACGGGTGAGTTGCCTCGTACCGGTGAACTCAATCCCGATCTTATCAAGAAGGCGTTGGGTATGGAGATAGGCGAGAATTATGCTCCTTGCGAAGATGTTGCCCCACGTCCACCCGCACTCTGTCAGGGCTGTGGCCACCGCGACGTCTATCAGGCGCTAAACGAAGTTCTCCTTAATTATCCCAACGCTCGTGTGTTTGGCGAT
>Ga0256405_10013130_pt1 | contig 10034 bp, 6 predicted proteins | sample RumenRJG_02DNA_FD_189096 | JGI IMG/M metagenome (GOLD analysis project Ga0256405, IMG submission 189096) | Bovine rumen microbial communities from Lethbridge, Alberta, Canada - RJG_02 | ecosystem: Host-associated > Mammals > Digestive system > Stomach > Rumen | place: Canada: Alberta | collected... | reverse complement strand
GGAGGCCAGGCCCCCGGCGATGGTGAGGATCATGGTGTTGGCGGAGCTGGATCTCATGTAGTAGATCACGTAGTTGCCGATGTAGGTCCCGATGGCGTTGTCCGCCATGAACCAGAGGAACTCCGCTCCCAGAATGGCGAACAGCATCCGGCGGTTGGCGGGGGACATGGGGCCGTCGTCGTCCACGGGAGTCTCCACCGCGGCCAGCTCCTCGCCCAGGGCCATATCGTCCTTCAGCTCCTCCGCCAGCCGGTTTTCCCGGACGGTGAGGAACAGCACCATGGCGGAGATCACCATCAGCACCGACGCGCAGACGAAGGGGATTTCGATCATCCACAGCTTCCGCGCCTCGTCCCCGGCGTTGATGTAGTCCGACAGCGGGAGAAAGATCCCCAGCACCGTGGCGAAGGCTCCGCCGAAATAGCCCATGATGTTGATGATGCCGTTGGCGCGGGCCCGGAGCGGCTTCGGGGTGATGTCCGGCATGAGGGCCACGGCGGGGTTGCGGTACATCATCATGAAGACGAGCACCACCGCCATCATGACCACCATGCCCGCGATGTGATTCCGGTGGAAGAACAGCGGGATGAACGGAAAGGCCGCCGCCGCCACGAAGGTCCCCGTGAGGATATAGGGCATGCGCTTGCCGATGGGCGTCCTCGTCCGGTCCGAAAGGGAGCCGAAGATGGGCAGAAGGATCAGCGCGGCCAGATTATCCGCCGCCATGACAATGCCCACGATCCACTGCACGTTCAGGATCCGCCCGGGATCCCCGGCCTTCAGCTCCGCCGACGTCAGATCGTACATCCGGCGGGCGAAAATGTCCGTCAGAAAGGTGGGGCACCACGAATCATATACCTGCCACAGGAGCAGGATGCCGAAAAAGGCGAACCCGATGAGGAAGGTGCGCCGGTAGTTCAGCTTCAGCGCGGATCCGTTCCCTCCGTTTTTCCCTGCCATGTCCGCTCTCCCTTCAGAATGCGGAGGGACGCCCGGACCGGTCTACGACTCCGGAACGCTCTCCGAATAATCAGACTCACATTATTATAGCATACCTTTTCCGACTTGTAAAGACAGAAAAGACCGGAGTACGGAAAAAGCGCGGCCCGGGACCGAATCCCAAAGCCGCGCCGACGGTTTCTTATCAATGCGACGGCAAATGAAACGCTGTTTTTCAAGCGTGCAGCTGCCGGAGCCCTTTCCCCGCCTGGGGTTCAGGCACCGGGTACCAATTCCGGCAAGCTTTCGTTTGCCGACGGAGCAATAATCATCTGTTCCGCCAGAGAGAAACGCCCTTTTTCAGCCGCCCGAGACCGTCCTCCAGCATCACCGGGGGACAGGCGACGTTCAGGCGGAAAAACCGGCTCCCGTCTCCCCGGTACCAGGACCCGGGACAGACGAACAGGCCCGTCTCCCGCCGCAGGAAATCGCAGAAGGCCTCGCTGTCCTCCGTGAGCGCGCCGATGTCGATCCACATGAGATAGGTGGCCTCGGAGGGAGCGGAATGCAGCTCCGGCAGCTCCGAGCGGAGGAAATCGTCCGCCCGGTCCTTGTTGGCACGGATGCGGACATTCAGCTGATCCAGCCATTCCCCGCCCTCCGTGAACGCAGCGATGGCCGCGGTGAAGGCGAAGGTCCCGCCCTCTCCCACCTCGTCGGTGTTGAGGCCCCGCCACATTTTGTGACGCAGGAAGGGATCCGCCGCCATGACCGCCGCCGTGTGCATGCCCGCCAGATTGAAGGCCTTGGTGGGAGCGAGGCAGGTGACGCTGATTTCCCGGTTGACCTCGTTCACCGAGGCGAAGGGCACGTATCCGCATCCGGGATCCGCGATGTCGCAGTGGATCTCGTCCGACAGCACCGTTACCCCGTGCTTTTTACAGAGCGCTCCCACCCGGGCCAGGGTATCCGCGTCCCAGATCATCCCCGTGGGATTGTGGGGATTGCAGAAAATGAGCAGAGTGGTCTGGGGATCCGCCAGTCCGGCCTCAAAGGCGTCCCAGTCGATGGAATAGACCGGTCTTCCCTCCTCGTCCGCGTGTCGCGCCAGCGGGATCTCCATGGGCACGCGGCCGTTGTTGAGGATCGAATTGAAGAAGGTATTGTAGATGGGAGTCAGGACCGCCACCTTTTCCGCCGGGGTGGTCAGCTTCCGCACCGCCGTGGACACCGCCGGGATCACACCCGTGGTGAAGACCAGCCAGTCCCGCTCCATGGCAAACCCGTGCCTCTCCCTCCACCAGTTCACGTAGGCGTCGGCCCATTCGTCCGGCTGGCAGGTGTAGCCGAAGATCCCGTGGGCGGCCCGTTCCTGAATCGCCCGGACGATCTCCGGAGCGGTGCGGAAATCCATGTCCGCCACCCACATGGGGAGCTCGCCCTCCGCCACGTCCCATTTTTCGGACCAGGTGCCCCGCCGGTCGACGACGCTCTCGAAATCGTATGTCATGTCAGGCCTCCCTGCCTCTTACGGTGATGACGGTCTTTGACGGGTCGATTTTGTCCTTCTCGAGGATCAGCTCCCCGATCTCGTCCGCCGTGATGCGTCCGGAGGAGGGGTTGAACACGCTGTCCACCCGCCCCTTCAGATCCGCCTCCACGGTTGAGTATTCAAAGGCCAGGGTGGTGTTGATGGTCTTGCAGTCCTTCATGACCAGCCCGTCGATGTAGCACATGCCCTGAAGGCTCTCCACGGTACAGCCGATCAGGGTCAGGTTCTTCGCGTTCCAGCCCAGATACTCTCCGGAGATGAAGCAGTTCACCGCCGTGATGTTCTCCGAGTTCCAGAAGGCGTCCTTGGTGAGCAGGCGCGAATTCCGGATCACCGCGTTCCGCACGCCGTCGAAGGAGTAGTTGCCGTAGAGCGTCAGATTGTCGATCTCCAGATCCTCCGAATTCATGGCGAAGTAATCCCCCTTCACCGTGACGTCCTCCATCCGTACCTGACGGCAGGACCACAGGGTCTCCGCGGCGTTGGGGATCGAGACCCGGCGCATGGTCAGGTCCCGGCAGCGGCGGAAGTTCTTCGGGGCTTCCACGGCGCAGTCCTCCATGGTCATGTGCTCCGTGTACCAGACGCCCGCCCGGGCCATTTCAAACCAGGTGCATCCCTCCGCCGTGATGTTTCTCGAGTACCAGAGGGGATATTTCCACTTGAACATGGAATTCTTCAGAACGATGTCCGCGCTTTCCTTCAGAGGGGATTCGCCGTCGTGGAAAACGGAATCCTCGATGATCATGTCCCGCGCGCCGAAGAGGGCCCGCTCGCCCGCGTACATCTGCTGTACTGCTCTTGTTTTGTCCGCCATATGTGATCCGATCCTTGTTCCGGTGAATTGTCGGCTGTTAACCGACCGCCAGTATAACACAAATATATGAAGAGATGTCCGTCATTTTTTGAATTTTAAAAATATCGGTGTTTTTTCAGGAATCACCGAGCCCTCGCCGCCTCCGCCAGCATGTACCGGGCGAACGCCGCGCCCTCTTTTCCGTCAACGGATTTCCCGCCCTCCCGGTATGCGTTGAGAGCGGACCGGATCCACCCGTGAAACCGCTCCGGCACATGCGTGATTGCCCATTCGCCGCCATCCCTCTTGGACAGAATGAGCCCCTCCCGCAGATACGCCAGCCCCCGGCAGAGGTTCAGCGTCAGATACACGGGATGCGCCTCGATCTCCTCCTCCGCGTTTCCCACGTCATACAGGATCGCGTCCGCGTATGCCTCCCGGGGCACCTCGCCGAACATCCTCTCCGGCGGAGGTCCGTACAGAGCGGCTCCGTATGCCCTCGTCACGGAGAAATGCGCCGCCAGATCCCGGTCGGTACCGCGCATGGCAGCCAGATACGCGTCCGGATCCGTCCGATACCGCTCCCGGTGGGTCTCGGAAAAATGAAGGACAAAGGGGATCGGATGAACCGGTCTGAGACAGTCCTCAGCCAGGACCGCGCTGGTCTCGATCCCCTGGCAGGGGACGCTTTCCGACAGGGACAGGATTCCGTCCATGAACGCCCGCCTCTCCCCATCCGACGGAGCGCGGGTCAGGACCGTCAAGAGATCCACGTCGCTGGCCGTGGGATGAAAGCATCCGAAGACCGCGGAGCCGTGGAGATACACCCCCGCCAGGTTCTCCCCAAAGGATTCCCGGCACAGAGAGACGAAGGAATCGAGCAGATCGGGATACGGAAAGTCCCGAGGCATCATGGATAAATCCTCCGAAAAAAACTCCGGCTGAAAAACCGGAGTCGTTCCCTGCGGGCAACAGGACTTGAACCTGCACGGTTGCCCAACGGATCCTAAATCCGTCGCGTCTGCCAATTCCGCCATGCCCGCGTATCGGGTGCATTATACCATATCCCGCTCCTTTTTTCAAGAGCGGGACGCAAAAAACCGGCGGAGCTCCCATAAAGCCCCGCCGGTTCTTCCGATGACGGAATCAGTCCTCCGTCTCCACGGCGGCCCGTCTGACGTTGGCCTCCCGGATCCGGTCGTACACCGCGTCGCCGAATTTCCGGCTGCGGTCGTACTTGTAAAGTCCGTTCTGCTCCTGCTCGATGTCCGTGAGCTGGGTGTAGCAGAAGCCGCAGATCCGCGGATTGTCCAGCAGAGCCGCCGTCAGACCGCAGTACCGGTCCGCGAACTCCTCCTCCGTGCGCGGCGCGTTTCCGTATCCCCAGCCGCCCGGCTCGTCGGGATTCCAGAAGGTCCCGCCGTATTCGGACACCCACACGGGCTGGCCCTCGTAGATGTTCTGTCTGAGCTGCTCCTGATGGATGGGATTGTGGACGTACATGGGATCCTCCAGCATCTTCGCAAGGCTGGCCTTCAGCTTCGCGGGATCCTGCTCGTAGTCGTGGATGTCGTACATGTCCGTCACGAAATGAACGCCGCCGGAGGAATCGATCACGGGACGGGTGGGATCCATGGCCTTGGTCACGGCATAATAGGTCCGCTGGCAGACGGGATTTACGTCGTGGGCCCAGTAGGACTCGTTCTCCGGGCACCAGCCGATGACGGAGGGATGGGAGTAATCCCGACGCACGGTCTCCATCCACTCGGGCAGGAAGCAGGCGATCCCCTCCGCGTCGTCCAGCCGGTGGCCGTCCGCGTATTCGCCCCAGACCAGATAGCCCAGCCGGTCCGCCCAGTACAGGGTCCGCTCCTCGAAGACCCGCTGATGGAGCCGCGCTCCGTTCATGCCGAGATCCATGGAGAGCTCGATGTCGCGGCGCAGGAAGTCGTCCTCCGGCGCGGTGTAGATGCCCTCCGGATTGAAGCCCTGATCCAGCACGGTCCGCATGAACACACGCCTGCCATTGAGGCGAAGACCGGTTTTGTCCACCTCCACGGAGCGCATGCCGAAATAGCTCTCCACCCGGTCTTCCCCGTCCAGGGTGAGGATCAGGTCGTACAGCTCCGGCATGCCGGCGTCCCAGAGATGAAGCTCCGACAGCTTCACCTCCAGATGAGCCTGCCCGTACACCGCTTCCCCCTCGGCAGCGCCGACGGGACGTCCCGCATAGAAGGCCTCGGCCCGGACCCGTTTTCCGCCGGTGATCTCCGCGTCCACCAGAAGCGCGCGGTTCTGCACCACGGGAGTCAGCTTCGCGTAGGAAATGGCGTTCTTCGGCGTGAATTCCAGCCAGACGGTCTGCCAGATACCCGTGGTGCGGGTGTAGCTGCAGGCGTGGCTCTGATATTTGTCGGACTGCTTTCCGTAGGGCTGTCTGCCGCTGCGGTTGTTGTCCTCGGCGTACACCGTGACGGTGTTGTCCCCGGTCCTCGCCAGGGCGGTGATGTCGAAGGTGAAGGAGGAATACCCGCCCCGGTGCTCTCCCGCCTTCTGTCCGTTGATCCACACTACGGCGTGATAGTCCACCGCTCCGAAGTGAAGCAGGACGCGGCCCCCGGTCTGACTCTCCTCCAGCCGGAAGGAGCGGCGGTACCAGACGGCGGCGATCCAGTCCGTGTAGCCGATGCCGGACAGCCTGCTCTCCGGGCAGAAGGGCACGACGATGGATGTCGGCATGGGAGAGCTCTTTACGGCGGCGTCAAAGGCGTCATCCCTCCACAGCTCCCGGTCCCGGCCGGAGTTGCCGAAGTCGAAGAGGAAGTCCCACGGGCCGTTGAGATTCATCCATGCCTTGCGGACAAACTGCGGACGTGGATGCTCGGGTCTCGGAATGCTCATGCTGCGCACCTCTTTCTCAGATTCGGGACGTCCGGGATCCGTATCCGCGGAGCGTCCGTTGTGATCGTTTTTCCTGCCGGGGAGGGCCGTTCGGACGGGACTCCGGTCCGGAATCCGCGTCCCCGGTTCCCCGGTTTCTTCATCGGCATTATACCACGGCCTTGTGAACATTTCTGCGGCGATTGGAGATTTTGTGATGAAATCCCGAAAAAAGGACCCTCCCCCCGATTGGGGAGAGAGTCCGGTAAAACTGCCCGATCGATCAGTCGCCGGTGTTTTCCACGTTGACGTTGATGACCTGATAGGGGATCTTGATGCCGAACTTGTCGAAGGCTACTTTGACGTCCTCCCACATGTCGAAGTACACCGTCCAGTAATCGGCGGGCTTCACCCACACGCGGAGCTTGACGCCCATGGCGTACTGGCCGTGCTGATGGACGAACACCTCGGAGGCGGGATCCTTCAGCACCAGGCTGTTGCTCTGGGCCACAGCAAGCAGGACCTTGCGGGCCAGCTCGATGTCGGTGTTGTAGTCCACGTTCAGGTCGAAGTCCACACGGCGGGTCTCCTCGGAGGAGAGGTTGGTGACGGTGGCTCCGGACAGGGTGGAGTTGGGAACGGTCACGCCCAGATTGTCGGGGCTGGTGATCTTGGTGTAGAAGAGGCCGATGTCCTGCACCACGCCGGAAATGTCGCCGGCGATGATGAAGTCGCCCACGTGGAAGGGCTTGCAGACCATGATGACGATGCCGGCGGCGATGTTGGACAGACCGCCCTGCAGAGCCAGACCGATGGCCAGGCCGCAGGAGCCCAGCACCGCGATGACGGCGGACTGGGGAACGCCGAGGATCATGACGATGGTGAGGACCACCACCACGCGGACAGCGGTCTTGACGATGTTGGCGATGAGGTTCTGGGTATTGGGGTCGGCCTTGGAGAGCATCTTGCTCTTCGAGATGGCCTTTCCGAGCCACTTGGCCACGGCGAACCCGATGATGAGCACGACAAGGGCCAGGATGATCTTCAGCACATAGCTGACCAGATGCTCGTTGATGAAGGTTGTGATGAATTCGGGCATGTGTTCCTCCTTTTGATGTGGATGATGGATGGGATGTTGAACAGGGGATATGTCACAGCTCGTCGGGATGACGGGCGATGAGTCGTTCCGCTTCCTCCGCGCGGTCGGTCCTGCGGAGATATTCCACGTAGCCGGCCAGCTCGCCGCGGGTGTGATAGGGTCCTCCCTCCCTGAGGACGGTCTGCATGGGATCGTGCCCGGACTTCGAGGACATCATGTTCCCGTCGAACCAGTCGAGGAGATAGTGGGCCGCCCGGTCGCAGACGTCGGGATGCTCGGCCGCCACGTTGTGCTCCTCGTAATAATCCTCCCGGACATTGAAAAGCATTTCCTTCGGGAAGTTGTGGTAGCCGTCATGGTAGGTCTTCATCCAGAGCCAGTCGCCGAAGCGGACGCTTCTCTGGCAGACGTGGGCCATCTGGGAGAGGACCAGATACTCTCTCGGCACGGACTTCCCTTCCCGGATGGTGTCGGCGTAGCTTTCGCCGTCCCAGAGCTTCGGCTTCTCCAGCCCGAAGAGGTCGGCGATCGTCGGAGCCAGATCGACGTTGTACCGGAGGCTGTCATCGGAGATGCCCTTCATGCCGCCCTGCCACTTGATGATCATGGGAATCCGGCAGGTGATGTTGTCCGCCGTGGAATGCTCGGAATAGCTGTTCAGCTCCCCGATGTTCTCCCCGTGGTCCGCGGTGATGATGAAGGACACGTCGTCGTAGACCCCGGCCCGCCTCAGGGCGTCCAGGATATACCCGATGTGCATGTCCATGAAGGCGATGCCGCAGTCGTAGCCGTCCACCAGCTTCCGGTACTCGTCCATGTCCCGGACTTCCATGGGCTGGCGCGGATAGTCGGGCAGGGGCGTGTTGTTGTACATGCCGATCTCGTGGACGCCGTGGGGAGAGGCCTCCTTCCGCTGCTCGTCGATGAGCTCCTGCGTCATCCAGGTGTGGTCGAAGAAGTCGTCCCCCTCAAAGGGATTGCCGAACTCCGCCGGGGTGCGGTAGGTGGTGTGGGCGTCCCAGAGGTTGATGTGCAGGAACCAGTTGTCCTCCTTCCCGTGCCGCTCGATCCAGTCGATGGCGATGGGGGAGATCTGATCGGCGCGCTCTCCTCCGCCGGTCCCGTAGTTGTACATCTCGTGGAAGCCGCCGTAGAACCAGTAAGACGTGTGCCGCTCGGCGAAGGTGGAGACGGACACCGTATGGAGCCCCGCTCTCCGGAACTGCTGGAACAGATTGGTCCGGGCGAACTCGGTGCGGAACCCGCGGCTCTCTCCCTCCAGGCTCTGGTCTCCCGCCGTTCCTCCGTGTCCGACGGCTCCGTTGTGGATGCCGAACAGACCGGACTGCAGGGCGCTCCGGGAGGGCAGGCAGGGCGCGTCGGAGCAGTAGTACCGGTCGAAGCGCACGCCATCGGCCGCGATGGAGTCGATATTGGGGGAGGTGTTGCGGAAATACCCGTAGCAGCCGAGGTGGTCGGGCCTCAGGGTGTCGAGGTCAAAAAAGACGATTCTCAAGGCGCGTCTCCTTTGGGTCAGTGAGAGTATAGTAATATTATACTATATTCCAGTCGGGATTTCAACGGAAAATGGGAGAAATTTCAATGAAATTCTCCCATCGTTCCGTTATTCTCTTTCGTCGATGACCGCAAGGGTGAGCGAGGGCCGCAGGTGTTCCTCAGGAAGGGTCAGCCGTCCGGTGTCGAGGAGCCGCTTCATACAGCGGTAAAGGAACGCGCCGTCGCTGTAAAAAAGGTACCCGAGGCCGAACGCCTGCATGGTTCTGAGCCGCTCCGGGGTCCGCTTCATCACCTTGCCGATGTAGGGCTGCTTCAGCTCCCGGATCTCCTCCCGGCACTCCTCCCTGACCCGGTCTCCCACCCCGATCAGGCGGCGGTTCATGTCCCGCCCGTCGATCCAGACGCAGCGGAATCCGGTCCTGACGCATCCGTTCTCCCGTACAACGGCGGTGTAGCCTCTTTCGCAGAGCCGGGCGGCTTCCTCCGGTCTCAGCTCCGCTCCGCCTCTCAGCGCGAGAAGCAGGCCGCGGTCCCTCTCCGAATCCTCCGCGTAGGACTCCGTGACCCGCCGTCCCGACCACGGAGTATCGATCTGCCAGATGGAGAAGCCGTCCCACCGGTTCCAGCAGGGTCCGTTCCAGCCCTCGGGAAGGACCGGATCCGTCCCGGGCGGCTCGATCCACGCCTCGCAGATGTTGTGGCCTCCGTCCGGCCGAACGGTTGCCGCCTCCTCAAAGGACACCGCCGCTTCCTTCTCCCGGAGCCCTTCCCCGCCGACCGCAGCGAGATACGGAACAAGGGTCCAGAGCATCAGATTCCTGTCCCGGGGCGGATCCGCTCTCATGGTCATGGGACCGGAAATACCGCCCCAAAGATGCTCCGCGTCCTCAAGGATCCCGGACGATGTCAGCGCGTCGAACAGTCCGTCCCCGATCCGCTCCGCCGCCCGGTCGTACATCCTCTCCCGAAGCGCGCACTCCTCGTCGTCCGGCTCGTTGATCAGGATGTTGGCGGAATACCGGTCTCCCCGCCGGATGAGAAACCCGTATTCCTCGAGGAATTCCGCCTCTCCCTCCACGTAGACCGGCGACACGCCCAGGTCCCGCGCGATCTCCCGGACGGTTTTCGCCTCCCGGTAGACGGAATAGGCGATGTTCTGGGACAGTACGCTCCGGAAAAAGCGCTGGCATCCTCCCTCCGCCCCAATGCTTCCGTTGGTCATCACCTTTGAGAAGCGGACGGGATGAAAG